>Ga0265798_10012536_pt1 | contig 10218 bp, 7 predicted proteins | sample P3T30metagenome_FD_192430 | JGI IMG/M metagenome (GOLD analysis project Ga0265798, IMG submission 192430) | Plant litter microbial communities from East Loma Ridge, Irvine, California - P3 T30 | ecosystem: Environmental > Terrestrial > Plant litter > Unclassified | place: USA: California...
CCACCTCGGCCTCGGCTCGGCGGAGCAGCTCGCGGTCGGCCTCGTCCATGCCCTGACCCTAGCCCCGGGGCTCGGCCCCTCGGCAGCCCCCGTGCGGGCAGCCCTCGTGCCGGCCCGACCCCAGGGACCCGCGCGCACCCCAGCGCGCGCACGGGGGTCGGCGCGGGTCCCTGGGGTCAGCGCGCGCGGGGCGCCCGCCCCGCCCTGCCCCGCCCCGAGGTGTGCCGGGCGGGCCGGTCGTTTGAGCCCCGGCCGCGCCGGGCACGGGACCACCACCAGAGAGAGGACCCCCGTGAGCCCCGACCGACTCCAGCCCGTGCCCGGACTGCCCCCGCTCGGCGACCCCTTCCCCGACGTGCAGCGCATCGCCGTGCTGCGGGGCGGCGGGCTCGGCGACCTCGTGTTCGCGCTGCCGGCGATCGCCGCGCTCCGCGCCTCCTACCCGGGAGCCACGGTCGCCCTGCTCGGCTCGCCGGTGCACCGCGCGCTGCTCGCCGGGCGGCCGGGCGTCGTCGACGAGGTCGACGTGCTGCCCGTGGTGCCCGGCGTCGGCGACGCGTCGGGCACCGAGGTCGACGAGGCCGCCACGGACGACTTCGTCGCGCGGCACCGGGCCCGGGGCTACGACCTCGCGGTGCAGGTGCACGGCGGCGGGCGCAACTCGAACCCCTTCCTGCTGAGGCTCGGGGCGCGGCACACGATCGGCACCCGCACCTCCGACGCGGTGCCGCTCGAGCGCACGATCCCCTACGTCTACTACCAGCACGAGGTGCTGCGGGCGCTCGAGGTCGTCGGCCTCGCCGGGGCGGCCCACCCGGGAGGCGCGGTGCTGACCCCGACCCCGGCGGAGCTCGAGCGCGGTGCCGAGCTGCTCGGCCGCGACGGCGACGGCCTCGGCGGCGACGGCCGGCCGGTGGTCGCGATCCACCCCGGGGCGAGCGACCCGAGGAGGCGCTGGTCGGCCGACCGGTTCGGTCGCCTCGCCGCCCGGCTCGTGCGCCACGGCGTGCGCGTGGTCGTCGTGGGCGAGGGCGACGACGTGGCCCTGGCCGACCACCTCGTGGCGGTGGCCGCGGAGCGGGAGCCGAGCCGCGCCTCCCTGGTGGAGTCGCTCGCCGGTCGGCTGAGCCTCCCGGACCTCGTGGGGGTGCTCGCCTCGGTCGACCTGTTCGTCGGGAACGACAGCGGCCCCCGGCACGTCGCGGAGGCGGTGGGCACGGCCACGAGCTCGGTCTTCTGGTTCGGCAACGTCGTCAACGCGGGGGCGCTCGGCCGCACGAGCCACCGCGTCGCGATGGCCTTCACGACGGCCTGCCCGGTCTGCGGCGTCGACGTCACCCAGGTCGGCTGGACGGCGGAGCGCTGCGAGCACGACGCGAGCGTCGTCGACGCCGTGACGCTCGACGAGGTGTGGGAGAACACCCGCGAGCTGCTCGACGGGGTGCTCGCGCGGCGCGGCTGACCGCCCGCCCGCCGCGCGGCTGACCGCGCGCTCGCCGCGCGCTTGCCGCGCGCTCGCCGCGCCCCGCTGCGCGCGGACCGTCGCGACCCCAGGGACCCGCGCCGACCCCCGCGCGCGCACGGGGGTCGGCGCGGCTTCCTGGGGTCAGGAGGCGCCGAGCCCCGGCACGGAGGAACGCCCTCCTCCGCCACGGGTGGGGCAGGGGAGGGCGTTCCGGCCGCGAGGATCCAGGTCTCGCGGCGTCGCCACCGGCCGTCGTTCGGGCTCGGGCCGGGTGCGTGCAGACCACGGTAGGACGGCCCCCGGGGGAGGGTCAGGGGGTGGACCCCGGCCGCTCGATCCTGTACAAGACCGGCGGCCTGCCGCCTGCCGCGAGCTGCGGGCTCAGGGCCAGCTGTCCTCCTCCGGGTGCGTCACGACGAGCTCGCGGATCTCGCTGCGCGGCGGCATGCCGAGCACGTAGAGCACCGCGTCGGCGACGTCGGCCGGGTCCTGCAGGCGCGAGTCGTCCTGCGGCTTGTACTGCTCGTCGCGGGCGTCGAAGAAGCGCGTCGCCATGCCCGACGGGATGAGCGTCGTCACCCCGACCACGCCCTTCAGCTCGGCCGCGAGGGCCCGCGTGAAGCCGACGACGCCGAACTTCGACGCGCAGTAGGCGGTCGCGTCGCCGACGGCCTTGATGCCGAGCGACGAGGCCACCGTGACGACCTTGCCGTGCGAGGCCTTGAGGTGCGGCAGCGCGGCGCGCACCGTCGAGACGGTGCCGAGCAGGTTGACGCCGACGATCTTCTCCCAGGCCGCGGTGCTGAGGCCGTCGAGCGGTGCCGGGGTGTCGACGCCCGCGGCGGTGACCACGGCGTCGAGGCCGTCGTGCGCCTCCGCGGCCGACGCGACCGCCGCCTCCACCGCGCCGGAGTCGGAGACGTCGACCCGGTGCGACTCGATGCCCTCGGGCACGCCCGAGACGTCGAGGTCGAGCACGATCGGGGTGCCGCCGGCCTGCTGCACGGCGTGGGCGACCGCGGCGCCGAGGCCGCTGGCGCCGCCGGTGACGACGACGCGGCCGGGGCCGCGGCGAGCCGGGGCGGTGGTGGGGGTGCTGTCGGTCATGGGGTTCCTTCCTGGGGTGGGCGTGCGCGCGGGCAGCGCGACGCACGGAGCGTCGGACGGGGGAGGCGCGGGTCAGCCCACGCGCTCCAGCGCCGACGCGAGACGGGTCGTCGACCGCCCGGGGACGAACGGCACCGTGACGGTGCGCCCTCCCCAGCCGGCCACGAGCGAGGCCTCGGGCAGGGTCTCGGCGGAGTAGTCGCCGCCCTTCACCCAGAGGTCGGGGCGCACGCGGTCGAGCACCGCGTGCGGGGTGTCCTCGTCGAAGACGACGACGGCGTCGACGCACTCGAGGGCGAGCAGCAGGTCGACCCGGTCGCCCTGCGGCATGATCGGCCGCTCGGGGCCCTTCAGCCGCGTCACCGACGCGTCGCTGTTGAGGCAGACGACGAGGCAGTCGCCGAGCGCTCGGGCGGCCGCGAGGGTGCGGGCGTGCCCGGCGTGCAGCAGGTCGAAGCAGCCGCCGGTCGCGACGACCGTGCCGCCCGCCGCGCGCACGCGCTGGGCGACGGCGAGGGCGTCGGTGCCCGGCAGGGCCACGGGCGCAGGAGGCGCGGCGTCGGCCGCGGCCCCGCTCCCGCCCCGCAGCGCCTCCAGGTCGAGCGTCGCGACCCCGCCCTCGCCGAGGAACGCCGCCGCCGAGCGCACCGCGGCCGCGAGCGCCTCGTCGACGGGGGCGCCGTCGAGCAGCGCCACGGCCAGCGCGGAGGCGAGCCGGTCGCCCGCGCCGCACGGGTCGGCGGCGTCGACGGTCGGCGCCGGCACGTGGGCCGGCACGTCGCCCGAGCCCTCGGCGGCGAGCACGGCGCCGCGGCCGCCGAGCGTCACGGCCACGGAGCGCACGCCCCAGCGGTCGCGCAGCTCGCCGGCGGCTCGTCCGGCCGACGCGACGTCGGCCACGGCCGAGCCGTGCAGCGCCGACGCCTCGCCCTGGTTGGGGGTGGCGACCGTGCAGCCGGCGACCGGGGCGGCGCCCCTCGGGTGCGGGTCCCAGACGACGGGCGTGCCGCGCTCGGCGACGGTGCGGAGCGCCGCGCGCAGCCGCTCGACGCCGGTGAGGCCCCGGCCGTAGTCGGCGACGACGACGGCGTCGGCGGCGAGCACGGCGGCGAGCATCTCGTCGGTGACGAGCGGGGCGGGCGCGGAGCCGCAGGCGTCGTCGACGCGGGCGATCGCGTGGCCCGCGTCGGTGCGCACGCGCGTCTTGGTCGGGGTGCCGGCGCGCAGGTCGCCCGCGACGACGGGCAGGTCGCCGAGGGCCCGACGCACCTCGTCGGCGCCGGGGTCGTCGGAGAGCGCCGTCACGAGCTGCACGGGCACGCCGTCGAGCGCGAGCATCGCGGCCACGAGGCCCGCGCCTCCGGCCCGGGTGGTGCGGGTCGCGACGTCGAGCACCGGCACGGGCCCGTCGGGGCTCAGCCGGGTCGCGCTGCCCACGACGTCGACGTCGAGCAGCGTGTCGCCGACGACCACGACGCCGCTCACGCGCGGCCCCCGCGGCCGGGGCGGGAGAGCCCGGCGCCGCCGGTGCCGAGCCCGGCGCGGTCGGGCCCCGTCGACCCGGTGCGCGCCACCTCGGCGTCGAACACGAGGCAGAGGGCGTGCACCGCGATCAGCTGCGCCTCCTGCACGTTCGACGACGGCCCGGGCAGCGTGATCGCGTCGTCGCAGACCGACGAGAGCGGGTTCGGCCCGGGGCCGGTCAGCGCCCAGGTCGTGACGCCGACCTCGCGGGCGGCCTCGGCGGCCTCGATCAGGTTGCTGCTGGCGCCGCTCGTCGAGAGCAGCACGAGCACGTCGCCGGCCCGGCCGTGGCCGCGCACCTGGCGGGCGAAGACCTGGTCGTAGCCGTAGTCGTTGCCGATCGCGGTGACCGCGCTCGACTCGGCGTGCAGCGAGATGGCCGAGAACGACGGGCGGTCCGCGGCGAAGCGCCCGACGAACTCGCTCGTGAGGTGCTGCGCCTCGGCCGCCGAGCCGCCGTTGCCGGCCGCGAGGAGGCGCGCGCCGGCCGAGAGCCGGGTCGCCAGCTCCTGCCCCCAGTCGCGCAGGTGCTCGGCCTCGGCGTCGAGCGCCCGCAGCACGGGGTCGAGCGTGTCGAGGTGCTCGCGCACGAGCGCGGCGGGGTCGACGGCCGGCGGCGCCGGGGGAGCGGGAGGGGCCGGAGGCGCGGGCACGGGGGGCGCGTCGGTCGCCCGCGGTGCCGGGGCGGGCGTGACGGCCGGGGCGGGTGCCCCGCTCGTGCCGGCGAGGTCGCGCTCGGCACGCTCGGCCGGGCTCGTCGCCGTGCGGACGATCGTGACGGGTCGCGTGCGGATGGTCGAGCTCACAGGGAGGCTCCCTTCGTCGAGGCGAGCTCGCCGCGGCTCTCGGCGCGCGAGCGGGCGATGGTCGAGCGGTAGCTGGAGGAGGTGCCGGCCGCGATGCGGTCCCACGAGTAGCGGGCCCTCGCTCGGCGCCGGCCCTCGCGGCCGTACTCGCGCGCCGTGGCCGGCGAGTCGAGCAGGGTGGCGAGCGCGGTCGCGATCGCCTCGGGGTCGCGCGGCGGCACGAGCCGCCCGGTGACGCCGTCGACGACCGTGTCGATGAGGCCGCCGACCGAGGCGGCGACGACGGGCACGCCGCAGGCCATCGCCTCGAGCGGCACGATGCCGAACGGCTCGTACCAGGGGGCGCAGACCAGGGCGTCGAGCGAGCGCAGCACGGTCGGCAGCTCGCCCTGGGGGACCTGGCCGCGGAAGTCGACGCGGTCGCGCACGCCCAGCTCGTCGGCGAGGGCGGCCAGCGCCCGGTACGACTCGTCGCCCTCGAGCTGGTCGCGCGGCGGCCCGCCGACGACGAGCAGCTCGACGTCGCGGCCCTCGGCGACCAGGCGGGCCAGGGCGCTGACGGCGTTGCCGTGGCCCTTGCGGGCGACCAGGCGGCCGACGGTCGCGATCCTCGTGGGCCGGGTCCGCGCCTCCGCCGGGCCCTCGGGGGAGAAGAGCCGGGAGTCGACGCCGCAGGGCGCCACGTCGATGCGGTCGGCGGCGACGCCGATGCTGCGCAGCTCGAAGACCTCGTCGGAGCAGGTCGCGACGACGGTGTCGACCGTGCGGCCGACCTGCGGCTCGAGCTGCTCGCGCTCGGCGGGGCTCGTGTCGAGCAGGCCCTGGTGCCGCCGCTTCACGTGGCCGAGGGCGTGGAAGGTCTGCACGACGGGGATCGTGCGTCCGCGGTCGGCGTCGCGCACGGCCGGCCGGCGGGCGGCGTCGAGCGCGGCGACCCCGCTCATCCAGAAGTGGGCGTGCACGACGTCGGGGCGGGCGGCGAGCCAGTCGCGCTCGAGCCCGTCGGCGAGCAGGCCCATGAACGGCAGCAGCTCGTCCTTCGGCACGTGCTCGGCCGGGCCCGCCGTGACGTGCACGACCTCGACGCCCGACGGCATCGTGACGCGCTCGGGCAGCTCGGGGTCGTCGCGGCGCGTGTAGACGGCGACCTCGTGGCCGCGGCGGACGAGCGCGGCCGAGAGCTCGGCGACGTGCACGTTCTGTCCGCCGGCGTCGACGCCGCCGAGCACGGCCAGGGGGCTGGCGTGCTCCGAGACCATCGCGATCCTCATGCGGGAGTCCTCTCTCTCGGGGGCCGGGCGGCCCCGTGCGGCGAGCCCGACGGCAGCGCGGCGGGCCACGACGAGCTCGACGACGGCGAGCCCGACGGCAGCGCGGCCGCGGCCCGCGGGCCCTCGGCGACCAGCGCCTCCAGCACGGCGTCCCACTCGTCGAGGAACCGCCGCAGCCCGTACCGGTCGAGCGCGTGCGCCCGGGCGACCTCGCCGGCCGCGCGGGCCGCGTCGGGGTCGGCCACGAGCTCGCGCGCGGTGCGGACGAGCAGGTCGAGGTCGGTCGAGACCGCGCCGCCGCCCGGGGGCACGGCGCGGTAGGCCTCGGTCGTGGCCAGCGCGACCACGGGCATGCCGGCCTGCATCGCCTCGATCAGCGAGAGCCCGAGGCTCGTCCAGCGGATCGGGTGCAGGTAGACGCGGCACCGCGCCAGCCGCCGGTGCAGCTGCCGGGTGGGGAGGTCGCCGACGACGGCCAGGCGGTCGGGGCCGAGGCCGAGGGCGTCCGGCAGGCCGTCGGCGCCCATGCCGAAGACGTCGAGGGGCGCGGCCTCCGCGAAGCGGGGCAGGAGGTCGCTGCCGGTCACGCGCCAGCGCCGCACGGGCTCGTTGACGACCACGCCGATCCGGTCGAGCTCCCCGGTGTAGAGCGGGCCCGGGTCGACGACGCCGTGCTCGATCGTGACCGTGGGGGCGTCGCCGCAGTCCCAGAAGAGGGAGTTGAACGCCGTGACGTGGGCGACCAGCACGTCGTCGCGCCCGGCGAGCGGGTGCACCGAGGCCGGCACGTGCTCGCGGGGCGTGTTGTGCTCGACGAAGACGGCGGGCACGCGGCCGGGGCCGGGGCCGAGCGGGCGGCCGAGCAGGCGCTCCGCCTCGGCGAGCTCCTCGGTGCGCTGCAGCACGACGAGGTCGACGTCGGCCTCGCGGAGGTCGTCGGGGTGCACCTCCCGCACGGAGGCGGGCCAGTCGCGACCGGCGCGGCCGAGGCCCCACGCGCCTCCCTCGGGCGTCGTCGGCAGGAGGTACTCGTGGTCGCCGCGCACGAACGCGTCGGTCCAGCCGCCGTGCACGTGCCAGAGCAGGATCTTCATCGGACGGCCTCCTCGAGGGGCGCGGGGGCGGGTCGGGGCGCGGGGGCGCTGCCGGGGGCGGGCGCGGCGTCGGCGACGCGGGGCGCGGGGAGGGCGCCGGAGGCGCGGGGCGCGTCGCCGACGTCGCCCGCGATCGCGTCGGGCCGGCCCACGAGCCGCGTGGTCGCGGCCACGACGTCGGCGGCCGTGACGCTCGTGAGGCAGGGGTGTCCAGCGACCGGGCACTCGCGGGCCCGGGTGCCGCGGCAGGCCGCGGACTGGTCGCCGAGCAGCGCGACCGGCACCCCGTAGGGCGCCCAGCGGACGGCCGGCACCACGGGCGAGAAGAGGCTGACGACGGGCGTGCCGACCGCGGCCGAGAGGTGGGCGGGGCCGGTGTTGCCCGTGACGGTCGCGACCGCGCCGCCGAGCACGGCGGCCATCGTGGCCAGGTCGGTGCGTCCGCCGAGGTCGACGCCGCGGTCGCCCGCCACGACGCGCGTGAGCTCGGCCTCGCCCGGCGAGCCCGTGACGAGCACCCGCCAGCCCGCGTCGGCCAGGGCCGCGACGGCCTCGGCGTTGCGCTCGGCCGACCAGGCCCGCGCGGGCACGGCGGCGCCCGGGTGCACGACGACGTAGGGGGAGCCTCCCGTGGCCTCGCCCACCAGCGCGGCGGCGGTCCGGCGGGCGTCGTCGTCGAGCACGACGGCGAGGCGCCCGTCGTCGCCGTCCGGCAGGGCGAACCCGGCCGCTCCCGCGATGCGGAGCGCCCGCTCGGGCTCGGGCTGGTCGTCGTCGAGGGTCTCGCCCGGCTTCAGGCGCACGTCGAGCAGGCTCCCGGCGTAGTCCGTGCTGACGCCGCTGATCCGCGCGACGCCCGCGAGCCGGAGCAGCAGGGCGAGCGGCAGCGGCGACTGGTGGAACGACGTGAGCACCACGGCCTCGTCGGGCTCCGCCTCGGCGACGAGCGCCGCGAGGGCGGCGACGTGCTCGGGGGTCGCGGCGGGCGCGGGGTCGACGATCCAGGGCGCGGCCCAGGTGAGCACGCGGTCGACGCCGGGCAGGAGGCGGCCGGCGGCGGCGCCCTGCGGGCCGCAGAGCAGCGTGACCTCGACGCCGGGCGCGGCGGCGACGGCGCGCACCGCGGGGCCGGAGACGAGCACGTCGCCGGCGCTGTCGAGGCGGGCGACGAGCACCCGGCGCGGCGAGCGGGTGCCGCCGGTGCCGCCGGTGCCGCGGGTGCCGCGGGGGCCGTCGGTCGCGCTGGTCGCGCCGGTCGCGCGGGTCATGCGGGGACCTCCGCGAGGCGGGCCGCCAGGTGCTCCCGGGCGACGGCCACCGCCTCCTGCAGGCTCCCGGCCACGGCGCTGCCCGGCCCCGCGGCGGCGTCGGCGACCTCGGCGGGCAGGGTCACGGACGTCGGCACGAGCACGCCGAACGCCCCGGCCGCGCGGGCCGCCCCGACGTCCGACCCGATGTCGCCGACCACGACGCAGTCGGCGGGGTCGGCGCCGACCGCGGCGGCCGCCTCGCGCACGAGCCCGGCGGCCGGCTTGCGGCAGGCGCAGCCCGCGTCGACGGCGTGCGGGCACACCGCCCAGACGTCGAACGGCCCGGCCAGCTCGTCGACGCGGGCGTCGACCGCGTCGACCTGGGCGCGGGTCAGCAGGCCCTCGCCGATGGCGGACTGGTTCGTCACCACGCCGACGGCGAGACCGGCGGCGCGGACCGCCGCCACCGCCTCCCGCGCTCCGTCGACGAGGCGCACGAGGGCGGGGTCGCCGTTGTGCGGCACGTCGACGACGAGCGTGCCGTCGCGGTCGAGGAGCACCGCGGCGACCCGTCCGGAGGCATGGCTCGAGCTGGTCATGCCAGCGCCCTTCCCCCGGTGCGCGCCCCCCAAACGTCCTGCATCACCTTTTCCCGCATGCCCTCCTGCTCCGCGCGCAAGCCCTGGTCGCGCGCTCGCCGGTCGTGGCACGGTGGGCCGCATGCGACGACTCCCCGAGCCCGACGGCACCCCCGAGTTCCTCGCGCTGCGCGCGCTCAAGCTCGGCGACCTGCTCGTCGCCGTGCCCGCCCTGCACGCGATCCGGCGCGAGCGGCCCGACCACCGCGTCGTGCTCGCCGTGCCCGGCTGGCTCGAGCCGATCGCCGACCTCGTCGGCGGCCTCGACGTGCTCTGGCCGACCCCCGGGCTCGACCACCCGCTCGGCATCGAGCCCGGGCGGCTCGACACCGTGATGAACCTGCACGGCGACGGCCCCGAGAGCCGCGGGGTGCTCGAGCAGCTGGAGGCGCGGGTGCGGCTCGGCCACGCCAGCCCCGGCTGGGCGGGACCCGCCTGGCAGGACGGCGTGCTCGAGCGCCACCGCTGGGCCCGCCTCGCCACCGAGCACGGCATGCCGGCCGACCAGGACGACGTCCGCATCGACCGGCCCGCCGTGCCGAGCCCCGCCGTCGGCGCCGTGGTCGTGCACGTCGGCGCGTTCTACGCCTCGCGGCACTGGCCGGTCGACCGCTTCGCCGCCGTCGTGCGCGCCTTCCGCGACGACGGCCACCGGGTCGTGCTGACCGGCAGCGCCGCCGAGCGGCCGCGGGCGCTGGAGGTCGCCGCGGCGGCGCAGCTCGGCGAGGAGGAGGTGCGCGACGACGTGCTCGCCGGCGCGATCGACCTCGCGCAGATGGCCGCGCTCGTCGCCGACGCCGCGCTCGTCGTGAGCGTCGACACCGGGGCCGCGCACCTCGCCTCCGCCTACGGCACGCCCTCGGTGGTGCTCTTCGGCCCCGCGCCGGCCGAGGAGTGGGGGCCGCCCGAGACCGGCCCGCACGTCGTGCTGACCGACGCGCGCCTCCGGGTGGGCGACACGTTCGGCTCCGAGCCCGACCCGGCGCTCCTCGCCGTCACGGCGGCCGACGTCGTCGCGGCCGGCCGCGGCGTGCGGCGGGTCGTGCCCGAGTCCGTCGTCGAG
>Ga0265798_10012537_pt1 | contig 10218 bp, 7 predicted proteins | sample P3T30metagenome_FD_192430 | JGI IMG/M metagenome (GOLD analysis project Ga0265798, IMG submission 192430) | Plant litter microbial communities from East Loma Ridge, Irvine, California - P3 T30 | ecosystem: Environmental > Terrestrial > Plant litter > Unclassified | place: USA: California...
CGCCAATTTCGTGCTGCTCGAGAACGGCCATATCGCCGAGGCGCAGGCCACCGCCGAGCACGCCACCTATGACGAGGAGGCGCTGCTCCGCCTGCTGCGGCTGGCGCGGATCGGCTGCACCGACATCTTCGCCGCGCAGGCGAAGGCGGTCGCGTGAGCGGCGAGGGGAAGGAGCCGCAGGCGATCCGCAAGCTCGCCCCGGGCAAGCTCGTGATCGCCAGCCACAACCAGGGCAAGGTGCGCGAGATCGCCGCGCTGCTCGAGGGGCGCGGGCTCGACGTCGTCTCGGCGGGCGAGCTCGACCTGCCCGAGCCCGAGGAGACCGGCACCACCTTCGTGATGAACGCCGAGCTCAAGGCGCGCGCCGCGGCGGACCTGTCGGGCTTGCCCGCGCTGGCCTACGACAGCGGGCTGTGCGTCGACGCGCTGGGCGGCGATCCCGGCATCTTCTCGGCGCGCTGGGGCGGCGAGAACAAGGACTTCGGCCACGCGATGCGGCTGGTCGAGGACAAGCTCGCCGCGCTGCCCGACGCGCCGCGCACCGCGCATTTCGTCTGCGCGCTGGCGCTGGCCTGGCCCGACGGCCATGTCGAGTGGTTCGAGGGCCGCGTCGACGGGACGCTGGTATGGCCGCCGCGCGGCGACAAGGGCCATGGGTACGACCCGGTGTTCCGGCCCGACGGGCACGACACCACCTTCGGCGAGATGGACGAGCCGGCGAAGAACGAGATCAGCCACCGCGGCGACGCCTTCCGGCAGCTGGTCGCGGCGGTGTTCTGAGGGGGGGGCGAGAGGCGCCACGCTTGAGCGGTTCTGGGGCTCGCCGATCCGTCCTGCCAAGACCGCCCCGGCGAACGCCGGGGCCCAGGTGGGATGGCGTCGGTGAGTCCCACGAGCGTCCCCCAACTGGACCCCGGCGTCCGCCGTGTGGCGGCAGTGGATTGAGCGGCGCAGCTCCGGTCTCAGTGCCCCGGCGCAGGCCGGGGCCCAGTCGGGAAGGCCGATGTGAGGTCGCCAGCGTCTGTCACTTGAATTCGACAAACGCCCGGGTGGCGGCAATGGAGTGACCGGAGCATCCCGCGCACCATGCTCCGGCGGGCGCCGGCGCCAGGTGCCACGGCTCATGTTAGAGCCACCAGCCGCCCCCAACTGGATCCCGGCGTCCGCCGGGGCACGGGCCTGCCGCCGCAGTTCACCGCCTCACCAAGCGGTCCGCCTCACCTCAGCACCCCGACACATCGCCCTTCTCACGTCCGCGGCAGCGCGTAGGCCAGCGTGTAATCTCCGTAGCGCGTTCCCAGCGCACCGTGGCCGCCCGCGGTGATCACGACATACTGCCGCCCGTCCCGCCCGCGGTAGGTCATCGGCGTCGCCTGCGCCCCCGCGGGCAGCCGCGCCTTCCACACCACCTTGCCGGTGCTGAGATCGAAGGCGCGCAGATATTGGTCGGTGGTGGCGCCGATGAAGGCCAGCCCGCCCGCGGTGATGATCGAGCCGCCGAGATTGGGCACGCCGGTCTTCAGCGGCACGCCGAGGTGCGAGCCGAACAGCCCGGTGTCGCGCGCGGTGCCCAGCACCTCGCGCCACAGCACCTTGCGCGTGCCGAGATCGACCGCGGTGAGATGCCCCCAGGGCGGCGCGACGCAGGGCGCGCCGAAGATGCCGACCCAGGCCTTCACCACCGCGACATAGGGCGTGTTATACTGCGTCTGCAGCTGAGCCTGCATCGCGTTCTCGCCGCCCTGCTTCTGCTTCATCAGCGCCGCGGCGCGCGGGTCGTCGCGGCGCATCAGCCACAGCTTGAACGGCATCTCCATCGTGTTGACCGTCATGACCCCGCGCACCGGGTCGACCGCCGCGCCGCCCCAATCGGTGACGCCGTCGAACGCCGGGTGGCCGATGATCGGCTTGAGCCCCATCGGCTGGTAGATGCCGGTGCCCTGCGCGCGGCGGATGTCGATGCGGCAGAAGAGCTGGTCGATCGGCGTCGCGCCCCAGGTCGCCGCCTCGGTCGGCGCGGGCGGGGTGAAGCTCGGCATGCCGGTCGAGAAGGGCTGGGTCGGCGAGACGCGCACCCCCGGCGTGGCGCCGTCGGTGCGCACCTTCCGCTCGGTGATGGCGGCGATCGGCGCGCCGGTCAGCCGGTTCAGGAAGAACACCTGCCCCATCTTGGTGGTCTGGATCAGCGCCGGGATCACCTGACCGTTCGGCGCACGATAGTCGAACAGCGACGGGCCGATCGGCAGGTCCATGTCCCACATGTCGCGGTGGACCAGCTGGCGCACCCAGCGCAAGCGGCCGGTCTGCGCCTCGAGCGCGACGATCGCGCTGCCGAACCGGTCGTCGAACGGGCGGCGATAGCCGATCCAGTAATCGGGCGAGGCGTTGCCGGTGCCGAGATACACCAGCCCGTTGTCGGGGTCGGCGGTGATCGCGCCCCACACGTTGGGCGTGCCGCGGGTATAGACCTGCCCCGCGGGGAGCGGCGCGATCGCGTCGGGCGAGCGGCCGACGTCCCACGCCCAGACCGGCGCGCCCGAGACCGGGTCATAGGCGCGCACCACGCCCGAGGGGATGTCGCGGTTGACGTTGTCGGTGATGCGCTCGCCGATGATCAGCCGGCCGTTCACCACCACGGGCGGCGTGGTGCCGATCTGGTCGGACGGCTTGGACACGCCCATGTTGGCGCGCAGGTCGATCGCGCCGCCTTGGCCGAAGCTCGGGCACGGACGGCCGGTGTCGGCGTCGAGCGCGACCAGCCGCGCGTTGAACGTCGGCGCGAAGATGCGACGCGGGCAGGCGGTACCGGCGGGCGCCTCGAAATAGGTGACGCCGCGGCAGACGAGATAGTTGTTGCCCGCGATCCGGGCGGCCTCGTGCCAGCTCCATTTGGTCTTGCCCGTCGTGGCGTCGATCGCTTGGACGAAGGAGTGCGGCGTGCAGGTGTAGAGCGTGTCGCCGATGTGGATCGGGGTCGACTCGGAATGGTATTCGCGTTTGTGCTCGGTCGCTTCGGCGGGCATCGGCAGGTCGCCGGTGCGCTGCGTCCAGGCGAGCTGGAGCTTCCCGACATTCTGCGGCGTGATGTCCGCCAGCGCGGAGTAGTGCCGCCCCGCGGGCGTGCCGCCATAATCGCGCCAATCGGCGTCCGCCGGGCCGGTCGGTGCGGCGGCGAGCGTCGGGCGCGTTGCGTTCTCTTGTGCGGCTCCCTGCGCTTCGACGTCCTGGTGGCCGAGCATCAGCTCGAGCCCCGCCAGCGCGACCACGCCCGCGGCCACCGCCGGCACCGCGCGCGAGCGCGCGCGCGGCCCGCGCCGCCAACCGGTCAGCAGCACCAGCGCGAGCAGCACGGTCGGCGCGACCAGCCGCGGGATCAGCTGCAACCCGTCGAGCCCGACCTCCCACAGCGCCCACAACAACGTGCCGATCCAGACCGCGACATAGAGCCAGCGCCCGGCGGCGTGGCCGCGCCCGAGCAAAGCTCCGCTCGCCACCATCGCGATCCCCGCGATGAGGTAATAAGGCGAGCCGCCGACCGACACGAGCACGCCACCGGCGACCGCGAAGAACCCGCCGAGGATCGCGACGACCCATGCCAGCGCCACGGTGAGCAACCGCCCCATAACTCACTTCCTCGTTGATCCAGGGCAAGAACGCGGCGGCCGGCGAAAAGTAACAGGATGTTGCTGGCGTTGAAGGTGATCGTACGATCCCCGCGTTGCCGCTCCTCTTATGACCTCGCCGATCGGGGGCTGCTCCCGACAGTAGCCGCAAGGTCCTGTGCGCCCGCGGACACCTTCTGCTTGGCGGCCTGTGTGTCCGGCGTCTGCCCGCTGCTCCTTCTCTACGATCCTGTGCGGTGATCCTCCATCCTGATCACTCCGATCAGAAATCCAGCCACGACGATGAATAGGAGCAACGCGGTTGCGCCGCCCACCGTGGTCAGCATCATCACCAGATGTCGGTTCAACGCCACGAAGCAAGCCAGAATGATCAGACCCGAGATGATGATCCGGGCAAAGGCGATGCACCTTCTTCTCATCACTGTGATACTATTATCTACGTGTCACCCGTCGCAACGGTGACATGGTCGATCGTTACTCGCTTCGGTGAATGGACGAGTCTGCGACAGTCGATGCCTCACCCTGGTCGGTACGCTTTCGTCTGACATTCACCAGGGCTGAGGCGAGAGCTACGTTGCCAGCGCTCTCCACGGGCGGTAGGCGAGCATTCGGTCAACGGAGTCGACGCCCATGGTCCCGCATCGCCGCTGAGGCGGCCCGGCCCGGCGGCATGCGCCGCCCCCTTCTCTCCTGACCCGAGACCGACATGACACGATTGAACGGCAAGACCTGCGTCGTCACCGGCGCGGCGCGCGGCATCGGCCGCGCCATCGCCGCGCGCTTCCACGCCGAGGGCGCGCGCGTGATCCTCACCGACCTGGACGAGCCCGCCGGCGCCGACGCCGCCGCCGCGATCGGCTGTACCTTCCGCGCGCTCGACGTGCGCGAGGAGGGCGAGTGGGCGCAACTGGCGCGCGACGTTCCCGCGCTCGACGTGCTGGTCAACAACGCGGGCGTCACCGGCTTCGAGGCGGGCGCGGCGGCACACGACCCCGAGCATGCGACCCTGGCGGACTGGCGCGCGGTCCACCGCGTCAATCTCGACGGCACCTTCCTCGGCTGCCGCTACGCGATCGGCGCGATGAAGGCGGCGGGCACGGGCGCGATCATCAACGTCTCGTCGCGCTCGGGCATGGTCGGCGTGCCCGGCGCCTCGGCCTATGCCGCGTCCAAAGCGGCGGTGCGCAACCACAGCAAGAGCGTCGCGCTCTATTGCGCGCAGCAGGGCTGGGCGATCCGCTGCAACTCGATCCACCCCGGCGCGATCCTCACCCCGATGTGGGAGCCGATGCTGGGCGATGGCCCAGCGCGCGCGGAACGGATGCGCGCGCTGGTCGCGGACACGCCGCTGCGCCGCTTCGGCCAGGCCGAGGAGGTCGCCGCGGTGGCGGTGATGCTCGCCTCCGACGAGGCGACCTATCTCACCGGCGCCGAGCTGACGATCGACGGCGGGCTGCTCGCCGGCTCGGCGGCGGCGCCGGGCTAAAGGTTGATCCCGCTCTCTGCACCGCTCCCTGCCGCGGCGCACGCGGGAGCCCAGGCCCACAAAGCTACCGGCCTGCGACTCTGGCCTCCGGCGTGCGCGGGAGCACGGGGGCGGGCTGCACCGACGATCCTCCAGACTTGTCGTGCGGCGCGGCGCGGGGCCGTGCGCCGGCAGACATCGAGAGCCGGAACGATAAGCGCGCGCGCGGCTTGGGGAGGCCACCGCGCCGCTTCAATACGCGACCTCGCCGATCGTCTCGCCCGCCGGGGTATAGCGGCAGACGAGCACGTCGTCGCGCCGCCCGGCCGCCAGCGCGCAGCCGAGCCGCGCGGTGCCGCGCCATACGATCTGCGCGTAATGCACCGCGTCCTGCCAGCGCCCGGTGCGACTGAAGCGCGGCGACGGCGCGTTGACATAGACGCGGCGCTCGTCGAGCCACCAGCGCACCATCTCGGCATAGGCATAAGCGTCGCGCGTGCCGGCGAAGAGGTTCTCGCCCTGGCGCGGCCGACCGCTCGGCTGCGCGGCGTGCGCGAAGCGGCCGGTGCGCGCCAGCTCGCGGGCGTAAGCCTCGGCGGCGCGCGCCAGCGTCTCGTCCCAGGCGAGCGGCGGCAGCGCCAGCTCGGCGCGCGCGCGATTGTGCTCGTCGAGCATGACCTGGCGCAGCAGCGCGGCCCCGCGCGGGGCGGGGTCGACGCGTCGGCGCCACTCGGTCGCGCCGATGCGCGGCGGCGGGGGGAGCCGCGACGGCTCGGCCCGCGCCGGGAGGTCGGCGGAGGAGCGCGCGAGCAGCGCGACGGCGAGCAGGACGACGGTTCGTTGCGAGCACACAACGAGCGCTCGTAGCGCCCGCGACTCGCGGCGCAATGCGGCGTCACCGCGAAGGGCGCGAGCGCGCTGTGCTAAAGCTGGACGCGCTGGGGAGCAGGGAGTCGGGGGCGATCACGCGCCGCGCTCGTCGCTCGAACCGACCTGAACCAGCCGGGCCGCGCGCGGGTCGCGGAGCAGAGCGTCGGGGGTGGTCGAGAGATGCTCGCCGGCGGCCTCCAGCGACGGCGTGATGGACGCGGGGCTCACCGGGCGCTCGGACGGGCATGTCAGCCGCGCGGACTCCGGGCGTGCGCTGATCCGGCGATCCGCCAGCGAGCGGGGCGCCGGATCGCGCACCGCGCGACCGACGCCCGCCGCGCTCAGAAGAACGTCTCGATCACCTCGGTGACGCGGTGCTCCGCGTCGGCTACCAGGATGCGCCGCCATTTGTCGAAGGTGAGGCACGGGTGCGAGATGTCGAAGGCGATCACGTCGCCGACCGCGAGATCGTCGCCCGGCGCGATCGCCAGATAGGCGTGCTGGTCCATCAGCCCCGTCACCTCCCAATGCGCCGGCGCCTCGCTCGGGTGCGCGTCCTGCCCCGGGCGGAAGCGCGTCGCCGGGCGCGGCAGGCCGGCGTCGAAGGCGACGTCGCGCTTGCCCATCGCCACCACCGCGCGCGCGGGATCCGGGATCGACTGCACCGCGGCCCACACCCGCAGCGCCGGCCGCAGCGGCGCGCCCAGCCCCGGCGCGACGGGATTGCGGCGCAGGATCTGCTCCTGCGCGACGCGGTACAGCCCGTCGTCGTGGCTGATGTAGCAGCCCGGGCGCAGCACCACCTGCACCGCGCCGCCGCGCGCCACCGCCGCGCTCTCCTCCGCCACCACGTCGTACCAGGCCGAACCCGCCCCCGTAAGGATCGCCGGGGTTCGCTCCACCGCACCCTCCGCCACCAGCCGCTCGACCGTCGCCACCGCGCGGCGGACGAAGCGCCGCACCGACGCCTCGTCGGCGAGCACGCCCTCGTAGAACTCGATCCCCGCCAGCCGCAGCGCGCCGCGCCAGTCCGCCAGCGCTTCGAGCACGGCGTCGAGCTGCGCCGTGTCGCGCACGCCGCAGCGCAGCCCCTCCTGGTCGCGCTCGGGCGCGAGCTCGATCAGCACGTCGAGCGTGGTGCCGCGCGCGCGGCACGCCGCGCCGAGCTGCGCCACACCGGCGGGGCTGTCGACGAGACAGAGCAGGTCGAGCCCGGGGCGCGCCGCCAGCTCGGCGACCGCGGCGACATTGGCCGCGCCGACCACCTGGTTGGCGATCAGCACGCGCTCGACCCCGTGCGCCGCGGCGACGCGCGCCTGCTGGCTGGTCGCGACCGTGATCCCCCAGGCGCCGGCGTCGAGCTGGCGACGGAACAGCGCGGGCGCCATGGTGGTCTTGCCGTGCGGCGCCAGCGCGAGGCCGTAGGAATCGATGAAGGCGCGCATCCAGGCGAGATTGTGCGCCATGTCGGGGCCGCTCAGCACTGCGGCGGGGAGCGGCACGTCGCCCGCCAGCAGGTCCCACCCGCTGTCACCTTGCCCGACCCCTTTGTTCAGCTCGTCCACCTTGTGTCTCCCAGATACCTAAAATTGTTTACATTAATCCCGCGGCAGGAGACAGTGGCGACGGCATCGCGACGGGGAGGAGCCATGACCGAGACGATCATCGCCGGCGCCGAGCTGTACGACGGCTCGGGCGCCGCTGGCTATCGCGCCGACGTGACCGTGCGCGACGGGATCATCGCCGCGGTCGCTCCCGCCTCGGACACCCTGCCCGAGCAGGCGATCGACGCGCGCGGGCTCGCGCTCGCCCCCGGCTTCATCGACGCGCACACGCACGACGACCTGGTCGCGATCACCGCGCCGGCGATGACGCCGAAGATCACGCAGGGCGTCACCACCGTGGTGGTCGGCAATTGCGGGATCAGCGCGGGCGCGGGCCGCGCGGGCGACGCGCTGCCCGACCCGATGGTGCTGCTCGGCGCGCCCGACGACTTCGCCTACGCCGACTTCGCGGCCTATGCCGCCGCGGTCGATGCGGCGATGCCCGCGACCAACGTGGTCGCGCTGGTCGGCCACACCGCGCTGCGCGCACGCCACCTCGACCGGCTCGACCGCGACGCCGCGGACGATGAGCGCGCCGCGATGCGCGCCGATCTCGCCGCCGCGCTCGACGCTGGCGCCTTCGGCTTCTCCACCGGGCTCGCCTATGCCAATGCCGCGCACGCCTCGACCGAGGAAGTGATGGCGGTCGCCGCGGCGCTGCGCGACACCGGCGCGCTCTACGCCACGCACCTGCGCAGCGAGGGCGCCGCGATCCTGCCCGCGATCGACGAGGCGGTCGCGATCGCGCGCCACGCTGCCGCGCCGCTGGTGGTGTCGCACCTCAAGTGCGCCGGCGCGAGCCAGTACGGCCGCAGCGGCGAGATCCTGGCCCGGCTCGAGGCGGCCGCGGCGACGCACCCGACCGGCTGCGACTGTTATCCTTATACCGCGAGCTCCTCGACGCTCGACCTGAAGCAGGTGGTGCCCGAGACGCCGATCCTGATCACCTGGTCCGAGCCGGAACCCGACCAGGCCGGCCGGATGCTCGCCGACATCGCCGCCGACTGGGGCTGCGACCTGCGCGAGGCGGCGCGGCGATTGCAGCCCGCGGGCGCGGTCTATCACTGCATGGCGGAGAGCGACGTCGACCGTATCCTGGCGCACCCGCTCACCATGATCGGCTCGGACGGGCTGCCGTGCGACCCGCGCCCGCACCCGCGGCTGTGGGGCAGCTTCCCGCGCGTGCTGGCGCATTATGTCCGCGAGCGCGGGCTGCTGGCGCTGCCCGAGGCGATTCGCAAGATGACGGGGCTCACCGCCGATCGGCTCGGCCTGCGCGACCGCGGCTATGTCCGCGCCGGGCTCGCCGCCGACCTCGTGCTGTTCGATCCCGCGCGCGTGCTCGATCGCGCCAGCTACGACGATCCGGTGCGCGCCGCCGAGGGCGTGCTGGGCGTGTGGGTCAACGGCGTCGCCACGCTCGATCGCGGCGGCGTCACCGGCGCGCGCGCCGGGCGGCTGCTGCGGCGCCCGGGCGCGGCGCGGTAGTGGCGGCAGGGCAGAACAAGTCCTCCCCGCGTGGCGGGGAGGGGGGACCATGCGCAGCATGGTGGAGGGGGGCTTCCGCAGGCGCTGCGCTGCGGGGAGAGCCCCCTCCACCGCCGCGCTAGCGCGCGGCGGTCCCGCTCCCCGTGCCGGGGAGGATTTCCAGTGATCAAACAACGAAGGACATCATCAATGAGTGACGGCATCAAGCGCTACGGCGTCGAGGGCGGCAGCGGCACCGGCGGGCAGCACCTGCCGTTCGCGCGCGCGGTCCAGGCCGACGGCTGGCTCTACGTCTCGGGCCAGGTGCCGATGGTCGACGGCGAGGTGATCGACGGCGGCATCATCCCCCAGACCCACCAGGCGATCCGCAACGTGCTCAAGATCCTGGAGGAAGCCGGTTACGGCCCGGAGCATGTCGTGCGCTGCGGCGTGTGGCTCGACGACGCGCGCGACTTCATGTCGTTCAACCGCATCTTCAAGGAATATTTCGGCGCCCACCCGCCGGCGCGCGCCTGCGTCGTCTCGCAGATGGTGGTCGACTGCAAGGTCGAGGTCGACTGCGTCGCCTGGAAGCAGCCCTGAGTGAGCGGCGGCACGCTGCTGCTGCTGGAGGCTGCCGGCGCAGTCGCGCTGCTGATCCTGCTGATCGTGCGCGCGCGGCTCAGCCCCTTCGTCGCGCTGACCCTGGTGTCGCTCGGGCTCGCGCTGGTGGCGGGGATCGCGCCCGCCGATATCGTCAAGGGGTTCGAGGCCGGGGTCGGTAGCGCGCTTGGCCATATCGCGCTGGTGGTCGGGCTCGGCACGATCCTCGGCAAGATGATGGTCGAGTCGGGCGGCGCGGACCGTGTCGCGCGCACCGTGATCGGCCTGTTCGGCGCGCGCCGCGCCGACTGGGCGGCGATGACGGTGGCGCTGATCGTCGGCCTGCCGGTCTTCTTCGAGGTCGGCTTCGTGCTGCTGGTGCCGATCGTCTTCGCGGTCGCGGGGCGGCTGCGCCAGCACCCGCTGCGGCTCGGCCTGCCGATGGCGGCGGGGCTGTCGGTGGTGCACGCGATGGTACCGCCCCACCCCGCCGCGATGCTCGCGACCCAGGCCTATGGCGCCGACGTCGGGCTGACCGTGCTGTTCGCGCTGATCGTCGGCGTGCCCACCGCGGCGGTCGCGGGGC
>Ga0265798_10012538_pt1 | contig 10217 bp, 4 predicted proteins | sample P3T30metagenome_FD_192430 | JGI IMG/M metagenome (GOLD analysis project Ga0265798, IMG submission 192430) | Plant litter microbial communities from East Loma Ridge, Irvine, California - P3 T30 | ecosystem: Environmental > Terrestrial > Plant litter > Unclassified | place: USA: California...
ATGCGCCGCCTCGGTTTTGGTCGCCCACAGCAACTGACGCGCAAGCTGACCCGCGTCGGTCATATCGGTCAGCCCGGTCCATTGCGCCGCCGAACCGGGGAAGGTGAACGGGCGCCCCGTCTCGCGACACAGGGTCGCATAGACTGCGAGCGTCGTGCCCATGTTCATCGCATTGCCGACCGCCAGACCGATCACGGTATGCGGACGATGCACGCTCCAGGTGAAACCGTCGCGTGCGGCGGCGGCGAACAGTTCGTCCTCCTGCGCATAATAGAAGTTCTCGACGTCGAGCCGCCCCTGCTCCTCGCGGAACGGCGTCTGCGGCAACGTGCCCTTGCCGTACGCTTCGAACGGCCCGAGATAGTGTTTGAGCCCCGTGACGAGCGCGACGTGGCGTGGGCCCGTGGGCTTAGGCAGCCCCTCGAGCAGGTTGCGCACCATCGCGGCATTGACGCGGATGTTCTCCGCTTCGCTGTCCTGCCGCAGCCATGTGGTGATGAACACGGAATCCGGGTTCACATCGCGCAGCGCCGTCGCGGTTGCGGCGGCGTCCTGCAGGTCTGCCGCTACCGGGTGCACACCCGCCTGGTCCACCACACGTCGCGCCAGGCCGTGGACGGTCCAACCCTGCTCGACCAGCAGGCGCGCCGTCGCGCTGCCGACGATCCCGCTCGCGCCAACCACCAATGCCGTCTTCGCCATAAATATCTCCTTCGATCAGACAGAGCTAGGCAGCGACGGCCTCCGCTTCTAGACGGCACCATTCACGCCCCCAGGCACCAGAAGGTAACCACATGCACCCGGGAACGCCCGACGCGGAATGGCGCGAGGATTGCGCGCCGCGACGCGTGCTCGAACTGTTCGCGACCAAGTGGACGAGCATGGTGCTCCACACGCTACACGCGCGCCATGCCGGTGCCGCGCGTACAGGTGTGCTGCACCGCAGCCTGCCGGGCATTTCGAAGAAGATGCTGACCCAGACCGTCCGTGATCTGGAAGCCAGCGGTTTGCTGAGCCGCCACATCCACAGCACGCTGCCACCGATGGTCGAATACCGTCTGACCGATCTGGGCCGGCGTTTTGTCGAACCGATCGAGCTGCTTTACGGCTGGGGCCGCGATAATGCCGACGCGCTGGATCAATTGCAGCCGCGCGCTAGCTCGCGGCGCGCATAGCGCATCGGTTCGGACGCGCTGTACCGAACGATGCGCAAGAATAGTATTTGTGCGGACCTGCGCCATTCATGCGTTCGGTAATCGCTGATGACCACGGCACCTGCGCCGAACGCGCAACAGTGGCGATGTCAGAGGTCGACGGCCGTGGCTGGGCTGGACGACTGGCGATAGCCATACCCCGAGCAGGAGCGGCCTGCCTAGCTTGGCAATATGCGGCAATGTAATCCTTTACATTGCTAATAGATGAACATACTCAATGACTAAAGTTGGCGCTAAGACGTCGCAAAGGGAGAGGCGTGCATGGTCACGACAGACGCAGCCCGTGGGGAAGTGCGCTACGGTTCGGCACGTCGCTTGCCCGGCATGCGCACAGATGCCAACAGCATGATCCCGATCGACTCGCGCGACGGAACCCTTCCATATGATGACGAGCATCACTCGTCGTACTCCGGCACCGATCGATCCGGGGCTTCGCTCATGGCCTCGCTGTGCCCTTTCGAGCGGGTCCAGCAACAGACGATCGCCGATGTCAACGGAGGCACGGGATGGCAAACATCATCGCCCTGCGAAATCATACGATTTGCGACGCCACAATGTGGTCCATCGCCAATGATGCCGAGCATATTTTCGGATACATTCATTAACAGCAAACGGTCAAAGCAACTAGTTTCCTATATTTGGAATACATCCCGGCACTCTCTGCTGAAGAGCTGCAACCACACGGGTGTAGATAGTATGAATAGCGCTAGCATTATCGAAAGATAGTCGATCATCGGGCGGTAATAAGCTCGAGATAACTATAAACTGGATGGGCTTTGTTTTGCCCGATACTGGGAGAGGAATCATGATGTTTCGTTCCGTACGAGTCTGCCTGATGGTCGGCAGTGCACTCGCAAGTACACCGGTGTTTGCGCAGGATGTGACCGCGCCCACCCCCGGATCCGTGCAAGACAGTGCCACCGCGCAACCGCTCGAACCGACCCCGACGGCAGCCGAACCCGGCCAAGACGCCCCCGCACCGGGCGAGGATATCGTCGTCACCGGGATCCGTAGCAGTCTTGCCAATTCGGCGCGCGTAAAGCGCGACGCGCAACAGATCGTCGACAGCATCAGCGCGGAGGACGTCGGCAAATTCCCCGATTCCAACATCGCTGAATCGCTCCAGCGCATCACCGGAGTCGCGATCGACCGGTCGGGCGGCGAAGGACAGTTCATCACCGTTCGCGGCCTCGGGCCAGAATTCAACACCGTGCTGGTCAATGGGCGCGTCATGGCGACCGACAATCCGGGGCGCGAATTCTCGTTCGACGTCCTGTCGTCCAACATGATCCAGCGTACCGACGTGTTCAAATCGAACGTACCCGAGCTGCAGGAAGGCGGCATCGGGGCCACGGTCAATATCATCACCGCACGCCCGCTGTCGGGGCGCACCGGGTTCCACTTCGCTGCATCGGCGGGTGCCATCTACGACACGTTGCGCGAAAAGGCGGGGCCGGACGCCTCGGCCACCGCGTCATGGACCAATCGTGACAAGACCTTCGGCGTCGTGCTGTCGGGGTCGTACACCAAGCGCAAGAACCAGGACGATTCCATCGCGATCGACGGGTGGATCAACGGACGGCCCGACATCATCTCGATGATCAGCGGCGCGCCGACGTTGATCACCGGAGCTGATCCCCGATACCCGGTGTCGGGCAACGTCAACGTGCCGCAAAGCCTCTATTATCAGCGTACGCAGGAACAGCGCGAGCGCATCAACCTTGCGGGTGCCGTTCAGTTCAAACCGACCGATACGCTCGAGTTCACCGTCGACGGCGTCTATTCGAAGTTCAACGTGTCGGGGGAAGTCCGCCGACTCGATAACTTCCTCGCCGCGCCCTATTACGCGCCGACCTTCGACGGGAATGCGACCGCGACCAGTCTTGGGATGATCGGCGGCGACTTTATCGCGCAGAACCCACAATTCCTCGCGGACAACCGCGACCGGCTGACCAACAACGGGCTCAATTCGAAGGTCGACCATGTCTACAACCTGACGAACCGCCAGTCCGAGAGTTATCAGATCGGCGGCAATGTGAAATGGAACCCCTCGAGCAACATCGAGGTGCGGCTGGACGCGTCGGTCACGGGCGCGAACCGTGTCTCGCCCAACCAGTATCTCGTGATCGGTGCGCTGTTGCCGTACAGCTATCAGTTCAATCTGAACCCCGGCCAGCTGCCGACCGCGTCGTTCGACAATTCCATCATCAATGACCCCGACCGGATGCGCCTGCATTACATGGGCATCGATACCAACCGCTCACGTGACCGCGGGTCCGAATTCCACTTGGATACCAAATATCAGGTCGACGATTCGATCCTCAAGTCCGTAATGTTCGGCGGGTCCTATACGCAGCGGCGCAAGGTCAACCGGTCATTCAATAACAGCGACTCAAGCTGCACCTATTGCGGATATCAGGTCCCGATCGCCGCGGGCCTCCTCGAGGCGTATGACTGGAAAAACTTCCAAGGTGGCGGCCGGAATATTCCGCCCTCGCTGTTCCAGTTCGACCCGCAGGCGTTCCTTGCCTATCTCAATGATCCCGCCACCTTGTCGATCCCCACCAACGGGCGTACGCCCGAGCAACAGGCGGCGTTCGCGCAACAGGCGCTTGCACTGCCGGGCGGGCCGTTCGGGGTCCGTGAGCAGCTTCGCGGAACGGTCAACGTCCAGGAGCGCTTGACCGCGGGCTATATCAACATGCAGTTCGGCGGCACGCGCTGGGCCGGCAACGTCGGCGTCCGCGTCATCAGGACCCAAGTCCTGTCCTCGGGCTTCGACACACCGGTCACCAGCATCGCCAACACGCCCGGCGACGACACGCTGCAATATACCTACGGGCCGGCAACGGCGGTGGCGGTGAGCAACAGCTACGTCAACGCGCTGCCATCGGCCAACATCCGGTACAACGTCACCGACAAGCTGATCGCGCGTGCCGCTTTCTCCCAAACGGTCACGCGTCCAACACTTACCGATCTCGGCGTCAACAACGATTACGGTGGACGCATCTCGGTACCGCAGTCGAGCGGCGGCAACCCGAGCCTGCTGCCGTTCCGGTCGACCAACTACGACGTCTCGGTGGAATGGTATGTCACCCCGGTAAGCTACTTCAGTGTCGGTGCATTCTATAAGGAGTTGAGCGACTTCCTTGAGCTTCAGACGCTTCCGGTAAACCGGTTCGGCCGGGTGTTCCAGGACACCCGCACCCGCAACGGGCAGAACGGCTATATCCGCGGCGTCGAAGTGGGAGCGCAATATGCGTTCGACTGGCTTCCGGGCTTCGCCTCGGGCTTTGGCGTGACCGGCAACTACACGTACGTAAACAGCAAGGTGGAGCGCGACCAGACGCTCGCAGACTATGACTGCGACTATAACGGCCTGTCGCCGCATTCGGCCAACGGCAGCGTGTTCTACGAGAAGTTCGGCATTTCGGCGCGGACGTCGTACAATTGGCGTTCGGATTATCTGCGCCAATGCCGGTCGAGCCAGGGGCGGCCGCGTAACCGCTCCTCCTATGGGCAGCTCGACTTCAACGTTGCCTATGATCTGACCCGCAACTTCCAGGTCTATGTTCAGGGCGTCAACGTGACAAACACGCGGGTGAACGAATGGTCGGCAATCGAAGACCGGTTCCTGCTGCTTCAGGAAACAGGAGCACGCTACAACTTTGGCGTGCGGGTCAAGTTCTGAGACCCCGCACGCGAGGATCGAGCGCGCCTGGCGGGCCGTGAAGAACAGCGTCTCATTGAGCAGCTCATCGCGCATGCGACCATTGAAGCTCTCGATGAACCTGTTCTGCGTCGGCTTGCCCGGCGCGATATAGTGCCACTCGACGCGCGTTTCGCCCGACCATGTCAGCACCGCGTTCGAGGCCAGCTCGGTCCCGTTGTCGCTGACGATCATTCTGCGGCCGCCGTGCTCGGCGATCAGATCGGCCAGCTCGCGTACCACCCGCTTGCCTGAGATCGACGTGTCGAGCACCGCCCGCAAACACGCTCGCGTCACGTCGTCGACAATGTTGAGGATGCGGAACCGCCGGCCCGTGGCAAGCTGGTGTTGAACGAAGTCCCGGCTACAGCGCTGACTGGGCAGCGCTAGCACCGAAGTCGGCGCCCGCGCGCCGACGGCGCGCTTTCGTCCCTTCCGGCGACGCACCGTCAGACCTACCTCGCGGTAGAGCCGCTGGTCTTCCTCGACGACCACACGCCCGCCGCTCGCTCATCCCCAGCGCCGTCTGGAGATGCGCGACCGCTTCCTGCTTCGCGGCAGGCGCCACCATCTTTTTGACAGCAGGTCCTTCAGACTTGCCTCTTCGACAAGCTCAGAACAGGATTGTCGAGCATCGTGTCCGCCAGCAGGCGCTTAAGCCGGCCGTTCTCCTCCTCGAGCGCCCGCAACCGCTTCGCATCGGACACCTCCAGGCCGGCGAACTTGGCCTTCCAGGCATAATAGGTCGCGCTCGACATACCCTTCCGCCGGAACAGATCCGTCACTACCGCACCCGCCTCGGCCGCCTTCAGAATGCCGATGATCTCCTTATTAGCAAACTGCTTCCGCTTCATCTGTCCGTTCTTTTCCGGAGTCGGACTCTAGCTCCAACTGGAGGAAAAACGGGAGGCACCTCACCTCTGTCCGCACCCGTTGGTCCCAGAAATTCACGAACGAGGACGTGGTCGAGGCGGTTCCCGTCCACCTTAGGGACTGTAATTACGACGAGAATTGAGACATAACAGGTATGGGGTCCACCGCGGCCACGCAGCGTGTGCACCCGATCGGGATGCCATGGCAACAAAGCGAATAGAGCATTTGACTAGTGATCGAAGACGTTCCCCGGCCACCTTCCACTGATCGACGTTCCGCTGACGTTACCGGGCGCGCCCTGTCGCGGCGAGCCAAGTTAATCAGCTGGACGGTCGTGCTCCTCCTGCTCGCCGGTGCGCTAGTCTGGATCACCGGCATGGCCGGCAGCGCTGGCAACGACGGCGACGCAGAGCGCGAGCGTCGGAGGAACCGGGTCCAGACGGTGGGGGTGGCTCGCGCTACCACTCGCGGGGTGCCGGTGACGGTCGAAGCGCTCGGCACGGTGACGCCGATCGCGACGGTGACGGTGCGACCGCAAGTGTCCGGCGTCATCACTTCGATTCTGTTCGAAGAGGGGCAGGTTGTCCGCAAAGGGCAGATCCTCGCCCGCATTGATCCCCGCCCCTATCGTGCGCAGCTTGCCCAGGCAACCGGATCGCTGGCGCGAGACCGGGCACAACTCGAAAATGCACGGCTGACGCTGCAACGGTATCGCACCTTGCTGGCTCAGGACTCGATAGCGCGTCAGGACGTGGACACGCAGGCGGCTCTGGTCCGCCAGCTCGAGGGTACGGCCTCGGCCAACAGCGGTGCTGTCGATGCGGCGCGCCTTAACGTGGGATTTTCGGCGATCCGCTCGCCGGTTACCGGTCGAATCGGCTTGCGGGCCACCGATGTGGGAAATTACGTTGCGGCCGGTGATGCGAACGGCATTGCGGTGGTGACGACCATAACACCGATCGACGTCACGTTCGCCATACCGCAGGATCAGGTGCCCGTCGTCGCATCCAAGGTTGCCGCCAATGCCGCGCTGCCGGCATCCGCGCTCGATCGCATGCGCAGCGACGTGCTGGCACGCGGCCGGTTCCTTACGCTGGATAATCAGATCGCAACGGACACCGGGACCATCCGGGCCAAAGCGAGGTTCGGCAATGAGAAAGGCGCACTTTTCCCGAACCAGTTCGTCAACCTGCGATTGCAGATCGACTACATCGAGAATGCGGTCGTCGTGCCGGTCACAGCGCTTCGGCAGGCAGAAGGCAGCGACTTCGTCTGGCTGCTCCGACCGGACGATACTGTCGTCCAGCGCAAGGTCGTGCCGGGGCAGACCGTTGGTACGATGGCGGTCGTCTCGCGTGGCCTGAAGAACGGGGACCGGATCGTCAGCGAAGGCGGCGACCGGATCAAGCAGGGTGACAAGGTCCGCACGCCCGAAGCCGCGAAGGCGGCAGACAGTCGATCGGGCGATCGCAAGGCGACGTGAATCCGTCACGCCCCTTTATCCTGCGGCCGGTCGCTACCGCGCTACTGATGGTCGCGATTGTGCTGGCCGGGCTCGTCGGGTTCCGGCTGCTGCCGCTCGCGGCTCTCCCGCAGGTCGACTATCCGACGATCCAGGTGACAACGCTGTATCCGGGCGCGAGTCCCGAAGTCATCAGTCAGGTCGTGACGGCACCGCTTGAGCGTCAGTTCGGTGAGATGCCGGGGCTGGCGCGAATGAGTTCGACGAGTGCGGCAGGCGCATCGGTCATCACGCTCCAGTTCGATCTTGGCGAACGGCTCGACGTGGCCGAGCAGGAGGTTCAGGCAGCGATGAATGCAGCCGACGCTCTGCTACCGGCCGATCTGCCCGCCCCGCCGATCTACGCCAAAGTAAATCCCGCCGACACGCCGGTACTGACCTTGGCCATCACATCGAAGACGATGCCGCTGACGGAAGTCCAGCGGCTTGTCGATACGCGGCTGGCGCAAAAACTATCCCAGGTAGCCGGCGTTGGTCTGGTCCGGCTTGCGGGCGGGCAGCGGCCTGCGGTCCGTATTCAGGCGGATACGCAGGCGCTGGCCAATCAGGGCATTTCGCTGGACACTCTCCGTACCGCGATCGACAACGCCAACGCGAATTCGGCCAAGGGCAGCTTCGACGGTCCGACCCGCGCCTATCAGATTAACGCCAACGACCAGTTGCTGACCGTTGAGGATTACGAGCGCCTGATCGTCACCTTCCGCAACGGCGCGCCTGTGCGCATGTCCGAGGTCGCGCGCGTCGTGAACGGCGCAGAGAACAGCCGGCTAGGTGCACTGGCGAACCTTACCCCCGCGATCATCCTGACGGTCCAGCGTCAGCCAGGGGCGAACGTAATTTCCACCGTCGATGCGATAAAGGCACGTCTTCCGCAGTTGCAGGCCGCGTTGCCGGCCGGTCTCGACGTCACGGTGCTGGCCGACCGGACGACCAGCATCCGCTCCTCGATCAGCCATGTCGAAATGGAGCTGCTGCTTGCAGTCGTCATGGTCGTGCTGGTAATCTTCCTTTTCCTGCACTCCGCTCGCGCGACGCTGATCGCGGCACTGGCCGTCCCGATTTCGTTGATCGGCGCTTGCGGCGTCATGTACCTGCTTGGCTACAGCCTCAACAACCTGTCGCTGATGGCATTGACGATCGCCACCGGCTTTGTGGTCGACGACGCAATCGTCGTAATCGAGAATATCGCGCGTCACATCGAAGAGGGCGAAACGCCGTTCCAAGCGGCGTTGAAGGGCGCGGCGGAAATCGGTTTCACGATCATTTCGCTTACCGTATCGCTGATCGCGGTGCTGATCCCGCTGCTGTTCATGGGCGACGTTGTCGGGCGATTGTTCCGGGAATTCGCGATGACGCTGGCGATCACGGTCGTCATCTCGATGGTGGTGTCATTGACGTTGACGCCGATGCTCGCGGCGCGTTTGCTGAAACCGCAAGCCGAGGAACGCGAGACGCGCATCGGCACGGCCGCCCGCCGTCTCTTCGAGCGGCTGGAGCGTCGATACGAAGGCGCGCTGAAGCTGGTGCTTGCACGCCAGCCCGTCGCGTTGATTGTCGCGATCGGTCTTTTCGCGCTGACGGCGCTCCTCTACCTCGTCATCCCCAAGGGACTCTTTCCCACGCAAGACACCGGTCAGTTGCTGGTGCGGACGGAAGCCAGTGCCGCGGTGTCCTATGACCGCATGGCCGTCCTGCAACGGGCTGCCGCACGCGCAATCCTTGCCGACCCAGCAGTGGCCAGCGCCAGCTCCTTCATCGGCGTCGATGGAGCGAATAATGGCGCACTGAATTCCGGCCAGATGACGGTCAACCTGAGGCGCGAACACGGCGATCAACAGGCGGTCATGCAGAGACTTCGCAACCGCGTCGCGGCGGTGCCCGGCATCCGCCTATTCGTGCAGCCAAGTCAGGATCTGACGATCGATGCAGAAAGCGGGCCTACGCAATATCGTTTGTCGCTGGAGGGTGCCGACACGAAGACCGTGCAGGCAGCCGCAGCGAAGATCACGGCGGCGCTTGCGACAGTGCCCGAGGTCCGCAACATCTATAGCGAAAGCGGCCAGCTGGGCGCGGCGGCCTTTGTCGATCTGGACCGCGACACCGCCAGTCGCCTGGGCATCACGGCGTCCGATCTGGACGACGCTCTCTATTCCGCATTCGGTCAGCGGATCGTATCCACCATCTTCACTGAAACCGCACAATATCGCGTGATCCTGGAGGCGCGACCGGACCTGCTCACGACGCCGTCCTCGCTCGGCCTGCTGCATCTCCAGACCAGTGCAGGGGGTGCCACGCCGCTGACGTCGTTCGCGACTGTGCGCGAGGGCACTGCTCCGCTCCAGATCACCCATGTCGCGCAGTTCCCCGCCGCCACGATCGGGTTCGATCCAGCACCGGGAGTGTCGCTGGGCGCGGCCGTCGATGCGGTGCGCGACAGGATCGCTTCGGTCGGCGTGCCGTCCGGCATCTCGGTAAGCTTCCTCGGAGCATCGGGGGCGTTCGGCAAGGCCCTGAGCAATCAGCTGCTCCTCATCCTGGCGGCCGTTGTATGCGTCTACATCGTACTCGGCGTGCTGTATGAGAGCTTCATCCATCCCCTGACGATCCTGTCCACCCTGCCCTCCGCCAGCGTGGGTGCGCTACTGGCGCTGTGGATCACCGGCAACGATCTCGACGTGATCGGCATCATCGGCATAATCCTGCTGATCGGCATCGTCCTGAAGAACGCGATCATGATGATCGACTTCGGCATCTCGGCGGAACGCGAACAGGGCCTTGCTCCGCGAGAGGCGATCTACCAGGCTGCGGTTCTGCGCTTCCGCCCGATCCTGATGACGACGCTGGCCGCGTTGTTCGCGGCGGTGCCGCTGATGATCGGCCTCGGTGAAGGCGCGGAACT
>Ga0265798_10012540_pt1 | contig 10216 bp, 7 predicted proteins | sample P3T30metagenome_FD_192430 | JGI IMG/M metagenome (GOLD analysis project Ga0265798, IMG submission 192430) | Plant litter microbial communities from East Loma Ridge, Irvine, California - P3 T30 | ecosystem: Environmental > Terrestrial > Plant litter > Unclassified | place: USA: California...
TAGCACTGATGAAAAACCAGGTAGATGCCATACGCAGCCTCTCATCTGAAGCAGGCATTGCGCATGTGCTTAATTCATCGCTTACCAAAACAGAAATTAACCAGGTTAAAAAAGATATTAGCAGCGGACTTACAAAGCTGCTGTATGTGGCGCCCGAATCGCTTACTAAAGAAGAGTATACAGCGTTTTTAAACACCGTGCCCTTATCTTTTGTGGCTATAGACGAGGCCCACTGTATATCAGAATGGGGGCATGACTTCAGGCCGGAATACCGTAACCTGCGCAACATTATACGCAATTTAGGCGATGTGCCCATTATAGGCCTTACGGCTACTGCAACACCTAAGGTTCAGGAAGATATACTTAAAAATCTTGACATGCCCGATGCCAATACCTTTAAGGCATCTTTTAACAGGCCCAACCTTTATTATGAAATACGGCCTAAGCAAAAAACGGTAGAGAGCGATATAATTCGATTTATACGCCAGCATAAGGGCAAAAGCGGCGTTATTTACTGCCTTAGCCGCAAGAAGGTTGAAGAGATCGCTCAGGTGCTTCAGGTCAACGGCATTAGCGCTGTGCCTTATCATGCGGGGCTTGATGCAAAAACACGCGCCAGGCACCAGGACATGTTCCTGATGGAAGATGTAGATGTGGTGGTGGCCACTATTGCCTTTGGTATGGGCATAGATAAGCCCGATGTAAGGTTTGTAATTCACCATGATATACCAAAATCGCTGGAAAGCTACTATCAGGAAACCGGGCGTGCCGGGCGTGATGGTGGCGAGGGCCATTGCCTTGCTTACTACAGCTATAAAGATATAGAAAAACTCGAGAAATTTATGAGCGGCAAACCCATAGCCGAGCAGGAAATAGGGTTTGCATTACTGCAGGAAGTTGTGGCTTATGCCGAAACATCTATGAGTCGCCGTAAGTTTTTACTGCACTACTTTGGCGAAGAATTTGACGATGTAAACGGCGATGGAGCCGATATGGATGACAACGTTAGAAATCCTAAAAAGAAAAAAGAAGCTAAAGACCAGGTGGTTACCGTACTTAAAACCGTGCGCGATACCAGGCAGATGTATAAGTCTAAAGAGATTATATTTACGCTAACCGGAAAAATAAACGCTGTTATTAAGGCCCATAAAACCGATGCTCAGGCCTTTTTTGGTGCGGGTAGCGATTATGAAGAAAAACACTGGATGGCATTAATTCGTCAGGTGTTGGTAGCAGGCTATTTAGATAAGGATATAGAAACCTATGGTATACTGAAGCTTACGCCAAAGGGCGAAGAATTCATTAACAACCCGGTTTCGTTTATGATGACCGAAGACCACGACTTTAATGAGAGCGATGATGAAGCCACTGTAACAGCAGCTAAAGCAACAGCCGTGGCCGACGAAGTACTTACAGGTATGCTGAAAGACCTGCGTAAAAAAGTGGCTAAAAAGCTTGGGGTACCGCCTTTTGTGGTGTTCCAGGATCCGTCGTTAGAAGATATGGCGCTTAAGTATCCTGTTACAATAGAGGAGCTTAGCGGTGTGCATGGAGTAGGTGAGGGTAAAGCCAAAAAATATGGTAAAGACTTTGTAGAGCTTATTGCCCGTTATGTAGAAGATAATGATATTATTCGCCCTGACGACCTTGTAGTTAAAAGCACAGGGGCAAACTCTGCACTTAAGCTTTATATTATACAGAATATTGATAGAAAGCTGTCTCTTAATGATATAGCTAAGGCTAAGGGCCTTGATATGGAGGCGTTACTTAAAGAGATGGAGCAGATTGTGTACAGCGGAACCAAGCTGAACATACGCTACTGGGTAGATGATATACTGGATGAAGACCAGCAGGAAGAAATCTATGATTTTTATATGGGGTCTGAATCTGATAGTATTAAAGATGCGCTGAAAGAATTTGATGGCGACTATGATACTGAGGAACTTAGGCTGATGCGTATTAAGTTTATCAGTGAAGTAGCTAATTAAAAATAAACCATGTAAGGGCAATTAACTTCGTTTATACAAATCTATAAAAAATATAAAAACCTCAATTGATAGCATCTATTGAGGTTTTTATTTAGCTGTAAATGAGTTAGTAAGATAAACTAGTAGGTAACTTACTGCTCAAATAGCTCTCCGCGATGCGGTTTAAGGGCATCCCTTACGGCTATCATATTTTTATCGGTAACCACCATCCAGGCAATTGCATACACATCGTTAAGTGCTTCAAAACCAGTAATGTTTAAAGGGAGTTTCTCGATGGTTATAAATTCCTTAAGGTGTTTTTCATGATGCTCGGCCGTCTTGGCGGCAGCCGGCCCTCTAAAATCCCATATCAGTTTTATTTGTCTCATTATTAAGAGTAAGTTGTGTACGCAAAGGTACAAAGATTACCTATATTACAGTAAATTCCCTATTTTTGAACATTAACAACATGCTATGCGGTACTTAACAATAGTTTTCCTTTTTGCATTTTCATTAAGTTTTTCTCAGCAATTAACTCAGGAACAGGCTACTGCACTGGCAAAACTACCCATGAAGTGCCTGCAGCAGGAATATCCTAACAAGCTAAGCCAGATGCTGGCCGACTCTACCGAGATTGCAAATCCAAAAACCTTACACCCGGCTTTTTATGGGTGCTTCGACTGGCATTCATCAGTACACGGGCATTGGAGCCTGGTATATTTACTCAACCGTTTTCCTAACCTTGCGGGGCGGGAAGAGATTATTAACAAGTTGAAAGTCAACCTTTCAAAAGAAAATATAGCGCAGGAAATTGCCTATCTCAATAAAAAGCATGAAAAATCTTATGAGCGCACTTACGGGTGGACATGGCTGCTAAAACTGCAATTAGAGCTTGAAACCAGCACCCAGCCTTATGCTAAAGAGCTGGCTGCCAACTTAAAACCGTTAAGCGATCTACTTATTCAACGATATATAGAGTTTATGCCCAAGCTGAATTATCCGCTTAGGGTGGGCACCCATACCAATACCGCTTTTGGACTATCTTTCGCGTGGGATTATGCTCTGTATTCCAAGAACATAGCGCTTCAAAATAGCATACGTGATAATGCCCTGAGGCTGTTTAAAGCCGACCACGACTGCCCGTTCGACTGGGAGCCCAGCGGTACTGACTTCCTTTCGCCGTGCATGGAAGAAATAGGTATCATGCAGCGTATCATGCCTGAAAATGAGTTCCTTAACTGGCTCAAAAACTTTGCTCCTAAGCTTTTTGACAAGAAATATACCTGGGAACCCGGCAAGGTTTCTGACCGTACCGATGGCCATCTGGTTCATTTAGACGGACTTAACTTTAGCCGTGCCTGGAATTTGTACCGTTTGGCTAAACAATTTCCTAAGCAACTCGGCCATCTTAAGCCTTTGGCTGATAGCCACTTGCAATACTCGTTGCATGCCATTACCGATGGTAATTATGAGGGCGAACACTGGCTGGCAACTTTTGCATTATACGCCTTTGAAGAAGCGTCAAAATAAGCTGAAAAAGGCTTAATATTTCACTTTCGGAGTTTAAGATTCGCCTTTTGTCTCAATTGTAATTTAAAGAATTTCCTTACTTAGGGTAGATCAATATTTCACAATTGGAGTTTGAGATTGATTAAATATTCCCTACATCGCCAATAAAAAATACTACGCTAAATTTTCGGCTTTAAATTTTTTTGGATTTGCTTTTGTGCCGCTTAACTTTTATGCCTTATCACCTCATTGCTTTTAACTGCCCGCTACATCGTTTTCTTTAGTAGGGTTAAAAACTTCTTTCCTGTTTTATACATTTCTTTCATAAAAATATTATAATATTGTCATTTTGACTAATATTAAATTTTTTATAAAAATTTCTGATAGAATTGTATGAAAAAACTTTATTTATTAAATAGATGTTTTATTTTATTGTTAATTGGTGTCATGTCTTCATGCGCCAAAGACGACGGATATGAACAAATTTCTCCGGTAGAAGTAGACCTTTCTACCGTACCCTATCAAAAACTTTCTGAGTATAAGTTTTTTGAAGGCGAGATGAAAAATCTTGAACCGGCCTATAAGGTATTGCCTTATGATCTTAATAGTTCGCTTTTTACAGATTATGCCCATAAAAAGCGCTTTGTATGGATGCCCACCGGAACACGCGCCACCTACAGTGCCGATGGCGAGGTGCTTAACTTTCCTTCCGGCGCAGTGCTTATCAAGAATTTCTACTATGAAAATGTGCTGCCCGATAATACCACCCGCATTTTAGAAACCCGCCTTATGATTAAAAAGGAGGATGAATGGATATTTGCTGATTATGTTTGGAATGCAGAGCAAACAGAGGCCTACCTTGATATGGATGGCAGCTACACCCAGATATCCTGGGTTCAGGGTACCGAAACCAAAACCACCAGTTACCGTATACCCAGCGCGTTAGAATGCCTTACCTGCCACAAAACAGCGGGAAGCACGGCATCGCTTATAGGTCCTAAGCCACAAAACCTTAACCGGAATTACCTGTACGAGCAAGGTTCTCAAAATCAGCTTAAACGTTGGATAAAAGAAGGCTATCTTGATGATAACCTGCCGTCTGATATTGTTTCTACCGTAGACTGGACGGATACCTCTAAGCCACTCGAGCTGAGGGTGCGCTCTTATATAGACATCAACTGTGCCCACTGCCACCGCGAGGGCTCGCACTGCGACTACCGCTCTATGCGTTTTGCCTTTAGCGAAACCGCCCAGCCCCAAAACCTGGGCATCTGTGTGCCGCCCGATGAAGTGGTAAACCCATCGCTTACCTACATCATTGCTAAAAAGAACGCGTTGCGCTCTGTAGTTACCTACCGCATGAAATCAGTCAACTCTAACGAAAGGATGCCGCTGCTGGGCCGAACCATTGTGCACCAGGAAGCTGTTGATATGATAACCCAGTGGATTAATACCATGGATGCCCCCTGCCCATAACACTCTAACACTTAACTTAAAAACGATATGAAACAATTATTTACCTTTTTATTGCTCGGCATGCCTGCAGCGCTACTGGCGCAGCTTGATTGTGCCCATGCGGTTACGGCATCGCCCGGCACTACCTACAATGTTAGTTTTGTAACCGGCAGCCAGGTGCCCGCGCCGGTATGTGCAGAGGGGCAAAACAACCCTACTAACCTTAACCACGGTGCCTGGTACCAATATACACCCACAGCACTGATTACCGCGGTGGTAAGCACAGGGCCTGAAAATGTTGATACGCGCGTACATATATATGCCGGAAACTGCAACGCACTTGTATGTGTGGGCGGCGATGATGACAGCGGGCCGGAATATACTGCCCAGGCCACTTTTACGGCCGAAGCCGGTGTAACCTATTATATTGCCTTTGATGACAACTGGAGCGAAGAGAATTTTACCTTTACCCTTACCGAAGATACTTTTATAGCACCGCTATTTAGCCAGCATTTTGTTACCGTAGAGGGTAATAAAGATTGTGTGGTAGACATGAACGGCGACTACCTTGATGATATTGTGGCGCCACATTATCAGGCCGGGGTAGATGTTGATGTAAACGTGCTGTATCAAAACTCAGGTGCGCCGGGCTTTACCCTGCAAACCCGCACTATGCCTAACACTATTTACAGGCCGGACTGGAGCATTGCCGCGGGCGACTATGATAAGAACGGTTTTAACGACCTGCTTTTTGGCAACGGCGGGGGTGCAGCGCTTGTACTGCAAAACGACCAGGGCACTGCGTTTGATGTGGTGTATGAAACGGCACAGTACGTTTTTTCGCAGCGCACAAATTTTGTAGACATAGATGCCGATGGTAACCTTGATGCCTTTATGTGCCACGATGTTGGCCCCAATGTTTATTTTAAGAACGATGGCCAGGGCGGATTTGATTTTGGCCAGGGCGGGCTGGGCGACTGGAGCAGCGGCGGCAACTACGGCTCTATATGGATAGATTTTGACAACGATGGAGATATGGACCTGTTTATAGCCAAATGCCGTGGCGGGGGCGATGAGGCCGCGCTCGATGAGCTGCACCGCAACAACGGCGATGGCACTTTTACTAATATTGCCGCCCAGGTGGGGTGGGCTAACCTGCACCAGGCATGGTCGGCCGCGTGGGCAGATTTTGATAATGATGGTGATCTTGATGTACTTATAGGCAGTAGCGCAGGCGCTTTTGGCACTTTTGACCCTAACAACCCGCTGCACGCCCACAAGCTGTACCGCAATGATGGCAATGCCGTGTTTACAGAAGTTACTACAGGCTCAGGATATGATACCTTTGCAACCCCAAGCCTTGAGCACGTAGCACACGATTTTGATAACGATGGTTATGTAGATGTGCTGGGTGGTGGCAATAAAATTATGCACAACAATGGCAACTGGACCTTTAGCCCCATAGCAATACCGGCCGGCAGCGGTCCTATTGGCGACCTAAATAATGATGGGTTCCTGGATATACTAAATGGCAATGTGGCTTACTTTAATTATGGTAACGATAACCACTGGATAAAAATACACCTCAAAGGTATAGAGAGCAACAGTAACGGCATAGGGGCACGGGTAGAGGTGTACACCACCACACCGGGGCTCGAAAAGCAAATTCGCGAGATAAGGAGTGGCGATGGCTTTCGCTTTATGAGCTCGTTAAACGCTAACTTTGGCCTTGGCGCGGCAACCGCAGTTGAAAAAGTGGTGGTTAAATGGCCTTCCGGAACTGTAGATACCATCCTGAACCCGGATGTCAACACCCCATTACTGGTTGTGGAAGGAGAACATATTTTAGGCAATGGTACATTTGAGGCCGCTGCCTTTACGGTGTACCCCAATCCGGCTAAAGATGTTATTAACATAAACGGCGGCAATGTTATGCATGCTGATATTTATGACCTTAGCGGAAAGCTGGTACAGCGCACAGACGTTACTGATAATAAGATATCAGTACAGGTACTTGCTAAAGGTACTTACATTATTATCCTGAAAGACGCTCAGGGCAAACAGCATACATCTAAGTTTATAAAAGGATAGTTATCCTGATACTATTTTATACAAAAGCTTCAGTAAAATTGAGGCTTTTTTTGTTTATGGTTTAAGGATGAGTGAAGTTAAGCAAAAACGTTATTTCACCAGCCTGTAATAATTTGTGCGCATGGTACCTTTAAAGTCAATCATGGTTTGATTCTGAATCTTCCTTAGGCGTCTCTTATCCCTCGGCGAAAGTGTATCCCAAAACCCGTTTTGCTTTAAAATCTTCACGAGCTCATCGGCCTGGACCAGCTTTTTGCCCTTTATCATATATTTTTCCTGCTTCCTGTACCGGCTTGCAGGGTAGGTAATAGTATCAAAAGTAAGCATTAAGGTGTCACGGCTCACCTGCCATCGGCCATACGAATAGTCGTTCATCATGTCGCCCCTGAAGTTTTTGGTAAACGTACTGTCGGCTTTAAGTTCTATAGAAGTGCCAAACATACCGTAACTGGCATATTTTATCCTGTACAGGCCCGTGTGCGGCTCCTTATGGGTTGCGCCACAGCCATAAACCAAAACAGCCAGCAGTAAGAGGAGCTTATTCATGAGATGATTATTTATACTAAGGATACCCTAAAACGACAAAAGGTTGGGATGTCCATAAATTTTTTTCACAATATTACATAAGCACCCTAAAACCGGATCCTGATATTTTACAGGGCTATCAACAACCTGGAACCTGAACCCCCAAACTTTAAACAAAAAGCTTTATTTTTGCCACATGCCAAGAGAACTCCAATTACAGGTAGCGCCACAAGTAGCTGCGCAAATGCCGTTGCTTATAGACCATGTAGCAAAACAGCTTCAGGTGCGCCCCGATGATATAAAACACATTGCCATTATAAAGCGTAGTATAGATGCGCGCCAAAAAGCCATTAAGGTTAACCTTAAGCTGGCGGTATACCATAACGAAGATTATACCGAAAGCACCATACCGTTGCCGGACTATAAAGATGTTACCAACGCTAAAGAAGAGGTAATCATCATAGGTGCGGGGCCTGCAGGTTTGTTTGCCGCCCTTCAGCTGATTGAACTTGGCCTCAGGCCTATTTTGTTAGAGCGTGGCAAAGACGTGCAGGAGCGCCGTCGCGATCTTAAGGCCATTAACCGTGACCATATCGTGAGCGAAGACTCCAACTATTGTTATGGCGAAGGCGGTGCCGGAACCTACAGCGATGGCAAGCTCTACACCCGCAGCAAAAAGCGCGGCGATGTAGACCGTATCCTGCAATTATTTGTGGGGTTTGGCGCCAGCGATGAAATTTTAGTAGAAGCCCATCCGCACATCGGTACCAACAAGCTGCCCAAAATCATCCAGGCCATGCGCGAAAAAATCATCGAGTTTGGTGGTGTGGTAAAGTTTGATACCCGTGTAACCGATATTTTAATAAAAAGTGGTGCCGTACAGGGTGTAATTACCCAAAACGGCGACACTATTAATGCCGATAAGATTATACTGGCTACCGGACACTCTGCACGGGATATATTTGAACTGCTCGACCGTAAAAAGATATTTATTGAGGCCAAGCCATTTGCCTTGGGCGTACGTGCCGAGCATCCGCAAAGCCTTATAGACAGCATACAATACAGCTGCGATTTTAACACCGGCAGGGGAGAGTACCTTCCGCCCGCACCGTATGCCATTGTTAAGCAGGTAAACGGCCGCGGCATGTATTCGTTTTGTATGTGCCCCGGTGGTGTGATTGCACCTTGTTCCACCAGCCCCGGCGAGGTGGTTACTAACGGATGGAGCCCCAGCAAGCGCGACCAGGAAACGGCAAACAGCGGTATTGTGGTAGAGCTTAAGCTCGAAGATTTTGCACCGTTTGCTAAATTTGGCGCCCTGGCCGGTATGGAATTTCAAAAGGTCATTGAGCAAAAGGCGTGGCACCTGGCAGGGGAAACGCAGCGTGTGCCCGCCCAGCGCATGGTTGATTTTACCCAAAGCAAAGTTTCGGCAGATATCCCTAAAACGTCTTATGTTCCCGGAACAACATCTGTAGAGTTAGGGCAGGTATTCCCGGGCTTTTTAACCCAAACGCTGCGCGAAGGCTTTACCGAATTTGGCAAGTCGATGCGAGGTTACCTGACCAACGAAGCCATACTGCACGCACCTGAGTCGCGCACTTCATCGCCCGTGCGCATTCCCCGAGATCCGGAAACCTTAGAGCATGTGCAAATAAAGGGCCTCTATCCGTGTGGTGAAGGCGCCGGTTATGCAGGAGGCATCATTTCTGCTGCCATAGATGGCGAGAAATGTGCACTTAAGTGCCTTTAAGGGATTGTTGGATGATTAGAATTTTAGATTGTTCGACTGCCTGTAAATGTCAGCCACTGCTTTAACGTCTGATTGAAGCAGTTCCCTCTTAAGAGGAGAGGGTAGGGGTGTGTTTTCCATTCCGACCGGATCTTTAGCGGAGTGGAGGAATCTCAACCTGAGATTTCTCCCATCATCGAAATGGAAGAGCAATATTAGCAACTTTAAACCTGAAACAAATTAAAACAACCCGTTCAGCTGCGCGTTGATGCGGTTGATAATTTCACCCAGGTCTTCCGGGTTATCCACAAAGTTATTATTGTCCACATCAATAACCAACAGCTTGCCCTTGTCATACCCGTCAATCCAGGCTTCATAGCGCTCGTTAAGGCGGCTCAGGTAGTCAATACTTATTGAGTTTTCATAATCGCGACCGCGTTTATGTATGTGCTTTACAAGGTTAGGTATAGAACTGCGCAGGTAAATAAGCAAATCGGGCGCGCCCACAAAGCCCTCCATCAATTCAAATAACGATTTATAGTTATTAAAATCACGGTTGCTCATCAGGCCCATAGCATGAAGGTTGGGCGCAAAAATATGGCTGTCTTCATAAATGGTACGGTCCTGTATAATGTTTTTGCCGCTTTCACGGAATTGCAGCACCTGGTTAAACCTCGTGTTCAGGAAATAAATCTGCAGGTTAAAGCTCCAGCGCTCCATCTGGTGATAAAAATCATCAAGGTAGGGATTGTCTACCACATCCTCATAATGGGCCTCCCATTTAAAATGTTTGGCTAAAAGTGCTGTAAGCGTGGTTTTTCCGGCCCCTATGTTTCCTGCAACGGCAATATGCATTTTACGGTAAAGTTACTTTATACTGGATTATCTCGTCGTTGGTAAAAATAGACAAAATTTGGTCTTTATAGTAAAATGAGCT
>Ga0265798_10012541_pt1 | contig 10216 bp, 14 predicted proteins | sample P3T30metagenome_FD_192430 | JGI IMG/M metagenome (GOLD analysis project Ga0265798, IMG submission 192430) | Plant litter microbial communities from East Loma Ridge, Irvine, California - P3 T30 | ecosystem: Environmental > Terrestrial > Plant litter > Unclassified | place: USA: California...
GACTCAACATAATCTCCTCTCCCTGTGCCCCTGAGCGTAGCGCCACAAATTTGCCCTACTACTCTCCTCTAGCATTCCAGATCCCAACCTCTCCATCCTCACCACCAGCCACAACAACCTCTCCATCCCAATCTCCCGCCAACAATCTCTCTCCAAGTCGCTTCCCATTCTTCGTAACATCCCTCCCTTTACCGGACTTCTGAACACTAAACAGTGCAGATTTAGGTGATCTGATATCCCAAATCTGAACCAAACCAGAATATGTAACGCCCATCATTGTGAATCCACTTGTTGGATGACATTTGATTGCTGATATTGGTGATCCTGTGGGTAGGGTTGCGATTATGGATGAAGTTGAAGAAGGACGAGGGTCATATATTGATATTGTCCTGTCCATTGATCCGCATGCTACTGTTCCATTTTGGGATGTTGAGAGGGATAGAATTGATTTGTCGGTTGGCCCAGCCTGGATATAAGCTCAGATTCTCAGGCATGGAGGAGAGATCATCAGTCTGAGAGACTCACCCTCATAACGACATTAGCCCCTGTCTCGACGTCCCATCCCCTCAAACTTCCATCCCATCCACCACTGTAGACAACCTTACCAACATCCCTTCCAGCCCAACCAAGCGCACCAACTCTACCCTTGTGTCCACGGAACGTCCCATCCGGTAACCTCCTCCAACCTCCAACTCCAATGTCACCATCCGTCAAGCCCTCAATAGGTCCTCTAGTCTCATCACCTCCAATTTTCCTCCTTTTCTTTAAATCCCTCTGTGCCAAGTAACTCAATGGTTCTGATTCAGTTTGATGCGAGGTAATTTCTTCGGGGGAATCGGGGAGGACGTAGACGTTGATTTGTCCGTCCCATGATGAAGAGATTATTTCAGATTCGGAAGATAAGATTGAAGAGATTGGGCCGGTGTGACCGTGGAGTGTATATAATTCTTTTGGTTTCTCGGATTCGGATGATGAGGGGAGGAGAGATGGGATTTGGAATACGTGTGTTTGCCTGTCGACTCCTCCTGCCGCTAGAAGGATATTGGTGTCGACTGTGTTTGGTGATACCCAAGTAGCGCATGTTGCTCCCAGTGTGGTGGGTAGTGGGAGTGTCCATAGGGGTTCTTGCGTCGTGGACATCGGTAATACCTGCAGATGTGATAGGTACGACGAGAGGAGGATGTATCTATTCATCAGCATCGTCCACATCTCAAAGCCTCGCGTCGCTGACACCCAGCTGACTTACCCAGGCCTAGATAAACTCAATCCCGATACCCAATCCTCAACTTCCCTCCTACCAACCTCCGTAGGAGGCATCAAACTCCTAACATATTCAACACTAACAGCAGTCTCCTCATCCCCTCCTCTATGTTTCTTGACCCAAGCATCTAAAGATCCCCTTAGGATTTCTCCCTCGACCAAGAAATCGAATGGAATTGGTTTCTTGGCATTCTCGGGATTGTTACCTAGGACTTTATTGATTAGTTCGGAGAGTTGGTATCGTTTCCAATTTGCTGGTAGGAAATATGTCGAGGGGGGGATTGCGAGGGGCGAATCTCGGGTAAAGAGGTTGATGGGGAGTTGGCGGGTATCGGCTGGGTTTGACATTGTGAAACGGGGCTTGCTATACAATTTAGACGATTAATTCCACGACTGCTCGTGCTCTGCTACTCTTCTGATGTATAAATAAGTGAGCAAGCAGTAAGATGTATAGTATATAGTGTATACGGTACAACCAGAACTACAAGTCAATTGAAATTTAGGATTCAGGAACGAATCCATCTCTCACCGTGGGAAAGCATTTCTAGTCTATATACAGAGGGGTATCGTCAAGAGTGCAGTGGACAGTGAACAGTAACAACAATGCAAGCAGTCCCACCAATCTTACCACTCCTCAACAAAGATGGAGAAGTGGTTGAAAGGACTCAAGAAAGACATGCGAATTTAGTCCGATTTCAAGCCGAATTAGAGGTACGTCCACCCAACATGTCACCATCTCACTGGAACTCACTCGTCAGTTTGTTCAATGTCTGGCAAATCCAATGTATCTATCCGAACTAGCTTCTCAGGGGTATTTTGATCAACCTGACTTCCTCAATTATCTGGATTATCTGGAGTATTGGCGTAAAGATGGTTATGTGCAGTATATAACGTGAGTTCACTTATCTCGAGCTCTTGGCCGCTTCGTATCGGGATGGGAGGAGTGGACATGGGCACTGGAACATCTGGGCTTGGTCTAGGAGACTGAAATAAGGGGGGAAGCTAATAACCAGATATCCAACATGCTTAGCATATCTCACTTTACTCCAATCGCCCCTTTTCAGAGAACGTCTAAGAGATCCAATATTCGCCAAAGACATAGAGAGGATAGGGGTCAGGCATCACGAGACTTGGTGCGTAATTGCATTCTCTGCTCGCGGCGATGGCGTGAAGCTGGTTTTGTGGGGCGGTGTTCCTGTGATCGAAAAGCTGATGATAGGCGTATGGGAGAATTCCTCACTAAGGCCAGCCGACCGAAGGATGAAGGAGAGGAGCTGAAAGCTGACGCTGAGATCACATCTTGACGGCTAGGAGAATAGAGCGAGAGTGAATATTCGTTGTATAGTGTAATATCAATCAAATCAGCATCATAGCATCTCACCAATTTGTAGTCATATACATTATTTACATGATCAATTCACCCTTGGATCTATTCTATCATATTATCGTATAGCGGGTCCTCTGACCCCATCTCACCCCCGCTAGAGGTCATCACTCATTTCCCCCATTCCCCACTTCTCTACATTTCCAGTTCCAGCCATACTATCAACAGCCAGTAAATTAGCGATCGGTGTATCTTTCCTGCTTAAACACCTAAGCACATCCTGTGCGACTAGTCCACCGAGGATAGCTAATGTCGGTGGGAAACTGTGATTGTGGTGTTGGGCCATATGTCTAAGGTATCAGCGTTTGCTCTATGTATCTCCTGCTCTTCCCTTTATCCTTATCAATATTGCCGGAGCAAGCAAAGAGTTTGGGATACATCGAATCGGTCAACTCACTGTATGATCTCCGGATCCAGACTCTTGATTCCTTTGGGGTTGACTCCTAGGTTCGACCAGATATCCTCTGATATCTTCTGAACTTCCTTAATTTGGGCAGAACCATCTGGTAAAGCACCATTACGCTTTTCAAACACCCACATCGCTACATGTCAGTCAGGTCCGAGTTCCGGCGTCCAGAAGCCAGATGGTAAACGATGGCGCAAGATGAGATCCAAACATCTCTAGTGAAGGGAAAGAAGAGAAGGAGCGAGCTACGAAACGGAGATAAGGACATACCAAGCAATCCCACACTAACCCCAGGACAAGCTTCTCTAGTCCCCATCCTCGCTAGTCCTCTATAAGGACTCCCTCCTTCTGCCGTACTGACTCCGCTATTCCACTTGGATGAATTGAATGCTTGGCTGAAAGGTGGGTATGAGAGGATTTTTTTCAGAGGTGGTTGAGAATGGTCTGTCCCTCTGATTATCAGTATGTTTACAAGTGGTTGCACTGAACTGTCGATAGGGTGCAGACTCGGTCTGTCGAAACGGGATTGAGGTGTCGTGTGAAATACCAAACTGGAATAGAACGTACGTGTAGACAAACTGATATTTTTCGCCCAGATTCGCATATGCATATCCGTAAAATCCATATGTTCCAGTTGCATAGACCATCGTCCCGGCGTTCCTAGCTGCAGTGTCCAGTGTTTCCTGATATCAGCTCCCGTCTAAGCAGTCCACTAAGAGCAGGATCGGTTGAAGCTTCGACACCACCTCATCCAATTCGTCAGATACGATTAAAGGATAAAAGCAAAGCAGAATGCGAAGAAGAGCGAGCTATGGAAGCGAGGAAAAGAAAACACAAACGAACAATATCCGCCCTGGCCAGATCGCATCCAACAACCACATCAACCTTCTCCTTCTTCAAGAAGTCTTCAATCTCTTTTCCCGTATCTACTTTCGCTCCATTCTCAGCTCCATTGGAATCGCGAACAAAAGGGGAGAGAGTCGGTAAAGCTGTGATTGAGACTAGGGGATTTAGGGATTGGATTTGAGGTGTTGCTGCTGTTGTTCTCTATTCGTTAGTTCATCTGACCTTGGCGGAGAGTGCCCTGGTTCTGGCTGGAAAAAAAGATAGATAGAGAGAGACTGATTTAAACACAGAGAAGGAAAGCAAACCCACCTCTTGCCCAACTGCTCCTTCCTCCTCTCGGAACAAGAAACCTGATCCTAGATCCTCCTCCGTCACCGTCCCATTATCCATGACGATCAACCGTCCAATACCAGCCAGGACTAGATTCTTGATAATTTCATGAGCTACCGTCTTTAATGATAGGATCAATACAGTCGAAGATCTCATTCTAGGGATCAGCCTAATTCTTCGTTGTTCATTCTCGTCATCTTCCATTCCCCTCTTCCGACAGGCTTTTCCTTGCCAGTCCACTTTTGCCGTCTGAATAAGAGTAGACGAGCATATGAATGTCTCGGGAATGAGAGCGAGACAAGGGACATACCGGTTCTGAGCCTCTAGACCCCATAATCGAATTTGTCGATCATACAAAGAAGCCTCATCTAATCATCAGTCCTACCTCCTCACCTCTTCCCTCTTCACCCTTTCGCAGAGATACACACCTTCAGTAATCTGCCCATTACTAAGTCCAGCAGGAGCAATAGGAGGTTCAGGTAATCCAGTAGTCATGTTTATAGTGCAATTAAGTATCAGTCTATTCGTACAGAATACTCCTACAGAGGTTACAGTGATTTCAGGAACAGCTGACGTAATCTTGCTTGATGCTTCAAAAGTTACAAAGTCATAAAGTTGCAAAGTTAACGTCGATCCTGCTTGATATACGTTACATACAGAGAATATGAGTACATTCGATCCAGCTGCTCATTTGAGTAAACAAGGATGGAAGGGGAAAGGAACTGGTACGTGGTCATTTGGCTCTCCTCCACCTTTTCAAGTCTGATTATCACTACATTGTCAAGTTTCATCCAAAAAGCCTTCAATCAGGATGTAATGTAGGGAGCAAACTGACAAGCAGCATTGAAACAAGGCCATGCGACTCGACCACTTGCTGTAGTCCAAAAGAAGAATTTATCGGGAATAGGAAAAGATAGGGATGAAGCAGTACCTTTTTGGGATCAGTACGTGATTCTCACTATCCTCGTCCTCTGAAGAGAAGAATGGAAATTGAGACCAAGAATGAGAACTGACATACAGAATCTTCGCAGCAACCGCAGCCTCTATTCTAACCCCTTCCACATCCGCCTCCGCCTCCGGCTCCTCCACTCCTGTCGGCAATGGCGCACCATTGAATGCAGCTCACACCTCCACACGATCATGGACCACGACGACATTCGGATCTACTCCCCCACCACCAGTGAAACCAAGAGCTGGAGTAAGTACCGCTGCAAGGATATCGAAAGAACAAGCTCGGAGAGGACTTTATAGTCGGTTCATGAGGGGCAAAGTCGTTGTTCCGGAACCAGAGGAGTTGATCTCTGAGCCCGAGCTCGAGCTTGCGAAGGGCAAGGGAGAGGGGTCCAAATCGAATGTATCAGAGGAAGTAACTGGATCAGACGGAGTGATGGAGTCTACGAAAAGCAAGGGCAAGGGCAAGGGTAAAGACAAAGAGGTTAGAGGGGAAGAGACGAAAGAAGAGAAACGAATTCGGAGAGCGGAAAAAGCAAAGCGGAAAGAAGACAAAGAAACGCGTCGGGCTCTGAAAGCAGGACAAAGTGGCCAAGTAGACGCTGTAGAGACGAAAGAGAAAGAGGCGGAAGAAGGCAGAGTAAAGCGGAAACGTAAGGAAGAGCATGAGTCGGAAAATACAGTTGAGAAGATCAAGAAAGTCAAGAAGGAGAAAGTTGCGGTAGAGGATGCTGAGGAGGTCAAGCTGAAGAAGCCTGAGAAGGAAAAGAGTAGTAAGAGTAAGAAGGATAAGGAGAAGAAGGAGAAGACGACGAACGAGGCTTGATACGTTTAATCTGTATTTGCTTCGCTGTTTTTGCGCATGGTGCTGAGCAATGATAGACCTCAAATACTATAATGCCATTACAATGCAATGCTATTCACGCTGATGCTGTCCATGACATACTGCCAATGTCAATACAGGGTCACGAATCGATACCCTATGCCCCAGCCCCAGCCCCAGCTCCAGTGGTATTTGGGAGCAAGAACTGAAAAAGGCTCATTACCGATTCGTCATTCCCTCAATTATATCATCCAATAAATCCTCTATAAATCGCTTGTTCAGCTGCACGTCAGTCACCGCAACGTGACCGCTCAATAGTTGACCATTAATCCCTGCCGCAGTCGCGCGTCATATCTGATAGCAGGAGGAAGAAGGGACTTACTGGGAACGATGTCCCATCATGTAATCTCGATGCGTTCTCTTCTCCTGGATGTAATTCCCATTCTGACCTAGGGTATATTCTATCATTTCTCTAAATTATTAGCCTTTCTCTTTCTCTAGCCTGCTCTAGCCTGGACATGATGAGTATCGCGACAAGCTGACAAAGGGAATGTTGGGGTGTAGTGAAACACCAGCACTGGGCCGAGAACGGACATACAATGGCATAATGTGTATGACTCAGAGCCTCGGCCACGATTTGATAATCTCTCAAGAAAGTCTCAGGTAAGAAGAACTAAGTGTCAGCCCGCTCCTACTTTGATTGTTTCAGAAGGACAGTTCCCCTCACACTCTCTCTCGTTGAAAGAGGCTCGGGACGAAAGATGTTGATGAAGAGAATTGAACACACCTCTACGACAACACCTCCGGACGACATGAATAGTTGATGAGTTAAGCCATTGCCATGGACCCCGAGGATGATCTACGATCAGCGTCGACTCCTTTCTGAATGGAATGAAAAGTTGGAGAGATCGAGAAAAACCTACATCAGCATCGAGAACACTCAAAACCTGATCCTTCAATCCCAAACTACCAAACTTCCCATGCACAAACTCGACTTTCCCCTTCTTCTCCATACCCCTCAAATACCCGACAAGAGCCTCATGATCTTTTTCCACCAAATGCCTGGAAGTATCCTGTCGATCTATATAGACCACCTTAGGAATCCTTTTTAGAGCTTTACCAGCTATCTCTCTCGATGGACTGGGGGAATTCAGGAAGTACGACATGGAATTTCGGAGTGGTTCGAAAGCCTCTCGAGGTCGTGGAAGGGATAAGGCGTGAAGAGCCATTTTATTCCATTCTTGAACTTTTGGATCGGAGGTAGAGGCTCCTCGATCTGCGATCACCACTATTTGTCAGTATTGTCCGTCCCTTGAAGTTTACCCCAGAACGATACAAGATGACCACGACACTGACAACACGACAGGAGGGGAGAAGGAGCCAAAATAGGATTCAAAAGTAAGAAATGAACATACCCCTGTCAAAGTAGAACCAAGCGTTCCCATCCATTTGCATCTTCTGCCACATCTGCCTGTCGATAAAATCAGTCTCCCTCATAAACGTCCCCTGGACCAGTATTTCATTGAGGCGATATTGATCTACCCAATCCACCCCCGGTATCAATAAATGATCCGCTAATTTCTCTCCTCCTCCCTTTTGATGTGTTGGTCGGATATCCCCAGCCCGTTCTTCGTGTCGGATTGCTGATAAGACGGAAGTTGGACCCATCACTAGTTCAGTAGCGAAATGGTAATACCAGCCGACTAAGTTTGGGACGTTTCCACCTCCATATCCTGTATTTATCCATACTACTTCGTTAGCTCCTCTCCTCATTTCCTGATTCATCTAGCCCCAGCTAAGCCTTGTCTCCCGCTATGGTGAAACTAGGTCAGACTCACTCGACTCTCCAGCAAACCCCATTGTATGCTTAGAAGCTATCACCTGTTCCAGTTCACTAAACTCGTGGGAAACGATAGCATCTCTTCCAGTTGTTACTATATCCCTGTTGATCTCTAAAGGTGAGTCCGAGTAATAGTCTATATATCAGTGTAATCTCATGTATCGTTAATGAGTAGATAGGAAATCAAAGTAAGATAAGAACTCACGGAAGACGCCATTGTTGAACCATAAATGGTCAAACACGGTGAAACCAGGCACACCACCCACAAACCGTGTAGAGCGGGGTGCGATCGGTATAGGTATCCAAGATGAGGGTAATAGGATCTTTCATCAATCTATCTTCTCTATCTGATCCTCTGATTTAGACTTGTCGAGTCGACAGGAAAGAAGAGACACATACAGCTACTAATGTTCCTGGCTGGATAAACAGCCATATAGCAATGAAAGTGAAGAAAACTATGATCAGTTGATGCCTTCGTTTTCACTACTCACCACCTGCAAAGACTACTTCTCTTGGATTGCGTCTTATGATACGTTGTATCTCATCACGCATCTTCTCACCGGTTTTGCGTTTGATGCAAGTCAGTCTCGCGCATCCATAGGATCATTGAAGCGCTCCTTGATTATGCGGATGCAAATACCTGACAGATGATCGGAGATAAAGCGGATAGGCACATCACTCCATTCGTCTTCTATCAGGGTATAGGTATTCCAGGACAAACACAAGGGATAGCCGGGCAGTCACCTATCCTCGGTCAAACGGCCTGTCTGGCGCCCTGGCGTAAGATAGTCGGGTATACGCCCTGATGCTATGCTAAGTAGTACCAGTGTACAAGCATGACTCCAATAGGAAGTCCCACTACACACTTCGTTTTGTACTCGTACTCATCACCATTCAGCGGTGATGTGGAATATACTCCCCCTACTTGCTCTGCCCCTCACTTTCGTGAAGGGCATAGCGACTTTCCCAACGGCAAATGATTTCTGTATAGAAGCGAATTCAGGTCTGCCTATCCCTTGTGAAACCGAGACCGACGAAGTGAAGGACGAGTGGGATTGCGATATACGAGCATGGACTCGTGCTCCTGATTTCATCCCTGGTCATTCTATCCCCGCCGAGACTAGACTATCATTGAATGGTTCTGCTTGTGCCGATGTAGCGGGATGGGAGGTAGGATTAAGGATGAAAGAAAGGGCCATTATCAAAATCAGGTAAGTCATGTCACTCCATATCCCGTCTCTTGCGCAAGCAAATCCTTATAGCCAACAGAGAGGCGAAGGTGAAGCTGATGCACTAGAAACTATGAGGTGGAATTCCCCGAGAAACCGAAAAGGAAACCGTTCAATTATACCGCTATCGAAACCAAGATGCCTGATATGAATGACATCTACACAGGTCGATATGGGGGATACTACGGCCACAGGAACGATGATGAGGAATATGAAGCTAAATTAGAGGTATATAGTAAGTCCCCTCCCCCCCTCTTCTGCAGTGGGACTAGGGCTGATTGCAAGATGAGGCCATCAGAAACAAGTCACTCTTCCAAGTAGAAGGTTCAGAAAGGGTATTGTTTGATGACAAGTTGACTATGGAATTACCAGTCTACAAAGGTCAGTCACCCGTTGATCCGCGAACAGTGTGACTGATATCAAGATGAGAAGCATGTGAACCACATTCGGGCATTCAGCATCGATGTCCCTCTTACCAATGTACGTCTCCTCGGCTACAATTCACGCTGATCTTAGTTCCCACCGATGAAATCACATGAAGGTCGTATGGGCTCTTCGGGCAAAGATGAACAAGTGAGGTCATTCCGTTGAAGAGTACTGATAATCAGATGATAAACACCGAGACGATGTTTGAATACTACCACCTCCTCACACTTTCGAATGGTACTATCCTCGATATCGCAGCCGGACGAGCTGGTTTCTTGACCGAGCCATCGCCGATATCCAAATCTGAAGATGCCAAGGAGATGGAATGGCCCGCTGTCATCTCACTAGAATCGCCTAGGCAAAACAACACCAAAGTAGACGAGGACGACGACGAGTATGGGATGAGGAGGTATAATCAGGGTCCCGATTGTGTAAGTCTGCTCCGGACTTGACATCTGAGCTAGAAAAGTTTGCTTATTAGGTAGGACGCCGGTAACAAAGCTGAATTCCAATTGACCGTCTCGGCCGACACCAAAACTATCACTCCAGGTGAATCTCCCTTTCCTCTCATCGACACAGCCGCAGGCATCACTACAGACTTGCAGCTAATGACAGACCGAAACATCACTCTCTCAATCCATTTGACTCGAACTGGGAACGGGTCCGAATATCCAGCATTCCTCGATATATCATTAGCGACCTCTGAGAACGCAACATTCGC
>Ga0265798_10012542_pt1 | contig 10215 bp, 12 predicted proteins | sample P3T30metagenome_FD_192430 | JGI IMG/M metagenome (GOLD analysis project Ga0265798, IMG submission 192430) | Plant litter microbial communities from East Loma Ridge, Irvine, California - P3 T30 | ecosystem: Environmental > Terrestrial > Plant litter > Unclassified | place: USA: California...
CTCAACAAAAGCTACAGAATTTTTTTTTTTTTGATGGCTTATTCCCACATATGAAGTGGTTGTGTACGCTGTTGATTTCACTCCCTTGCCTATACCAATCAAACCCTTTGAGGTAATGGCTGGATTCGCGCGATCCCATGTCGATGGGGGGCTTTCTGGTGTGTAGAATGTAAACTCGTTTTGGGGATAAATTGACGACTCATATGTAGCCCAAATAGCCATGTTTCATCTCTAGACGGCTATCTTAACAAATTGGCCCTGAGATGCGTGTCTCCAAGTTTTATCTTTTGGTGTGTTTAGCCGAATCTGAGCCGTCGTGAGGTTTGCAGATGGACCCTGAAAGTCTAGGCCATACATGGTTAGCGCCTAAATTTTCTTGGATACCGTGCTTCACTTTTCTCGAAACTCAACGCGACTGGCAATTCCAACACACGTGCCAACACTCCAGAAAAGAAAATGGGTAGCAAGACGCGTAAGAGGGAGCGCGATGTCGACCAAACCGAAAAGGTGGACGAGGCACCCGCAAAACGGCATAGACCATCAGTCCAAGACAAAGTCAAGCTCTCGAAGCTCTATGCCGACCTGGCCGCAGAAGAAGACGACGTTCGTCTTGAAGCTGCCAAACAAATCATTGTAACTTTTTCACCCGAGAGCGAGCCAGCTGCCAAAGACGTGGAAGATGCCTTGGTACGGCTGATTAAAGGTCTTTGCAGTCAACGCAAAGCCGCTCGAGTTGGATTCTCACTCACCCTCACCGAGCTGTTACGGCAAATCTTCGGGGGAAAGACGCAAAAGATCCAAGATCTGGAGCTTGATGTTGCGTCCGTTATAAAGATGGTAGAGGAGAAGACCAAGGCCAAGGGTAATGTCCCTGGAAAAGTAAGACACAGCGCGCAAGACAGGCACTCGCACTGCTAACAGCCATAGGAAAAGCGAGATCATACCATTGGGAAGCTCTTTGGATTCAAGGCCATCATGCAATCGTCTATAGTCGTTGAGCCCGAGCTTTCGTTGGACTGTTGGAATAGGCTTCTGGATCAAGTCTATCGCATGGCGCGCGACATCCCTTGGCTACGTGAAGAATGCGGCATGGTACTTGTCGAAGCAGTGAGAAGCTTGAAGGGCCAATCACAGTACCAGAAATGTGCCGAGGAAGTACTTGAGCGTCTGGACGCATTTAAGCTCGGCTCTACACCGGAAGGTGTAGCTGTATGGCTCACCGTCCAAGCGAGTTACCCAGACTCACTTCCAGAGGGAGTTTGGCACAACAAGGATCCTCTAGCCAAAAAGGAACGCTCCCGATTAGCCAAAATCTTGAAGGAAGACTTCAACAAGGGCGAGTCAGAAGACGGCAAGGACGAAGCTACAAAGACTGGAACTACAAACCCGAATCCGTCCTTCACTTGGGATCTAGTATTTTCTGAGATTCTACGTAGAGATGAACAGAACAAGGTCGATTCGAAGAAGACAGAATTCTCACAGTTCTGGATCGATACCGTAGACAGTAAGTGCATGATTGCAACATACTGGTATAAGTTCAAATGGCTGACATGAACAGGCAATCTTTTCTCTGCTTCTGCATCGCACGAACGCAAAGCCTGGGGCTTCAAGCTTTTGAGTAGAATGATCACGCGTGTCCCAGAGTGGACGGTCTCAGCACTCTTCAGTCCAAACCTGATGCGCACCCTAATTAATCAGAGTAAGAAAGAGGATCGGTTTCTTCACTCAGCCGCGTTGGCTGCATTGAGTTCGGTCCAGCTTAGAGCAGAGCAAGAGGACAGGACGGCCCTTGACATTTTTGTTGCTCTGACTTCGAAGCATGGCAGCATTGAATTTGACCGCATCACCAAGATGAAGACGCTCGAGCAGATACTCGTATCTGCAGACGACAAAAGCCTGATGAAGATTGTACGTCATCTCAAATCATTGATCTTACGCCCAGAGACCGAGGAGCAGTCCGCTGCAGATAGCCGCCGTCAGGCTATCGCAGATCTGCTCCTCAACACCGTAAAGCAGTACAGGCAGTACGAAAAGTTTAACGAGAAGGTTTTCCAGAAAGAGGTCGCTTACCGACGAGAAGGCCGCGCATCAGAAGACAGGAAATCTAACTGGCTTCGCGAGACATTGGAGACACTGGTTGAGTGTGCCTACTTCGTTCCCGCTCAGAATGCAGATACGAAGAAGATGCCTCTTCCTGCTATCAGCGACCGCAGTCGGACGATGTTTCAAGAGCGCCTTTCTTCTTGTTTGACCAAATTACTTGATGCCAAGCTCGGGGCGCGCTCTGATATTGCACTCATGATTGTAGAGATGATTAGAACCAAGAGTGGCAAGTCTACCAAGTTGGAACTTGCTTTCAGGGCAGATGCATCGGTTCAGAGCACCATGGAGAACGGATTACAAAGCCTTGACGCTATTTCTGCAAGTGTATGTACATGTTCTTCTCCTGCTCCCGCCCATCTAACAAAGCATACAGGGTTCAATCGCTGGCAATGAGCTGGCCGCAGAAGGCTTCCTGCTCTTGTACTCACTAACACTTCTGCAAGCTTACAATGGTGAAGGCGATGCTGTCATGATGCTCGACGATCTGGATGCATCCTACAAAGCATTTGAGGCCTCGCGCAAGGTGTCGTCAAAGAAGAAGAAGAAAGTATCCATCTCGGATGGTCAGAACGCGTTTGTCGAGATAGTACTTTCTTTCTCGGGAAATACGCGTACTTTGTTCCGTCGCATAGGAGAAGAGGCCTTCTCCATCTTTGCGTCAGAGATCACTGCTGAAGGACTTCGCTCATTGACTGAGATTTTAGACACTGAAGAGAATCTGGAAGGACAGAAGGAACTATTCAACCAAGGCGACGAGGATGCTGAGGAGGGCGAATCAAGCGATGAAGAAGAAGACGACTCTGACGTAGAGATGATTGATGGGGAAGAAGCGGATGATGCTTCAGCTGACTCAGATTCAGATGCCAGTGAAGACGACAGCGATGGAAGCGACGATGAAGAAGACGAAGAAGATGCAGAGCTGACACAGTTCAACAACATGTTAGCTCTGACTCTTCAAACATCAAAACCGGATGTCAACGGTGACGCGGCGGAGGAGACGTCGGACGAGTCCGACATGGACGATGAACAAATGATGGCCCTGGATCCCCACCTCAGCAAGATCTTCAAAGAACGGAGCAAAACAACCAGCAAGAAGAAGGAGCGTGAAGATGCCAAGCAAAACGTTGTACAGTTCAAATCGAGGGTTCTTGATCTACTGGCGATTTATCTGGAAAAGCAGTACTCAAATCCGCTCACTCTCGACATCCTACTTCCAGTACTCCGTCGCACTCGTGCAAATGCCAACAAGCAGACTGCAGACAAAGCAAGCAAGATACTCAAGACCTTCTTGGACACGCGCACGAAGCGAAAGGCGCCACTGCCTAAGCCGGAGAGCGTGGAGGAAGTATGGGAATTGCTGAAAGGCATACACGAGGAGGCTAAGCTAGGGAATGGAGCAAAGGCTCATGCAGATGCATGTGCCTCGGCCAGTCTGCACATTGTCAAGGTGCTTGTTGGTCTGGACAAGGGTAACTATGCCGGGGTGATGGATGTGTATGCGGAGACGCAGAAGGAATGGTTCGCGGACAAGAAGTGTCGATTACAGCCAGTACTGTTCACGCAGTTCCAGAACTGGTCTCTGAACGCACGGCAGCAGGGAAAGTGAGGGCCGTTTTCCTGTTAAGCTCGTATATGTAAGGAGGGGCCCACTTTATTTGCCCCGCGGTGGGGGAAGCCCTGGCAGCCTATCGTAGCGCCGATGTCATCGTACCAAACATTTCACTTTAGCAACCTGTCGCGTCCATCTGTCAATACACACTACATTCTGCTCTTACATATTGCTCTAATCGGCCCAAAGATGGCTTGTACGCATGTAAACGCGCCAGGTACGTTTGCATCCTAGCCTCGGTGGGGGTTAATTTGCTGCAGCAAAATGGGACATAAGGGCAACGCCGCCTTCTTGGGACCTTGAGCTATGATATCCATATGCACACTACTAACAAGTCACAGAGCTTCATCCTCCAGGCCCGACACAGTCGGTTTACCGGGAGGACTGCACTCAGTGCTTCGACTCAATTGATGACCCCACGGGTCTCGACGTGTGCCTCTACTGCTTCAATGGAGGCTGCACGAGTGACCGCAGTCACGCTCTGCTCCACGTCTCGTCTACAAACCACCCACTTGTACTGAACATCAAGCGCACGCGAAAGAGGGTCAAGCGTGATGAGCCGCCACAGAAGATGACCAAGCTCGCCGTTGCAGCTGAAACCGAGTCCGACCGCTACGACACCACCACACAAGTCAAGTGCTACGAGTGCAATATCGACAACGTGGACAAGAGCTCAGGGAAACTCCCGGGAATTGTTGATGCTGTTCTCAAGGCAAATACGTTCGCGACGCAGCAGGAGGTCAAGGCGTGGGAGCAGGAGCTTACGGCTTGCGAACATACCCTCTGTCTGGAGCAAGACGCGGCACGACAGATTGAGTCTCAGAAATTGGGCCATTGCTCAGAGTGCGAGCTCAACGAGAATCTGTGGCTTTGCTTGACCTGTGGCAATCTGGGCTGTGGACGTCAGCAGTTTGGTGGCGTCGGTGGCAACTCACATGGTGTAGGGCACACCAAGTCAACTGGTCACCCTGTCGCTGTCAAACTTGGCTCCCTTACTGCGGACGGCACAGCCGACATCTACTGCTATGCTTGCGACGAGGAGCGTGTCGACCCAGAGCTACCCGATCACCTCGCACACTGGGGCATCAACATCAAGGACAGGGTGAAGACGGAGAAGAGTCTCACAGAGATGCAGGTGGAACAAAACTTGCGATGGGACTTTGCTATGGTGACAGAGGACGGCAAGGAGTTACAACCCTTGTTTGGACCAGAATTTACCGGCTTGAAGAACTTGGGCAATAGCTGTTATCTCAACAGTACTTTACAGGCTCTGTTTGCAATGCCAGAGTTCAAGGATCGCTACTACCTGCCCGATCAAGGCCCACCCGACGCAGCGCTTCCGGCTGAAGATCTGGAAACTCAGTTGCGCAAAATCGCCGACGGCATGATCTCAGGTCGATATTCGAAGCCGGATACCGATGTTATCACAAACGAGTACAGCCCTGAGATCCCACACCAACGCGGTCTTGCGCCTGCCATGTTGAAGCACCTGATCGGACGAGGCCACTCGGAGTTCTCCACGATGCGTCAACAAGATGCTTTTGAGCTACTCCTGCACGTACTGAAGCTCGTCTCACGTTCCCAGCATGTCGCGCCTCATAAGGACCCCGTTGAGGCCTTCCGCTTTGCTATGGAGCAGCGATTGCAATGTGTTGGCTGCAGGCGCGTTCGGTACAGAACCGATGAGCAGGAGAACATTTCCATTCCGGTCCCTATCCGAAGAATACCAAAAGAGTCACAGATGGACGTCACTGATGGCAACGGCAAGAACGAAGAAAAGGAAGAGTTTGAGTCTGTCTCATTAAAGGAATGCCTGGATATCTTCACAGCCGAAGAACTGGTCGAGCTTACCTGCAGCGCTTGTGGTAGCAAAGATGGGTTCACAAAGAGGAGCATGTTCAAGACGTTCCCGTCAGTTTTGGCTGTCAATGCTAGGCGATTCGAACTTGTCAATTGGGTACCCACAAAGCAGGATGTCCCTGTCATCGTTGATGATGAGCCATTCTCGTTTGACGCCTACAAGTCAAAGGGCCTGAGTGAAGGCGAGGAGCTTCTTCCAGATGACGTAGACACTGGTGCAGCTGGAGGCTCTTCGAACAAGTGGACCCCCAACGAGGCGGCGCTGTCGATGCTCGAGGCCATGGGCTTTCCAAGGATTAGGTGTGAAAAGGCTCTACATGCAACTGGTAACGAAGACCCCGAAGCCGCGTCAATGTGGCTGTTTTCGCATATGGAGGACGCGGATATCGACGACCCTGTCGACTTCAACGCTGGCTCCGGGTCCGGTACAGGTGCCACGTCGGTCATCGACCCTGAGAAGATTGAAAACTTGGGTGCCATGGGCTTCAATGCTCCTCAGGCACGACAGGCTCTGAAGGAGACTGGCGGCGATATGGAGCGAGCTGTCGACTGGTTATTCAGCCATCCGGATGCACCTGGTGATTTTGATGAAGGCGGCAACTCAGAGGCTGTTACGGAACAGAAGGAAAAGGTGTTGGCTGGTAGTGATAAACTCCCAGCAAATTTCCAACTACAGTCGATTGTGTGCCACAAGGGCAGCTCGATCCACGCTGGGTAAGTAGAAGATGCTGGTCTTGATGCATGCGATGATTTGCTAATTCTTTGTAGGCACTATGTCGCGTTTGTGCGCAAACAGCTGCCAGATGAGAAGTCTGCATCATGGGTTCTTTTCAATGACGAAAAGGTTGCCAAGGCTGCAGATGTGGAGGAAATGAAGAAGTTTGCCTATGTGTATTTTTTCAGACGTTTGTAAGGCAGATGGTCTAGGTCTCGGCGGGTGCGGAGTTGTCTCGGGTCAGCGTTAGCATCATGGTACGGCGAAAAGAGAGTGGTATGGAATACTGTGGCGCAAGCTACCACGAATAGTAAACACGAATAGAGTCTTCATTCAATAGAAGATTCCATCTGATAAAGCCGATGGAGATGACGCTCACTGACGGGGTGAAATCATGTTCTCCGGGCGGCCAGATGCAGCGATCCATGTGGTAAGTGTGGGGTTACGCACGGACTTACGTCGCCGAAGTACGCTTTTGCATTACTTCAAATGCCCGTCGCCATCCATCGCCTCTGCCGCCGCAACACCTACACCCACACCCACCCACTACTACAACCGTTGACAACCATCGAATTTGATACCGCCGATTTTCGAAACCACTACACACAGTCATCACCACCATGTTTAGGAGAGTCGCAGCAGCGGTGCCCGCCCAGGCCGGAAGAGTACTCGCAACGGCCGCCAGGCCCAGCATTGTATCGCCTATTCGCACCGCCGTACCCGCCGTATCAGCAGTCGGAAGGAGGCAATACCATGAGAAAGATAAGTAACCCACACCAGACTCGAAAACATGGGCGGAGTGGCGATATCGGGTAGTCCATCGGACTACACTCGTTTGGGAACGCGCAGCTAACATGCATAGCACTGCTCGACCACTACAACAAGCCCCGAAATGTTGGCTCCATGTCGAAGACTGACACCGACGTTGGCACGGGACTTGTCGGCGCACCCGCATGTGGCGACGTCATGAAGCTCCAGATTCGCGTTGACCCCAACAACAACACCATCAGCGATGTCAAGTTCAAGACTTTTGGTTGCGGCAGTGCCATCGCCAGCTCAAGTTATCTGACTGAACTTGTCAGGGGCATGACGTTGGAGGATGCGGCGAGGATCAAGAACACGGAGATTGCAAAGGAGCTTTGCCTACCACCTGTCAAGCGTAAGCAGTCTGTCGAGGAATGATTGGCAAATTTACTGACTGTACCAGTACATTGCTCCATGCTTGCTGAAGACGCTATCAAATCCGCCATCTCCAACTACTACACAAAGAACCCCAACGCACGGCAAACAGACCTAGGCGGCAAGTCGGCGCCGCTGCCAAAGGTCGAGGTTGAGACTGTATCTTCCGCGACGGCTTAAGGGAGACTGATGGAAATATGAAAATTGATACCAGGGTGTGAAAGGAACGAGGTAAAAGGGGTGAGAATCGTGACATTACCAGCAACCAGTCTTTCATTAGTCAAGGTTCTGGTTAGGATTTGGGCGTTGGAGTGTGATGGTGGCTGGCTTCCTGTATTAGTAGGCTGAGATGGAGTACCTAAATGTCGCAATGAAAAAAAAATGTCAAACCGAGAGAGAGTATGTTGAGCGTGCTAGGTTTTGTTAATGAGTGCAGAAGCCGATTTGTAGTTTACTTGATGAGCTGATTGTCACGCCATACAGGTGCCCTAGATGTGATAATAACGTGACTTCTCGACCAATCTGAGTATCTGTATTGGGACTCTCTTCGACTATTCTGTTCTTGGCCCTAGAGGTTTGCTGTAGTGAATAAGTGAAGAATGCAATAATCAACTTCACCTATGACGCAGTGGACCTCTTATCGTTCGGAACCTCGGTACTACGTTGAACTTCCAAACCCTACGCTTCACTTCCTGATCTCGCACTTCCAACCAGCTATGGCGACTGTACCAGAGGATAGCTCACCACCCACAATACGCTTCAAGCGCCGCAAGATTGCGCACCCAAAACGCGTTTTTGCCGAAGACGATGCACCCACAGTCGCGACTTCCCAGTCACCCGATGCCGCGACTCGGAACGAAGCGCAATCACCACCACCCCATCGCAACGACGAGGAAGAGTCTGTTCCCAATCTGAAAGAGATATTGCGCAACCGGAGACGCCCGCGCGATCGCTTAAAAGAGACGACGCGCAAAGCAGAGGCGCCCAGCAACGAGCTGGTGGTCCAGGATGATGTGCCGCGACCAGACCAGTACACCAGCCGCTTCGTCGCGCAGACAGGGCAGGTTGTAGATCAGCATGACAAGCAGATGTAAGAAGTCCCATTCGCAAGAACGCCGGTTTAGCAAACTTCCAAGCAGCGGAAGCTAATGTGCTAGGTCGGAATATGTAGAAGCCCGTATGGCTGAAAAGAACTATCGCCAGTACGGCTGGCCCATTCCACAACACCTCCAAGCTACCGTAGCAGCCATCGCTCCGGATCTAAAGCCCAGCTTCGCCGACGCTGTTCCTAGACAGGGCAGAGTAAGTGTGGAGGCCCCCGTAGACCCGGAACACAGTAATCGGTTAGCAGCCGGACAGGGCAAGCTGCAGGAAGTCGATCTAGGCCCAGAGGCAGCAGCGCGCTCGGAAGAAGCGTGGAAACGTCTGCATAACGGCGAATCTGTCGAGACGTCACGCACAAGAAAGGGTCGGGGAAACAAGTACGGGTATGCATGGCGTAAACCTAAGGGCAACGGCAAAACGGAGGAGGATGTACGCCGCGATAAATTGGTTGAAGCAGTGCTATCCGAAGCAAAACGTATGTCTTTCCCGGGTGTTCTCTCCCTGTCCTCTATATATCTTCCTCTTTAACCACAATACCCTAACACCCTCAAACAGTAGATTACTTCGACACCCCTACGCCCGCCCCTACTTCTACTGCCGCCACCATGTCATCAAACAACCAAAATCCCACAGACGAAGATGCCCTCGTCGAAAAGTTCCGAACCGAATACTTTGAATCCATGGAAGCCAGACACAAAGCGCGTAAACCGCCAGCCCAGCCGGTCAAAGGTGCCCCGCCTGTTTTGGCGGGTCCCAAGTTGGGCGGGAGTAAGAGTGCAAGGGCCAAGATGCACAAGATGCACAAGATGCAGCAGGAGGAGGCGGCAAAGAAAGGGGCAAGGTAATGTCGGAGTTTGTGGAACTCTGCTACGATGTTGTTTGGTCATTGCAAGTCCCTTTTCGTGTTATAAGGGATTTTTTTTAGGTTTTCGTTTCAGAGTCTTCGTGGGTGTCTATGAGAGGATATACAATGGCTGGTTGCTTGCTTGCTTGAACGCCGAGAGTAGAGGGGCATGGCTGTTATTGCTATTCTGGTTGTTGCTGCTAGAAACATGAGCTTCGTATACTCCTCCCGTAAAGAAAAACCGGCTCCTCCTGAGATAAAGAAAGGATGGAAAGTAGACTAAATTGAAGTTGGCTGGTTTGTAGTACTCAAGTACTGAGTTGTGTATAGTGATTGCTATTTTTGATACAAACCTCGTATACATACCAAGCACGACCATATTCAATTCTCGAAAAAAAAAACGAACCATAAAGAGAGAAAGGTTTAGAAAGGTGTACCGCCCAAAGTCACAAGTATGTATCTATGTATCGTACAACAACAACAACATCTGGCCCATTTCCATCCGGTTCCCAAGACAATAATAAACGCCTCTCAATGCATATCTCATGTACTCCCAACATTCAAAGTTTCCGCGGCCCATTGCCCCCCTTCTTTTTGCTGGCAGTAGTAGCATCCTCCATCTTCTTCGCCACATCCGCCGTCTTCTTTAGTGCCGCCCCTGCACCGTTCACCGCCGCCGCCTTGGGGACCTGCACATCCCCACTCTTTGTAACCCTAATCGGTACCCCTCCCGCCGTCATGACCAACCCACCACCTTTGTTCTTATTCTCCTCGATATCCTTTTGATCAATCTTGATCTTC
>Ga0265798_10012543_pt1 | contig 10215 bp, 7 predicted proteins | sample P3T30metagenome_FD_192430 | JGI IMG/M metagenome (GOLD analysis project Ga0265798, IMG submission 192430) | Plant litter microbial communities from East Loma Ridge, Irvine, California - P3 T30 | ecosystem: Environmental > Terrestrial > Plant litter > Unclassified | place: USA: California...
AGTGATTGTGGGATTAATGTCAGTCATGCTGAACTTGTTTCAGCACCCCACGCGCTAAGTGGAAGCCGGTAATAGATTATCATTCACCTGTCAGTGGGATGCCGAAATAAATTCGGCATGACGGGTGTATTATTTTATGATAAGCCTTAACGACTTACTTCTTCAAATACAAGTTCGCATTAACCAAATTATACTCCTCATCATCTCGCAGTATGCTTTTTAACGAGCCAATATGGGCTGCGCCAATAATGAGCAATGCCCGCTTGCTTTTCACCTGGTTTACGGTATTCACAATATTTGAATAGATCTTATAATCGCGGTTCTTGAATATGGAGGTGAGTTCGGCACCAATATATTTAGGATTTACAAAGGCGGTATCTACCATTTTATCCGGATTTTTGAACCTGCCATTGGTTACCCTGGCTGGGGTGATGTAGCGCAAATGATATACCTTGTTGTAGGTTTGTGGTTCATTTAAAAACTCAATGTAGTCGTTGAGCGAAAGCTTGTCGTTTTGTATTGCTGTATACTTTTCGGTAACCATGTTTCTGAGTTCCACACCTTCTTTCCTGTAAATCTCAATGTTATTGCCGTTATCTAAAATACCCTGCGATGTACCGCCCGGCGCGTTTACACAGTATATGCTTAGTAAATTTAATTGCTTGCCAATGCGAAATGCCAATTGGTAAACCTCGCTGCGTCCGTCGGGCAGTTGTTCTACTTTGAGTTTGTTTTGCTTGTACAATGTATACAAGCTGTCTATCTCATGCTGGTACTCGGGCAGCACTTCTACCATCACCGCATCGGGTTTGTATTTCACAACCGATGCAGTTAATTCCACCATTTCTTTTTGTCGCTTAGGGGTCAAAACATCGGTACTGGGATTGTTGCTTTTGTAGATCTGCGCCAGGTGATCGCATCCCATGATCATAATATCGGTTTTTTTAGCTTGTGCTAAGGCACTGGCAGATACTCCTAAAAAGATGGCGAAAGCAAGGTATAGTTTCATGTAGGGCCTATGCGTTTTTTGGAAGCGCAATTATAGGATTCTTTTGCTTACAAGTAGGTACTAAGCAATTAAAATTATCTCTATGTCGTTGCGAGCGCCGGCGTGGCAACCTCACGCGTTTAGATAAGCAAGCGTGCGGTTGCCACGTCGCTATCGCTCCCTGCAATGACATTTTAGTAAATAATAAAGCCTCATGTGAACGATGTAAACGTTTACATGAGGCTTTGGATTAATAAGCTTCTTCCTAAACTAACTGTAACGCCTTACTCGTACGCTCTCGGGTTTCATTAGCCAGTTGTGCGTTTTTAGATAATGATTGTCCGTAAGAAGGAATCATGCTTTTAAGTTTCTCCTGCCATTCCGGCGTTCTCGCTTGGGTAGTGAAGCAGCGCTCAATTAACTGCACCATAATAGGTACAGAGGTTGATGCACCCGGCGAAGCACCCAATAGGGCAGAAATGCTGCCGTCGGCCGAGGTAACTACTTCGGTACCAAACTCTAACACACCACCACGTTTAGGGTCTTTTTTAATTACCTGTACACGCTGGCCTGCAATGTCCAGTTCCCAGTCTTCTTTTTTGGCGTTGGGGAAATAATCGCGCAGCGCGGCCAGGCGGTCATCTTCCGATTGCGTTACCTGGGCAATTAAGTATTTAGTGAGTGGAATATTATCTATACCGGCTTTCATCATCGGGAAAATATTGCCGGGTTTAATGGAGCCAAACAGATCCCATAACGAGCCATTTTTTAAGAAACGGGTAGAAAAGCCAGCATAAGGGCCAAATAACAATGATTTTTTACCGTTGATCATCCGGGTGTCCAGGTGAGGGACCGACATTGGCGGCGAACCTACCGATGCCTTGCCGTAAACTTTAGCCTGATGGCGTTCAATTACCTGCGGGTTGTTACAAACCAGCCATTGTCCGCTTACCGGGAAACCACCAAAGCCGCGACTTTCGGGGATACCCGATTTTTGCAGCAAATGGATAGCACCGCCGCCGGCACCAATAAATACGAATTTTGCTTTCAGTTTGCGTTTTTCGCCAGTAGCCAGGTCCTTAACGCGTACGTTCCAGCTTTGATCTTTATTACGGGTTAGATCGCGCACCTCGTGTTTCAGGTGTAGGTTAACGCCGGGTTGTTGCTTTAAGTAATCGAAAAGGCTGTTGGTGAGGGTGCCAAAGTTTACGTCGGTACCCAAATCCATGCGATTGGCCGATACCTTTTCGCTTTTGTCGCGGCCTTCCATCACCAGCGGCATCCAATCTTGCAGTTTAGTTTTATCTTCTGAATATTCCATGCCGGTAAAAAAGTGATTTTTTACCAGTGCTTCGTAACGTTTTTGAAGGTAGGAAACGTTTTCTTCGCCCCAAACAAAGCTCATGTGTGGTACCGGAGTAATGAACGATTTAGGCGATTTAATAATTTGCTTATCAATCAAAAACGACCAAAACTCTTTAGAAACCTCAAACTGTTCAGCAATTTTAATGGCTTTCGAAATATCTACCGTACCATCCTGCAGTTGCGGTGTATAATTCAACTCGCAAAAAGCGGAGTGGCCCGTGCCGGCGTTGTTCATGGCATCCGAGCTTTCAGCAGCCATAATATCCAGTCTTTCAAATATTTCAATAGTGAGGTTGGGCTGTAGCTCTTTAAGCATTACGCCAAGCGTAGCGCTCATAATGCCGGCGCCAACCAGTACAACATCAGGTTCAGCGTTTTGTATATATTCGGTGTTAGTCATTTTAGATTTGAACGGTACAAATGTAAGCGCAATTTACAAGGTAGCTAATTAAAACGGGCGATATTACGACATAAATCGAAAAAATTACAATTTATTTAATCGAATGCATCGGGCATAGACGTTAGCCATATGCAATTACCCTTGTATGTTTATACTGGATTAAATAATAGAAGCAGGCTTACAATTGTTTGAACGTACATGTGATAATTGTCATTGCACGGAACGATGGTGACGTCGCAACCGAAGGGATGCTTAAACGCGTGTGGTTGCCACGCTATCGCTCGCAACGACATATCGGTTAATAAACCGCTCTGTAAAAGAAGCCCTCCCTCCTGGGGAGGGTTGGGAGGGGCTTACCTCCGTTTAAACAAACCCATGCTCATCCGCTGCGAACGCATAAAAGCGCGCCCGTCCATCCAGGTAATCCACATAATGGTGCTGATGGTGCCCAAGATAGAGCCCGCGGTTACATCCTCAAAAAAATGCTGACTCAAATACATACGCGAATAGGCTACCGACATGGCCAGCATCAAGTAGATGAAACCTAAGCGCTTATTTACCGACAGGTAGGAGAGTACCACTGCCGCAGAAAAGGCCGTTACCGTATGCCCCGATGGGAAACTGTTATTGTGCATTAATGCTATCCCTTTTACAAAATGGATGCTGGTTAGTTCTTTTTCAAAATACACTACCGGCCGCGGCGCATGGTAGATATGTTTGACTATTTGCACCAGGATACCGCTCACGGCAAAGCTGGTGGCAATTAAAATAGTTTTACGGTAACTAAAGCAAAGCATAAACAGAGTAACTGCAGCCACCATGTAACCTTCGCCCATATCGGTAATGTAAGGGAAGAGGAAATCGCCAAAATCTGAGTGCCGGGCGTTCACCGCAAAATACATTGCTTCGCGCGTATAGCTTATTTTTAAAACAAGACAGGTAATGAGGATAACCAAATAAGGGACAAAAAATAAGCGTATATGATGCAAAACATCTAAGATTCGGGTGTTCATGTTACAAATTAAGCAGAATATATCTAATCACGTAAAAAATGGTTATGTTTGGTTCTGCTAAACGTTAATTTACTCCATGTCGAAAAGTATCTTTCGCCGAAAATCCCTTGACAAAATATTAGCCGACGTACAAAGCGGTTTTAGTGACAGCGAACACTCTGGCGGTCACCTCAAAAAAGAACTTAAAGTAAAAGACCTTACCCTGATGGGCATTGCCGCCGTTATTGGGGCAGGCATATTCTCTACTATTGGCACTGCCTCGTTTAACGGCGGTCCGGGTGTGACTATCTTGTTTGTAATTACGGCTATTACCTGCGGTTTTTCGGCCTTGTGTTATGCCGAATTTGCTTCGCGTATTCCGGTGGCCGGCAGTGCTTACACTTATGCCTATGCATCTTTTGGCGAACTGATTGCCTGGATCATTGGCTGGGATCTTTTGATGGAATATGCCATTGGAAACATTGCCGTGGCCATTTCATGGAGCGAGTATTTCATTAACCTGCTCGAGGGTTTCCAAATTCACATGCCTCGGTATTTAACGATGGACTATTTTTCGGCCTTCAAAGGGCATGAAGCCATACAGCAGCTCACCGCATCTGGCCATGTGGCCGATATAACCGAGCGCATGAAAGCCGAAGCGCTGGCCTGGAACACAGCACCCGGTATTGGCGGCGTTAAGCTGATAGCCAACCTGCCGGCTTTACTTATTGTGGCGCTGATTACTTACCTGGTATATATTGGCATACGCGAAACGAAAAAGGTAACCAACGCTATGGTAATGCTCAAAGTGGGTGTGGTAATAGCAGTGATAGTTTTAGGCTTTTTCTATGTAACACCCGCCAACTGGCACCCTTTTATGCCTAACGGCTTTAGCGGGGTGATGAAAGGTGTATCGGGCGTGTTTTTTGCCTATATAGGTTTTGATGCCATAAGCACTACGGCTGAAGAATGCGAAAACCCACAGCGCGATCTGCCTAAGGGGATGATCTATTCCTTAATTATTTGTACGGTTTTATACATTCTCATTGCATTGGTGCTCACCGGTATGGTAAGCTATAAAGACCTGCAAGTAGGCGACCCACTGGCCTTTGTATTTGCCAAGGTGGGTTTAACTAAAATTAGTTATGTGATCTCCATAAGTGCGGTAATTGCCACAGCCAGCGTATTGTTGATCTTCCAGATGGGCCAGCCCCGTATATGGATGAGCATGAGCCGCGACGGGTTGCTGCCTAAGGCGTTCTCTCGCATTCACCCCAAATTTCAAACCCCTTCATTTGCTACCATCGTTACAGGTTTTGTAGTCGCAATACCAGCCCTGTTTATGAACCTGACCGAGGTAACAGATTTAACCAGTATTGGTACCCTGTTTGCCTTTGTACTGGTATGCGGCGGCGTTTTGCTGTTGCCTAAAACCGAGGCAGTGAAGGGTAAGTTCCATATTCCTTATATTAATGCCAAGTTTGTTGTTCCCGTAATTTTTGTGGCCGGTATAGCTTTCTTTTGGAAACCAATGATCGCCATGTTTTCGGCCGATAACAGTCACGAGCAATTTCCTATAGCCTTGTTCATCGTTTTGTCGGCCATCTTAACGGTGCTGGCGGTAATTAAGAATTTATCATTAATACCTGTAATGGGACTGCTCAGCTGCTTCTACCTCATGACCGAACTTGGATACACTAACTGGCTGCGTTTTTTAATATGGCTGGTAATAGGTTTGGTGATCTACTTCACTTATGGTTACAAGCACAGCAAGCTGGGCAAAGAGGTAGCAGCGTAACTTCAGGTATTTGCCAACATATTTTATATTATCATAACAAAAAAATGCCACGTAATCCGTGGCATTTTTTTGTTATGATGTTGTGTTTTTATACGTCCAATTAGCACATCTAAAAAAATGTACTTTTTCGTACTTTTATGAAATTTTCTGATAGGTATCTGAAGTTTATTGAACTTTTTCCTCGCCCGGATGATAGGTTGTTTGCACGTGTTTCAGCACATCTTCTTTATAAAATAATACGTCTTTAAATTTGCCATCCAGATACATTTGCGCCTGGTCGGTAAAATTTTTGGAGGATGGGTCGAATGATTGTCCGCCGGTAATTAATGATTTTGCCCTTACCCTCGGGCCAAACTCCACCGCGGCCATAAAACTATTGCCGGAGTAACCGTAACGCTTTTGAGTGCCGTTAATAGGCCGGCTCACAAACGATGGTAACTGGCCAAAAGTAGACGCTACCGAAGCGGCGGGTAGACTGAACTGCTTGTCGTCAAACGTAACTCCATCGGCAGGGCGCTGGTAGCGGTTAATTTCGCCCCAGGCTATGTTCCAAGTACCGTAACGGGCGTTGAGGTCCACAATAGACTGCTGTAAAAAGGCTATTTGCCGCGCCAGAGTTAAGGTTTGCATAAGCTTACTTACCCGTTGGGTTTGGTAAGTGGCTTCTTCTGACGAAGCAGGGCGGGGCAGCGCACCGAACAAGCGGGTGCCATATTCTACAGCGATAGTGGTAGCTATAGAGTTAATAGCCGAGCGCCTGTCCCATTGTTTTAGTATCTGAATAGGAGGTTCTAATGCCCTTTTTACAGAGTCTGGAGCTTGTTCGTAAGCTTTAAACAATGGCGGCAATATTACATCAAAGGCAGCCAGGTAGCGGTCGTACCCTTTGGCAATCATGCCTTCCAGTGTTAGCTTTTCAGGACTGCTTAACAGGTTAATTGCGTTTATTCCACGGTAGTTTTGTCCATCGGGTGCCATGTAAGCCGGATACTTTTTTACGTCCGGATTGCTTATGCCTGCGGAGGCAAAAGGAGTGGCATTACAGTTTTGTATAAAGCCGCTTGCCGGGTTGTGCACCTGTACAATTTCGTTGAGCGGGTGCAGGCCTTGCCATTCAGTAGCGGAGGTAGTGCCATCTACAGGTTGCGTCCAGTCCAGCTTGGGGTCGCGTTTGGGCATGAAGTTGCCATACCAAAAGGCGGTATTACCCTGATCATCGGCGTAAACGGTGTTGTTGGTGGCGTTTTGCAACATATCCATGGCTTTGGTGTACTGCGCGTAAGTATTGGCTTTAGTAATTAACCATGATTCTACCAACGCATTATATGAGCGGTTGTTGGCCTTTAATGCTAGCCATTTGCCATCGCGACTGCCCAGCACCGGGCCGTGGTGGGTGTAGTAGCCGTTGATAGTTACTTGTTCAATCTTATCGCCTTTTTTACAATGGAGTACCAATTTTCGTTCGGTCACAGGTTTAAGCTGTCCGTTGTATTCGTAATACCACTTGCGGTCTTTTATTACTACTTTTTCGGCGTAAGCGTCGGCCACATCGGCATTACTGCTGGTGTGCATCCAACCGCAGTGTGCATTAAAGCCCTGATAGATAAAGAACTGCCCCCAGGTAACAGCACCGTAAGCGTTCAAACCTTCCTCACTTACCAGCTGCACTTCCGACCTGAAATAGAACGGCACATGCGGATTAATATACAGCATAGCATGCCCCGAAGCCGACTTTTTTGGCGAGATGGCAAATCCGTTAGATCCTATTTCTTTGTCGAAAACCCGGTCGTGCAAGTCGTTCGCAGCCAATCCCTGATTATCCAGAGGACTATTTAATGCGCCATATTTAGCACGGGTTGAGTCGGTATAAAAGCTTTTTGTTTCGTTCAATGAAATGCCGCCGGTAATGGTAGCCGCCACACTTCCATCGGTAAACATAAGGGCATACCAGGGCTCAAAGTGGGTGAGTACTTGGGGTTTAATTTGCGGGTGCTTGAACAAATAGAAATTTACGCCGTCGGCAAAAGCATCCATCAGCTTCTTAAACCATACCGGGCTTTGTTTATATTCTTTAATGGCTTCGGCGCTATCGGCAATTAACTGCAGTTGTACATCAGTATACAGGTTGCTTTCGCCGTCCACCTGGGCTTGTTTACCCAGCTGGTACAGGTAATTGCGTTCAATGCCTTTGAAGTTTTCTTCACATTGGGTATACATTAAGCCAAAAATTACATTGGCATCGGTTTTGCCATAAATATGCGGTACGCCCCAGTTATCGCGGATAACGGTAACTTGTTTGGCTTGGGTTTTATAGCGTGTTATTTCGGCCAGAGTGAATTTTTGAGCAAAGCCAAGTGCCGGGAGGCAGCAGAGTATAAATAGTAGTTGTTTTTTCATGCGGAGATACTATTACAGTTACCGGATGAAAATTAACGATTTTTGTGCTGATTTAAGATCACTCAGCGCAAACTATACAAATGTTACAAAATGTATATTATGATTAGCTTCTCAGATACGAGGCTCCGTTCAAATCTACAATTCCGGCAGTGGTAAATTCCATCCCGGGCGAGGCGTATACGGCTGCCAACCGGGCTACTTCTTCGGCGGTAGCCACACGGTTAAAGGGACTTTGCTTTTTTATGGCTTCACCGGCTTCACTATTAAGCAATTCGGAAGTCATATCGGTTTCTACAAATCCGGGGGCAATAATATGCACGCTTACATCATGCGGGGCCAGACTTACCGCTAAAGATTGACTCATGGCATTTAAACCCGCTTTGCTGGCTGCGTAAGCCGGATGATCGGGCTCACCTCTAAAGGCACCACGCGAAGATATATTGATGATTTTACCCTCACCGTTGTGGATCATGTGGCGGGAAGCAAAAAAACACAAATTAGCTACACCATTTAAGTTTGTGGCTATAGTATCTTCCCAGCTTTGCAGCCATTCTTCGTAAGTAACTTCGTTTATTTTATGTTCAATGTATACGCCTGCATTATTAACGAGCACATCAATTTTAGGATAGTGTTGTAATACTTTAGTGAAAAAGCGTTCTACATTTTTAGGCTGACTTTGATCTAATTGGTACAAACCATGATTGCCACCATGCTCTAACTCTGTCAACGTGCGTTCGGCAGTCTCCTGATCATTATTGTAAGTGATAATAACGTCGGCATTCATGGAGGCAAAAAGCATAGCGCAAGCCTTGCCTATGCCGCGTGAGCCGCCTGTAATTAATACTGTTTTGCCGGTAAAATCAATGGTCATGATAGAGGTAGATTTTTCTTTCAATTTAAAGTATAGTTTCTTTATACGTAAATCAAAAAATAATGTTACCCTGCTATTACAAAACTGAACTTTTAAGCCAGATCTCTTAAGATATTGTTAAGTGGAAAGAAAATTACCGGATAGATTTAAATTATTACTGCGCTTTCTTCTTTGCTTTTTCGCGGTCTTTAAAAAAGCCACGTAATAAAAAGTTGTGTTGCACAGCTTCCAGGTCGTCGTTTAACTTAATTGAACTTTGATGCAATTGATCGAGCGTACTTTTCATCTGAGCAGCAGTAGGCTGGTCGTTCAATAACACTCCAATGGCATTATCTGTCGTGTTCAGCTTGTTGCTGGCACGGTTTAAATTATCTGTCAGGGTGCCGGCTTTGGCGGTAGCTTCCTGTAGTTGATTAGCCGATTGCTGTAGTTTTGCAAATAACGCAGTATCCGTCAGCATTTTATCGGCAAGGCCACCTTTAGTGTTCATTTTGTATCCAAAGCGGCTTAACTCATCGGCCATTACGGCGGTACGGTTGGTTGTGCTTTGCAGGTTGGCAACCACTGCCCTAAAACGCATAGCAAGTGCTGTATCGGCTAAAAGAGTTCCGGCCAAACCTTTACCTTCTACCATGTTTTTGCTCAACGTCTTAAAATCGCTGGTGATGGCTAAAAGGTTTTCGTTGTTCTTTTGAAAGGTTTTCATGATGTCATCGGTAGATAACATGCCTTTTGAATTTAAAACTTCGCCATCTTTAATCACACGGGCATTAGGGCTACCACCATCAATGGTAATAATTTTATTGCCTATAAAACCCTCAGAACTTATGGAAGCGACAGCATCGGCATGTATAAATTTTTGAATAGCCTGATCAACGTTAAATTCAACGTCTACCTGGTTAATGCCGGTAAAAGTAATTTTCTTAATAGTACCTACCTTAACACCAGAAAACCAAACGTTGTTGCCTTTTATTAAGCCCGATACGTTATCGAAACGGGCTTGTAAATGCAAACCGTTGCTAAAACTTTTTTGCTGGTTGCCCAGGGTAAATATGCCTACAATGAATATAACCACACCAACGGCTATAAACAGACCTACCCAAAAAGCATATTTATTTTCTTTAGAACTCATGATTAGTTGATAAAGTTATAATCGTAAAATTGTTTCACCCGTTCATCGTCACTCGCAAAAACTTCGTCAAAAGTACCCTGACGCTGAAATTGCCCATCTAAAAGCATAGCTACACGATCGCCCGTGGCTTTGGCACAAGTTAAATCGTGCGTAATAATGATGGATGAAGTATTGAAGCGCTCCTGAACGCGGTTAATTAAATTGTTGATCTCCATAGAGGTAATAGGGTCCAAGCCAGCAGTGGGCTCATCGTATAGCATGATTTCGGGCCG
>Ga0265798_10012545_pt1 | contig 10213 bp, 11 predicted proteins | sample P3T30metagenome_FD_192430 | JGI IMG/M metagenome (GOLD analysis project Ga0265798, IMG submission 192430) | Plant litter microbial communities from East Loma Ridge, Irvine, California - P3 T30 | ecosystem: Environmental > Terrestrial > Plant litter > Unclassified | place: USA: California...
TTCAACCGGTTCCACTGCTCGTGATGACGGCAGTACCATCCGACAATAATCTGGTCGATCAAGACACAGCTCAACACAGGTTCCTATTTACTCTTGGACTCCCTTCAACACCTGTCAATATCTCATTGATGTCGTCACATAGCCTATGCAAAGTTTGCGGTTGATCTTCGGTCGCTGCCAATATCATTGGGTGATCTTGCATTCCAAGAGGAGGCGGAGTCTGTTCAATCCTACGACTCTTCGACCCTCGACATCAAAGCTGACTAAGCGTTGGATATTGCCTTCCTACTTGTCCCGCACAGTCCTCACAGACAAATGCCGTCCTTTGTTGCCTATACCATAAATGAGGACTTGGAAGTTCTACCGGAATCAGTCATCCTGCAGGTGGCGCCAGAGACTGCGAGTATCTTGCATCGTGGAGCAGCGTCTACGACGTTGTCACCTTTCATCGCGGTGAAGAAGAGGTTCGCATGGGGTCTCTTAGGTTGTCATACACAGTCATACCTATTGGAGTTGAACCCTTCCACCGTAGCTCTTAAGTATATTTACATACCACTGTACGTGAGCTTCTCGATTTCGGTTTTGACATCGGGGACTTGCTCGCTAAATGACTAGAGCGAACAAATATGTCCTCGGCTTCAATCTATTCGGATCAGACTGCTTCGCAGACAGCGGTGTATCCGCCCATAAGGCTGCATGCTGGATATGAAACCGATACTGAAGCGAATCGGAACCGTCTCTACGACACCGCATCGGCATCTGTGAAGAAAAGGCTTGATCAGCTCAGTGCTCCCTTCGGTAGTGGTCATTGGGTAGAACATCAGCTGCATCAGGACCATCGGCTCAAACTCTATACTGAGTACGTTCAACTTTCATTGGCAGCCGGAGACCAAGAGCCCCACTACATGTCGAAAGAGGGAGCCGACTGGGTCCAAGCACACATGTCACCGGAAGCGCACAGAGAATTGGCCACTCACTGGCCAAGAGAGGACTCTGGCGATCCGATACTGGACGACCGAATTCAACGGGATCGCAACATGCTGCTGGAGGAAGAATCGGAAAGACTCTCTTGTCCGGATCAGACGATGGATCCAGAGTATTATGCCGCCTTTACTCAAGCTATGATTGCGAAAAGTCATCCCGACTTTTCATGGGCTCCAACCCACTCGGGGCTCTCAGTCAAGCAGGAGACTTTCGTAAAAGACGATTGGAGCAGAAGGTACTGGCTTCCGGAAGGGAAACGCTACAGGCACTTGAGTGAGGCTAGTCACCGATACGCAAAGATTGGGGAAGCCGACAACTATCGGAACGCCCAGAACGAAATGGCTGAAATCTTGCGCCATGATTATCTTACGAGACCGACCGAGTTCAGGCATCCTTGGGGTGTCAATCGATCCGCACACACCGCCGTCGAGAGTCACCACTCATCCTCAGAACATGCTGAGGATACCAAGACGAAGTGTGTCCCTCCCGGTCTGCATACTCGCCATCATCCCGATTCTGAGTGAGTTCAATTCTGTTTGCCAGTCTCATGTGTCATCCGATCTTCCTTTTTCATAGTGGTGCTGCATGTTTGTCGCTCCTTTGACCCAGCAGAATACTCTAGTGGGATGCACAAAGGGTATATATAAGAATGTTCAACGCCATGACTGGTCTCGATATCTCTCGCCCCCCAACTCAGACGCAATCAACGCACTTCGAAAACAACACCAGGAGCAATCATGCCCAGTCCAACTCCAAGCATCGAAGCTCTCAACAGGTATTACCAGGAATTGCACCCTGGGGAACAGACCATAGCTCTGCACTACCTTGGTGAAATATCAAGTTACAAAAGTGGCAAGCAAAGTTTGACTTCCCAAGACAACACTTTCAGTACTACAACTCACGCTGACGATGCCACTGTTACTCCTCAAAGTAAAGCTGGTACCACTCAAAGACCCTCCAGAACACAGTTTACGGGCTCCAAGCCGTCTTTGTCTGAACAAGCCAAGACAGAGGACACTACAACCCAGGGATAGTACCTCGCACCGGTCTACGACCCACTCTTCACATTGTCAGCCACAGCCTTCCCAATCGTCATCCATCACACACATGTATATCAAACACCAGTCCTCGCAGCCGCCAGTTTATCACGCCCAATCACCAATGTCCAGCAATACCTTTCCACCGCTCAGATGTCTCATATTTATAAGTGGAGATTTGTAGGATCCTTCTGTGTATAGCCCGATGGATCATTGCTGCAGCTCTAGCATGTCGCCAGCCATATGACCATGAGAAAATGTGGCTAATTCCTTTCATTGTTCTCCGTGCTGAGGGCTTGACTTCCTTTCAGGTCTAACTGCGACGGTCTAACCTGATCCTTTCAACATCCCAATGCGGTGTTAAGCGGATGGAGCGGTAAGTATACATATGTGGCCAACCTCAGTCTCAAACTTATCTCCACGCACCTTAATCACCTAGATCAAGCTAATCACACCACTTAGGTATCAATCTCTTTTCAAACATGTCACCTGGATCAGCAGACTCCCAAGACAGGCAGAGCAGCATCTTCCAAGCGGTCATCGATATTCTCAGCATCGGAAAAACCGATACGGAAATCGAAGAGATTCGAAAGCTCGCCCCTTCTCTTCAATTGGCCATAGAGTCCGGCATGCCTGAAGATATTGAAAGAGCGTACTCTACAATGGCAAGCGTCGGATCGCGAAAGTCTGACCCGGAAAATCAGACTTCTTCGCCAACAGAATCGAAGACTGACATACCCCCTGATACCTCGCTTTCGGCGTCCGGAGAGTCTGATGCTGCGACATCTGCACAAGTCTCCAACAATGATCCCGTACGCAAAGAACGATCTCCGAGTCCACCCACGCTCGCTTCGAAATCAGGAGAGAATTCGCCAGTCGCGACCGCATCGGCTATGAAATACAATAAGTCGCTCGATGCCCTCTCAAAAGACTAGATTGCCCAAGTCTTTCACTCCACCCTCCCCATTCCCCGTTGTCCCCACATGATTGAATTTACTCGCCACCAAGTCTCTCCTCCGCTTCCTGCTTTCCCCTTCCGTCCCACCCCTGTTCATTCAGTAGTCTAGGTCGTGGAGTACCATTGTATATACTCGCATCCGTATGAATGATCTGTTGGACCTCTAGCATGTTCTTGATGCTGAGAGTGGCCACTTCCTTTGAGTCCTCTATGTCGCGGACTGATGATCCTTTCTCTCGTCGATGTCCCAGTTGAGATCAAATCCTTTCATGGCCAGGAGGCGGTGTGGAGCGGGTGAAGTGGTATATATAGCGATGTTCGCATGAGAATTCTCTTCTCATCATCAATCAAAGTCCAGCATTCACAACACCTACTTCCACACCATTTGTCTTGTATCCCTCTCACCATGCCAGACGCACCAACCAACCCCTCTATCAGTCCTTCTGCCGGCGGCTCAAGGGATGATCACCACTCAACTAGCCTTCCATTCAGCATCCCACCCACTATCGAGCAGGCGCCCGCCCTATTGGCAGGTATGTCTGACGACGGCAAACGAAGCCTCGCTGCCTATCAAAACCTGTCAAAATTCGCCGTCCTTTCTCAAGACTTACCGCTTCTAAGCGAGATTTTTCATGGAACCTGGCAAATCATCAGCAGGGAAGCCACGATGGCCAATGAGAGATACACTGAGGCAAGTCATGCTGGCACCAATGAAACCGACACCAACGTACCCCCGATTGAACCGGTACCCTGTCAGAACACCCAAGACAGGCAAGAGGAACGAACTCGAGAGGCCTCTCTTGCGGAAAGATCTCCAACGGACCCGACTCAGCGATGATGGAGACAGGCGACCCGACAATGACACACCATCCTAGGTTGTCCGACATCATCTCCCTCGAATCGCTCTCTTTCTCACTACCCACCAAGTCCGTATCATTTCGCGTTCGCCTGACTCAATACTTTCGCCACTTCATTCTTCTCGTATATTTGTTCAGACCCTTCCTATGAATAGTCGTAATTTGATACGAGTACCCTGTGCTGTACTTTATCATGCATGACTTGCCGTAGCTCTAACCTTTCCTTGGCGATATAATCATGAGAATAGGTGGCTATATCCTTTCAGTCATCTGCGCAGAGACTTCACATCCTTTCTGATGTTGACGTAGCCGTCTCTTATGGATCCTTTCAATTCAAGGAGGCGGTGTGGAGCGAGTGAAGTGGTTTATATATGGTCTGGGCTCGGGGAGTCGGTTTTACCGCCATTCCACCTATCATTCGATAAGCTCACAGAGACACGGACATCATGCCAGAACACACACCCGAACCTTCGCTGAACGCTCAATTCATCAAGACTCCGTCCTCTGATCGATTCTCACTCGCAGGAGAGCTCTCTGAAGAGGATTTGCTTAGGATCTACGAGGAAATGGATACCGATGAAAGATCAAGTTTCACGCGGGTGGATGCGGACTGGTCCGAACTGAATTCTCAGTCGAGAGGAACTGCCGTTGACCGCTTGCTTCAGCTTCAGGGAGAGGTTCGTATGACCTTCAGGTCAGCAGCTGTACGATTGAACGAAAAGCACAAAGCATACTGCAGGTCTCTCGCTGCGGCGAATGCTGCGACCACTGCAGTGCCCTCGACCGTACCCGACAATCAGCACGACAAGACCGCCCAGCCGCCACCTAGCACCGGACAGCTATCCCAGCCCCAGACCGACGCTAGCCAGAAGTGATTCACGCTTTATGGCCGGCCTTCAGCCCAGATCCTCTCCTTCTCAATCCACCACCACATAGTCTACTGTATACGATGCTACATCCGCTCGCGGTCAAGTCCCTTGGCTGCCCTATCCCACTTACTTCACTTTCCTTCAGTCATCACTTCATAGATCCTTTCCGCACAGTATATATCGCCATGAATGACTTGCTGCAGCTCTAGCATGTTCCGGGATATATGCGCATGAGAAAATATCGCGATATCCTTTCAATCCTCTGCACTGGGGACTGGTTATCCTTTCTGATTTTGGTGTTGGAGCTTTTTCTGGATCCTTTCAGTACTGGAAGAAGGTGTGGAGCGGGTGGAGCGAGTGGAGCGGTATATATAGTGCAACATCCCCAAATTCTTCCTCTGATCTACAAATCATTAGTACAACAGCTTTTGTCGACTTCGCTAACTCAACGCGCCAACACACACCATCCCCACACCATGCCAGAACAATCGGAACTCAGCCCCGAGGAGATTCGTGCCCTCCACGAGGAGGGTCTGTCCAGCCTCGCGAGCTTGACAGGTCAAGAGCGAAGAGATGCAGAAGCGCTCTCGGATCAATTGATGACCGCGCACATGAACGGAGACCAGCAGTCTATAAATGAGCTGACTCCTCGAATGCTCAGCCTTGCAAGCGGTGCCACTCGCCCCTCTGCTTCCGCTTCCAGCAACACCAATGTGCCTCCTAGCCAGACCGATTCCACAGTGAAACCTTCGACAACGGGCACCCAGAAGCCTGCATTTGGGCCGCCAAGACCCCCATTCTCGAAGCATTAAGCGGTTACCGGGCAATCGATGTCTGGAATCGTCAGCTCGCACCTGCACTCGGCTCCACCACCACCACAATACTGTTTATACAATCACCTTCACTCGCAGCAAGTCCAATCCCCGTACCGTTTCTTCCGATTTACCCTACTTCTCTTCTGCTACCATTCCAACTTCCAACCTTAAACACCCTAGAGGCACACGCGGCTTCAACATATTCTTTTGTATATAAACATCCCTCTTGTATATATCGTAGTCCTATGAATGACTTGCTGCCGAGTCGTCCTTCTTCCCCTGCGAGTATGTTGTATGTTCATGTGTTCCGTAGCGAGCGAGAACCAGTGGTTGATGAGTCAACAGCGATTACCAGAGGTTTCCGATCCACCTCTGTTGCTCCCTATTCCTGGGAATTACCTCACGATGCTCCACCTGCCAATTCGGCGACCCTTTGTGATCAATGCTTGCTCACACCATACAGCCCAAAAGATTTCACTTTGCTGTGCAGTACTGATGATCCTTTCTGATATTGGTGCTCGAGCTTTTATTGAATCCTTTCATGGCTAGAAGACGGTGTGGAGCGAGTGAAGTGGTATATATAGGGTCGTTCGCCACAAATCGCTCTTCTCTCCTCTTCATTGCCGATTTCCACCACTGGTCAAGCGATTAAGTTCAGACAAATCAATACCAATCGATATCAATATGCCTGAACAATCTACCGACGCTGACAGCAACAGGCAATACACCGAAGGAGAAATCAAGAAATATACGGATTGTTTGCAACCGATTGACCACGAAGGGGATTGGACTGAATGGGTGAGATACAGCCTCGCAGCACCAACAGCCGATGAAGGTGTTGGCAGTCAAAATGAGATAGTAAGGTCCTTAGTCGAGAAAGGACGCAAGATCTGGGAGTCCCGTCAGAAAGCAGTATCCAAGCAAGCCTCAAATTCGGGAAATACCGCCGTACCCCCAACTGTACCCGAGGACGACAAGACCGCCCAGCCGCCTTCGAACACCAGACAGCCTTCCCAGCAGACTGACGCTAGCCAGAAATGACTGACTCTTGGCAGCTAGTCTCGACCATGTTGATGACCAGCAGAGATCCACAACTTCCCCTATCCCACCACCACCATATTGTCGATACGATTACGCATCCGCCCGCAATCAAGTCTTTCCCCATCCCACGTACTTCACTCTCTGTCGTACCCTATATCTATGAGTAGTCGTGACTTTATAGAGCTCTTTTGTGAATAGCCGTATGAATGACTTGCTGCCGGATCGTCCATTTTCCCATGGAGTCAATCGTATGTGTATCCGGATCGGGGCCTATCAGCCATCATTAATTGTACATCAGGCGTTGTTGATCCATCTCTGTGCTCGCCCCGCTCCTCCAGCGAAGCATTTCCCAGTATGACCCCTCGCAACTCACTCCAATCAATGCATGCTCAAACCATACAGTCCAAAAGAAGGCGCGTTCAACCCATCATTGTCAGGCACACCCATCCCGGAGTTATCCAAAAGTGGCGAAACTAATCCCGCTCCTCCTCCCTCTCACCCAAATTTCCCCCTTGTTGCTACTTCTCTCATATATACCTTAGCACCGTTTTGCAGAACCTCTAAACAAGAACCTGTAGACAATATGGTGCGTATCATCCCTTTGGTTACTATGCAGCTTTGCTGGTGCTTGCTTTCGTGTGGGATATAGTGCTGACGTTTTCCTTATCAATATACATATTACGCCAATATCAAATTTCACTCGATCGCTATCATCAATACTCGCTCCATCCGCTATCAATGACTCGCTACGCTCGTAATACCCACCAAACAACTCGCAATCCTCACATCACTCGCTACGCTCGTAATGTTCGGATTACTCGTATAGCCCAAGCAAACCTCCTCCAAAACCGCTTCCAAGCCGGTCCACAAGTTCTACGTCGACTACTCGGTCCCAGCTTCCGACAATGTCTTTGACCCTTCTGCATTCGAGAAGTTCCTACACGACCGAATCAAGGTAGAGGGAAAGGCCGGTCAGCTCGGTGATAAGATTGAGATCAAGAGGGAGGGTGAGTTTTCTCGGCAGGGCTGGGGGAGTTGGTTTCGCACACAGTCTACATCATGGTGTTCGGTACCACTTCCCCGCAGTCCACTCGTGCACTACGTGCACTCGTGAACAGCGCTAATAACCAGGAAACAAGCTCGTCCTCACTTCTCAAATCCCATTCTCCAAGCGATACCTCAAGTACTTGACCAAGAAGCACTTGAAGAAGAACTCTTTCGAGAACTTCCTCCGGTCAGTCCATTTATATATATATATATATCTTGACTTTCGCTCATAAACAGAGTCGTCGCTACTTCCAAAGACACCTACTCCCTCCGATACTTCAAGGTTGACCAGGATGAGGCTGAGGATGAGGAGTAATTTACTCCCCTCTAGCTTCTTCTGGACCTCCCTTGTTTCTTTCTCTCTGAGGATGAAGGATGGACGGATTACGCCTAGATGTAGAATGAGTGGACTTATGATGAGGGTGCTCGAAAGAGTTACTTTTGTCAAAGGGGGCGTCGCTTGTGTAGTACGGTGTGATATGCATTTCCTATGAAAATTTGGCTGGCTCTCGTCTACTGATCGGCGGGATGGAACTGCAGACTTGTTAACACCTGGCTAAGTTCAAGTGTCAGCTCTGCTTTGATGCCAATCGTGCTCGATAATCGCTTGGTGTAAGGCGATCCAAAGAGGGAAGTTGTGACTTCAGTGGGAGAACGAGGAGACAGAATAAGTGAAAGTAAGGAGAAACGATACATCAAGCATATACATAAACGGGCAGAACGAGTCATACAACGTCCACTATCTCCACCAATTACCAAGACCCCCTCACCCGACCTATCCAGGCATCTCCGCCTCACCTCCGAACAATTCTTTCAATCGACCCGAGAGCGGGACTAAGCAGTACCCATGACATGATCACCCATATCAAAAGGTAATACACCCGTCATCCACCCAGACCCACTCTCACTAGCAGCAGTCATATTCCCATAATCCATCGAAGTACCGTGTGATTGAGGGACCTCTAGGTCGAAATTGAACATGAATGATAAGGATTCTTCACCCTCAGATCCAGTGACTGAATGTGTGTTCGATAGATTGGAGGTGGAAAGTGTCGATGGTCCAGCTGGGGGTTGACGGCCTGATCCCACGCCCTCGGAGTTTAGGGTGAACGAAGCGACTGTCTCTGGTGATTCTGGTCTCACACCCATTCCTCCTCCGATTTCCATTCCCATTCCATCCATACTTTTCTCAATAGGAGATTCCCCAACAGACCCCGAACGAGACATTCCATCCAGAACGACCTTCAACAATTCCATCCCCTCCCCCTCCTCATCTCCGTCTCCTGCACCTAGAGATGTAAAATCGAAGTCATTAAACCATTCCTCTGATAATACCGAGAGAGGCGATAGGCTTGGACTAAGCGTAGGAGCTAGTGTGGTGTTGTATGACATTGGATCGGATCGGAGGGCAGCTTGGACTTGTGCTTCGAAATCGTATCCGAGAGTATCGGTTGGTGGAGCTAGATTATCGATATTGAGGTTTAGGTAGGATTCGAAATCGATCTCCGATTGGGATTGTTGGTTTGGGATGGTAGAGTATGAGTGCGAGTTGATGGACTGGTCATATTGATGGTATTCGACGGGTTGGTGAGGGTTTACCATATCTTGATTGAACGGAACCCGAGGTTGATCCATATCATGATGTTGATGCGCGAATGGAGGAGGACCATACGCCGGACCATAAGTCGCAGCAATCAATGGATCAAGATTGAATGTCGGCTGCTGCTGGACCGGAGCGGAAGGATGATTTGGGATAGAAGGATATGTAAATCCCGTAAACCCCCCATTGGAAGGAGCACTCGAGTACGAGAAAGTCGTCTCGTCACTTCCGAAACTACCTCTTGATTCCTGGGATAGAGTCCGAGCTAGCGGGACTTCATGAGTTTGAAGTTGAGGTACATTCCCATTCCGTCGAGGCAGAGCCCTAGTTACCCGACCAGCAGGTGTGGGGGCGTATTTCCTAGAAGGAAGAGAAGCGACTCGTCGACCATCGACATTTGGTAGTTGGGTAGAGCCTTGGACATGGGAGGCAGAAGCGACTCGGAGACTGATCTTCTTGCCATTGACTTTATTGCCTCTATTCCTCTTGTTCTGGAACTGGTAGTCAGTCTCTGTATACTTACTGGTGGTGAACGAGGGTGGAGGTAAAGAGTGGAGGGGGTTGCCACTTTCACTTTGGGATAAAATGGATAAAAGCGATGGAATATAGACAATAAGGGACAAGAATCAACTTGAAACGATTATACCCTATACTTGTGTGTATTTATTCACTACCTTATTGTCTAGACCCGACCGAAGGCAGTAGCGGCTAAGGGGAAGGGGTGGGAAGAGAGAATGAAAGTGGAGTAGGTGGTGAAGCGAAAAAGAAAGAAAGAGACATACCCAGGTGCGGACCTAGAGATCAGTATGAGTATGCAAGCCATGAAGAATGGATATGGATATGGAGAACGTGGACTCACTTGATGAGGTTCGAGAGATGTTAGGCGGGATAGATGTTCTATTTCTGATGCTAGTGGGGACTTTGTGTGGGAGAAGGCTGTCTCGAGGATTAGGAGGGTGCGCTGAATCGTTAGCTTGAGTTCATGAGGGGGACCTACGTCTCCGA
>Ga0265798_10012548_pt1 | contig 10212 bp, 10 predicted proteins | sample P3T30metagenome_FD_192430 | JGI IMG/M metagenome (GOLD analysis project Ga0265798, IMG submission 192430) | Plant litter microbial communities from East Loma Ridge, Irvine, California - P3 T30 | ecosystem: Environmental > Terrestrial > Plant litter > Unclassified | place: USA: California...
CCCGGTCAGCCCACCAGCCCGCCAGCCCGCCAGCCCGCCAGCCCGCCAGCCCGCCACGATGTGGACACGACGCCACGAGAAAAGATGGCGCGGTGTCCACTTCGTGGCGGCGTGCGGCTCGCCCCACCCCAGGAGACCCCATGTCCCCGTTCCGCACCGTCGCCACGATCGTCGCCGACGGCGTCGCGCCCTTCGAGTTCGGGGTGCTCTGCGAGGTGTTCGGCCTCGACCGGACCGACGAGGGCGCGCCTCCGTTCGAGCACCGCATCGTGACCGAGCACCCCGGGCTCGTCCGCACGAACCAGGGCTTCTCGATCACGGTCGACCTCGACCTGGGTGCCGCGGCCGACGCCGACGTCGTCTGCGTGCCGGCCCTGTGGAACCGGCCCGACCAGGCCGAGCTCGTCTCGCCGGCCGTGCGCGAGCTGCTCGTCGCGGCCGAGGCGCGCGGGGCGTGGTTGCTCAGCGTGTGCAGCGGGGCGTTCGTGCTGGCCGAGGCCGGGCTGCTCGACGGCCGCCGGGCGACGACCCACTGGCGCTACTCGGACGCCCTGCAACGCGACCATCCCGCGGTCGAGGTCGACGCCGACGTGCTCTTCGTCGAGGACCGCCGCGTCATCACGAGCGCCGGCACGGCCGCCGGCATCGACGCCTGCCTGCACCTCGTCCGCCGCGAGCACGGCGTCGCCGCCGCGAACGTGATCGCCCGCCGGATGGTCGTGCCGCCGCACCGCGACGGTGGCCAGAGCCAGTTCATCAAGACCCCGCTCCCGGTCGAGGTCGACGACTCGCTGGCCCCGCTCACGGACTGGATGCTCGGACACCTCCGCGACGACCTGAGCATCGAGGGGTTGGCCGCGAGGGCGCACATGTCGCCGCGCACCTTCGCCCGTCGATTCAAGGCCGAGCTGGGGGCGACGCCCGGGGCGTGGCTCACCCGCCAGCGCCTCCTGCGGGCGCAGGAGCTGCTCGAGGCGACCGGGCTCGGCATCGACGCGATCGCCGACCAGGTCGGCTTCGGTTCGGCGGCCGTCCTGCGCCACCACTTCGCGCGCGTGCTCGGCACGACCCCGCGCGCCTACCGCTCGACCTTCGGCGGCGTCGACGACGTGCGCGACCTCGAGGGGGCGGGAGCCGCCAGCGCCTGAACGGGACGGTCCTTGACAGGCCGACCCGCACCTCCTAGGTTAACTACTCAAGTAGCTAACCCAAGGAGTAGTCGTGCTCGACGACGGGACGCCGATCTTCCAGCAACTCGCTGCGCAGATCGAGAAGGACGTGCTCGACGGCACCTACGCCGACGAGGCACCGGTGGCGTCGACCACCGAGCTCGCCGCGTTCTACCGGATCAACCCGGCCACGGCAGGCAAGGCCGTCAACCTGCTGGTCGACCGCGGCATCCTCTACAAGCGCCGGGGCGTCGGCATGTTCGTCGCGACCGGTGCCCGCGAGCGGCTGGCCGAACACCGACGGGCCCGCTTCGCCGACGAGTACGTGCGCCCGCTGGTGGCCGAGGCACGCGCGCTGGGCATCGACGCCGCCGCCCTCCACCACCTGATCGAACAAGAGGACCAGTCATGAGCCCTGTGATCGAGATCACCGACCTGAGCCGTCGTTACGGCTCCTCGCGCGCCCTGGACGGCGTCGACCTCAGCGTCGACGAGGGCGTCATCTGCGGCCTCCTCGGCCGCAACGGTGCCGGCAAGACGACGCTGATGGCCTGCGTGGCCGGCCAGGAACGGCCGTCGGGAGGCGCGGTGCGGGTCTTCGGCCGAGAGCCCGCGGACCACGCCGACGTCCTGTCGCGGGTGTCGTTCGTGCGCGACAGCCAGCGATACCCGGACGGCTTCAGACTGAAGCACGTGCTCTCGGTGGCACCGGCCTTCCACCGCGGGTGGGACGCCGCCCTCGCCCGCGACCTCGCCGCCGACCTGCGGGTGCCCGAGAAGACCGACCTGAAGAAGATGTCTCGCGGGCAGCTGTCCGCCGCGTCGATCGTGATCGGCATGGCCTCGCGGGCACCGCTGACGATCTTCGACGAGCCCTACCTCGGACTGGACGCCACGGCCCGGCAGCTGTTCTACGACCGCCTGCTCGCCGACTACTCGGCCCACCCCCGGACGATCCTGCTCTCGACCCACCTGATCGACGAGATGGAGGCCCTGCTCGAACGGGTGGTCGTGCTCGACGAGGGCCGGGTGCGCCTGGACTCCGACGTCGACCAGGCGCGGTCTTCCGCCTACCAGGTCGCCGGGACGGCATCCGCCGTCGACCGGTTCGCCGCCGGGCGCCGCCTCCTGTCGCAGCACGCGGTCGGCGGACTGAAGACGGCGGTGGTCGACGGCGTCGCCGACCACACCACGCGAACCGACGCCGCCGCGGCGGGAGTCGAGCTCTCGGGGGTCTCACTGCAACAGGTCGTCGCGGCCCTCGGCTCGCGCGACACCGAACTCGAAGGGGTCGCCTCGTGAACCGCATCCTGCCCGTCGTCCGACTGCAGTTCGCCCGTCGGCGCAGCACGCTGCTCGTGCCGTTGCTCATCGTCGCCATCACGTTCGCCGTCACCGTGGTGATCCAGGTCACACTGCAGCGCTCGGGCGCCTACGACGACGGCGCCTCGTACGCCACCGGCGCACGCTTCAACCCGGGGGTCGTGTGGGCCCAGTCCGGGTACCTCGTCGCCATGGGCGTGGCCTCGGTCGCGTCGACCTTCCCCCTCGCCGCCTCGTTCGGGGCGACGCGACGGGCGTTCGCGCTGGGCACCGCCGTGACCCACACCCTCGTCGCGCTCTACCTCACCGGGGTGTTCGCCGCCCTGCTCGCGCTCGAGGTGCTGACCGACCACTGGTTCGGCGGTTTCTACGTCTTCGACGTCAACGTCCTCGGTGCCGGCGACCTGGGCGTGCTCGTCCCGATCGTGTTCCTCGGCGCCCTGGTCGCCCAGACGGCCGGCGGGGTGTTCGGAGCGGCCTGGCTGCGGTTCGGGCCGCGGGGCCCGCTGGGCATCTCGATCGGCGTCGTGCTCGTGCTGGCCGTCGCGCTCCTGGCCGCCGGCCCCTCGCTGCCCGCCGTGTTCGCGAGCTACCAGAGCTGGTGGGCGGCGCTCACCGCGGCACTGCTCGCGGCGGCGGCGATCGCGGGGACGTTCGCGTTCTTGCGCCGCGCCTCCGTCCGCTGACGCGAGGGCCGGGTCAGTCGAACGTCAGCTCGTCGGACGTGCTGATGCGCATGAGGTACGTGACGGTGAACGGGACGTCCTCGTCGATCGTGTAGCGCTTGCCGTCGAAGAGCGACTGGGCACCGACGACGAGGTGGGCCGTGCCGGCCACCCCGGGCACCTGCCACTGTCCCGACGGACCCGGCACGATCGAGACGACGGGGTGCACCGGCACCGTCCACGTCGGATCGTCGGTGACCCGGTCGTCGACCTGGCGTCCGAAGGGGCACCCGGCCGGCAACAGCACCTGCTGCGTGACGCACTGCTCGTCGAGCTGCTGGTCGACCATGTCCTGCACGGCCTCGACGAACGCCTCCCGGGGCTGGACCTCGATCGACACCGCCGACGTCGCCCCCACCGTCAGCACGTCGGCCTCGACGGTCGGCGCCTCGAGGTAGCGCGACGAGTGGTCGAGCTCGAACCGCGACGGCGCCAGGACCGTGAACCGGGTCGCGACGTCGGGGGCGTCGGTCGTGACGTCGCGGCCGTCCACCGTGAAGCGGGAGTCGTGCTGGGGCGTCACGTCGAGCTGGGCCGTGGGCGCCTGCACGAAGCGCCACGAGTGGAAGAGCCCGAACCGGGTGCCGACCCGCTGCACGACGAACTGCGACTGCGCGGGGGCCTCGGCCGTGGCCGACGTGCCCTGCATCGAGTACGAGAGCGTGATCGCGTGGGTGTCGTCACCGAGGTCGACGTCGCCCACCTCGGTCACGTCGTCGACGCCGCCGAGCGAGGGCACCTCGAGCAGCGCGTCGGCCAGCTGGTCGGTCGGCGCGACGCCCGCGAGGGTCAAGGCGCTCGACGTGTCGCCGCGGTCGACCGCCGCCACGTAGCCGCGGGCGAACCCGGCGGCGCTGTAGACGGTGGCGTTCAGGGCCACGACGGTGACCCAGAAACCGATCAGCACGAAGAGCAGCGCCCCGCCCCAGATCGCGACGAACGGCCAGCCGAGCGGTGGGCGCGTCTCCTCCCCCACAGACGACGACATGACGACAACAATAGGAGGCGCGGGTCACGAACTCCCGAGCACCACCGCCGTCGCGGGTAGATTGGTGGCCTCCCCCACCCCCGTCCGAAAGGTGCTCGTCGTCGTGAGCGTGGCCCTCTCCGCCGAACAGCAGGCGCTGTACGACGCGATCGAGAACACCCGCGAGCACATCTTCGTCACGGGCCGGGCAGGCACGGGCAAGTCGACGCTGCTGAACCACCTGTCGTGGAACACCTCGAAGCAGATCGTCATCTGCGCCCCCACGGGCGTCGCCGCCCTCAACGTCGGCGGCCAGACGATCCACTCGCTGTTCCGCCTCTCGGTGGGGCTCATCGCCGACCACGACATCGAGCAGAACGCCGAGCTGCGCAAGCTGCTGAACACCATCGACACGCTCGTCATCGACGAGGTCTCGATGGTCAACGCCGACCTGATGGACGCCATCGACCGCTCGCTGCGCCAGGCCCGGCAGCGCAAGCACGAGCCGTTCGGCGGCGTGCAGGTCGTGCTGTTCGGCGACCCGTACCAACTGCCGCCGGTGCCGGGCGACGCCGAAGAGCGCGAGTACTTCCGCGACAACTACCGCTCGATGTGGTTCTTCGACGCCAAGGTCTGGGCCGAGGCGAGTCTGCGCATCTACGAGCTGGCCTTCATCCACCGCCAGACCGAGGGCGACTTCAAAGAGATGCTCAACGCCGTGCGGCACGGTCGGGTCACGGCCGAGATCGCCGGGGCGCTGAACGGCGCCGGGGCCCGCCCCGTGCCGACCGACGGCGGGGCCATCACCCTGGCCACGCGCAACGACACGGTCAACCGCATCAACAAGGTCGAGCTCGATCGCCTGTCGGGCAAGGTGATGACCGCCAAGGCCGAGGTCAGCGGCGAGTTCGGCGGGCGGGCCTACCCGGCCGACGAGGCCCTCGAGCTCAAGGTCGGGGCCCGGGTGATGTTCCTCCGCAACGACTCCGAGCAACGGTGGGTCAACGGCACCACGGGCGTCGTCACCCGGGTGCGCGACACCGTCTTCGTCGAGGTCGACGGCGAGGTGCACGAGGTGCAGCCCGTCGTGTGGGAGAAGCACAAGTACTCGTACTCGGCGACCACCAAGCAGCTCAAGAAAGACGTCGTGGCCGAGTTCACCCAGTTCCCGCTGCGTCTCGCCTGGGCCGTCACGATCCACAAGTCCCAGGGCAAGACGTACGACCGGGCCATCGTCGACCTCGGCTCGCGGGTGTTCAGCGCGGGGCAGACCTACGTCGCCCTCAGCCGCATCACCTCGCTCGAGGGGCTGTACCTCTCACGCCCGCTGCGGCCGGCCGACATCATCGTCGACCTCGACGTGCGGCGCTTCATGAGCGAGGCGTCGCGCGTACCGGCCATCAAGGCAGCCGCCGACGCCGGCGTGGGCGACGGCACGGCGACCGCCGCCACGGGCTGACCGCCCGGTACGACCGGGCATCGGCCGTCACGGACGGGCCACCCGGTACGACCGGGCATCGACCCGGTGGCTCGGCCCGTCGGCCTGTCGACCCGGTCGCCCGTCGGCCCGTCCGCCCGTCCGCGATCGGCTAGGCCGCGGCTTTCGCGGCGGCGAGGTCGGTGAACAGCTCGGTGCTGAAGCGGTACGCGGCGCAGACCTCGTCGAGCACGTGCTCGCGCTCGTCGGCCGACCAGGCCACGGCATCGAGCTGGCGACGGTAGGTCGTCTTGAACGACTTCGGCTCGGCGATCTCGGCGAAGAGGAAGAACCCGACGCCGTTCGTGTCGAACCCGAACCGGCGCTGCAGGATGCTGCGGATCAGGTGTCCGCCGGACAGGTCGCCGAGGCAGCGCGTGTAGTGGTGTGCGATGAAGCCGCCGGCCCAGGTCGACGCCTGCTCGATGCGGTCGACGTACGCACGGGTGGTCGGCAGCGGCGAGATGCGGGCCCGCCAGCCGTCACCCAGCAGGAACGCCAGGTCGGCCTCGATGGCCGGCAGCCGGGTCAGCCCCGGGGCGAGGAACGGAGCCACGACCGGGTCGCCCGACCACCGCACGGCGGCGTCCTCGAGGGCGGCGTAGACGAAGTAGTGCTGGGCGAGCAGCTGCACGTAGTCGTCCCGCGTGCCCCGGCCGATCAGCAGGTCGGTCATGAACGAGCAGCCGACGTCGGCGGGGACCCGCTCGGCCGTGCGCTCGCGCACCGCCTCGGAGAAGGGGATGACGACGGTCATGGTGCGCACCTCCTGGGTCACCTGGGTTAGGTGACCCTAACCCTAGCCAGGGAGGCGCGGTGCCGGTAGCCCCCGGGGCCGATCTCGGCAGACGTGCAGCCGGCCCGCAGCCCGTCGAGAGGTGCGGCGCACCGCGGCGCGGGTCAGCGGCGGCGGCGCTCGGCACCCACGGCGGTGGCGAGCAGCAACAGGCCGCCGACCAGGTGCGTGATGTTGTCGCCGAGGTTGAACGCCAGGAAGTTGACGTCGGTGCCCTCGAGGAAGAAGCCGACGACGCCGAAGATGACGAAGATCAGGCCGATCCAGGTGTTGATGTAGCGGGCGCTGGCCCGCGAGGACGCCCCCGCGATGATCAGGGCGGCGCCGGCCAGCACCCAGACGACGACCAGCGCGGGGTTGAGGTTCCAGACGAACCAGAGCGAGGCGCCCTGCGTGGAGAAGAACGTGCCCATGTCCTCGACGAGGAACCCGATGGCGCCGAGCAGCAGGAACACCGTGCCGACGAACAGCCCGGCCCCGCGGTTGGGCGACTCGCGGATCGTCGGCTCGTAGGGGGCCGGGGTCGCGGTCGTCGTGGTGCCGTGGGTGCTGCTCATGGTGAAGGTGCCTCTCGTCAGGTGGGTCAGCGTCCAGTATGCCCGCCACCCGCGGCGGGCCGTCCGACCCGGACGGGCGCGGGGCTGGCAAGATCGACCCCATGACCCCGACGCCCCTCCGCCTGGTCGTGGCGATCAACCCCGGCGCCTCCGCCGGCGGCCGGAAGCACCTCGCCGACGGGGTGCTCGCCGGGCTCCGCGGTGCCGGCCACACGGTCGTGCCGCTCACCGAGTCGAGCTACGACGACCTCGTGGCCGCCGCCCGTCGCGAGCTCGACCCGGACCACGGCGAGCGACCCGACGCACTGATCGTCGTCGGTGGCGACGGCATGGTGAACCTCGGGGCCAACCTCGTCGCGGGCACCGACGTGCCGCTGGGACTGGTGCCGACGGGCACCGGCAACGACACGGCCCGGGCCTTCGGGCTGCCCCACGACGACGCCGAGGCCGCCACGCGCCTCCTGGTCCGGCTGCTCGAGGGCGAGCCCACCACGATCGACGCCGGACGCGTGCTGCAGGCCGACGGCCGGGCCACCTGGTTCGCGTGCATGGTCTCGGCCGGCTTCGACGCCGTCGTGAACGAGCGGGCCAACCGGCTGAGCTGGCCGAAGGGGCGCCGACGCTACGACGTCGCGCTCGCCATCGAGCTGGTGCGCCTGCCGCGCATCTCGTACCGCCTCGAGCTCGACGGGGTCGCCTCGACCGTCGAGGGCACCCTGATCTCGGTCGGCAACGGCCAGTCGCTCGGCGGCGGCATGAAGGTCACGCCCGACGCCGTGCTCGACGACGGACTGCTCGACGTGCTCGTGGTCGAGCGGCTGACGCGCTGGCAGTTCGTGCGGCTGTTCCCGAGCGTGTTCCGGGGAACCCACCTGAGCCACCCGAACGTGACGGTGCACCGCGTGCGTCGTGCGGTGATCGAGGCCGACGGGGTCGCCGCCTACGCCGACGGCGAGCGCGTCGGGCCGCTGCCCGTCACGGTCGAGGTCGTCCCCGGCGCCCTGCGCGTCTACGCCGCCATCGCTCGCTGACCCTCGGCACGAGCCGAGGAGGCGCGCTCGGCGGCGAGACGACCACACGCCCCGGGCGCCCACGGCCTCAGCCGCGGTGCAGCGTCTCGCGGGGGTACTCGCCGAACCGCTGCTGGTACGCGGCCGAGAACCGGCCGAGGTGGGCGAAGGCCCAGTGCCGGGCCACGTCGGCGACGGTCGTGGCGTTCGGGGCGGCCGCCCGCAGCGCGTCGTGCACGCGCTCGAGGCGGATCTCGCGGAGGTAGGCCGTGGGCGTGGTGTCGAGGTGACGACTGAAGGCCTGTTGCAGCCCCCGCGCGGTGAGCCCCGCCTCCCGGGCGATGTCCACGGCCGAGATCGGCAGGTGGGCGCTGGCGTGCATGTACTCCACGGCGAGGCGGAGGCTCGCGTTGCGCGGAGCCAACAGCGCCGCGGGCATCTGGGTCGAGGTGTGGGCGAAGGTGTCGAGCAGGGCCACCGCGCCCATCCGGGCCATCTCGGTGCGCATCAGGTCGCTCGGTTCACCGGAGCCCAGGTAGGCGCGTCCGATCAGACGGACCGTGGCGTGCCAGGCCTGCACCGCGGCGGACGAGACGGGGGCGGCGTGGTCGAAGCGGAGCGTGCCGGGCATGATGCCGTGGCGCTCGGCCGCGACCTCGTCGACGACCGACTTCGAGAGGTGCAACAGGCTCTGGTTGACGTCCTCGGTCGTGAACTCGAACTCGCGCCCCTCGGGGAAGAGGATCGGTCGCCCGACGGCGCCGGCCACCTCGTCGCGACCGTTGTCGACGGTCGATCGTCCGTCGAGCAACCAGTGCACGACGTGCTCGTCTCCCGCGGCTGCCTGCCCGTCGACGCGGCCCATGAACATCGTCGACCGCAGGGTCATCGCGCCGTCGCCGACGATCGTGTGGCGGAACGCGAAGGGGGCCTCGGTCGGGGCGACGTGGAAATCGCGACCGTTGTACCCGGCACTCAGGATGTCGACGGCCTCGTCCAGGTCACGACCACGCGCATCGAAGCGGATCTTGTCGTCCTGGGCAGCCATCTCAGCGAATTGTTGCACGCACTCCAAAGTTCGTACCAGTCGGCCCGAGGGGGGTTGACAGCGACTGCCGCGCCGTCTAGTGAGCTCCCTTTCCTGACGACACCCGCACCCGCACCCGCACGCGCACGCGCACGCGCACCCGCACCCGCACGTGCACGCGGCGGCAACTCCTGACCGGTGCTGCGACGCACGCACCAGCATCCCTCGCTCCCACGCCATTCGCGGCGGGACGCAGGACTTCTCGACGAGGGGTCGACCCGGTCGCTTCGGTCGGCGACTTCGGCCTTCGCCAGGAGCCGCGAGGTCGAGGCGCACCTCAGACGTTCTCGGCACCCGGGGCAGGGGTGCCGGTCACCCGGGCGACGCATCGGACCTTCGCCTGGGCTCGGGCGACGCATCCTCCCGAACGGCATCGCCGAGGCGTCCTTCAACACCCGCGGACGACGGCTCGACCCGAGGCCCGCGACGTCGACACGCTCGTGGACCATGACAACGATCGCCGAATTCGTCTCAGCGGCCGGAGGACTCCTCCACAAACACGACCTGGTCGCCCTGGGCGCCACCGACCGACACCTGACCGTCGCGGTCCGTTCACGCACGGTCAGCAGACCCCGGCGTGGGTGGTACTCCACCTGGGAGCGTGGAGATCCCCGATACGTCGCGGTCGCCGTGGGTGGTCGACTCACCGGCGCATCCGCGTTGCACCAGCTGGGAGCATGGACGTGGGCCCGTCCGCCGGTCACGGTGTCGGTACCCGTGACGGCTTCGCGGCTGCGACGGCGGCGTGGAGTCCGAGTCGTGTGGGACCCACTCGAACTCTCTGATCGGGGTTCGACCTGGGCCGTCGACCCTCGTGACGCCCTGGCTCGGGCAGTCGTCGAGACCCGATCGTTCGAGGATGCGGTCATCCTCGTCGACTGGGCCAGACGGGCCGGCATCGTCGACGGCGACGACGACGCAGCCGAGGTGCTGTCCCGGAGACGTGCCGACGCTGCCGGCCTCGTCGCGTGGAGCGATCCGGGCGCCGAGAGCATCCTCGAGAGCGCGGCGGGCACGAGGTTGCGACGGGCAGGGCATCACGTCACCCGCCAGGTGCCTGTTTCCGGCACCTCGAAGATCATCGACATGGTCGTCGACGGG
>Ga0265798_10012550_pt1 | contig 10211 bp, 12 predicted proteins | sample P3T30metagenome_FD_192430 | JGI IMG/M metagenome (GOLD analysis project Ga0265798, IMG submission 192430) | Plant litter microbial communities from East Loma Ridge, Irvine, California - P3 T30 | ecosystem: Environmental > Terrestrial > Plant litter > Unclassified | place: USA: California...
ACTACTACCAGTACCTGCAGCACCCAGTGGCGTCTCAGAACACCGAGAGAGAGACGTACAAAAACACCAGGCCGTGTTCAGCCTCGACTTCCCCTCTTGGCGGATGTTCATCGAAGCATATGATATCACAACACCGCTGATACCTCAACGCCAAGTAGAAGAGGCAACAGTTGGCGCCAACGGCTGGTACAACGGCTGAGCTGTCGTCGCCCGGTTTTCCTGACATCCGTTTCGCTTCTACGTTACGATTTCAACCTGCGCGCTTCCCACATACTCGCCCAAGAGGGCGACGTCTTGGTGTTTTTAACTGTTCACAACGTGTCTGCACGACATACCTTTCCTAAGCGGCGTTCAATCGAGTCAGACACGACTGACGATGCTGGGCGGTATTTGTACCGTACCTTTTCTTGGTTTTCACATTTCATTTGGCTTTGCCGACATCTCTTTTTACGCTTTAGTTCTAGTACCTGATACCCCAAGATTTTTGTTCGGATCTTCTAGAGGCATCTATATGTGTCTGAATCAAATCAAACCCTGACGATTTCAAAAGGAACATCAAATTGAATGTTTCCACGTGTATATTTCGAGTGTTTGTTGTGCAATAACTCCAGTAGTAAGACCTGCGAAACAGTATCTCTTTAGAGATACGCTGTAGCACGTTCATCTGTATCAACGATGAACTTTCTCCATTGGTTTAGTCATTGCCTAGAAAATTCAGAATATCGGTGTAAATCCCAGTCACTGTCTGTATGTGAAACTACATGTAGCTAGACAGTGTTCCTGTTCATACGGAGAGGTCGCCATTTCCAACTGCTCTTGGGTCTATAGCGCGTCTGCTGTACTTAAGCCGCTAGAGTCGTGTACCCCAAAGAGAACCCCTCTTTCGATGCGGGCCATTCAGCCCATCGGCACATGCTTTGTATATGTTGTCAGGATCGCAGGCATATCGGCAAGGGTATCCCTCACAATAACGATTGCTACAAGTCATTCCATCCCTTCGGAACATCAACATGTTACACAACTTTTGTGTATTATGTTCGGGTTGTCCATATCGACCCTTCGTGGCGACGTGTAGGAAAGGCCATTTGCGTCCTACATGTCTTCTCTTTGCAAGTACCTTAGTAGAAGGACGAAAGACACGGTAAGTGAATGTCTAGGTAGAACTGGAGCTTCAGTGAGATACATGAGTCCTTCAGGATATTGTATGGAGCCCAAGCTCTCAATGCCATATTCCAGATTTAGGCTACGTACGTATTTTGAAGCGACAAGCGTCGGGTAGTAACCGCGGGAGATCATGCCCCTGTAATCCCGGTGTTGCCGCTGCACAACGCTTATTATGAAAGCGCATTGCGCATTCGCTAAGAAGCTGTGACGAAGTCTCAAACGAATCTGAGTACGATGTAATGATTGGAAGGGTACAAGGCGGTACGACTGCTGAGGCGTTCAGTGATGCCTGGGCGTTCAAAATCAGGGCGCTAGGCTTAGTGCTCTCTGGAAAAAGAAGTAATCATATGATCGTCAAGGCTCGTGGCGGATACTTCGATGCTTCGTGGTAGATCACCATTGATGCTGGATGAGCAACTCGCTGGGGTGTCGAATTCGGCAGTGACACGTATTTGGGCATGTGTTACAGCAACAAACCATGCCAAGGAGTACTGCGATTGTCTTTGTGCAACTGACCCGAGGCTTCGGTCGGAAGAATTGTGGACGCAACAAGCGCCACAGCCAGAAATTCGCCGAATCCGGGTTAGCGTATGCCGATAGTATCACCGGTCAAATGGTGCCCCATCATTAGTCGACGAAATATTCTAATTAACTGGGCTAATGCTAGTCCTTTCTTGCTGCATTACAACAAAACTGCGCTCAATACCTCTTTTCCACTCCACTTCGTTGCATCATGGTATCTGTTAAATGCCAGCAAACGCCCTGAAACCAAACCCTCCATCGATAGCCATCAGACCTTAACGGACATGCGGGTATGAAGATACAAGGCCACAACCAGCCAAGAGAAAATAAGAACACGCCAGAAGACAGCTCCCTGGATGAGAGGGAGAGGCTGGGGCTGAGGTTGAGGTTGAAGCTGAGGCTGAGGCTGAGGCTGTAATACAACGAGAGGGCTGTAGACGATGGGAGTATTGTGGTCGCGACCGCAAAGAAGACAGAAACCAGGAATGTAGCCTGTGCTGTGAGTCCTGCGATGGACGGCGCTGTTGACAACCCGGGGGGTGTACCAGGTATCTTCATCTACCGCCTGAACTCCGGCTCCGCTCGGACCTCTACGCAGATGCGAAGCATCGCTGTTCAGCGGCATCCCCTGTGGTGTGAGCGATATCGACCTGGGGAGCTGTGCGTTAGTGGTGAGCGAGTCGAGGGTGCTCGCGACAGTATGTCTACCATCCTCTTCGTTACTTGCAGACATAGCCGCTACCCGTGGGACTATGTCAACAGAATATGGCGAAGACGAGCTATCTACGACTATGCCTATCGGTACTTGATGAAACCAGGCATTCACTACGTCCTGTCAGTATCGCATTCACTGGAAGCAATCTTCTTGGAAAACACTCACCCCATTCGGTACCATCGCCCTCCCTCAGGAACGCTCGAGTCTTCTCTCGGAGGTTTTCGACCTCACGATGCTGTTCAAGTGGACCCAAACGGATCGCCAACTGCTTGATCAGACGGCCAACCATCACCGTCTTGGTCTCCAGATCTGCTTTGATCACTGCATCAGGCAGACGGATCTCGACGTCAACTACCAATTTTTCGTACGGGTCGTCACCATCGTACCCTATGGACAAGACCTTCCTGACCTTTTTGAGGTATTTAGGACTTGGCATGTCTGCTAGTTGTAAGCCACATTGCTCACACGCTGTATAGTTTTCTGGCAAATCGGACACACTCTACGGCCAATTCTGCGATCTACTAGACCAAACGTTTGGCTCCGACGGCGCATTTCTACGAACCAGCCGCATCCACACAGCATCATACAGACAATAATGGGTGGAATCAACATACATGACACGCTATGTTGTGGAACAGAACTCCCAACGCAACATTGGGCGTACTTTGTGCCAAGATCGCCGCGCCAAGCCAAAGGAAAGCGAAAACGAGGAAGAGACTCACCAGTAGCCTCCAGGCGCGAGCCCTCATAGCGAATCATATTACGGGTCTACTTATAACAGCTACACGACGACGGCAACCGCGATGGTGGAGGAGGAGGAGCAGGAGGCAGAGAAGATGGTGGTAGTTGTGGTGGTTGTGGTGGTGGTGGAGGAGGCGGTGGACAACGCGGGGGAGGAGGCGGCGGTAGACAACGTGGGGGGGAGTGGAAGGAGGCGGCGTGCAGTAATCGCAGAGAAGGCGACGGGTAGGTATAGCAGAGAAGGCGCCGGTGTTGTTGGTAGTTGGTAGCCCCAGTCAGTAGTTGGCGTGATGCTACTGATCCTGAAAGCAGTCAGTCAAAAGCACTGTTTCCGAGTGAGCAAGTAGAATAGTTACTTCGCAATGCGTGCCTTACCACTAATCGGCCTGTGATAGGGCTACACGACACCCGTGCGCGCCGTCCCAGGCGTGTTTGCGGGTGGCCGCCGAGGGTTCCTTTCTTCAAATGTCGGCGAACCCACCTGAGACGGATATCGCTCGCCAACGTGGACGGGTGAGGAACGAGTGGTTGGCACTAGTAAATTTTTCTAGAATAAGAAGTCGAAGATGATGTAGAAGGCGCAGCACCTTCAAAATGAAATCCGCCGCTTCGTTGCTATGGTTTGTTGCTATATGTTGGTGTTCGAGGGTAATGCTGTGTTGTACTAGGCGGGCCACAAAAAGTGAACTTTGGGCATGGCGCGCGCTGACGGTCGTCGGCCCGCCGCCTTAGCACCTCCACACGACTCCATGGTCAAATTACTGCGCAACGGTCAACTCATTGATCTATGAAAGACAAGTCGCCGTGTGTTATCTCCTGGCGATACTGATGAAGATCCTACTAACTTATTCGTATAATCAGCAAAGAGCTCTCCAAATCAATGCGCCTCGTTTCGTGATCGAGTATCGACACTCATTTGCCACGGTTTTCGCTCCACTTTACTAGAAGTTGACCGGGGTTTCTAGCCAAACGAAGCGTAGCCTGAAAGACCAAGAATAGACTGAATCTCGAATGCCACTGATGGGGAGAAGCTCCACAGCGACTGAGTATCTAATGTAGGGTATTCATACCAACGATCCCTTGCGATTATCTACCTGTGAGCAAGACGAGACTTTTGACACCTACGCCACAGTCCCAGAAACGTTAGCACGACCTTGGCACTCTGGCTAGTTTCGAAGATTGCAAGACTGCCCAGTCGCTCATATTCAACTCATCAGCCTTCCATGGACAATCGCGAATACACGTCAGCTAGGTGTTTAGCACCTGAATTCCATTCTCATTTCATATCTGATCCAGAGCATTCAGGATGGTCTTTCGATCCAACCCCACCAGCCGAACCGACCGTTTCCACTGCGAGCCGCGTCAGCTACACCTCCTGCTTTCTAGAACCACTACCTTTAGTCGGTGACCCGGCCTTTCTCCCGCAAACCTTAGATCCAATACTTCCTCAATCTCCGAGCCATACCGAGTCGATGTGTAGCGGAAGCGATTGGGGGTTTAGCACATCAGAGGGCGATCTGCTGGAGTTGGGATCATTTTCGTCGGTATCTGCACAATCTTTGGTTCCCAACCCGAATCATTGGTTCTCAGAATACGACAACGATGCCATTCACAGCAGTTCTTGGGTCACTGGTTATAGTGACTACCATACTGAGCTTCTGCTGCCACATTTTGAACGCACGTTGGGGCTATCTCACGATCTGTCTATGAGAGATATGACAGATGATGCCCCATGTTCTCAAATGTTTGACAATGCGGATTGGGAAAACTCTGGCTATCCATATGAACGGACGGAAGAGGAAAACGATCCGACGTGGCTAGACCGGGTCCTCGATACGTCGACCGATGGCTCAGCCTCGCGCGATCAACCTTCAAACAAATCGTATTTCTGTCCAATATCAGAATGTAGTAGCAGCGGTTTTCTACATCATTCCGATCTCTGTCGGCATCAGAGAACGGTTCATATGCGACAAGAATCTGGCGAGGGGTATAGGTGTGCCTTCGAGGGATGTTCTAAGGCCGACAAGATATGGACGCGTCTTGACAGCTTCAAACAGCATGTTGTCAAGCGACACCGAAATGCGAATGTTCAAGAGATTGTGAGGCAATCTGCCAGGTCGGGCAGTGGTGCTGATGCTTACTTCCCTTTTGCTGTTACGACGCCCAGCACGATGTCTCGGAAACGGCACAAATAGCAGGAGATGCCAGCACAATACGTTCAATAAGGATAAAGACGATTAATTACTTCTATCTATGTGCCCAGTATTCCAGTCACCATACTAATAACAGTTTCAGATATCTTCAACGTCCTTAGCATACCGTTGACAGAACGCAACATAGAGTGAGCGATACATCGCGATTTGCAACAAGTGTTATGGATCTCGTTGATCCGCTCGTGCAGATGAAGCGAACGAATTACATTGCTTCAAGATTGGCTACTTATGGTGATCATGAGTCCACTGCATGCGCCCCTACTTTGTCAGGCTCTCGTTGTCATCCCAAGTGTTGTTCCTTGACAAACGTCCAATAGTCAATTCTCTCAACAACGTCTTTACGTCAACGTCTTTTGTGACACCCATCTTCGCAAGTTTGAATAGCAAGCCGTGGATCGAATATGGGTCTTTCATTGCAGCCTGCGCTTGGAACCAGTTCCATGCTGGCTGCAAGTCCGGGGAGACAATGTCCACAATATCTGGGGTTGGCTCAGTGAGACATAAGCTCCGTCGCGGGCTTGAAAGCAAGTAGTCCAGGCTCTCCCGTTCCGGAGCAGTCATTGTCATGTCTGTCTGTAGAAAACGCTTCGCTGCTTCAGGGCCGCCGGCAAAAGTCTGGAGGTGCGTCAATGCATTGATCATGATGTAGCATTGTTCAGCGGGCGCGTAGCTCTCGAGTGGCTGTGCCGTATTCCCCAACTTCTTCTTATCTAGCTCTTCTTCGATTGCCAACTGGTGAATCAGGCACAATGGCGCAAGAAGACCCGTCGGAGGCTGTGGAGATGGATCGAAAGTCTCCAGAATCTCTTTTAAGGTCGCGTCTGGACTGTCTGGGTATCCGAGCTTCTTGAGAGCGTTACGCACAGCCAGCGGGTAGTTCTGTCCGCGCTTCACCAAGAAACGAAACAGGATATCTGTACCTTCTCTTTCAAAGTGCTCTTGGTATCCTGAATCTTGTTGATCGTCTTCCTCTGCTTCTGGGTCTTCAAGGATGTCCAAGTCCCGAAGAAACGTCCTGAACTCGTCGCGATAAAGGATTTTTTTGTATGTTCGCTTGTCGAACACTTCGCGGAACTGCTCCAAAAGTAGATCTCCTGAAGACACCAGGCCGCTGAGTGAATCCAAGATGCGCTCTTCTTGTTTGCTGGGTCGCCCATACGCATATGACTTGTATCTGACATTGTGTTCTGCTTCAGCCCAAGCATGACCAAACGCTGAAACGACTTGTATCTCCACCCGATCACCTATCATCCAGCTGTAAGATCCTCTGCCCGTGAGGACCTGTTCATCTTCTTCCTTGATCATCTTGGCGCGATAATGAACAGCCTGATAGCCAGCATGTCGTGGCACGTATTCGTTTCTCTTCGTTGAGCTGCGGGATTTGGCTAGCTGAATCCAATCGAGTTCAGATCCCATCGGATTATAATTGGCTGGAGGTACACGGAAGCCGCCGTGAGGTTTGCGCTTCACCGTGGGCCCCCAAATTGACTGGATCATTCCCTCCACCCTGACATACTCATCTGCGCTCGGGGTGTAGAGAAGGATACGAACTCCTGCAAGATCATGGATGTCTTCCTGAATATCTGACATCTTCGAATATGGCTTCTCGCGTGTGCCGTTCCTCATTTTCAGCTTCTCCTCGAGGCTGTCTCTCGCTTTCGCTCGACATGTTACCTTCGCTTGGATTCCCTGACCGTTTGAGTCTTTCAGCGTCTTCAATTCCTTAGCTATCAGCTCCTTGGCTCGTTCTGCGAGTGTCTGATAATGTTCATAGGCGTAATGCTTTTCGACAAATTCTCGTATAATTGGTGGCGTCGGAATTTGGTCTAACCAAGTATTCGTTCGTGCCAAAGCACCTGGCTTGGGAAGTGTATTCTCGTCCCCCATGCTCAAATGAGTACATAAAGTGAGCAATGAATGAGAGAAGGCTAGGGCACAAGGCATCCCACTTTATGTTCGTGGAATATTGAGGCTCTGCGAAAAGAACGCCTATCGGCGGCCCCCAGCAAGACAATCTATGATCATTGGGCTGAAAACCGTATCGCCGTACGAGATCCCTGGATCTGTGCAGCTGAAGATCAGCGGGCAGGGCAAGGCTGAAGCCATGATTGGTACCGTTCGGGAAGCTACGGAGACTGTGACTGCTATTATCGACCTCTAGTTATTATTGAGCTTTATTCGATCAACGCATTAGCTGCAGTACATGATTATAAGACAGAAGCCAACTTTCTGGGCTCTTAGTTAATCAAGACCATGACGAAGCAGTTATAAGGCTACCGGGTGGCTTGATCAAGGCAAACCGACTAAATACAAGGCTGAAAAGATGGGTTGCCTTGTTTTTGCCCTGATTGAAAGCACTCTCAGTCTCAGCCTGCGAATTCGGCCTAGAATGCAGCCTCCTGCACAGCCTGTCAGATTGGCCACCGGCTGTCTTGTCGTGGCACCGCATGACGAGGTGCGCTAACGGGTATAAGTGAGTGTATGTGACAGCCACCGAATCGCTGACTTCAGCCTGGTCACCACCAAACAAAAACCGAAACACCAATGTTTAACAACATTCGTTACATGACACCTACCGACCCAGAATGATCAGAGATGAGAATCATGCCCGTCCGCTGTCGCTTCCTCACAACAGGCTTATCGATAAGCAAGTCTTTGCGGCTGCACCCAGATATCGAGATTATGTCGCAGCCTTGTGCCGTCGCAATCCATCTCTCTTAACCCTCAAGACCTTCTTATCCGACCCGAAGGCTCGTCACTATGGTTGTCGGATGGCTGCGCTGGATTTTCGGGAAGGATTTTCGAGACCCAGCATGCGTCATGTCGTCGATGGGGACTGCCTTTCGAAGGAACTGCTTGGGAAGCTTGAACGTGGAAATGAGGGCGGACACCCACTTCAAGGGCGAATTTTGGTCATAGAGGATATGACTGTGGGTATCCTTGAGTTACTGGGTGCAGAGCTAGACATCGATCCTCTGTTCTTCGCGATGCATTTGCATACAGTCCACCGGACGGGCATGCGGCATCAGATGCCGGACGAGGCTACATTGCCATCTCGTCTTCGATCTAGCGACTACATCAATATCTCGTATCATCGCCCTGTCACGTGCGACAACGTAGATGGCTCTGGTGGAAAGTGGATAAGGGATGCAGCGGTCGATCGCAAAGTGGTGTTATTGCGTTCCACAACGATTGCTCTTGCGTCGCATTGCGCATCTGTCATCAAAGTAAAGCACAGCAACGGTTTCTGGATTGCAATCATATTGATCGATCCACCACTTGGAGAAACGTACTTCACCCCAGGACACAAAGATGAGATTGCACACAAAGTGCATCTGCGTCTGAGACCTTTTCTGGGGACGTACGAAGACTTCACAGAACCACCCAAGTTTTCCGATGACTGGAGCACTCTGACTAGTCAACCACCAACGGGACCATTAGAGGATATACTTCAATACTGGGAACGTGATTCACCAGCGTACTTTGACGCAAAGGATCCAACTTTGCGTTCCTTAGCATACTATCCACTCCGCATTGTAGCAGCTGAGTGGGTCAAGTATGTTGAAGTCATGCAGCACTGTATGAAACTGTATGAATACAAAGGGAATCAACTGCCCGATCTCGACAAATTCAATATGGACCTGCGCGAGCTCCAGGGATGGCGACTGCGTTCCTTGAATTCTCAACAAAAAGTCGGATCCATCATTCGCAAGCTGAAGTCAAACAAGTTTGTGCACGGCGGCGCCTTGACTGACCCTCTTATCGAAGACTTCGAAGTCATCAACAGCCAGATACAAAGTGCAGGCGCTAGATTAGAGAAAATGCTTCCTCTGGTCACATCGCTAGTTCAGATAATCGATGCACGGCAGTCCTTTGCAGAAACTGCGAACATCAGCCGCCTAACCGTTCTAGCACTCGTCTTCGTGCCTCTAACGTTTGTATCTAGTTTGTTCAGTATGAACCCGGAGAACCTACCGGGCCGTTCTCAGTTCTGGGTCTACTTCGTGGTAGCTATACCCGTAACGATCTTAGTCGTTCTCGTGGCCAAACCGCCTATCGCAATCGTGGGAAGAGCTTCTGCATGGCTGGAAAGACTCAAGAGGAGGCGTAGGGTGTCTGACAGTCCGCGCGACGCGAGAAACGCAACACGGGAAGTTCCTGAAGCCTGAAAGCATCCGGCGGAGGAATTGAAAATACCAAGACCTTAGAACTTCCAAGTACGCAAGAGACGCTCATGCGCGTTCCCAAGTGGGCAGGTGGTGATCGACATGATTGCCCGAGGGAACATACGGCTATAACTTATCTCCATACTCATATCGAATCTGTCCTTAATGACTGCTTCCGCGCCCTCCCGCGTTTGTATCTTGGTGCTGCGATGGAAGTGAAGATGTGCATCCTAGCTGCAGGGGATTGAGTAAGATACTGATTTTGTGACCGTCAGCTTGTTTCACACCAACTGTATACAGAATGCAAGTATTGCTACGGCCAGGCACTCGGACGAAGACTATCGCTTGAACACAATCCTGGGGCTCACTGGCTGATCTTTAGCATAACCTATCGAAACCGCTATCGTTTCTGTGACTCCCACTACACTGGTGGAAACACATCGCCTGAAGCCATAACACATGATTACATATGAACTCAAGAACAGAATGTTAATCTTCATAATCCATAATTGCAAAACTCCTGTGGCGTGCGTAATCGAGAGTGCTCGTCGGAGTTAACTCCAGTCGTCCAACCTAGCGGCCCAGTGTCCGAGCAAACAACAGACACAGCCTCGTGAAGCTTTCGCAACCAAAGCAAGGCTTTCGGGTCTACCAAGCAATGCGGAGCGTCCCAAGCTCAAGTAGTCTCTC
>Ga0265798_10012556_pt1 | contig 10210 bp, 7 predicted proteins | sample P3T30metagenome_FD_192430 | JGI IMG/M metagenome (GOLD analysis project Ga0265798, IMG submission 192430) | Plant litter microbial communities from East Loma Ridge, Irvine, California - P3 T30 | ecosystem: Environmental > Terrestrial > Plant litter > Unclassified | place: USA: California...
CGCTACCGCGCAGAACTAAGCTCCGCTGATACGGCCGGGTTCGTGTCCCACCGCGGTGCCTGGCACCGTGATGGGACATGACGACATAACGGAGTCAGGTCCGACATTCGGACATTGATGCACTTACTGGTCGAGTTCGTGTCTGAATGTCGGACCTGACCCCGTGGGACTGGTCGAGTTCGTGTCTGAATGTCGGACCTGACCCCGTGGGATCGTTACTGCTCGAGCTCGTGTCCGAATGTCGGACCTGACCCCGCGGCTCGACCCCGCGGCTCAGGAGAGGTTGAAACTGGCCGAGAGGCTGTAGCCCTCGCCATAGGCACTACGCAGCGGCAGGTCCTGGCCCAGGCCCGTTTTCGCCTTCTTGCGCAGGCGATACACCAGCATGTCGACGCGGCGGCCGGCATCCGGATCGTCGCCACCGATGCCGGCGACGATCACCTGGCGCGGCACCGGGCGCGTGTTGATCGTCAGCAGGTGCAGGAAATTGCACTCTTTTTCCGTCAACGTGATCGCTTGTCCCTGCAGTTCCAACTGGCGCGCCGCCAGGCGCAGCGTCCACTTGCTGGGCAGCGGCGCGGTTTCCTGCGGGCCGACGCGGCGGTCCAGCGCTTCCAGGTGGGCGGCAAGTTCCGGGAATTTGATCGGTTTTGTCAGGTAATGGTCCGCGCCCAGGCGCAGACCCATGATACGGCTGTCGAAATTGACGCGCCCCGTCAGCACGATCAGCCCGATTTGCGGATACAGCTGGCGCATGCGGGGGATGACGTTGATGCCATCCTCGTCCGGCAAGCCCAGGTCGAGCACGACCACGCCGACATTGCCCTGGCTGAGCGCCGACCACATTTCTCCAGCATTGTTCGTGATGCCGACTTCGTGTCCCAATTCTGTCAGGAATTCCGCCATCTCCTCGGCGTATTCCAGGTTGTCTTCCACGATCAGTAATTGCGTCATCGATGCGCCATTCCTACAGTTGTTACGCTATGTCAAAGGATTATCACGGCAGTAACGGGTGGGTGCAAGGTTTACAGGGGCACCGGTAACCAAATCCGGAACTTCTTGCCGCTTTCAGGCAAATTCTGGACCGATACATTGCCGCCATGCACTTCGACAATGGATTTTGCCATGTATAAACCCAGACCGGACCCTGGCACGTCCGCCGCGGTGCGCCCGCGGAATCCTTTGTCGAACACGCGGTCGAGCTCATCGATCGGTATGGCTGGGCCAGCATCGGCGACGACGAATTCTACGCCACCTTCACTTGCCTTGCCGGCAAGTATTTCAACTGTGCTAACTGACGGGCTGTACTTGATTGCATTGTCCAGCAGCACTTCGAGGCACATCCGTATGCCGGGCGGATCGCAGCGCATCCGTTCGGGCAATTCGCCGCAATGGACGATAATCGTCGGGCGACGCTGCCGCCCCTGCTCGGCCACCGCTTGCACCAACGCTGCGGGATCGATCGAATTTTCCTGCCGCTCGCGGCCGATGCTGGCCAGCCGGTCCGGCGACAGGTACTCATCCATCATGGCCAAGAGTCGGTCAACCGCCCCCTGGATCTTGCGATAACGTTTCTTTGTTGCCTCATCCGCGTCCCGCTGCGTCATTTCCAGGCGCTGGATGGCGCCATCAATGGTCGCCAGCGGCGTACGGAATTCATGTGACAGCATCGACGCGAATTTTTTCTGTTGAGCGGCGACGGCCCGGCGCGCGGTGATGTCGCGCACGACGCCCACCAGCCGCAGCCCGTCCGGTGTGGCAACCAGTGTCGATTCGATCTCGACGGGCACCGGGCCATCGCGCCCCGCCAGCTCCGTTTCGCGCCGCACCGTGCGACGGGTGTCGTCGCCGTTTTCAAAGCGGACCAGCCGGGCCGGCAAGTCCGCCAGCAACGTCTCGGCGACAGCCTCCACCGTTTCCGGCTCCCAGCCCAGCAGGCGCCCCGCCGCCGGGCTGACGTACATCAAACGCGCCGTGGCGCAGTCGACCAACCAGTGGATGTCGCTGCTGTAGTCCAGCATCAGGCGATAGTCGCCGGGCGCCATTGCCATGTCAGTCCGCCAGCGGTGCGAAGATCTGTTGCAGATCCTCTTGCGTCAGCGCCATCTTCTGCGATTCGCCTTCGGCCAGTACGGAATTGGCCAGATCGGCCTTCTTCTGCTGCAGTACCTGGATTTTTTCTTCCAGCGTGCCCTTGGCGATCAGTTTATAGACGAACACGGGTTTATCCTGCCCGATGCGCCAGGCGCGGTCCGTGGCCTGGTTTTCCGCCGCCGGGTTCCACCACGGATCGTAATGGATGACGGTATCGGCGGCCGTCAGGTTCAGGCCGACACCGCCCGCTTTCAGGCTGATCAGGAAGATCGGCACGGCGCCCTGCTGGAACGCGGCGACTTGCGCGCCGCGGTCGCGGGTCTCGCCCGTCAGCAATGCGTATGGAATGTCGCGCGCTTCCAGTTCTTCCTCGATCAGTTCCAGCATCGACGTGAACTGCGAGAACACGAGGATCTTGCGATCTTCTTCCAGCAAGTCTTCCAGCATCTGCATCAGGTCCGTCAGCTTGGCCGAACCGGCCGCCTGCTGCTTGCGCGGCGACAGCGTCTTCACGAGACGCGGGTCGCAGCACACCTGGCGCAGCTTCAGCAACGCTTCCAGAATGACGATCTGGCTGCGCGCCACGCCCTTGCGGTCGATTTCCTCGCGCACTTTCTGGTCCATCGCCAGGCGCACGGTTTCGTACAGGTCGCGCTGGCCGCCCGTCAGTTCGACGCGGCGCACCATCTCGGTTTTCGGCGGCAGCTCTTTTGCCACGCTGTCTTTCGTACGACGCAGCAGGAACGGCTTGATGCGGCGGTTCAGCAGCATGCGGCGCACGGGGTCGTCCTGGCGTTCGATCGGGTGACGGAACTGCGAATTGAACGATTTTTCGTCGCCCAGCAGGCCCGGCAGCAGGAAGTGGAACTGCGACCACAGCTCGCCCAGGTGATTTTCCAGCGGCGTGCCCGACAGGCACAGCCGGTGTTTCGTGCGCAGCAGGCCGGCACTTTGCGCGGCCTTCGAGCGGGTGTTCTTGATGTAGTGCGACTCGTCCAGGATGACCATGTGGAAATCGTGCTCGCGCAGTTTTTCCTCGTCGCGCGGCAGCAGCGCATACGTTGTCAGCACCAGGTCCGCTTCCGGAATCTTGTCGAACAGCTCGGCGCGATCCTTGCCTTGCAGCAGCAGCACTTTCAGGCTTGGCGCAAACCGTGCCGCCTCGTCCTGCCAGTTGCCCATCAGGCTGGTTGGCGCGATGACGAGCGTCGGCTGCGTCATCCGGCCCGATTCCTTTTCCACGAGGATGTGCGCCAGGGTCTGCACCGTCTTGCCGAGGCCCATGTCGTCGGCCAGGATGCCCGCCAAGCCGTATTCGCGCAGGAATTGCATCCAGGACAGGCCGTCCGTCTGGTAATCGCGCAACGTGGCCTGCAGTCCGGCCGGCGTAGCGATGCGTTTGACGGATGAGAACTGGTTCAGGCGGCGACCCATGTCGCGCAGCTCTTCGCCACCGGTCCAGACGAAGTCGCCGCTCCTGGCCAGCTCGTCCAGACGAGCCGCGTCCAGGGTTGCCATCCGCACCGCATGACGGATCTTGTCGTTGAAATACAGCTCGCCCAGGGTTGTCAGGATCGGTTTCACACGCTGCCACGGCAGCGCCACGCGCTTGCCGTTCGGCAGCGTGGCCAGCATCTGGTCCGTCTCGCCATGCAGCGCCAGCGCTTTCGGGCTGAAGTCGTTCGGCATATTGCGGATCATCTGCACCAGCACGGGCAGCAAGGGAATGCGCTCCTGCTCGACGGTGATGCCCAGCTCCAGTTCGAACCACGCGTTGCCCGTGTCCGGCCCCTCTTCCTCGACTTCGGCATACCAGTCGTCCACCGCCGTCATGTCATAACGGTATTTCGACGTTTTTTCGACCTGCCAGCCTTCGGCTTTCAGCTGGTCGACGCCGAACTCGGCAAAGCGGATCCAGTCGGCCTGATTCGCCAGCAGGAGGCCGCCGCGCACGCTGGACAGCGGCAACGCCGTTGGCTTGCGGAAGCCGAGACCTGTCAGCATTTCCAGGGCGGCGGCTTCGGCCGCTTCGTCGCGCTGGATGATTTCCGTCACTTCGCCCCGTTGGCGCACGACGCGCTGCGACGGGTCGAACGACACGCGCTCGCCATCGTAGTCGTACGACAGCACGGCGTAATCGTGCCAGCGCTGCGCCGTGCCGTCCGCCAGCTGGGCCGAATCGAGCACGAGGATCGGACGCGGCTTGACGTCGTCGCGCAGGCGCTGCGGCAGCGGTTGCGGCAGCGGCATAAGCTGTTGCAAGCCGTGCGCCAGCAGCAGCTGCGAGACGCGCATCTTGTCGTTTGGCATCAGCAATGGGGCCTGCGCCACCAGCGCCTGCAGGTCCGCCAGCGGGATTTCCGCGCCGCCCTGGTTCAGGTGCAGCACGCCGCAGGACAGGTTGTCGATGTACCACGGCGGTTCCGTCGGCAACATGTAGTCGATCTGGTCCGCACCCGCGTTGCGGCTGCCTTCCGGCGCTTCCACCTTCCAGCCCAGCCGCAACCCTTTGCCTTCTTCACGCCAGGCCAGGTTCGCCGTGCGCTGTGGGCCGGCCTTCATCGGGTAGACGAGGCCGTTGCCCACGTCCGCCCAAGAATTTGCCCACAGCAATTTGTCCTGTTCCGACAGCATCTGCAGCAGGGCGGCGCCGATCTTGCCGCGCGGCTCGGTCGCGCTGCCCGTCTGCGAATTCGGCCCCGTGCGCATGGCAACAAAGAACCGGACCAGGTCCTCGTCACCCGGCTCCAGGAACGCGGGCGGCGTGGACAGCAGCGAGAACACCTCGTTGACGGGGCTGGCCGCCGCCACGTCGCCGTTCGGCCTCAGCCGCGCCTTGTACAGGCACAGCGCCACGTGCCGGCCGCCGGATGTCGGCGCCAGCACATAGATCAGACGATAGGTCGTCTGCTTGGGATCGGGATCGGCGGGAACAAGCTTCGCCTTCGGATGCGCGGCTGCATCGACGCGCTGCAGCCAGGTGGCCACGGCATAGGGCAGCTGCGTCGCCGGCGGGTTGGCCGGGGCAGCGGGAGCAGCGGGAACTTCGCGGGTTTCGTCGCGGGTCAAATCCATTGGGCGCATGTCGTATTGAGACGGTTCAAAAACAGCAACATGCAATATTATCCGCCAACAGGGTTTTTGTGTTTGTGAAAGTTCTAACTTAGTGTTCCCTGGTACGTGGGCGCACAGGTCTGTTGCGCTGTCAAGACTGGACCTGGCACACGGAGGGGGTATCATTCCGGGCTTGTCTGACCGGAAATGATCACATGCTGCCTTCAATCGAACAACGCCTGGCCGTCGAACTGGCCGCCAAGCCGGCCCAGGTGGCCGCCGCCGTTGCCCTGCTGGACGAGGGTGCCACGGTGCCCTTTATCGCCCGTTACCGTAAGGAAGCCACCGGCGGGCTGGACGATATCCAGCTGCGCCTGCTGGAAGAGCGCTTGCGCTACCTGCGCGAGCTGGAAGACCGCCGCACCGCCATCGTGGCGTCCATCACCGAACAGAACAAGATGACGCCGGCGTTGCTGGACGCCGTCATGCATGCCGAAGACAAGACCCGGCTGGAAGATTTGTATCTGCCATACAAGCAGAAACGGCGCACGAAGGCGCAGATCGCCATCGAAGCGGGCCTGGCACCGCTGGCGGACAGCCTGCTGGCCGACCCGACCATCCATCCTGACGCCGAAGCCGGCAAATTCCTGCGCGAAGCGTTTACGACGACCGACGGCAACAATCCGGGCGTCCCGGACACGAAAGCGGCGCTGGACGGCGCCCGCCAGATACTGATGGAGCGCTTTGCCGAGGATGCGAACCTGCTGCAGTCGCTGCGCGAGTACGTGCAGGACCACGGCGTCGTCGAATCGAAAGTGGTGGAGGGAAAACAGGAAGAAGGCGAGAAGTTCGCCGATTATTTCGATTATTCGGAACCGCTGGCCGCCGTGCCGTCGCATCGGGCGCTGGCCCTGCTGCGCGGTCGCCGCGAAGGCATCCTCGACGTGACGTTGCGCCTGGATACGGAAGCGGAAAAACCGAAGTGGGACGCGCCGCACAACCCGTGCGAGAGCCGCATTGCCGCGCATTTCGGCATCAAGTCCGCCGGCCGCCCGGCCGACAAATGGCTGACGGACACCGTGCGCTGGACATGGCGCGTGAAAAGCTTCATGCACCTGGAAAGCGAACTGATGGGCGCGCTGCGTGAAAAGGCCGAGCTGGACGCCATCAGCGTCTTTGCCACCAATCTAAAAGCGCTGCTGCTGGCGGCGCCCGCTGGCCCGCGCGCAACGATGGGGCTGGACCCGGGCCTGCGTACCGGCGTGAAAGTTGCCGTGGTCGATGCCACCGGCAAGGTTGTGGATACCGCCACGGTGTATCCACACCAGCCCCGCAACGACTGGGAAGGCACGCTGCACACGCTGGGTCAGCTGGCGGCAAAGCACAACGTATCGCTGATTTCGATCGGCAACGGTACCGCGTCGCGCGAGACCGACAAGCTGGCGCAGGACCTCATCAAGCGTCATCCGGAGCTGAAACTGACGAAAATCGTTGTGTCGGAAGCGGGTGCGTCCGTGTACTCGGCCTCCGAATTCGCGTCGCGCGAACTGCCGGACCTGGACGTGTCGATCCGCGGCGCCGTGTCGATCGCGCGCCGCTTGCAGGACCCACTGGCCGAACTGGTGAAAATCGACCCGAAATCGATCGGCGTGGGCCAATACCAGCACGACGTCAGCCAGTCGCAACTGGCGCGCACGCTGGACGCCGTCGTCGAGGATTGCGTGAATGCCGTCGGTGTCGACGTCAACACGGCCTCGGCGCCGCTGCTGGCGCGCGTGTCCGGTCTGTCGGCCAGCGTCGCGCAGAGCATCGTCACCTACCGCGACATGAAGGGCGCGTTCACGTCACGTGCGGCGTTGAAAGCGGTGCCGCGCCTGGGCGACAAGACCTTTGAACAGGCCGCCGGCTTCCTGCGCGTGATGAACAGCGACAACCCGCTGGACGCTTCCGCCGTGCACCCGGAGTCGTATCCTGTCGTGGAAAAGATCCTGGCGGACATCAAAAAGGACATCAAGGGCGTGATCGGCGCCGCCTCGGTGCTGAAGACGCTCAATCCAGCCAAGTATGCGGATGAAAAATTCGGCGTGCCGACCGTGACGGACATTTTAAAAGAGCTGGAAAAGCCGGGCCGCGACCCGCGCCCGGAATTCACGACCGCCACGTTCAAGGAAGGCGTCGAGGAAATCCGCGACCTGCGGCCGGACATGATCCTGGAAGGCGTCGTCACCAACGTGGCCGCGTTCGGCGCGTTTGTCGACATCGGCGTGCACCAGGATGGCCTCGTGCACATCTCCGCGCTGTCGACCAGTTTCGTCAAGGACCCGCACACGGTGGTCAAGGCCGGGCAGGTCGTCAAAGTCAAAGTGCTGGAGGTGGACGAGAAGAGGAAGCGCATCGCACTGACGATGCGCCTGTCCGACAGCGCGCCGCAGCCGGGCACCAAGCCTGAGCAAAAGGGCGATCGCAACGACCGCCGCGCCATGGGCCAGCAGCAGAAATCGCAGTCGCGCGAGCCGGCCATGGGCGGCTCGATGGCGGCCGCGTTTGCCAAGCTGAAGGGCTAAGTCAGGGTAGCGGCCGCCTGGCGCGGCCGTGCCTGCAGGCGTCGGGCGATTCCCTGTAAAATGCGCCTATCCCAAATTTTTCTTTTCGAGGCAGCTATGAGCGACGTACAAAACTGGATCAAGGAAACCGTGACGACCGCCCCGGTCGTGCTGTTCATGAAGGGCACCGCCCAATTCCCGCAGTGCGGCTTTTCCGGCCGTGCGATCCAGATCCTGAAGGCATGCGGCGTCGAGAACATCGCCACCGTGAACGTGCTGGACGATCCGGAAGTCCGTCAAGGCATCAAGGAATATTCGAACTGGCCAACCATTCCGCAGCTGTACGTGCGCGGCGAATTTGTCGGCGGCTCGGACATCATGAGCGAGATGTACGAATCGGGCGAACTGAAGGCACTGCTGCAAAACAATGGCTGACCGCCCGCGGCGGATCGTCATCGCCATCACGGGCGCCACCGGCGCCGTGTATGGCGTGCGACTGCTGCAAACCCTGCGGGCGCTGAATGCGCCGCAGGGAACATCGGGAACAACCCGGCGGATCGAAACGCATCTGGTGATTTCGGACGCCGCGGTCCTGACCTTGCATGAAGAAACGGGCCTGTCCCGGCGCGAAGTGGAAGCGCTGGCCGACGTCCATCACAAGTCCCACAACGTGGGCGCCACGATTGCCAGCGGCTCGTACCAGACGGACGCCATGGTGATCGCACCCTGCTCGATGAAAACGCTGGCCGCCGTCGCGCATGGGCTGTCCGACAACCTCATCGCGCGCGCCGCGGACGTCGTCCTCAAGGAGCGCCGCCGCCTGATCCTGATGGTGCGCGAAACGCCATTCAATCTGGCGCATCTGCGCAACATGACGGCCGTCACCGAAATGGGCGGTATCGTCTTTCCGCCGCTACCCAGCTTCTATCACAAGCCGCAGACGATCGACGACATTGTCGACCATACAGTCGCGCGCGTGATCGACTTGTTGGGGATCGAGCAGGCCGGGGCGCCGCGGTGGAATGGGTTGAACGGCTGAGGATTGAAGGGTTTCAAGGAAAACATCTGGCAGACGCCTTGGCAGACGTCTGCCAGCGCAGGGCGAGCGGCGGCCTGCCATGACAAAGCCGGACGCCAGCATGGGGTAAACCCCGGCCTCGCCAATGCCTGGCGAAGCTCGTCGGGGATGACGGAGGCGGCGGGGGCAAGCACCTATCGTCGAGTTCAGACCCGACGATAGGCGCCTGCCCCCGATCACTTCTGGTAGTTCACCCGCACCAGCATGCGAATGAACTCGCGGGCGATCTGCCTGTGGTGTTCATCCAGGCGCTGCAAGTCCGCAATCAGTTTCACGTCCGCCGATTCGAAACGCGAAGGCGCGCTGCCGCCTTCCCCTGCTGGGGCCGCCGCTTCCGGCCCGCCAAAGCGCAGCCATTCCGCAGGTACACCCAGCCATTGCGCGATCATGCGCAGCTTTTCCTGGGTGGGGATCGCTTCGCCGACCAGCCATTTTCGGGCGGCGTGGACGGTTATCGGCCGGCCATCAAAGCGGATGTTAAATTCTCGGGCCAGTCGCGTGGGGCTGTCGGGAGAGTAGTGGGCGTTTTTCAAGGCCTGCTGTAGCCGCTGGCTAAAGCTTTCGCGTTCATTCGAAGAATTCATAGTTGCACTATTTCATGTCACGACATGAATGTCAGTCTCAAGCGTGCTCAGACCGATTGTGACAAATCTGGACGGTTTAAAATTAACATTTTAACCTCCAATCAATCACAGTAGCCAGTCATAATCTAACTTGCAAGTCGAATACAGCTTTTTCCTTGCTGGCTGTTCCATTGATACAACGGACACAACCGTTATATTTTTAACAATAATAAGCACGAAGAGACACCAGAGACGGTTACAAACGCCTCTTTGTTACGAATCATTCATTGCGAACGCATTTAGCAAGAGCAACGAAACCGCTACTCTGTCATCGCACGGTACGAAAACGTATCATGCCGTCACCGTCACTTTCACGTCGCACGATACCGTCTCGCCACAATTTGTGGAGATGGGCCAGCGCCTCACCCAGCGCGAAGCTGAGCATGTGCGCGTCCAGCGGGCGGCGGAACATGATCGGCACGATCTCGGCCGCAGTGCGCGGCTCCTGGCACGCTTCGACCACCTCTTCCAGCCGCGCCGCATGGTGCGAACGCAGCTGCTCGATGCGGGTGTGCAGCCCGCGGAAGGCGCGGCCGTGGGCCGGCAGCACCAGCACATCGTCCGGCAGGCCATGAAATTTACTCAGCGAGTCCAGGTATTGCTGCAGCGGGTTGCCTTCCGGCTCGATGGCAAACACGGAGACGTTGGTGGAAATACGGGGCAGGACCATGTCGCCGGACAGCAGCACGTTCAGCTCGGCGCAGTACAGGGAAGCGTGTTCGGGCGAATGGCCGAACCCCGTGATGACACGCCAGCCGCGTCCGCCAATGTCGACTACCTGACCGTCCTGCAGCCGGTGGTACGACTCCGGTACCGAT
>Ga0265798_10012557_pt1 | contig 10210 bp, 9 predicted proteins | sample P3T30metagenome_FD_192430 | JGI IMG/M metagenome (GOLD analysis project Ga0265798, IMG submission 192430) | Plant litter microbial communities from East Loma Ridge, Irvine, California - P3 T30 | ecosystem: Environmental > Terrestrial > Plant litter > Unclassified | place: USA: California...
TGCTGGAGGATGCGCTGTGACTTCGAACACCCCCGGCTGGGCCGACGACCCCGCGCCCGCCGCCGCTGCTGCCCGCCCCACCCGCACCGCCGAGCCGCCGCCCGACCTCGGCCCCGAATTGCTGAATCTCGATCTGGGCGGCCCGATCGAGCACGGCGTGCCCGCCGTGATCGACCTGCCGGGCGAAAAGCCGCCGTCCTGGTTCGGCGCGCTGGGCCTTATGGCGGGCGCGGTGGGGCTGCTGGTGTTCGGCACCTTCGGCCTCGGGCTGGCGCTGATGCTGCGCGACCTGTTCGCCACCTCGCCCGTGCTGGGCTGGCTGGGGGCGGCGCTGGGGGTTGGCGCCACCGGCGCCGTGGCCCTGGCGCTGGGGCGCGAATGGCGCGCGCTGCGGCGGCTCAAGGCACTGGACGAGCTGGCCCTGACGCTGCGCACCACGCCCGGCTCCGCCGCGCCGCCCGCGGCGCTGGGCCAGTGGGCGCAGGACATCGCCCGCCGCCTGCCGGAAGCCGCGCCCGCCGCCGCGCAGATGCTGCGCGCCACCACGCTGGACGAGGCGCGGGGCCTGATGACCACCACCCTGCTGCCGCTGCTGGATGCCCGCACCCGCGCGCTGGGCTGGCAATCGGCCCGTCAGGTCTTCGTGGTCACGGCCATCGTGCCGTCGCCGGCGCTGGACGCGGCGGCGATGGCGCTGATGGGGCTGCGGCTGATGCGCCAGGTGGCGGCGCTGCACGGGCTGCGCCCCGGCACCGCCATGCTGTGGCGGCTGCTGAAGCGCCTGGGCTATTCGGCGGGCCTGACCGCGGGGGTCGAGATGGTGGCCCAGGCGGGCGCCGAGCAGGTGTTCGAGGGCCATTTCGCCAAGCTGGCCGGCGGTGCCGCCGGCGCCACGGTGGCCGCGCGGCGCATGATGCGGCTCGGGGCTGCCACCGCGCTGGCCTGCCGCCCGCCCGGCAACCGGTGACAGACGCCTGTCCGATGCCATATCGCTGATGCGAGAAGCATGGAGGGGCACGCGATGGACCAGCAGACCGAACTGACGCTGCGCCTGCACCCCGCCATCGCGGAAATCCCGGCGGCGGAGTGGGACGCCTGCGCCGGCGACGACAACCCTTTCGTCAGCCACGCCTTTCTGATGGCGCTGGAGGAATCCGGCTCCGCCAGTGCCCGCACCGGCTGGCTGCCACAGCACGCCGCGCTGCGCGACGCCGGTGGCCGGCTGCTCGGCGTCGCCCCCGCCTATGCCAAGAGCCATTCCTACGGCGAATACGTCTTCGACCACGCCTGGGCCAATGCCTTCGAGCGTGCCGGCGGCAAGTACTACCCCAAGCTGCAGGTGGCCTCCCCCTTCAGCCCCGTGCCCGGCCCCCGCCTGCTGGTGCGCGACGGCCTGCCGGTGGCCGCCCTGGCCGGTGCCCTGGCGCAGGCGACGGAGGAGCTCGGCCTGTCCTCCTGCCACGTCACCTTCTGCACCGAGCCGGAATGGCGGGCGCTGGGCGAGGCCGGCTGGCTGCAGCGCCTCGGCACCCAGTTCCACTGGCACAACCAGGGCTACGCCAACTTCGATGGCTTTCTGAATGCGCTGTCTTCCCGCAAGCGCAAAAGCATCCGGCGCGAGCGGCGTGATGCCCAGTCCGCCGGCCTGTCCTTCCGCGCCCTGCGCGGCGGAGAGATCACCGGCCGCCACTGGAAGGCCTTCCATCGCTGCTACATGAACACCGTCGACCGCAAGTGGGGCAGCGCCTACCTCACCCCGCGCTTCTGGCCGCTGCTGGGCGAACGCCTGGGCGACCGCGTGGTGCTGATGGTGGCCGAGCGCGACGGCGAGCCGGTGGCCGGCGCCCTGAACCTGATGGGCCGCGACGCGCTGTACGGCCGCAACTGGGGCACGCTGGTGGACTCGCCCTTTCTGCACTTCGAGCTGTGCTATTACCAGGCCATCGACTTCGCCATCGCGCAGGGCCTGTCCCGCGTCGAGGCCGGCGCCCAGGGCGAGCACAAGATCCAGCGCGGCTACCTGCCGGCACCCACCTATTCGGCGCACTGGATCCAGCACGGCGGGCTGCGTCGCGCGATCGCCGATTTCCTGGAACAGGAGCGGCCGGCGATGGAAGAGAACATGCAGGAACTGGCAACGCTGTCGCCCTTCCGGGAGGAGTGAAGGTCGGGGGAAGGAATTCCCCCGAGCCCCCATCTTTTTTCTGTCTGTTTGGCGCCGGATGGCGGGCGGAGGCGCTACCGCCGGCCCGGGATGGTTATTAAAACCGTCGCCGTATCCACCGGAGCGCGAACCCTGCCCGCCCAGCGTTTCGCGAAAACAGATAAAATGAAGATGGGAGCTCGAGGGAATTCTTTCCCCCGACCTTTCTGGCCGTGCTGACCGCCTACGCCCAGCTCGCCGGCAGCATGGCGCTGGTCGGCGCCAATGTCGCCGTCGCCAAGCTGCTGGCCAATGCGCTGCCCATCGCCCTGATCGTCGGCCTGCGCTGCCTGCTGGCCTGCATCGTGCTTTACCCGCTGGCACGGCTGCGGGAAGGCGCCGTGCGGCCATCGGCCGCCGCGTTGCGCAACCTGGCGATGCAGGCGGCGCTGGGCACGCTGCTCTACAACGCCGCGCTGCTGACCGGCCTGCGCCACACCACGGCGCTGGAAGCCGGGCTGGTGCTGGCCACCCTGCCGGCCGTCATCGCGCTGGGTTCGGCCGTCTGGCTGCGGGAGCGGCTGTCGGCGCGGCAATGGCTGGCGGCGGCGCTGGCGGTGGGGGGGATCGGCGCCATCACCCTGGCCCGCACCGCGCCGGGCACGGGCGGCGGCCTGCTGGGCAATGCGCTGATCTTCGTGGCCGTGTGCGGCGAGGCCGCCTACGTGCTGCTGGCCAAGCGGCTGTCGGGGCGGCTGGGCGTGGTGACGGCTTCCTTCTGGATGCAGTTGTTCAGCGCGCTGATGCTGCTGCCCTTCGCGTTGCCGGTGCTGGGCGGCGTGGCGGCGCTGGCGGACCCGTCGCTGGCCGGGCTGCTGGTGTTCCACAGCCTGACCAGCAGCGTGCTCTGCCTGCTGCTCTGGTATGCCGGGCTGCTGCGGGCGCCGGCGGGGGTGGCGGGGATCTTCACGGTGTTTCTGCCGGCCACCTCGGCTGTGCTGGCGGTGGTGTTGCTGGGCGAGCACTTCACCATGGTCCATGTGGCGGGGCTGGCGCTGATGCTGCTGTCCATCGGTCTGGCCACCTGGCCCGGGCGCGGCGGATGAGGGCTTGGATGACCCTGTCCGGGGCCGGCTCCTGGCGGCGGACCCGGCGGCGCTGGCAGCGAACCTGGCCGTGACCCAGAGCCGCCGCTTCCGGGGCGTGGAGGCCGAGCAGATCGACAGCTGGACCCGCAGCCTGGACGCGCTGCGGGCCGTGGTGGCGTTGCCCGGCGGCGCGTCCTGGACGGTGCTGCTGGAATACGACCTGCTGCGGCTGGAACGCCGCATCGACGCCGTGCTGCTGACCGACCGCGCCATCGTGGTGCTGGAATTCAAGCCCGCCTTTTCCGCCGAGGGCGCCCGGCAGGTCGAGGACTATGCGCTGGACCTGCGCGACTTCCACGCCGCCAGCCGCGCGCACCCGATCCTGCCGGTGCTGGTGGCCATGGCGGGGCCCGAGCCCCGCAACACCTGGCCGCTGCCCCTGGCCGGCGTCACCCCCGTGCTGCGCGCCACCGCCGCCGGGCTGCCCGCGCTGGTGGCCGGCGCGCAGGCGCATTTCCCGCCCGCGCCGCTGGATGGCCCCGGCTGGGCCGCGGCGCCCTACCGCCCCGTGCCCGGCATTGTCGAGGCCGCGCGGCTGATGTTCGCCCGCCATGGGGTGGGGGAGATCGCCGCCGCGCGCGCGGACACCGCCAACCTGACCCGGACCACCGCCGCCATCCGCGCCGCCGTGCAGCAGGCGCGGGCTTCGGGCGGGCGCGTGGTGGTCTTCGTCACCGGCATTCCCGGTGCCGGCAAGACGCTGTGTGGGCTGAACGTGGTGTTCGGCGAGCAGGAGCAGCACGCCGCCTTTCTGACCGGCAACGCCCCCCTGGTGGCGGTGCTGCGGGAGGCCCTGGCGCGCGACGCCCGCACCGGCCAGGGCCGCCGCCAGCCGGCGCGGCAGGGTCGCGGCTTTCTGCAGAACGTGCACCGCTTTCTGGAAGCCCACGCCGCCGGCGGCGCGCCGCCCGAGCATGTGGTGGTGTTCGACGAGGCGCAACGCGCCTGGGACGCCGCCCAGGCCAGCCGCGACACCCAGCGCCGGCGATCCGTGCTCAGCCAGTCCGAGCCCGCGCACATGCTGGACATCATGCGCCGCCCGCCCGGCTGGGCGGTGATCGTCGCGCTGGTCGGCCAGGGACAGGAGATCAACACTGGCGAGGCGGGGCTCGCCGAATGGGGCAGGGTGATCGCCGGGGCCGGCGAATGGCGCGCCCTGGCCGCCCCCGGCGTGATCGCCGCCGACGATCCGGCGCAACGGCTGGCGGCTTGTCCCGCGCCCTGGCTGGCCACCGACCCCGCGCTGGATCTCGTGGTGCCCATCCGTTCGGTGCGCGACACCCGGGGCGCCGCCTGGGTGGATGCCGTGCTGTCCGGCAGGGCCACGGAGGCCGCGCGCATCGCCACCGGCGGCGCGCTGCCGTTCTTCCTGACGCGCGACCTGTCCGCCGCCCGGGCGGCGCTGCGGGCACGGGCGCGCGGGCTGCGGCGGGCCGGGCTGGTGTGTTCCTCCGGCGCGCGCCGGCTGCGGGCGGATGGCCTCGGCCACGTGCTGCATGGGCCGGAAGAGGCGGTGCGCTGGTTTCTGGACCGCTGGCCGGACGTGCGGGCATCGGACGCGCTGGAAGTCTGCGCCACCGAATATGCCTGCCAGGGACTGGAGCTGGACCTTGTCGGCCTTGCCTGGGGCGGCGACTTCATCCGCGGCGCCGGCGGCTGGCAGGCCCGTGCCTTTGCCGGCCGCCGCTGGAACACCGTCAACAAGCCCGAGGAACAGGGCTTCATCCGCAACACCTACCGCGTGCTGATGACCCGCGCGCGCTACGACACGGTGCTCTGGGTGCCGCCCGGCGACGCGGCGGATCTGACGCGGCCATCCGTGGAGTTCGACGCCATCGCGGAATGGCTGGCCGCCTGCGGGGCGCGGCCGCTGGTGGAAAGCGAGGACTCGGACCCTCATGCTCCCGGACCGGCAGGTTTGCTGTGATCCAGGCCGGCTCGTGATCGGCGACGGGGGGGCGGGGAAGTCTCCTCCCCCGCCCTTTTGTTAAGCGGCGGGCACCGTGTCGGGAGCCGGCGTCGCGGGCGCGGTTTCACCCGCCACCTTGGCACAGGCCACCACGGCGTCGCGCAGCGAGCCGACCAGAAACTGCGCGCCCAGCGTTTTGCGCAGTTCCTCGTCGCGCAGGGCCGGGTCGTCATCCTGCCAAACGCCGACCAGCATCGGTGCGTCCGGCGCGCGGCGTTGCAGCCGCTGCAACAGAAAGCGCAGGTTGGACGGCGAGCCCTGCAGCTCCACCGAGCACACGCACAGCATCCGCGCGCCGGTGGCGTCCAGCGTGCCGACCTCGCGCCGCGTCACCGCCTGGTGCGGCACCACGCGGGTGCCGAAGCCGTGCTTGCGCAGGATCTGCGCCAGGAGGTTGGCGGAGATCTCGTCCAGCGGCCCACGGCCCGCGATGCACAGCACGCTGCCATCCTGGCGCCAGCTGTCCGGCAGCAAGGCCGGGTCGGGCAGCGGCGGCGGCGCGTCGCGCGGCAGCTTCTGCTCGGCCGGGGACAGGCGCATCATCCGCGCGCCCACCGACTGGCTTTCGGCCTTGGCTTCCGGCTCCACATCCTCGTGGTCGTTGAGGCTGAGCACCAGCTCGGCCACGGATTCGCGGATGCGCTCCAGCTGCGGGCCGGTGACCACGCCGCGCCGCACGTCGGCCGAGGCCAGGTGCAGGCCCTTGATCGCCACCTCGTCGTAGTAGGAGCACAGCGAGCGGTCCTTCAGCAGCAGCTCGGCCTGCTCCTGTGCCTCGTCCGGATCGCCGGCCAGCGTGCGCTGGTAGAAGTTCTCGACCGGCGTCAGCGCCGGGCGGTCGCCCAGGATGACGTCGAGGAATTCCAGCCGGTCGATGTGCCGGCCCATGACCACCAGGCACAGCGTCAGCGGCGTGGCGAGCAGCAGGCCGATGGGACCCCAGATCCAGCTCCAGAAGATCGCGGCCAGCACGACGGAAACGGGCGACATGCCGGTGCTGTGCCCATAGGCCAGCGGCTCGATGATGTGGCCGATCACCGGCTCGATCGCCAGAAACAGCCCGGCGGTCCAGATGGCCATGGACCAGCCCGGGTCCACGGCGGCGGCGAGGCCGACCGGCAGCACGGCACCCAGGATGGCGCCCACATAGGGCACGAAGCGCAGCAGCCCGGCGACGATGCCCCACAGGATCGGGCTCGGCAGGCCGATCAGCATCAGCCCGAAGCCGATCACGATGCCGAAGGAGGCATTGATCGCCACCTGGGTCAGGAAATAGCGGCTGAGGCGATAGGCGGCATCGTCCATCGCCACCGTGGTGCGGTGCAGGTCCGAGGAGCCGAACAGGCGGATCAGCCGGTCGCGCAGGTCCTCGCGCTGCAGCAGCACGAAGATCGTGACGATCAGCACGATGCCGAGATGCGCCAGCGGGCTGAGCACCGGCGACACATAGGTGCCGAGCATCTCCAGCGGCGTCGGCTCCGGCTGGTGCACCTCCACCGGCAGCGGCTTGGCCTGCTGCGCCGTTTCGGGGCGCACGTCCGGCGTGTTGGGCTGGGCGGTGGGCGGCTGCACTTGGTAGTCGCGGCTGGCGCGGTCCAGCACCGTGCCGAGCCGGCCGGTGGTCATGCGCTGCAGCGTCTCGATCTTGCTGGTGATGGTGGACTGGTAGCGCGGCAGGTCATTGGCCAGCTCGGCCAGCTGGCTGCCGATGACGCCGCCGATCGACAACAGAATGCCGAGCGCAATGAACACCGCCACCACCACGGACACCACGCGGCCGAGCCGCAACCGCCGGAGCATGCGGATCAGCGGCGACAGCACCAGGCTAAGCAGGATGGCCAGCGTCACCGGGATCAGCACGTCGCGGCCGAGATACAGGCCGGCGACGATCACCACGGCGCCGGCCAGGGTGGTCAGGCTGCGCATGTCCGGCGTGCCGACGGCCGGCACCTTGGCGCGGGGCAGCGCGACGCGAAAGCTGGCATGGCCGGAAGCATTGGGGCGGGTTGCGGGGTCCGGCATGGAAGGCACCTTGCTCAAGTCACAGCTGCCCAACGCGCGACGGCGTCGAAGGGTGGGGACGATTCAGAAATTTTCCACCCCCCCCCGGCGGACATCATTGCTGAGTGGCCGGTCGGGCACGGCCAAAGCGGCCGCGCTGCCACGACACCGCCAGCAACAGCACCAGCAGCCCCACCGCCACCAGGGCGACCACGACGTTCAGCTCGCGCTCCAGGGTGTTGGCATAGGCGATGCCGGCCAGCGCCCAGGCAAAGGCTCCGGCGAACCAGGGCGCGCCGCGCGCGATCCAGAGCACGGCGATGGCCACCGCGGCGGCGGCCAGCAGCAGCAGGATGGCCGCCAGGGTGCCGGCCGCGCCATCGGCCCGGATGGCGCCGGACAGCAGCGCGGCGCCGGCGATGTTGGCGAAGGAGGCGGCGGCCACCCAGCCGGCGAAGAGGCCGGTCAGCGGGTGGACGATCCAGCTGTCGGCCCAGCCGGTGCGCGGCTCCGTGCGGGCGATGAAGAAGGCGATCAGCGCGCAGGCCAGCAGCAGCAGGATGACCACCACCAGGTGCCAGCCGTTGCCCAGCAGCGCGGCCAGAACCATCCACAGGATGGAGCAGGCAAAGGCACCGGCCAGCGGCCAGCCGAGGCGCCGGGCGGGCACGCTGTCGCGGTTGGCGGGCAGCGCCTGCCAGATGCCCCAGGCGATGGCCAGGGCGAAGATCAGGCCCCAGATGGAGAAGGCATAGGCGGCGGGGGTGACGGGCGTCTGCGAGGCGGCCGACATTTCCGCCATGGTCATGCCGATGCCGAAGACCGGCGCCATGGCCCCCGCCAGCGGCTGCAGGAGCGGCAGCACGAGGTTGAGCGCGGTGCGGAGGGTGTTGCTGGTCATCGGGAGCGGCTTTCGGACGAATGGTCCTGCAACGCTCCAGTCCCGCCCGGGTTGGCGGGGCGGCGGGGGGCGAAGGGCCCCCCGCCCAGCATCAGGCGGCGGCCTGGTGGGGGATGCCCTTTTCGGTGAGCAGCGCCGCCAGCTCGCCGGACTGGAACATCTCCATCACGATGTCGCAGCCGCCGACGAACTCGCCGCCGACATAAAGCTGCGGGATGGTTGGCCAGTTGGTGAAGGTCTTGATGCCGTCGCGCAGCTCGGGGTCCTCCAGGACGTTCACGCCTTTGAAGGGCACGCCCATGTGGGACAGGATCTGCACGGTGCGGGCCGAGAAGCCGCACTGCGGGAAGACCGGGGTGCCCTTCATGAAGAGCACCACGGGGGTGGCGGAAATCTCGGCCTGGATCTGCTCGTGGGCGGGGGTGGTCATTGGGGGAGCTCCTGTTTCGGGGCGGAGGTCTGCAGGGCGAGGGCGTGCAGCTCGCCCCCCATGCGGCCCTGCAGGGCGGCGTAGACGAGCTGGTGCTGCTGGACGCGGGACTTGCCGCGGAAGGCCTCGGACACCACGGAGGCGGCGTAATGGTCGCCATCCCCCGCGAGGTCCTGGATGATGACCTCGGCATCGGGGAGTGCGGCCTTGATGAAGGCCTCGATCTCGGCCGGCTGCATCGCCATCAGGTGGGTCCTCCGGTGGTGATCATGGTCACTGGGCCATCAGCGTGGGCAGGAAGCGCTCATGCGCATCCCGCAGGGTCGCCAGGGATATGGAGCCGCCATCGGGCAGAACCAAGTCCCCGCCGCCGGAGCGGCCGAGGCGCCGTGCCGGGATGCCGGCGGCCTGTGCCGCCGCCAGCAGGGCGGCGGCGTCCGGCGCGGCCAGCACGTAGCGGCCCTGGTCCTCGCCATACCAGAAGGCATGGGCGGGGAGGGCGGGGGCGGCGTCCAGCGTGATGCCGGTGTCGCCTTCCAGCGCCATCTCGGCCAGCGCGACCAGCAGGCCGCCATCGGCCACGTCGTGGCAGGCGGTGACGGCGCGGGACAGGATCTGGGCGCGGACGAAGTCGCCGGTGGCGCGCTCGGCCGCCAGGTCCACGGGCGGGGGGGCGCCGTCTTCGCGCTTCGCGATCTCGCGCAGCCAGAGGGACTGGCCGAGGTGGCCGCGGGTCTCGCCCAGCAGCACGAGGTCCTGGCCGGGCTTCAGGGCGTAGCCCATGGCGAGGGACGCGTCCTCGATCACGCCGACGCCGCCGATGGCGGGGGTGGGGAGGATGCCGCGGCCCTCGGTCTCGTTGTAGAGGGAGACGTTGCCGCTCACGACCGGGAAGTCGAGGGCGATGCAGGCGCTTCCCATGCCGCGCACGGCGCTGGCGAACTGGCCCATGATCTCGGGCTTCTCGGGGTTGCCGAAGTTCATGTTGTCGGTGATCGCCAGGGGAAGCGCCCCCGTGGCGGTGATATTGCGCCAGGCCTCGGCCACGGCCTGGCGGCCGCCTTCCTCCGGGTCCGCCGCGCAGTAGCGGGGGGTGCAGTCGGTGGTGATGGCCAGCGCGCGGCTGGTGTCTTCCAGCCGCACGATGGCGGCGTCGGCGGCGCCGGGGCGCTTGACGGTCTGGCCGCCGACGGTGCTGTCGTACTGGTCCCAGATCCAGCGGCGGGAGCAGAGGTCGGGGGACGACAGCAGGGTTTCCAGCGCGGGGGCGAGGCCGACGGGGTCGGGGACCGAGGCCGCGTCCAGCAGGGGCTGCTTGGGCGTTTCGGCGGTGGGGCGCTGGTAGAGGGGGGCCTCGGACTCCAGGGGGGCGAGGAGGATGTCGGCTTCCAGCACGCCGTGGTGCTTGATGACGATGCGGCCGGTGTCGGTCAGGTGGCCGATCACCGCGAAGTCCAGCTCCCACTTGTGGAAGATGGCTTCGGCGATGTGTTCCTGCCCCGGCTTGATGATCATCAGCATGCGCTCCTGGGATTCGGAGAGCATCATCTCGTAGGCGGACATGCCGTCTTCGCGCTGGGGCACGTTCTCCATGTTCAGCTCAATGCCGACGCCGCCC
>Ga0265798_10012559_pt1 | contig 10209 bp, 5 predicted proteins | sample P3T30metagenome_FD_192430 | JGI IMG/M metagenome (GOLD analysis project Ga0265798, IMG submission 192430) | Plant litter microbial communities from East Loma Ridge, Irvine, California - P3 T30 | ecosystem: Environmental > Terrestrial > Plant litter > Unclassified | place: USA: California...
AAGCTGGCGCAGGATCGCGGACTGGCTGGTCCGATCGATGCCGCATCCGCCTACTTCTGCAAGCATCCGCGCACGCAGATGACCGACGACCTCGCAGCACAGGCGGTGGAAGACTTCATCATGCAGCGGGAATGATCGACACCGCGATTCTGCTGGCGGCGGGCGAAGGCAGTCGCCTACGTTCCGCCGCCCCGCTCAAGCCTCTTTGCCCGGTCGGCGGTAGACCGCTCATCGATCATGCAATCGCCGGTCTGGCTAATGCCGGACTGAAGAATGTGATTGTGGTGCTGGGTTACGGTGCCGAGCAGATTGAGGCGCATATTGCGGCGATGACGTGGCCGATCATTGTCCAGACGGTGCGAACCGAGGATTATCGCAAGCCAAACGGTGTTTCGCTCCTTGCGGCGGAAGGGCATGCCGCCGGTCGGCAGGCGCTGCTGGCAATGTGCGATCATCTAGTCGACCCCGAACTCTACCGCCGCACTGCCGAAGCTGGCGCTACCGGCATGGCGCGATTGGCGATCGACCGTCGGATCGGCAGCGATTGGGTCGACCTGAACGATGTCACATGCGTCCGGACCGAAGGCGAGCGGATCGTGGAGATCGGCAAGGGTCTCGTTTCCTACGACTGTTTTGATACGGGCGTATTCGCGATCGGGGCTGGATTATTTGCCGCGCTTCACGGGCTGGACGATCCCTCCATCACCGAGGGCATGCGCATTCTCGCGCAGGAGGGGTGCGCGTTAACCCTCGATTGCAGCGATCTAGCCTGGATCGATGTCGATGATCAGGCGGCGCTAGACACGGCGGAGGCGTGGCTGCGAGGAGGTGGTGTCGAAAAATCACGTTGACGTTGCGGCCGCGTCTCAATCCAACATTGGCCAGCTCACTTTGCCGACTGTCTAAGTGGCAAGGGCTGGCTATGTCCCAAGCATTAACCGCCATACGGCACTGGCCGCAACGACCCAGACGCGGACATTCAAGTGCGCTTCCCCGCCTCCCACTTTCGGACATTCGTTCAGGCGGTTGGACGGCAAATTTTGAGCGTCTAAATCAGCCCTCTGTACGACCTGAAACTGGTGGACTGCAGACCGTCTGCTTAGGGAGGCAAAAGCGCAGATCATGGAAAAGCGTGCTCTAACGATGGGCCATCGCCTCTATCTATGCGAGCCGCAATTCATCAAGAAATGCGACGGTAACCTGCTGCAGCATGGTCGATTGCATGGATACGCGGCGACTGGTCGCGCCAACCTCTTCGGTTAGGCGGCCGGTGGCATCGGCACTTTCTGCAAAGGAGGTTACCTGATCTCGCATATCGCGAACATGGTTGGCCACAACTTCAACGGCTTTGCCGATCTCGACGGTGGCATTGCGTTGGTCGTCGATGCTTCCTGCGATGGATGTTGCGATGGCAGCGACCCCATCAATGCTAGAAACCGTCTTGTGCACAGCGTCGGTCGCTACATCCACTTGCGCAAAGATGTTCTCGATATGGGAGGACACATCCCCGGCTGTCACCCGAGTATGAACAGAAAGGGATTTCACCTCAGCCGCAACAACCGCAAAGCCGCGCCCCGCCTCACCGGCCCTAGCGGCCTCAATCGTGGCGTTCAGGGCGAGCAGGCTGGTCTGCTTGGCAACATCAGTGATAACAGCCGTCATATTGCCGATTTGGGTTGCCCGGTCGCACATCCCCGCGATCGCTCCCGAACTTGCTTCCGCCAATGCATGGGCGCCAGCGCTTAGAGTGGCGTGATCGTCGACCTGTGACGCGATATGAGTGATAGTTGTGCCGAGCTGATTAGCAGCGGCAGCCAGGGTCGATACCGATGAAGATGCCGCCTTGGCGCGATAGGATACTTCGCTAACCGCACCCGCGCTTTCGTCTGCGATCACGGCGAGGCGCTGCGCTGATTGTTCCAGATCGAAGACCGCGGCAGATACCTGTTGCGCCACGCTCAAGACGTTGGCTTCAAAATGCTCTGCCAGCTCAATCATGACATTACGGCGTTGTGCCTCTGCGGCACCTGCCGCCGTAGCCGCTGCCGCAATATGTTCCGAGCGGAGATGCGCAGCCTCAGTGCGAGCATTCGCCGCATCTACTCGCGCTGCAGCAGTGAGACTGTCAGCCGCCCGCGTCGCAGCCTCGCTGTCGATCAATCGTTCAGTCGCGCAAGAGGCTGCGACGAATACCCGGCATTGATCTACGGCCGCCCGGCCTAGCACGGTGAGATACAAGATCGTCAGAGCCGACGCGCTGGTCAGCCCCCCAATTCCGTAACCTGCAGACATGATCGTCATAGGTATGGCGATTGGAACACTAAACCCCAAGAACGCTACGGGTAAATAATAGTACATGACCAACCCTGATGCGATCACACCCATCTGGATCCACAGGATCATCATCACAACATTAGCGTCGCCAATAGCAGTAATGCCCCAACCTAGCGTACCCCACCCAATGCCCAGACTGATTGCCACGAGCAGATGCGATCTAGCGAACGCATTGAGATCGGTCCCCGGCGTCATCAGCCACACTCGTGCTACTATAGCTGTAATGCCGATGATTGCGGCACCACCAAGGAGAAGCGGTTGGTTCCCCCGGCGCCAGAACACAACAAGGGCAATGCTAACGAGCATCAAAGCCAGCGGAATGAGCGGTCGCATCCCCCTCGTAACAGCAGTTAATTGTTGGCAAAAAGCCTTTTGCCGAATGACGTCGTGGTCAACGCTGATCGCCACCACGTCATGACAGTAAGATTGCAGGGAACGTAGCAGGTCGACGCCGATGGCATGGCCTCTGCGTTCCGCTATGGCTAACAGATGATGGTTTTCTCCCATGACAACAAGCCATTGCAGCGCAAAGTTGCTGCTTGGTTAAGGCGACTCTATGTCAGCGAGACATGAGAATCTGACTAGGATAAGCGATAGGGTCGATGCGTCTCGCACGCCTCTTCAAATAAGCCCAGACACAATCGTCAGACCCGCAGTCTTCATGCTTGCAAATGCGCGCGGGATCGCGATCGGGTAACGTCACCTGGCGGTAAGGCATGATGATATTGCTGATTTGGTTACCGTCCTTATGACGACGGTTCGGGTCCGCCGCACGTACCGGTCTCTTTTGGTGACGCCAAATCGACCGGCGGTTCCACATCACCAATGGGGCGTCCGGCAACCGCGTTGTGCCGCAACCCTTATAGCATCCGCTTATGGGCGCTAGCCGCCGGTCCGCGTTGCGGCTGCCAAGACCCAATACCGACCATTTACGTACTGCTTGCCGCTACCCGATACCTGCCGCTTGTTCATGCGAGCGGACTGCTTGTAAGGCGAGCTCAAGCGGCAGTGCGAAACAGTTGAGATTGGAGCCCTCCTGCAAAGCGTTTGCCAGGAGCCTTACAGCGGATACCTGACGCTTGGTTCGCCGGCCTTCCGTTCCCAATTCTGTTGCTTTGGGACACGATCGACCCTGCTAGGTCGATACTGTCCTGTATGCCCGGTAGAAAGCATCTTCCTGGTCTTATTCCGACTGACGCAACCCTGTGACGACGCTAGACAGTGCAAATGTCATCCAAGCCAAATCTCGCTTCAGACTGCTCTACCGCATTCCTTACAGATGGCGGGGAGATGGGTGCGCGGATGCGCTCGCACGATTGGGCAGCAACGTCGCTAGGCTTGCCGAAGAACTGGCCGCTATCGCTAAAGGCAGTTTTATCAGTCTGTCTGAAGTCTCCAATGATGGGCGCGGTGCTCTGGGGACCTGACCTCCTGTTACTTTACAACGATGCGTATGCCCCCTCGCTTCACGACCGCCATCCCGCTGCGCTAGGGCGTCCCGTAGCTGAGGTTTGGGGTGACGCTTGGAAACAAGTTGCACCGCCTTTCCTCCACGCGCTGAAGACGGGCGAAGGTTTCGCTAACGAAGGCGTTGAAATAGATATCGTTCGTTATGGTACGCTGGAGAAGACGGTTTGGGACTTCACCGCGTCGGCAATCCACGGCGAACACGGGTGCATCGTTGGACTACTCAATCAAGGTGTCGAGAGTACCGAACGGGTACGCGCCACCGAGGCTCTGAAAGCAAGCGAGGCTGAGCTGCGTGTTCTGAACGACACGCTTCAGGAACGGATTGTCGCCATAGCGGCGGAACGTGATCGGCTCTGGCAGGTGTCCCGCGACCCGTTTGTAATCTGCGACCGGGAAGGTCGCTTTGTGGACACCAGCCCGGTCTGGCAAGACCTGCTCGGCTACCGGCGTGAGGATCTGATCGGGCGCACATCCGAGTGGATGGAGCATCCCGACGATGTCGCGAAGAGCCGAGCTGAAGTCGAGAGGGTGGCGAACGGCGGCATTACGCGTCAGTTCGTCAATCGCCTGCGAACCAAAGATGGACAATACCGTTCATTCGCCTGGACAGCGGTTCTCGATGGTGATCGCTTCTTCTGCGTCGCGCGCGACGTCACCGACGAGATTGGGCTCGCGGCCTCTCTCCGGCTCTACGGAGACATCGTCGAGTCCGACACTGCGCCGATCGTCGCTTGGGATAGGAATTTGAGGCTAATCGCTTTCAACAAGGCGCACAGCGATGCTTATCGTGTGGTCTACGGTATCGAGCAGCAGCTCGGCGACTCTCTGATTGAGCAGTTCGTGCCCGATCAGGCAGTTATCGTTCAGGGCTTCATGAGACGCGTGTTGGCTGGCGAAACGTTCAACGTGCGCCAGGAATTTGGCGATCCGGCCTTGCGCAAGCCATCCTGGGACATCGTATATAGTCCGCTTCGCGACGCATCGGGCGAAATCGTCGGCGCCTTTCATCACGCCAAGGACATCACGGCTGAGGTGCAGGCGGCAGCTGAGTTGGCAGTTACACAGGAAGCGCTCAGACAGTCGCAAAAGATGGAGGCGGTGGGGCAGCTAACGGGCGGATTGGCGCACGATTTCAATAATCCCCTGACCGGTGTGATGGGCAATCTCGAGCTGCTTCAGATGCGGGTGGCGCGCGGCCGCCTTGACGATCTCGACCGCTTTATTGGTGCGGCACAAGGCGCAGGCCGGCGCGCAGCTGCTCTGACGCAACGCCTGCTCGCCTTCTCCCGCCGTCAGACACTCGATCCCAAGCCTACCGACGTCAACCAACTGATTGCTGGACTGGAGGAGATGCTGCACCGGACGGTCGGCTCTATGGCCCAGATCGAAGTCATCGGTGCCGTCGGGCTATGGACGGTCAGTATCGACGCAAGCCAGCTTGAGAACGCCATCCTCAATCTGTGCATCAACGGTCGCGACGCAATGCCGGATGGCGGCAAGCTGACTATCGAGACGGCCAACAAGTGGATCGACGATCGGGCGGGTCGCGAACGCGATCTACCACAGGGCCAATACATTTCGCTCTGCGTCACGGATAACGGAACGGGCATGTCGCCGACGACGATCGAGCGTGCGTTCGAGCCATTCTACACTACCAAACCGATCGGTCAGGGAACTGGACTTGGCCTGTCCATGATCTATCGTTTTGCGCGCCAGTCAGGGGGCCAGGTCCGGATCTATTCGGAGATGGGGCTGGGCACGACGGTATGCCTGTATGTGCCGCGCCATCACGGCGAAGCTGAACATATTGGATTGGAGGAGGCGGGCGTGTTGGCCGCTAGCACTGATCGACAGACGGTACTTGTCGTCGAAGATGAGGCCACCATCCGCCACCTGATGGACGAAGTGCTCGATGACCTTGGCTACACCGTCATTGGCGCAGCCGACGGAGCTGCTGGAATAAAGGTACTGCAATCGGGAGCCCGAGTTGACCTGCTCATTACCGATGTCGGGCTGCCTAATGGAATGAACGGTCGACAGGTGGCGGACGAGGCCCGACGGCTGCGGCCAGGCTTGAAAGTGCTCTTCATCACGGGCTTTGCTCAGAATGCGGCAGTAGGAAACGGACATCTGGATCCCGGCATGGAGTTGTTGACCAAGCCGTTCACGCTCGAAGCTTTGTCTGTGAAGGTGGCTGACATCCTCAAATCGCCGGCGATCTAAACGTTTACCTGGAAGCCTCTGACGGCATTAAGCCGGGCAGACCCAATTATGGCCGTTCGGAGGGGCCCACGGCTTATCCAACTTCTGCCGCTCGTTCATATTCGCGGGAACTTCTCTAGCGGGCGGGCTGCAAGCGGCCCTTCCCCCATAAACCTTCTAAGGACTCGGCCAGAATACAGGCACGCCGCGTTATGGGATGAACCGCACGCGAGCGGGCCGCGCTGCGACGGCCGGCATAGTCAGTAATTACCGCCGCCGCTATGCTGCAAGGACGCGAGACCATAGGAGCGGGCATCATGGATGACTTCAACGAAGCAGACTTCATCATCCAGCAGCGCGAGCCGTTTAACGCCGAGCCGCTGCCCAGCCGGCTTATCGAGCGATACCTCACCCCGCAGGCCCTGCTCTACGTCCGGAGCCATGGGGTTATACCCCACCTAGCCGGCGACCATGCGATCAGGTTTGGAGGCAATGGCCTGCGCGACGCCGACCTGACACTTGCCCAGTTCAAAGCACACTTCGCCGAGCGACGCATCGTCGCGACCATGCAATGCGCGGGAAACCGTCGAGCCGATCTCCAGTTGGCGGGAAAGACTAACGGCGACCCATGGGAAGTCGGCGCAATCGGCAACGTCGAATGGACGGGCGTCAGCCTCGCCGAGGTGTTGGGCGAGTTGGGCATCGGGGACCGGCGTGAGGGCTATATTGCCTGCACTGCCGCAGACGTGGACAAGGTCGAAGGTGAGACGCACCCTTACGAAATCTCGATCTCATTGCAGCGCGCTATGACGGGCAACGTCTTGATCGCCTGGGCTATTGGCGGTGAGCCGCTCAGCCCGGCACACGGCGCGCCCATGCGATTGGTGGTACCGGGCTATGCGGGAGTGCGGAGCGTAAAGTGGGTGACCCGTATCGAACTGCGCGACAAGCCCAGCGCTGCGCCGATCCAAGCCCGGGACTATAAACTGTTCCCGCCCGATGAGGACGGTCGAGACGTCGATTGGAGCAAGGGAATGGTGATCGAGGCAATGCCGGTCAACTCTGCCATCTGCGTCCCTCGCAATGGTGAGATCGTCGGTGCCGGCCCGCTGGCGGTCACCGGCTATGCGCTAGCTTACGGCCGCCGCGTTGCGCGCGTTGACCTCTCGATTGATGGAGGCCGGCACTGGGCGCAAGCACAATTCATCGACCAAGAAACCGTCCCGGATGCATGGCAGCGTTGGCGTTGCGATATAGACGTGGCCCCAGGCCAGAACGAGATAGTGGTGCGTGCCGTCGATGACGCCGGGCAATCGCAGCCCGAGCGGGCAGAAGATGTCTGGAACTTCGCCGGCTACCTCTCGACGGCTTGGCACCGAATTACCGTCGACGTGAGATGACCCATATGCGGTCATTCAGCCCCGCTTATCGCGTATCCAACTCTCGCCGTTCATTCATCTACCACATGCGCTAATCTGGGGCTCCTCTGCTGACCGCGATCTATGGTTGTGGTCAAACGGTCCATCGGCCAGCGTTGCGTTGAGGTACGACGGGAGAGCGAGCATGGCAGAAGTGTTGCGATTGGCAGTGGCGGATACACCAGCATCGCCGCCCGGCGTTTCAAATACGGCATCGGATCAGACAGCGACGGGCAAAGAGCATTTCGAGGTACTCGACGGTCTGCGCGGCACCGCTGCCATGCTCGTTGTGCTGTTCCACATTCAGGGCATCACGGTGATGTGGGATGCCTCCAAGGTCATTCTTCACCACGCGGTCCTGGCCGTCGACTTCTTCTTCCTGTTGTCCGGCTTTGTGATTGGTTACGCCTATGACGATCGCTGGGACCGTATGTCGGTCCGCCATTTTCTGACTTTGCGACTGATCCGGCTGCACCCGCTCGTGATCCTTGGCGTTATGCTGGGCTTCGTGAGCTATCTGTTCGACCCGTTTGCCGGTAGCGCGCAAAGCGTCCCGCTGGGCAAGCTGCTTGGGGCGTTCACTCTTGGGCTGTTTCTGTTGCCCGCCGGGCCGCTCCCTAATCGCTGGAGCGACACGCACCCTTTCAACGGGCCGTGCTGGAGTCTGCTGCAGGAATACATCGGCAATGTCGCCTACGCGCTGCTGCTTCGTCGCTTGCCCACCCGCGCGCTGCTGGCGATCGCGATCGCAAGTGGGATCGTCCTCGTCGTCTGCGGGCTCCGACTTGGCAGTATGGATCAGGGTTCGGGTTGGGATAGCTTGTGGATGGCACCCGTCCGGCTGTGCTTCCCGTTCGTCATGGGGCTTTGGCTTTTCCGCGTACGAGGCCGACTGCCGTTCTTCCGCCTTGGTTATCTGCCGCTGACGGTCGTCCTGATCGCGTTGGCCGCGTTCCCGACACTGTCGGACGTGGGCGCGGTCAAGCTCAACGGTCTATACGAGACGGCGTGCATTGTCATAATATTCCCGCTCGTCATATTCTCCGGCAGCCACTCAGAAGCGGGGCGCGGCATGATGACGCTGTGCAAGTTCGTCGGGCGCATGTCCTACCCGATCTACATGACGCATTTTCCATTCCTGTATGTCTGGATGAACTTCGTAGCGAACGACCATCCGACCCAAGATACGCTGGTAGTCATCGGGCTGGCGCTTGTTCCCCTCCTCATCGCAGTTGCATGGGCGTCGTATACATTCTGGGACGAGCCGATCCGTGCGCGGCTCCGCACCGCACTTGGCGGCCATCGTTAATGGACATTAAATTCAATGCCGGTCTGTCGCCCGGTTTCCCACCAGTACGATAAACGGCCCACACGCAGACGTTCACGCCGCCTCAGCTGCCCACAATCAGACATCAGTTGACGCGGCATGGTCCTTAGTTGCTTTCGGCACAAACACCGAGAGCGCTAGTGTTACGCCTGCGATCAGCAGGACGCCCCAGAACGTCAGATGCAGGCCGTGCGCCAGCCCTGCCCGGCTCGCCAGTGCGCCTGCCGCTGACCCATGACCCGCGAGCAGTTGCTGGACCTGTTGCAGCGACCCGGCGTGGCCGCGGGCAAGGCTGGCGTTGAGCACGGTGCCGAGCACAGCCGCCCCAAGCGTGCTGCCCAGATTGCGTGCAAACAGGTTGGAGGCCGTCGCGGCCCCACGCTCTGCCCAGCCCACGCTGCCCTGGATCAGCACGATCGCGGCCGTGCTCAGGAATCCCATCCCGAACCCCATTACCAAGGACCCGAACCCCGCCACGAGCGGCGAACTCAGCGGAGACAGCAGCACAAAGGGTATCGCGCCAACCGGCAGCAAGGCCGCGCCGAAGACCAGGATCGGTCGCAGGCCGAAACGTCTGAAGTTGCGCGCGCCGAGCGTTGCCGCGATCGGCCAGCCGAGTACCATGGCGGTGAGCATGAAACCCGCCTCGAGCGGCGAACGACCCATCACAGCCTGGACGTACATCGGCAGGAAGGTCGTGAGGCCAATGACCGCCATGCCGCTGAACAGCGTCACCGCGTTGGTCGCGGCGATCGTGCGGCGTGCCCAGAGCGTAAACGCAATCATCGGATCGCTCGCGCGCCGCTCCTGCACGACGAACAGCGCTCCGGCAGCGATGCAGACCAAGGCGGCGATCGCGGCGGTGCCGCTGCCAGCCGGCCCGACTTCGGTGAGCGCCACCATCAGCGCCGCGATCGCGACCGTGAACAAGCCCGCCCCGATAGCGTCAACGCTGCGCTCGTGCGTCGACACGGTCTCGCGCAGGAACAGGTAGAAGCCGGCCGCCGCAGCGAGTCCGATCGGTACATTGATCCAGAAAATCCACGCCCAGCTGAGATGCTGGATGATAAGACCGCCGGCAAGCGGCCCGATCACCGACGAGACACCCCACACGCTCGCCAGCCAACCCTGAACCTTGCCGCGCTCATGCGTCGCGTAGAGGTCGCCGATGACGGTGATCGACACCGGCTGGATCGCGCCTGCACCCAGGCCCTGGACGAGACGAAAAACGATCAGCGACGGCATCGACCAAGCGAAGCCGCACAACACCGAGCCGAGCAGAAAGATGCCGATGCCGACCAGCAGTACCGATCGCCGGCCATAGAGGTCGGCAAGTTTGCCGAACACCACCGTTGTCGCCGTCTGCGCGAGCAGGAAGGAGGAGAACACCCACGCATAATATTGCAAGTCACCGAGCTGCCCGGCGATTTGCGGCATTGCGGTGGACACGATCGTCGC
>Ga0265798_10012561_pt1 | contig 10209 bp, 8 predicted proteins | sample P3T30metagenome_FD_192430 | JGI IMG/M metagenome (GOLD analysis project Ga0265798, IMG submission 192430) | Plant litter microbial communities from East Loma Ridge, Irvine, California - P3 T30 | ecosystem: Environmental > Terrestrial > Plant litter > Unclassified | place: USA: California...
CGAGCACCCCCAGCATAAACGCATCGACCAGCGCATCGGCCTTGCTGCCCAGCCCCGAGCACACGATGAATAGGGTCAAGGCGAGCTTCCACGCCTGCGCCAGCCACTTATCCCAGGTTGGCAGCCGCTTGGGCGTATCCAGAAAGCGCCGGCCCAGCCACACCAGGCCCACGGCGAGCGGCGCCGCCAGTGTAATGTTGGAATCTGCCATTGGTCAGGTCGGAAGACAGCTAAAAATCATGCGCTTAAAAAGGCAGGCGCACCCTAAACTCCGTAAATTCGCCCTCCTGGCTTTCCACGCTAAGCGTACCGCCGTGGCTTTGCACGATGATGTCGTGGCTGAGCGAGAGGCCCAGGCCGGTGCCCTCGCCGCTAGGCTTGGTGGTAAAAAAGGGTTGAAATATCTTCTGGCGCACGGCCTCCGGGATGCCTGAGCCATTGTCGCGCACGCGCACTTCCACATCGTCGCCGGCCCGGCGGGTGGTGACGCGCACGGTGGGCACGTAACCCGGCTCGCCGGCTTGCTGCCGCTTTTGCACAGCGTAAAAGGCGTTGTTGAACAGGTTGAGCAGCACCCGGCCTACATCGGGCCCCACGGCCTGCACCAGCGGCAAAATGGCGGCAAAGTCAGTTTGCAGCGTGGCGTTGAAGGCCTTATCCTTGGCACGCAAACCGTGGTAGGCGAGCCGCAGGTACTCATCGGCAATTACGTTGAGGTCGGTGGGCTGGCGCTCGCCGGTGCTAGTGCGGCTGTGGGCCAGCATACCCCGCACTATCGACGATGCGCGCTGGCCGTGCTGGCTTATTTTCAGCAGGTTTTGCTTCAAATCGGTCAGCAGCTCGTCTTCGAGGCCCGCGTCGGGCACGGGCTGATTTTGCTCGTCTTCCAGTTCGGCTACCAGTTCGGCGCTCACGTCGGCAAAGTTGTTGACGAAGTTGAGCGGGTTTTGAATCTCGTGGGCAATGCCCGCCGTCAGCTCGCCCAGGCTAGCCATCTTTTCGCTTTGGATAAGCTGCGCCTGGGTGGTGCGCAGCTCGGCCAGGGCCGTTTGCAGCTCGGCCGCCTGCTGGGTGAGGGTGGCAGTGCGCTCGGCTACCAGCCGCTCCAACTCCGCGTTTTGGGCGGCTACCTGCCGCTGGGCCGCCGCTTCTTCTTCGCGCCGCTTTTCTTGCTTGAGGATGTTTTTTTTCTGCCCCCGGGCCAGGAAAAGCATGGCAAAAAACCAGTACGCATCCACCCCGTTCCACATCTTGAACAGCGTTTTGGCAAACGGGAGGAGCTGATAGCCCGCCAGCGGCAGGGCCACATTGATGAGCCGCGTGAGCATCAGGGGAAACAGCCCCAGCAGCACAATGCGCGCTGGGCGGTAGTCCCATACTTTGAGTAAAGTACCTACAATTACTGCGGAGGTAAAGAGTAGGTAGATGTCATCCAGGTAAGGGTTTTTGTACCGCGTGACCGCCGTTATCGCAAACGTGACGGCGGCCGGTAACCACAGCCAGGTGAGCAGGCGGTTCCAGCGGGGCAGGCGCATGGGCACATCGAGCAGGCGCCGCAAAATCAGCACCTGCACGAACACGGCGCCCATCGCCATGAGTAGTTCAGTATTGGTAAAGCGTCCCATCGAAGGCCGGGCTAAGGCCTTGCAAGTTAGGCGCAGCAGCCAATCAGCCAAACTCCGGGGCGAAGGCTAGCCCGCTTTGGCGGGCTGGGCGGCCAGTTCCTGCTGGGCAGCTTCGCGCTCAGCGGGGGTATTCACGTTGCGCAAAGCCTCGCTGCTGGGCGTGGGTAGAACCTCCACATCGCTGTTGATGAGCATTTTGCGAGGGCACGAGTATCCTAGCCCCAAAAAGCGCAGCAGCTCGGGATAAGCGCGGGGCTCGAAGATGGTGATGAGCGGCTCGGGAAACTCGTTGCCGGGGCTTTGGAAAGCGGTGGCTAGCCGGCCGGGCTGCCGGCCGGCCACTAGCTGGCGCAGGGTTTCGGCCGTGAGAAAGGGCAGGTCGCAGGCTAGCACCAGCCACGCGGCATTAGGGTCGTGCCGGAAGGCCGATAGGATGCCGCCCAGCGGCCCTAGCCCCAGAAATGTATCGGGCAGCGGCTGCAAGCTGGCTGGCAGTTCGGCGGCCTGCTCGGCCCGGCACGATACGAAGACATCCTGGCACACCTCGGCCAGCAGGGCGGCGGCCACCTCGCGCTGCTCGCGGCCAGTGGGGCCGTAGCGCAAGCGGCCTTTGTCGGTTTGCATGCGTTGGCTGAGGCCGCCGGCCAGCACCAGGCCACGTAGCGGCGCCCGCCGGGTAGCCAGCCACTGCTGCGCCCAAGCAGCCAGGCCCGCTACATCGGCCACGGCAAACTGCGGCAGTTGCGCGTGGTGCGGTAAGTGGGCACGCAGGTAGTCAGGGATTTCGGTGGTGCCAGCGGCGAACACGAAGGCTTGCACATCGGTCAGCTTATCGAGCTTATGCGCCAGCGACTTGCGCGGGTCGACGAGCACTATTTGGTGGCTGGCGCGGAAGTGGTTGCCGTTGACCAGCACGAGGTCGGCGCCGGCGAGCAGCTCGGGCTGCGAAAAGCGGTCGAGGGCGCGTAGCTCATCGCGGCGGCGGAAGTGAATTTTATCCGTCACCTCGGCATAGGCCCCGGCTTGCAGCAGCGGGCTCAGCGTTTGGGTGGCGTCGGCATCACCGCTGGCGTGGTCGGCATCGACGTAGCCCACGCGGTGGCCAGCCGGGGCCAGCACGGCCGTGAGGCGGGCGGCCAGCCGCTGAATATCGCTGCAGGGCGCGCCGATGAAGGCGAGTTCGTGGCGGCCAAACTCGCCGAGGGCGGGGCGGACGAGGGCGGCGTGCTTGGAGCGGGGGGCAGCGTTTTCAGTCATAGCTTTCACAACAATTCAGCGGGAAAATAGCTTGGTTTTATCCCGCCAGCCTTCATTTTACTTCTCCTTCCTACGTGATTTCCGTCGAAGATGCTTATCGCCAGGTGCTAGCTACGGCCCGCCTGCTGCCCGCCGAAACTGTGCCGCTGGCCGAAGCCACTGGCCGCATCCTGCGGCAGCCGGTGGTGGCCGACCGCGATTTTCCGCCCTACCACCGCGTAACGATGGATGGCATTGCCTTGCGCTACAGCAGCTTGACGGCAGAAAATGCCGCGTTTCCTATCGAGCGCACGCAGCTAGCCGGCGCCTTCCCCGAGCCGCTGGCCAACCCGCAGGCGGCCATCGAAATCATGACCGGCGCCGCGCTGCCGCCCGGCACCGATACAGTAATTCGCTACGAAGACCTGGATATTGGCGACCAGCCCAGCCGCCAGGCTACCGTGCGCGTGGCCCCGCCACGCGCGGGCCACAACGTGCACCCGCAAGGCAGTGACCAGCCGGCCGGCGCCGCGCTGCTCGCCCCCGGCCGGCGCCTGACGGCCGCCGAAATCGCCGTGGCTGCCACCGTGGGCGCGGCTACGCTGGCCGTAACGCGCCGCCCGCGCTTGGCCGTAGTAAGCACCGGCGACGAAATAGTGCCCGTGGAAGCCACGCCCCTCCCCCACCAGATTCGGCGCTCCAATGCACCGATGCTGCGAGCCGCGCTGGCCGCCGATGGGGCCGATAGTGTGGCGTTTCACTTTGATGATGACTTGGCAGCGCTCAAGGAAGGGCTGCTGGCGTTGCTGGCTGGCTTTGATGCGGTGCTGCTGAGCGGCGGCGTGTCGAAGGGCAAGGCCGACTTTTTACCGCAGGCGCTTCAGGAACTGGGGGTGGTGCAGACGTTTCACCGGGTGGCGCAGCGGCCGGGGCAGCCGTTTTGGTTTGGGCAGCAGTTGGGTGGGGCAGTGGTGTTTGCGCTGCCGGGCAACCCCGTGGCGACGTTTGCCGGGTACTACCGCTACGTGCGCGGCTGGCTACGGCAGAGCCAGGGGCTAGGTAACGAGGCTAGCCAGCCGCTGTTTGCGGAGCTAGCCAGCCCGGTTGAGTTTAAGCCAGCGCTTACCTACTTCCTAGCGGTGCGCCTCGAAAATGCGCCCGATGGCCGGCTGCTAGCCCACCCCACGCCCACCGCCGGCTCGGGCGACCTGGCGGGGCTGCTAGCCGCCGATGGCCTGCTGGAGCTGGCACCCAACCAGCCTTATTTTGAGGCGGGCACGGCGTGGCCGCTATGGCGTTACCGGGAGTAAGACAGCTTGAGGCTACGTTTAGCAATAGGTAATTTAAGCACAAAAGCCGTTCATTCTTAACAGAATGAACGGCTTTTTACAAAGAGCTAACCAGCTTACTTAAATAGCGCCAGCGCTTTGATAAACGTTTGTGACACGCCCCACAGCAAGGGCACGCCTACGTAGAGCCAGGCCAGCGCGGCCGAGCCACCGGTGGTTTCTTCGGTCGCCGCTGGGGCGGCAGCATTCGGTTTTGGGTTCATGCTATTTCAGAGATAATGAGGTGAGAAAACGCCCTTAGTGGCCGCCCGCTTCGGCGGTGACCGGGCCTTTTTCGTAGTATTTTTCGTTGACGGCCGTTACGGCTAAGTCGGCCAGGAAGCCGACTACCAGCAGGCCAGCCATCGTGTAAAACACGTTTTGGTAAGCAGCGGCGCCGACGAGGCCTTTGGCCTTCGCATTGTCGTGCAGCAAGTGTACAATGAGCGGGCCGAGCACGCCGGCCGTGCTCCAGGCCGTGAGCAGGCGCCCGTGGATGGCGCCCACCTGGAACTTGCCAAACAGGTCGGACAAGAAAGCCGGCGCCGTGGCAAAGCCACCGCCATACATGCTGATAATGACGCAGGCAACTACCACAAAAAGGGTCAACTGCAAGTTATGACCCAGCGTTGGGATGAGCGCGTAGAGCACTACCCCTAAACCGAAGTATAGCAAGTAAATAGGCTTGCGGCCCAGCTTATCGGAAGCTGATGACCAGAAGAAGCGGCCCAGCAGGTTGAACAAGCTGAGCAGGCCCACGAAGCCCGCCGCAGCGGCGGCCGTGACGCCCCGGCTGGCACCCATAGCGGCATCGGAGAAGGTTTCTTGGATGAGCGGCGAAGCCGTTTCGAGCACCCCGATGCCGGCCGTCACATTGCAGAGCAATACTACCCACAGCAGCCAAAACTGGGGGGTTTTGATGGCGTTATCGGCCGATACGTTGGCGGTGGTTATCATGGCATTGTGCTCCTCATTGGGCACGTAGCCAGCGGGTTTCCAGTCATCGGCGGGCACGCGAATAGTCCAAACGCCAAACTGCATGAAGAGCAGGTAGATGATACCCATTGCGATAAAAGCCGGGGCCACGCCCTGCGGCGCCGAGCCTTTAAACTGGTTCATGAGGGCAACGGCGAGCGGCGAGCCAATCATGGCTCCACCACCAAAGCCCATGATGGCCATGCCCGTAGCCACGCCCTTACGGTCGGGAAACCACTTGATGAGCGTGCTCACCGGCGAAATGTAGCCGATACCTAGCCCGATACCGCCCACGAAGCCATAGCCGAAATAGAGCAGGTAGATATTATGCAAGTGAATACCAAGCGAGCCAATGAGAAAGCCCCCACCGAAGCAGAGCGAGGCAGCCAGCATGGCTTTGCGCGGCCCCACGCGCTCCAGCCACTTGCCAAATAGTGCGGCCGACAAGCCTAGCAGCACGATGGCGATGGAGAAGGTGAAGCCAATTTGGGTGGGCGTCCAGTCGCCGGGGGCGGGGTTGGCCGGGTCGCCGCTGATGAGCGAGCCCAGCGGCTTGTTGAATACGCTGAAGGCGTAGGCCTGCCCGATGGCCAGGTGAATGGCTAGCGCGGCGGGCGGCACCAGCCAGCGGTTGTAGCCGGGGCCGGCAATGGTACGGCTGCGGTCGAGCAGCGCCGCAGAGGAAGAATCGGGCATAGGGGCGGGAAGAAAAGTGAAGGCTTTGTGAATGCGTAGGTTACCGTAGTGTGAGGCAGTGCAAGGTAGAGTTTTAGCGGCGCTTGGCAAGGGGTGAGCGGCTTTATTTCGCTCATTTGCTATAGCTGGTATTCTACTCCGATTAGGCGCGATTGGTTGGAAAAGGAAAAGCCCCTGGCTAGCTTGCCAGGGGCTTTTTCTGTGGTCAAACGGGTTAAGCTGGAACGGCCTGCTGACGCTGTTTCTGCGCCTGCGGGGCGCCGGCCACCTTGGCAGGCGCCACCGTTACCACCACGTATTTTGAAGTGGGTGTGTTGCTTACTTTAGCCACGCTGGAAATGGGTACCAAGGGGTTAGCCTCGGGAAAGTAGGCAGACACGTTGCCTTTCGGGATTTCGTAGGGCACCACTATAAATTTCTCTACCGTGCGCTGCTCTCCCTCAAAATGGCTCGTGATATCGATGAGGTCTTTGGCCTTGAGGCCACGCTCGGCGATGTCCTGCTTATTCATAAACAGCACGCGGCGCTCGTTGTGGATACCCCGGTAACGGTCGTTGTAGTCGTAGATGGTCGTGTTGAACTGGTCGTGGCTACGCACGGTCATCAGGATAAGATGGCCGGGCTCCAGGCTGTACTTCTCCAACTCGGTGGTGGTAAAGTTGGCCATGCCGTTCTTGGTCGTGAACTTGCGCTCACGGGGGCCGTTGGGCAGGTAGAAGCCGCCGGGCTGCCGCAGCTGCTCATTGAATTTCTCAAAGCCTGGAATCACGCGCGAAATGTGGTCGCGGATAACGTCGTAGTTCTCCGTCATGGCTACCCAGTCGGCCACGTTGGTGCGGTCGGGGCCAAGCGTGGCAATGGCGACGCCAGCCAGGATGGCCACTTCGCTCATCATCTGGTGGCCGGGCAGCGGCACGAGCACGCCTTTGTTCTGGCTCACCACACCCATTGAGTTTTCGCAACTCGTCATCTGGTGGCCCGACTTCTGCATGTCGATGTCGGCGTGGGTGAAGCAAGGCAGCAACAGGCTGGTTTTGCCGGTCACGAGGTGGCCCCGGTTGAGCTTAGTGCCCACGTACACAGTCAGGTTTTGGCGGCGCATGCCTTCGGCAATCAGTTCGGTATCGGGGCCGGCGGCCAGCAGGTTGCCACCTAGCCCAAAGTACACTTTCAGGTCGCCGTGGTACATAGCCTTGATGGCCTCTACCGTGTCATAGCCATGCTCGTAGGGAGGCTGGAAGTTGAACTCCTTGGCCAGCGCATCCTGGAAAAGCTTGGTCGGCTGCTCCCACACACCCATCGTACGGTCGCCCTGCACGTTGGAGTGGCCGCGCACCGGGCAGGTGCCCGCACCGGGCTTGCCGATGGCGCCTTTCATAAGTTGCAGGTTTACAATCTCCTGAATGGTTTGCACGCCTTGGCGCTGCTGCGTTACGCCCATTGCCCAGCAGGTAATGATTTTCTGCTTGTGGGCAATGATGTTGGCAGCTTCCAGCAGCAGCGCACGGCTGATACCGCTCAGCTCCTCAATATCTTCCCACTTGGTATTGCGAATGTTTTGCTCAAACGACTCGAAGCCCGTAGTGTACTGCTTGATGAAAGCATGGTCTACTACCTGGCCGGGATTTAGGTCCTCGGCCTCAAAGAGATGCTTCATGATGCCCCGCAGCAGCCCCATGTCGCCATCTACCCGCACTTGCAGGAAGAGGTCGGTGATGGGCGTGCCGTCGCCGAGCAGCGCACCCAGCGCCCGCAGCGGATTCATAAAATCCTGCGGGTTCTTGAAGTGGTTGAGGCCCGCTTCAATCAGCGGATTAACGCTGATAATCTTGGCCCCGTTGCGCTTGGCCTTTTGCAGGGCCGTGAGCATACGCGGGTGGTTGGTGCCCGGGTTTTGGCCGATAATGAGAATCACCTCCGCCTCGTGGATGTCGTTGAGCGTCACTGAGCCCTTGCCTAGGCCCAGCGTGGGGCTTAGGGCAGCGCCGCTGCTCTCGTGGCACATGTTGGAGCAATCGGGCAAGTTATTGGTACCATACTGCTTGGCAAACAACTGATACAGGAAAGCCGGCTCGTTTGGCACCTTGCCCGAGGTATAAAAGGCCGCTTCGTGCGGCGACTTCAGCGCATTCAGCTCCTTGCCGATGATGTCGAAAGCCTCGGCCCACTCAATGGGCTCGTAGTGCGTGCCACCGGGACGCTTCACCATAGGATGCGTGAGGCGGCCCAGGTTATTCTGGTCGCGGTCGGTCAGGCGCGAGAGGTCGGCCAAGCTGTTTTTGGCAAATACCTCGGGGCCACAGGCTTTATCATCGGCATCGGAGGCAGTAGCTTTGGCACCGTTCTCGCAAAACTCGGCTACCGAGCGGTGGTCATCCGGGTCGGGCCAGGCGCAGCTAGAGCAGTCAAAGCCGTCCTTCTGGTTCATTTTGAGCAAGCCGTGGGTGCCGCGCGTGAGGCCCGCCTCACCCCAGTTAAACTCCATCGACTTGATAACCGCCTGCACACCGGCCGCGACTTTCATGCGGTTTTCCAGCTTCAGGCCTGTCAGTTCTTCCGGCGGCTGGGCCAGCACGGGATACTGAAACTTGGCCCCGGCAACATCGGGCGCCGGAATGTGGCGCTGGTCGCGCTCGTCCTGAGGGTCGGGGCGGTAGTGGTCGGGTGCCGGAGCAGTGCCCTGCTCCGAGCGCTCGCCACTCTTGGGGGCATTGTCTTCGGCGCCTTGCTGCTCAGTTTTGCCAGCCTTGCCGGGGTCGTTGATGGGTGATTCTTCCATAAAATAGCTAGTGAATGGGTGGGATACTGGGTAAAAAAGGGGCTAGCCAACGGTGGAGCCCAAGCGGGCAGCAGGCTAGTGGCGGCAGTCGAGGTCTTTTTCAACCAGGATACGTAATTCCTGCGCTTCGGCTACTAAAACCTGCGCTTTAAAGCCAATGTTTTCGGTGTCAGTCCACTGGCGAGCGATGGCTGCGGGCACTTCTACAGCCAGGCTGCCCGCATCGTAGCGCACTTGCACCGTGGCGGTCGGCGCCGCCTCGGGCAAGCGCTCCAGTGAGTAGCGCAGCGTTTGGCCGGGCGCGGGGCCGAAGACAATGGTATAGGCTACCTGGCCAGCGGTGGCGAATTGCCGCACTTCGGCTTCGGACAGGCGCAGGCGAAGTGAATTTTCCTCAAGGCGCAATTTCATAAGCCGCAGGTTTGGCTGATTTTAACGGATTATACGGCGGCTGGGCGGGTACCCAGTGCTTGCCCGAGACAGGGCAGCTTAGGCAAGCGCAATACGGGCTTCGTGGGTGTAGATGTTGAACCGCTCATTGCGCACGAAGCCCAGCAGCGTGAGGCCAAATTCTTCGGCGGCCTCTACGGCCAGGCTGCTGGGCGCCCCCACAGCGGCTAGGATGGCGACGCCCGCCAGGGCCGCTTTTTGCACCAGCTCGAAGCTAGCCCGGCCACTGAGCAGCACGATGTGCTGGCTGAGCGGCAGCTGTCCGGCCAGCAGCGCGGCGCCTACTACTTTATCGAAGGCATTGTGGCGGCCCACGTCTTCGCGGAGGCTTAGCAATTCGCCTCCGGCTGAGAAAAGGGCGGTGGCATGCAGGCCACCCGTTTGCTCGAATACGCGCTGGGCGGCGCGCTGGCGCTCCGGCAGCTGGTGAATGAGGCTGGCCGGCACCTGGGGGCTAGCGATGGGCGGTGGCACGGGGCAGCCGCTGGCCCGCACCGCCTCAATGCTGGTTTTGCCGCACACGCCGCAGCTGGATGATGTGTAGAAGTGCCGCTCCAGCCGGTCGAGTTCGAGCACAACGCCGGGTGCCAGCTCGGCGCGGAGCACATTACCGCGCTCCTTGGGCCGGCGCGGGTCGGCGTGGTGGTCTAAGGATTGAATGTCGGCGGGGTGCGCCACAATGCCTTCGCTGAGCAAAAAACCGGCTACCAGCTCGGCATCGTGGCCGGGCGTGCGCATCGTCACGGCGAGGCTGTGCGCCTGCCGCTGGCCCGCCGGGCCGTAGCCCAGGCTGATTTCCAACGGGGCTTCGATGGCGAGCAGGTCGGTGGCGCGGGTGAGCTCGGCGCCCACTACGCGTTGCACAGTGGTGCGCTCGGCACTGGCCGGCGCATAGGAAGAAAAGGGCAGCATACGGCTGGGCGGGACCTTAACTAGCGGAACCGGCCTGGCTAGTTAAATAGCCAAACCGGCCCAAATGTTCACCCTGGCCCCTCCGCCCCGTACCCAAGCGCAGGCTAAGCAGCAGCTTGTTTTTCACCCAAATAGTTAATCATCAATGCGGCGGCCTGGCGGGCGGCGTTGTGCTGGCCCAGCTTATCGCGCAGCTCGGCGTAGCCAG
>Ga0265798_10012562_pt1 | contig 10208 bp, 6 predicted proteins | sample P3T30metagenome_FD_192430 | JGI IMG/M metagenome (GOLD analysis project Ga0265798, IMG submission 192430) | Plant litter microbial communities from East Loma Ridge, Irvine, California - P3 T30 | ecosystem: Environmental > Terrestrial > Plant litter > Unclassified | place: USA: California...
GTGCGCAACCGGCCGTCCTGCTGCATGGTGCGGAAGTCGGCGGACAGGTCGCGGCGGCTGCGTTCGTAGCGCTCGCGGAAGTACTCGTGCGCCGGGTGCTCGGCGTCGGTGGCCGCGGCAGCGGACAGGTTGACGAACATCTGCACCAGGCCCGGGACCTCGGCGTTGTGTCGCACGATCGCGGCGAGCAGGGCTGCCGGGTCTGCGGCCTGCCAGTCGTGCGCGAGGTCGAGTTCGTCGCGCCGGCGGAGGATCTCGACCCAGAGCTCGTCCTTGGAGTCGAAGTAGTGCAGCAGGCCGGCCTGGGTCAGCTCCACGGCGTCGGCGATGTCCTTGATGCTCGTCCGCCGGAAGCCCTGCGACGCCACGAGGTCCAGCGCGACCGTGAGGATCTCCTCGCGCTTCGCGATGCCCTTTGCGTACGAACCCCGTCGTGCCATGGCCAGACTGTACCGCCCACGGGAGACCCCAGAAAACCAACCAGCGGTCGGTTTTGGGTGGTACGGTGCAGGAGCTGCCAGCGCGGGCGGCGAACCCGGTGGATGGTGGGTGTGGGCGACGAGGCCCCGGCCGTCCAGGCGGCGCCCCGCGGCCCTGAACGAGAGGACCGACCACCGTGACCACCGTGAACGACGCGAGCACCGCCTCCAGTCCGTCGACGCCGCTGACCGAGCGCATCGATGCGCTCCTCGGCCAGTTGACCACCGACGAGAAGGTGCAGCTGCTCACCGGACGTGACTTCTGGACCACCTGGCCCGTCGAGAAGATCGGGCTGCGCCGGATCCTGATGTCGGACGGGCCGTCCGGCGTGCGCGGCGAGGTGTGGGACGAGCGTGACCCGTCCCTGAACCTGCCGTCGGCGACCGCGCTGAGCGCCTCGTGGGACCGCGCGATCGCGAAGCGCTACGGCGCCGCCGCTGCCGTCGAGGCCCGTCGCAAGGGCGTCGACGTCGTGCTCGGCCCGACCATCAACCTGCACCGGTCCCCGCTGGGTGGCCGGCACTTCGAGGCGTTCAGCGAGGACCCCGTGCTCACGGGCGACCTGGCCGCGTCGTACGTCGACGGTGTGCAGGAGAACGGTGTCGCCGCCACCCCGAAGCACTACATCGCGAACGACTACGAGACCGACCGCTTCACCGCGTCGACCGAGGTGTCCGACCGCGCGCTGCGTGAGCTGTACCTGCTGGCGTTCGAGAAGGCCGTGACCGAGGCGCACGCCTGGGCGGTCATGTCGTCGTACAACGCGATCAACGGCGTGACGGCGTCGGAGAACGACCTGCTCGAGACCCCGCTCAACTCGGAGTGGGGCTTCGACGGCATCGTCGTGTCCGACTGGACCGGAGTGCGTTCGGTGGACTCCGCGAAGGCGTCGCAGGACGTCGCGATGCCCGGGCCGAACCCGTGGTGGAGCGAGGGGCCGCTGCTCGCCGCCGTGCAGTCCGGCGAGGTGCCGATGGCAGCGATCGACCGCAAGGTCCGCCGGATCCTGACCCTGGCCGCCCGCGTCGGCGCGCTCGAGGGCTTCGAACCCGTCGCCGCGTCGCCCGTGCACGTCGAGGACGGCATCGCGTTCGTCCGCGAGGCCGAGGCCGAGGGCACCGTCCTGGTCCGCAACACCGGTGTCCTGCCGCTCGACGCCCCCGCCGTGTCGCGCATCGCGGTGATCGGCCACAACGCCGACCAGGCCCGCACGCAGGGCGGTGGCTCGGCCACGGTCGTGCCGTCGCAGGTCGTGTCGCCGCTGGACGGCATCCGTTCGGCGTTCCCCGGCGCGAGCGTGGACTACGCGATCGGCGCCGTCGTGCAGGAGGGCATCGCGGAGTTCCCGCTGTCCACCATCACGAACCCCGGCACCGGTGAGCCCGGAGCGCGGGTCGCCTTCGTCAAGGACGGCGAGGAGCTGTTCGTCGAGGACCGCCGCGCGACGGCACTGTTCTGGTTCGGCGGTGACGCGCCGACGCGCGAAGCCGACCGGCTCGACATCACCACCACCTACACCGCCGAGTCGACGGGGACCGTGCGGTTCGGCATCGGCGCGGCCGGACGGTCACGCATGTGGATCGACGGCGAGCTGCTGCTCGACGAGGACGTGCCGTACGAGGGCGACCAGCTCGGCGCCGCGTTCCTGAACCCGCCGGCGCGGTCGGTGCCCGTGTCGGTGACCACCGGCCAGCAGGTCGCGATCCGGATCGAGTACGACGTCATCCAGGACGAGACGCTCGGCGGGGTGCTGGCGTACCAGTTCGGTACCGAGCCGTCCGACGACGACCCCGCCGTGCTGATCGACGCAGCGGTCGAGGCCGCTCGTGGTGCGGACGTCGCCGTCGTCGTGGTCGGGACGAACTCCAAGGTCGAGTCCGAGGGCTACGACCGCTCCTCGCTGGCGCTGCCCGGTCACCAGGACGACCTGGTGCGCGCGGTCGCCGCCGTGAACCCGAACACGGTCGTCGTCGTGAACGCCGGTTCGCCGGTCGAGATGCCGTGGCGGAACGACGTCGCCGCGGTGCTGCTGACCTGGTTCGGCGGGCAGGAGTACGGCAACGCCCTGGCCGACGTGCTGACGGGGCGGCAGGAGCCCGGTGGACGCCTGCCCACCACGTGGCCGGTCGCGATGGCCGATGTCCCCGTGCTCGACGTCACCCCGGTGGACGGCAAGGTCTCCTACGACGAGGGCGTCCACGTCGGGTACCGGGCCTGGCTGCGGGCCGGCACCGAGCCGGCCTACCCGTTCGGGCACGGCCTCGGCTACACCACGTGGTCGATCGACGGGGTCTCCGCGACGCCGACCGTGCGCGAGGGCGACGCCGTCATCGTCACGGCGACCGTCGCGAACACGGGCGACCGCGCCGGCAAGCACGTCGTGCAGGTCTACGCGTCCCGTGCGGAGTCGGCGGTCGACCGCCCGGTTCGCTGGCTGGTCGGGTTTGCCCCGGTCCGGCTCGGTGCGGGGGAGTCGACGGAGGTCTCGATCGAGGTCCCGGCACGCGCCTTCGCCCACTGGGACGGTTCGTGGCAGTACGAGTCGGGGACGTTCACGCTGCACGTCGGTGCCTCCGTCGTCGACGACGCCGGAACCGCGTCCCTCGAACTGGAGTGACGAAGTCGTCCGGTTTCCGCGCAGCTCCCGACTCTGTTCAGTAACATCGTTGTGCGCGAGTCGGCTGGTTACCGTCCGCGCACGCACCGACTACGGGGTCGCTGGGTGAGCGATTCGGCCTCCTGATCCGGCCGTTGTCGCCCTGGCTTCCCCGGTGCGTCCCAGAATGCGTCCCCGCGTCCGCGCGGGGGCGCATTCGTCGTTCCGGGTCGGAGCCGCATCGGTGCTCCGTGCCGGAACCTCGTTCCGCGGATCGTCCCGGACTCGGTGCGCACCGGTGAACCGGTTGCCGGACTTCGTGCCGGTTCGCAAAAACGAGTGACACTTGGTCAACTTCTTTGTGCCAGGGGCGCAGATCGGTGTGACAAACCGGTCGGTAGGTGGAACGATGGGGGCACCATCTCGTGCGGATCAGGGACGAGATGGTCATCCGGCCGGGCTCTCGGGCTTCACCAACTCGATCAGAGCCCCGCCGGATGCCCTCGACTCTCGGTGGCGGCAGGGCCGCAGGCGATCAGGCTCCAGGCGTCTGCCCGCGTCGCTGGCCCTCAGGCCCGCAGCGCCGGAGCGACCTCCTCGGCCACGATGCGCAGGATCCGCTCGTGTGCCGCACGGTCGCCGTTCGCCGGCAGGGTGATGACGAGCTCATCGGTGGCGGTGACAGCCGGGTCGGCGAGCAGGGCGTCGACGATGGCCGCCGGTTCGCCGGACACGACCTTGCTGAAGCGGAACGGCGGCGTGCCCGACAGCGGTCGGCCCTCGTCGTCCATCCCGGACGCGTACCCGGTCAGGAACTCCTGGTGCACGGCGCGGTCGTGGTCGTCGAGGAGCGGCACCACGATCCGGCCCACGGCGACCTTGGACTCGCGGTGCGGGTGCAACTCGGCGAACCGCTCGCGGTAGGCGGCGATCTGGTCGGCCTGCGCCTCGGCGAACGGCGCACCCGTGTCCTCGGTGTTCAGGGTCGAGCAGTGCAGCAGCAGCCCCTTCTCGGCCGTGCGCACCGCCGTGCCCATGCTGCCGCCACCCCACCACACGCGGTCGCGCAGGCCCGGGCTGAGCGGCTGCAGGGTCAGGTCGGCCCCGGCGGGGATGCTCTCGTAGCCCTTGCCGGCACTGCCCAGGGGCTCGCCCTGCAGGACCTCGAGCAGCCGTGCTGCGCGGGCCTCGGCCTCGTCGCGGAAGCTGCGGTCGACCGTGCCGAACACCGGGTCGAGGATCGGCCCGTACCCGGCGATGCCCGTGCTGATGCCGAGCTGCACACGGCCGCCGCTGAGCAGGTCGACCGTGCTGGCATCCTCGGCCAGGCGCACCGGGTCCTCGTAGCGCATGCCGAGCACGGCGGTGCCGAACGCGATGGTGCTGGTGCGCTGCGCGGCGGCCGCGAAGAAGGTCATCGGGCTCGTCAGGTACGGCTCGAAGTGCCGTCCACGCACCCAACCTGTGCCGTAGCCGAGGGACTCGGCGGTCTCGAACAGGCGCAGGCCGTCCTCCAGGGCGCCGGCGGCGCCGTCGGTGCCGCCGTGGTTCGGGACGAAGGAGAGGAAGCCGAGTTCGCGCATGGCGCGAGTCTATGCGCACGTATTGAAATGCGCCTGAGTCGGCGACGGGGCGGACGGGAGGCCCGTGGCGAGCTGGCACCGCGCCTCTCCCCACCGGCACGGCCGGTCCGCCGCTGGCGCGTCGCCCCGGGACCGGCGGCGTGGGCCCAGTCCGTCATGGCCGCACCTGGGAGGATGGGCGCATGACCGACGTCACCGCCCTGCCCCCGCTCGTCGCCGCGATCCCGGCGGCGGTGGACGGCGTCGTCGACCCCGACGAGGTCTACGAGGCCTTCGCGGCCTGGGCCGCCGAGGGCGGCCGGCCCCTGTACCCGGCGCAGGACGAAGCGGTCATCGAGCTCGTCTCCGGCGCGAACGTCGTGCTGAGCACGCCGACCGGCACCGGGAAGTCACTCGTCGCGGCCGGCGCGCACTTCGCCGCGCTCGCCGAGGGCAAGCGGAGCTACTACACGGCACCCATCAAGGCGCTGGTGTCCGAGAAGTTCTTCCAGCTCGTCGAGCTGTTCGGTGCGCAGAACGTCGGCATGGTCACCGGCGACTCGAGCGTCAACGCCGACGCACCCATCGTCTGCTGCACCGCCGAGATCCTGGCGAACCTGGCGCTGCGGCAGGGACCGGACGCCGACGTCGACGTCGTCGTGATGGACGAGTTCCACTTCTACGGCGACCCCGACCGCGGCTGGGCGTGGCAGGTACCGCTGCTCGTGCTCGAGCGTGCGCAGTTCCTGCTCATGTCGGCGACCCTCGGCGACGTCACCACCATCGCCGACGACCTGTCCCGCCGGACCGGCCGGCCCACCGCCCGCGTGACCGGTGTCTCGCGACCCGTGCCGCTCGAGTACCAGTACGTGATGACGCCCGTGCAGGAGACGGTGGAGCGGCTGCTCGAGGAGGGCAAGGCGCCGATCTACATCGTGCACTTCGCCCAGGCTGCCGCACTCGAGCGGGCGCAGTCGCTGATGTCGGCGAAGGTCGCCTCGCGCGAACGCCGCGACCAGATCGCCGACGCCATCGCCGGCTTCCGCTTCAGCGCCGGGTTCGGGCAGACCCTGTCGCGCCTGATCCGGGCGGGCATCGGCGTGCACCACGCCGGCATGCTGCCGAAGTACCGACGACTCGTCGAGCAGCTCGCCCAGCGTGGCCTGCTGCCCGTCATCTGCGGCACCGACACCCTGGGCGTCGGGATCAACGTGCCGATCCGCTCCGTGCTGTTCACCGGACTGACGAAGTTCGACGGCACCAAGATGCGCCAGCTGTCCGCACGCGAGTTCCACCAGATCGCCGGCCGCGCCGGACGCGCCGGGTACGACACCGAGGGTGACGTCGTCGCCGAGGCCCCCGAGCACGACATCGAGAACGCCCGCGCCGTCGCCAAGGCCGGCGACGACCCGAAGAAGAAGAACAAGATCAAGCGGAAGAAGGCGCCCGAGGGCTTCGTGTCATGGGGGCAGGCGTCCTTCGAACGGCTGATCGCGGCCGAGCCCGAGCCGATGGCATCGCGCATGCGGATCACGCACGCGATGGTGCTGTCCGTCGTCGCCCGTGGCGGGGACGCCTTCGCCGACGTCCGGTCGCTGGTCTACGACAACCACGAACCGCGCTCCCGGCAGCTCGCCATGGCCCGGCGGGCACTCGTCATCGCCCGGACCCTCATCAACGCACGGGTGATCGAGAAGGTCGACGGCGCCTACCGCCTGACCGTCGACATCGCACCGAACTTCGCGCTCAACCAGCCGCTGTCGCCGTTCGCGCTCGCCGCGTTCGAGTTGCTCGACCCTTCTTCTCCCACTTATGCACTGGACATGGTCTCGGTCGTCGAGGCCACGCTCGACGACCCGCGGGCGATCCTGTCGCAGCAGCAGTTCAAGGAGCGTGGCGAGGCCGTCGCCCGCATGAAGCAGGAGGGGATCGAGTACGAGGAGCGGATGGAGCTGCTCGAGGAGGTCACCTGGCCGAAGCCGCTCGACGAGCTGCTGACCGCCGCCTACGAGGCCTACGCCGCCGAACAGCCCTGGGTGCTCGACTTCCAGCTGTCCCCGAAGGCCGTCGTCCGCGACATGTACGAACGCGCGATGACCTTCGGCGACTTCGTGCGCTTCTACCAGCTCACCCGCTCCGAGGGGCTCGTGCTCCGCTACCTGTCCGACGCGTACCGGACCATGCGGCAGACCATCGCCGAGGAACAGCGGACCCAGGAGCTCGACGACCTGATCGAGTGGCTCGGCGAGGTCGTGCGGCAGACCGACTCCTCACTCGTCGACGAGTGGGAGGCGCTGCTCAACGGCGACGTCCTGCTGGCCTCCGAGGAACACGAGGAGATCGCGCCGCCGCAGCCCGCACGGCTCACCGGCAATCCCAGGGCGTTCCGGGTGCTCGTGCGCAACGCCCTGTTCCAGCGGGTGCTGCTCGCCGCGGCCGACGACATCGACGGGCTCGGGGAGCTCGACGCGACCGCCGGGTTCGACCGGTCGGCGTGGGACACCGTGCTCGAGGAGTACTACGAGGAGCACGACAGCATCGGCACGGACGCCGACGCACGGTCCATGCAGTACCTGGTGCTCGACTAGAGCGGTGCCACGGCATCACCGCGGGTCTGGAAGGCACGGCAGATCTTCTCCGACCCCGAGGGCGACAAGGACTTCGGGTTCTCGGCGACGATCGACCTGGACGCCTCGGACGAGGTCGGCGAGGCCGTCGTGCGGGTCACCGAGATCGGTCGGTTCGACGGGTGGGCCGAAGTCGACGTCGACTGATCCGCGCGGGGGTTGTCGGACGTGTACCGTCTGCCGCACCACCCCCACCCGAGAGGACTGCGTCATGCGCATCGGATCCAGCATCGCCCTGATCGTCATCGGCGCGATCGTCGCCTTCGCGCTGAACATCCAGCTCGCCGGCGTCGACCTGCGCCTGATCGGCTACATCCTGATGGCAGCCGGTGTCGTGCTGCTCATCATCAGCCTCGCCGTGGCCTTCGGTGGTCGCCGCACCACGACCACCACGCGCTCGGGCGTCGACCCGGCGTCGGGGGAGCAGATCACCCGCCAGGATCGGCGCGACGGGACCTACTGACCCGCGCGAAGGGTCAGAAGAGGGTCGCGGGCGGGGTCGCGTCGGGCAGCGCGGACGGCTCGGGGACCTCGGCGCCGGGTCAGCCGGGACCGTGCGGCACGTCGGTGCCGTTCTGGAACGCGGTGGCAGCACCGCGGGCACGCACGTCGGCGGCCTCGTTCATCTCGTGACCGACGTGGCCGCGGACCCACTCGAACGTGACCTTGCGGCTCTACGGCTTCGACCCGGCGGGCAAGTACGGGATCGGGCTGTGGGACGGCGACTCGCTCGTGGCGTTCACGGACGTGCTGCTCGGGTACCCGGCACCGATCCCGGCGTACATCGGGCTACTCGTCGTCCGTGGCGGTCGGCATGGTTCCGGCCTCGGACGAGTCCTGCACGAGACCGTCCTGTCCCTGGGGGCCGACGCCCGCGCCGACCGACTGCGGTTGGGGATCGTGGCGACGAACGCGGTCGGTGCCGAGCCGTTCTGGCGGGCGCTCGGGTACGCGCCGACGGGGGAGCGGAAGCCGTACCGGTACGACAGGCTGGAGAGCACCGTGGCGCTGTGGGAGCGGGCTGTCTAACCCTCGGTTAGCGCTGCGGCAATGCTCAAAGTGCGGTACATGGACGCTTTCTTGCCTGGGGCGGTTCACCGCTGCTGGCGAGGCTTAGGGAGAAACAACAGCACGACTGATCGGCCAGCATTGATCCCTCGGCTTCATCCCCTAAGTAAGGCCTGATCATTCTGCGGGAACGGAAGCAACGTCGGGAAATGGCGAGAGAGTGGCAGAAGGTCGATGGGCGACAAGCGAAACGCGACCCAGAAGTAGAGCCTTGTTACGCGCTGCGGCGTCGCTTCGAGCAAGCAACTCAGGTGAGCGCATGATAACCCGAAGCGACTTCAGCGCGACCTCGATGGCTCTGTCTCGTTTTTGGAGCGCTTCGGTTCCCAGCACTCCGGATCCGTGGACCACTTTGCTTCTCATCGCGTAAAGTTGTTGTAGTTCTTCGAACGATGAGCCCCCCACGGTCCCCTCTTCGGCGTCGAGTAGAAGTGCAAGGGCTGCGCAAACTCTGAATGATACTGCGGTATCGCCACCGACCATGGCCTCCCATGCAATGATCGCGTCGACGAAGCCATCATTGGCGTCCTCCCTCTCTGCTGCGGCAGACAGGATGCGACGGACGCCCATGTAGAGGTCTTTCGGGAGCCTGCGGCTCCGCGCCGTGAAATCGTGGGAACGCCACCGATATGCACTCGCGTCAACCTGGCTGTACGATCCCGACCCCCAGCTTCGGAGGGGGATGTGGAAACGCGGTTGAGACTGGACGGGAGTGGACAACTGAGATGCTGCCGGGTAAGGCGCGATCAACTTTGTTGAGTCAGACGCAAAGAGAAGAGAGAGTCGAAGTCTAAGGAGCTGCTCCTCGATCAGAGCATGGCTTCTCTTGTTCGCTTTCTGAAATTCCTCGGCCACTGTGAAAAAGTCGTCGGTTAGCTCATTTGGCGAAGCGGAATTAAGCCAGAAATCAGTTTCAAAAACGGCAACGGCGGAAGCGCTTGGCTGCACGCCTCGAAGGTGCTTGGCAAGGGAGGACCCGGGGAAGATTGTGGCTTTCTGCAATCGAATCGGTGCCTGCAATTCGACGCCTATAAGACTTGTTGTTAGCGGAACCGAGATCTTTTTGCCCCGAGCAAGCGCGCGGAAATCGTCCGCAGCCTTAGTTGCCATATTGCTGATCGTTGCGATTGATAGGGAGTCGAGTATAATGGAGCGATCAATGGCATATTCGGCCATGGCCATAATAAATGAGCCAATTTGCAACGTTGCGCTGCCGTTGCTCCAGTGTGCCTGAGTTTGTATCCGATAGACACTGCCATTGTCGTCGTCGATGTGTCGACCAAACATGGCCATCACGTCGGGATCAGCGAGAATCTTTCCGGCCAGGTCGAAGCCTATGGAAGAGCTGCTTGCGCCCACGGTTAAGAGTTCGGGCGGCATCAAGGTCCGCGGGAGAATTGAGAGTGCTGCCGTAAAGCAAACCTCCGCGACTGGATCGGCGGGTGCCTGGATGACCTCATTGGAGTTCGCAGTAGCGAAAAGGTCCAGGAAAAGGGGGTTCCCAAACGGGCCGATTCGTAGGAGTTCTTGTTCGAGGTGAAACAGTGTCTCCGTGGAGAAGCTTCGCCACGAGCGGGAAGCAACTTCTTGTAATTGCGCCACCACGGTGGCAACCGGGTCGTCCGTGGAGCTTCTCCAGTCCGAGGTCCCGGTGATCCACTCGATCAGCCTCGAACCTAGAAGTTGTTCAAGCTCGTGAAGAGAAACAGGGCCTGTCTGCTCACCGCTGGAGAACGACCAACTCATCGGTCAGAAGAGGGTCGCGGGCGGGGTCGCGTCGGGCAGCGCGGACGGCTCGGGGACCTCGGCGCCGGGCCAGCCGGGACCGTGCGGCACGTCGGTGCCGTTCTGGAACGCGGTGGCGGCACCGCGGGC
>Ga0265798_10012566_pt1 | contig 10206 bp, 9 predicted proteins | sample P3T30metagenome_FD_192430 | JGI IMG/M metagenome (GOLD analysis project Ga0265798, IMG submission 192430) | Plant litter microbial communities from East Loma Ridge, Irvine, California - P3 T30 | ecosystem: Environmental > Terrestrial > Plant litter > Unclassified | place: USA: California...
ATGAGCAGCTAAGCTCCAACCCAGAGGGTGCATTCAACAAGCTCATGGAGTGGCAAATGAGCGGAGGGGACGTGCCTGCAAAGGATGTCAAAGCCCCGCAGCCGACTGAAGAGGAGGAGATCCAGCGAGAGCTTGATGAAGAGAAGGACGAGGCTATAGCCCGCAAGCGCGGCTAAATAGACGCGAATGTTTCCTTTTTTTGTACAGGAAAAGTCGAATTGGCGATATAGGGCCTCGATCAGTCTCTCCATGAATGGCGCTGCTGGAATCTGTATATTCAACCTCAGTGACACCAGATAGCGGCCGGGCTCAATGAATACTGGGCATAGCATCTTGCTGAATTTCCATGCCAGCAAAGTATTGTGTTGGAGTGGATATACGCCGGCATGGGAGGTTCATAGGGCGATTTGCTCAAGGCAAGAGCTTGACCATACTTCTTGTAGCTAATTAGCTATCAGGATACTAGCTCAGGGTATCACCCTCATAGCCTTGGAAAACTGTACTTCATACCAGGGTCGCGGGCATTACAAGCGCTTTTACACCCACTATCCAATATTATTCCCCTCTCAATATCGCAACTGTTTAAATCGTGACAGATCAAGACACGCTACAAGGATTGGTTATAATCATGACATAATGACAACTAAGCCAGAACAGCACATGCAAAGCATCGCGATGAACGCGATACTGACGTCATGTAGTCTAGAACCCCCAAACACACACAGTATGCTGACGCTGCATAGCATAACAAGCAAAAAACCCATGTCTATATCAACTTCTCGCTTCCCTCGTTCCCTCTAACAAAATCAAAACAGCTTCTTCACTGGACCACTCAATGCTCAAATCCACATCCCGCCTCTTGCACATCACCTACAAACCCAGCACCAAACTAGCACTTACACGCAGCCAACACCACAGCTTCAGCAGCAGTGGTGTAAAAGTAGCAACAGCAGCAGCAGTAGCAGCAGCAGCAGTAGCAAAGCCGAAAATGGACGAGTACAAGAAGGTCGGAAATAGGGCGAATACGCCACCAAAGCATGAAATGGTGCATTTTGCAGGTCTACTGAGCGAGAAGAGGAGTTTTGGAGATTTCAGAACAGTGTTACATACTGGGTTATACAGTGCGTAGTAGCCATCCATTCAACCTCCTTCCCTCCCTCCCTCTCTCTACCCTTACCAACCCCACACCAGGCCAACTCGTCGCCATGGAAATACCAGTCAACGGCGAAATTGGCGACGAAGTACACACTGTCGACCAAATCCTGCTCTTCACGTCTGGTCGCGGTCTTGCCACGGTGGCGGGCAAAGACCAGGCTGTGAAGGCGGGGGACGTGGTTGTTGTGCCGGCGGGGACACAGCACCAGTTTGTGACGCAAGGGGATGAGCCGCTCGAACTGATTACCGTATACAGTCCTGCTGAGCATCTGCCGAGTAGCGTGCATAGGACTAAGGAAGAGGGGGATAGGGCTGAGGAGGAGGGCGTGGATGAGGCGCCTGAGTGGGCAGGGAGGGCCAAGGGTGAGAATGAGAAGATGGGGTTGGTTAGGGAGAGTGGGAAATATGAGTAGTGTGGGATAGAAGTGGGGGTGATATGGGGTGGGAGAGAGAGAGCGGTCTTGGGTGTGGATTCGTTTTTGATTCTTTAGAGATAGCTGCTACTATCCTGTTGGACTAGTTTTTTTTTAGCTCAATCACAATAGACTCCAAATCTCACGTTACTTCTACCCCAGGAATCCCCCCTCACAACGCATATCTAAAATGCTTTGCCTGGCCGTCAGTCAAATCACTAAAACCGTCTCTAACAGCTTGCTCGTCCTGACCCTTGCCCCACAACCTGTCCTTCCTCCTATTCTGCCAGCCCATCCACCCAGCCAGCACACCACCCAAAATAACCATGGCACAATAGCATATAATGAGCCCTGTGAGAGCCGAGTAATATCTCGGCTTCTCCCTCGCAAAGAAGATATTCGCACCTGCGATATTCCCCGCAGCGTAGAAGACAAACCACATGCCATTTGCGGTACTGCGCTTAGTGTGGCCCGCGATATTCGTGGTAAGCAGGTTCCAAGACAGAATCACGGGCGCTCCGACAATATACTGCAGCCATGTGCAGCCTACGAGGCTCCAGCGATGGGATAGCGAGATGAGGCGGATGCCCAGGAGGCCTGCTAACGGCGGCAGACACACGACTGCAAGGATGAGACAGCGCGTGTTTTTAAAGTAACCGGCTGCGAGACCGCACAAAGGTACGACGACAAATTCAATGGCGCCGGTGGGGAGCTGCAGGAGCGTGGCGTAGATGCCTGAGAAGCCGAAGCCGCGGATCAAGGAGGAGGAGAAATTTGACACGCCCCCGTTGATAACACCGCAGCAGAGGCCGATGAGACTGATACAGAGGACCTTGAAGTCGAGGACCGCCTCGAGGGCTTGATGACCTTGGAAGTGTTTGGTTTTGACGCCAATGTTGTTTGAGGCGATGCGATCAATGGCCACGATGCGTTGTTTGTGGGACAGGAATTTTGCTGTCGACGGGCTATCTGGCATCACCCAGAGGAATATCCATGCCCAGACAAAGTTCAGCAGGCCGATGACGAGGAAAATCAGTTGCCATGTCTTGATGTGAGACGAGTGTGCGTGACCGAGGCCGTAGCCGAGCAGAGCGCCGACCATGGTGGCGACGCCGTTGAAGGCAAGGAAAATGCACATGCGAAGCGGCTGTTCGTCGCGCGTATAAAACATGCTTACAATGTTCATGATGGCCGGGCTGATGCTGGCTTCAAACATTCCGAGCAAGAAGCGGAGGGCAAGTATGCCTGCATAGTTTTTTGCCGCCACGTGACAGCAGAGCAGGAGAGACCAGAGAAGGATCATGGAACCAGTATACTTGGACACAGGAAGCCGTTGAATCAGAAAGTTTGCGGGCAGCGCCCAGAAGAGGTAGCCGAAGTTGAAGATGGCTGCCACCCAGCCGTAGCGGGTGCCCTCGAGGCCAAGGTCAGGGGTTAGAGTGTAGGCGTTTGCGTAGTTGAGGCTGAGTTTGTCGAGGAATTGGATGGTGTAGGTTATGCAGATCTGGAGCTTGTGTTAGCTCTTCTTGGATGTGGTTGATTTAGACATGCGAGAATATACCATTGGCATTATCACCCAGTCAATCTTGCGTAATACAATCTTTCGCTCTGCCTCCAGCTCTTCCCTTGAGTATTGCTGGACTTCAAGGTACAAGTTCGCGCCAATGTCGCGCATCTGCTTCTCAGCAGCAATTTGTCCTTCATCAATGCTAGGCTCTCGGGCTGGCGAGATGTCCTGCTCTTTCTCGCCCATCTTGACTGTTGACAGCTTGTTTGTATAAACCGGATTGCGGAGAAGCCAAGGTTGGAAATCAGCAAACGTCAACAGGAGTCTGGTTCGCTACGCACTGACAACGTGTGTTAACCTTATACTTCCCAACAGTGATAGCTCCCACCCTTGGCGACGGCCGTGGTCGTGGTTATCATGGCAGCCTTACTAAACTGTCCTTATCGGCGTGTTGAGTCTTGCGCATTGGTCGTAGCATCATGCGGGTCGCTGCAGTTGCCATTGGTGTTGGCGATCTATCGGCATGTTGAATCAGGTAATTCCCGGTTATACTTACCCAGGATAGTCTAGCTTCAGATGCAGAGGGTGCTATCGGCCTTCAAGTTGCAGTGTCTGTCGGGGTGCGTCGACGCACAAAAATCGTCACTTGTAGCTTGGCTTTCAGCGTGCATGTTACTTGTATGGTATTTGATATTCTCCCAGCATTGGCATGTTACCACTTGCTAAGCTCAGAATCGACTGCAGTCATGTCGTGAAACGTTACACACTGCGGTATCGGCTGCGGCGAGATGCCCTATTTCCACAAACCATAAGGGCCAGATGTGAACTTCCAGAGCTTGACTGTACCGTCCTCGCTGCCGGTCGCATAGAGCTTGCCGTCGGGCGAGAAGCTTGCCGACCAGATTGGCCCATGATGGCCTTTGTTCGTTTCGAGTTCCTTCTCTTCCTCGAAATCCCAGACCCTAACCCATGTATCGTTCTGGTTGCTGCCTCCAGTGACAAACTTGCGCTCTCCGTTGTGGAAAGCCACACTGGCAATTTCATAGGGCGTCTTGATGCTCTTGAGAAGCGAGCCGGGTGATGAGCTGTTGAAGAAGTAGGCGCTGTTTCCAGCAGCCACGCTCAAGACTCCATCCGAGGAGGTGTTATCCAGCTCGCAGGAGCCTACAGTACCTTCAACCGCGTACTCTCCAATTGTAGCCTCTTGTCGCAGATCCCACCACCGTACCTTCTTGTCCTCTGCCGCTGTAATGATGACGTTTGGGTCCGAAGTCCATACTATCGACTTGATGGTTCCTGTATGGACACCTGCGCCAATCTCGAAGCTCGTTGCGTCGCTGCGCGAGAGATCATATATGCGTAGCTTCTTTTCCATGCCGCCTGTCGCGAGAATTTGCGGATGTGGCTGGTTGGGGAATGCGACAGCGCGTACAATGTGGTTGTGTGCAAGCGTATGTAGGGCTTCTCCGGTATGTGTATCCCAGACCTTACTACGGACTATCAGCGCACGTTTCCCCCGAATCTCTCATGTTACATACGCTGAGAAATCCGCCGAGGCGGTAGCTGCCATGGACGCGTCCGAGGACAGACGCGCTTGCCACACAGCGCCCTTGTGACCCAGAAACGTTCCGATCCAATCGCCTGTGACTCCGTCGCGAAGCATGGGGTTGTTGTCCTTGCATGCTGAAATGATGTAGTATTGGTCATCCTCTTGCAGGGACGAGAAATGTATGTGTGGAACAGGTCTCGAGTGTCCATGGCAGGTGAGGGGCACCACCTTGGTTGTCTCGGGCATATTGTATAAAGAAGGGGGTATAGAGCTGTGGTAAGGAGCGAGCGCTGCAACAATATTCGTCTAGACTATACGAGTCCCGAATTCAACTTCACGGGCAGTGAAGCTTTCGAGTAGGAGGGTTTGAGCTCAAGGAAGAACAGCTTGTGGCCTGGTTCCTACGATATCGCGAACGTTATTCGAGCCAGAGATGGCCAAGCGGGTGTCGTTCTAGCAGTTTAATAACACACAAAGAAAAAGAGAGCAGAGGGTACAAGAGAGTCGTCAAGGAATCGTAAAGTCGTGAAAGTGGTGCACTTGAGGAGTCGTAACTTGATCGACACCCACCTCGAGGGGAAAGTTGAAACGATCGCTTCTCATTGCTAGCTAGTGCCGGACATTGCGCTGCCGAGGCTTGCCGCATTAGCGTTAGCCAGGTACCTGCAACCTTCGCCCCCCAACACCACAACAGGAACCTACATCTCTCACATCTCACATCTCTACAAAAACTGCTACACCTCAAACACAAGGAAATATGCCCTCTAAAATATGAGTTTCTTCACACAGCTATTGTCATCGAAATCTGATTTACCCCAGATTTGTTGGGTATGCTATTAGGCCATGCGCTAACTACTGCTAACACCCTACGTTTCCACTAATACGTGTGTGGACTGAGCTCTAGACCGACGGCCTGAATCGAATTCAAGAAAGGGAAAAGGCCCTGAGAGCACGCCTTTGCTCATGGTTGGTGCCATCCACTGAACAAGGCACCGTATAACAAACGGACTCCACCTGCTTCCATTTCGCTCGGCTTTATCGATGGCACATTGCAGGCAGGGCACTTTGTTTTCAAGACCCTACCATCTAGAGCCTCATGTTCTGACGGCCTAGCCTTCTGTAACTCCTCGCGAAGACCGTCCTCGAAGCATGGCTCTTGCTGTGCAACACACGATCAGAAGCGAGAGACTGTCCCATGTCCTGAAGGCACACATGTTCGGGTTCGTTGTGATGACGTGTACAAGTGATTCCACTAATCGCTCGGCTTTTGGAGCGTCGTACACAGCCTTGACAATCGTCATCAGCTCTTCGAACGCAGAGCCTTGTCCCTTTGCGGTTTCGTTGCAAAACTTGCTCAGAGAGACAGTGTACTCAATCATCGCCAACTCTTCCAACTCGGCAAGTTTGTACTTGACAGAAATCTGGAAAAGGTGGATGGCGAAAACGACGTTCTCGAGCGACTCTTCAGCCATGGGAGGATGCAGCTGGTGACCATATGCCAACTTGAACATCGCTTCGACCATGTTAAGATCGTCTCCCCTCAGCGCAACCTCTTTGGCGTCCTGTGACTTTGTTAGTGCCTTCCTAAAACAGCACTCCTCTTCTCGTAAAACTTACCAAAGACACTTGGGTAAAAAGCTCGTCAAAGTACGTAGGACTTGGAGTTGACATTTTGTGTTGGGTTTTTTCGTGGGAGTCTATGATTGCTCCGCAACTTATTCCTTTGAACTGTACTGAAGGCAGAGAGAGCCAGTGCGCTCGCATTCCCACAGTCCCAGGTCAAGCGTTGTACGGCTTCTTAGCAATTGGCTGTCACTTTGCCCCTTGCACAATTCATTATCGACACTGCTCTTTATTTCCCTAACACCCCCCCCCCCACGCATTCTACACTCTTTTGCCCCCTTTGCTACATTAAAATTCGACTGCAAATACACTATGAATTAGCTACATATTAAAAAGTCCGATATCCAACTTTAATATGACTTGAGAGTTTAGCCATGGCTTCCTTCAAGACTATAAATACAGGAATGAGGATATGCACTGGAAGCGGAGAATTGATTTTCAAAATAGCTTATGCTGTTAAATGTATTCTAATAGAAACCCATCCTGTCTGTCTAAGAACACAAGCCTTGTTGTTATAACACATTTAGGATGATTATTCAACCCCCTGTTCTATATCTCCGGTTGATAGCAGCTAACCTCGTCGAAAGAGAGAAAGAGACTCTAGTGTGAGTGGCCGACATGGGCGCCGCAAGCGCGACCAGTAAGAGCACGACTGAGAATATTGCCAGGCTTCATGCGCAGTATAACCGGGTTCTGGTCAAGTCTCCGAGACTCAGCGTGCCACTCTGCGGGAAGGAATGTTGCAGCGTCATCAGCAAAGACGGCACGGCCACCAACCATGGTCATGAGAACCTTGTTCCTGGCGAGCTTCTCGTCAGGAACGGCCTTTTCGTCAAAGTAGTCGTTTTCGAGGATGAGGAGATCGGCGAATTTGCCAGTCTCGAGAGATCCAATGCTGGCCGAGCTGTTGAGGTAGGTGGCGGCCGCGGTAGTCATTCCCCGGAGTGATGCCTCACGCGAGAGGGCAGGCTGCTGGTCAAGACGGCCGACGAATTGGGGACCAAAGCTAGCGTGCGAGTTCTTGTTCTGTGGGTCACCGGAGCGAGTGACGCCGATGGCGAGGGCGAGGAAGGGGTCGAGTGGGTCGACGGGCCAGTCGGAACCGTATGCAATAAGCGCTCCGGCATTGTTAAGGTGTCCGTTTCCTTCGACAATCTCCATGCGGTCAGGTCCAAGAACTTTTGCATTGTCTCCGGCCCAGTAGGTTGCTTTTTGTGCCCATTGGTAGGAAGCGATGACTGGTATGCCGAGTTGTCCGAAGCGGGCTCGGTCTTCGACGGCGACGAGCTCGGCATGGGCGATGCCAATGTCTGAAGGTGCAAAGGTTCGGTTCATCGAGGTGGCGACGTTGAGAATAGTGCGGACGGCCTGGTCACCGCTTGCGTGGACATGGAGACCCATGCCGGCATCCAGGGTACGTGTGAGGAGGTCTTGGAGTTGTGTCTGGTTTGTGTTGGGAATTCCAAAGTTATTGCCTGGAACCCACTTGCCCTGGGCGTCTTGCATCAGGTAGGGGTTAAGTAGCCAGCTGGACTCGGAAACTGAAGGCAGGATGCCATCGACGAAGAACTTGATGTTACGCCAGTGTTGACCTGGCGAGGCTACCAGATCACCTTCATCCAGCTGCTTCTTGCTGGCCAGTGCCTGGGAGATGATTGTCGGGAAATCAGTGCTTCCAAAAATTCCAAAGTTGTTGAACACACGAGCGGTCAGCTCGTTGGTCGACTTGAGACTGGACCAGGCTGTGTGTGGGGTCTGGAGTGCGTCCAGGAAACTAGTGATACCCTTTTGGCGCAACTGTGATAGTGCCACAGTGGCGGCATCCAACTGGGCAATGCCACGGTCACCCATGAGAATTCGGATCGGAACGACAGCGTTCTCCTCGAGCAAGCCAGTAAGATCGCCGTTAGCGTCGCGTCCAAGTCTGCCTCCAGGCGGGTTGGGCGAGCTGCGAGTAATGTTGACGACCTCAAGAGCCTTGGAGTTGACAAAGATGTTGTGCTGATTAGAAGCGATGATGGCAATCGGTCGGGTGGTGTTGAGAGAGTCGAGCATAGCTTTGTTTGCGGGCCCATTGATAGCAGTGAATCCTTCGCGATCGAACTCAGTAACGGTCAAAAGACCAGTCTGTCCAGGCTGCGAATCGAGGCAGGCCTGGATAATCTTGCGGAGAGCATCCTGTGAAAGCTGCTGGTAGCGCATGGTACACCCAAGCATTGCTCGACCAGCATCGAGGGGGTGGATGTGGGCATCGATCAGACCAGGTATCATCGCTTTGCCGTTCAAGTCCACCACCTTGGTGACATTCCCAATAGCAGGCCTGCAGTCCTGCCCTTGACCAACACACGTAATTGTACCATTGGTAATGGCCAAAGATCCTCCAGTGACGGTGGTGGATTTCGCATCCAGAGTATGAATCACTCCATTGACGAATACAGTGTCAGCGATAGGCAACGGTGCAGCGCGAGAAACGGCATTGCCCAAAGCCGAGCCAGCCAAACTGGCAAGCAAAAGGCCTTTGACAGAGTGAGACATTCTGGCGCGGAGAGAAGTGCGAGCCGTTGATGTAGGAATCGAAGAACAGACTCGGAACGGTGGAGAGGAGAGTGAAGAGAGTTGGATGCAGATGATGCTTCTTCAGCTTGAGAAACCACAGTACATTTATACATCTTCCAAGCCTCCTTTGCAAGAAAAAAAACTTCGTACCTTTGCACCAGTTCATGCTCATCCTGAGCATTCGGACGTGCACCTACTGTTCCAAGAATGGCGCTAGTTCCCCACACGGTCAAGCACCCGATGCTGACTTGGCAGGATCCTGAGGCTACCTACCGGCGACGAAAGAATGAGCCGGTTACTAACCGCACTGCCACACCGGCAAGGCCCGCCACACCCTAGCCCCCGCTATAGCCGGGGCCCCATGGTCGGTTATTGATCTGAGACAACGAACAAGGGAAAGTCATGGTACGATACACGGCTATAACTCGCATAGGACTGCCGAAAAGGGTTAGACCAAGCTACTCGCTTCAAAAACAATTTAGCTGTAATTCGTCACGTGTAATCCATTTCCCATGGCTATACGACCGAGTTTCTACGCGACCTTGCCTACTGAGGTTCCTACAACATGCCGATGCCTGCGACTGTCATTGCACAGTACTGTAATCAGAGACTGAGTGACAACGCTAGGCTTCCGAATCTGGAAAGGGGATATTACTTACCTAACAGCTATCCATCCACTTCTCATCTTCCGCGAGCTACGGAAAGCCTTGGCTCCCCCCTCCCCCCCTCTTTGAATTGCTTGGTAAAAGGGCTAGAAAAGGCTCAAATTGTCTGTTTTCTGACAATCAACTTACCAATCTTCCGTCTTGGGTACGTATGTACCTACCTACGCACGTGCATCCGGTGCAGCCTCGACTTCGTCCGCTTTCGCAGCAACACCGCCACACACCGTTTCTAGCGTACCTGTGCACCACATTTCCAACGGAGTTTGACGGCTTCATGTAGAAGGTACATGCGGTGTAGTGTTTACATGGTAGGTTCTTTGTATGTGACTACTCCCGATTCGCACCAAGCTAGCTCCTTGTAGACGACTACCAAAGACACTCGAGGCGAGAAGCTCGGAAGATTGGGGAATATCTCAGGTCGACGGCATTGTTGGAGGTATTCGTGTCCCAATATGCATGCACATCCGGCGCATCCACCACCCTAGGCCACAACCATTGACATCTGTGCCTTGCACTGCCCTCAAGTCATCGTCACCATCTACGTGCTCAGACCATTACCTTTTCTCCTGGCCCATACAACCGTCGGTGACGACAAATTGCTAGTAAGCATCAGGATTTAGTCTCGGTATCTAAGCCAACCCCCTGTTTCGAAATCTAGCAAGAGATGAAGAGGTACAGAAAGTTGATAGCTGGAAGTGTATATATGTTTGGACACCTTTTCTTCCAGTCCCCCACCCC
>Ga0265798_10012567_pt1 | contig 10206 bp, 9 predicted proteins | sample P3T30metagenome_FD_192430 | JGI IMG/M metagenome (GOLD analysis project Ga0265798, IMG submission 192430) | Plant litter microbial communities from East Loma Ridge, Irvine, California - P3 T30 | ecosystem: Environmental > Terrestrial > Plant litter > Unclassified | place: USA: California...
ACAACCTGAAGCTCGTGGTCATCGACTACCTGCAGCTGATGACCTCGGGCAAGAAGGTCGAGAGCCGCCAGCAAGAGGTCTCCGAGTTCTCGCGTGCCCTGAAGCTGATGGCCAAGGAGCTCCAGGTCCCGGTCATCGCCCTGTCGCAGCTGAACCGTGGTCCGGAGCAGCGGGCCGACAAGAAGCCGGCGATCTCCGACCTCCGTGAGTCCGGCTCCATCGAGCAGGACGCCGACATGGTCATCCTGCTGCACCGCGAGTCGGCGTACGAGAAGGACAACCCGCGTCAGGGTGAGGCGGACCTGATCGTGGCGAAGCACCGTAACGGACCGACGGACACCATCACCGTGGCCTTCCACGGGATGTTCTCGCGGTTCGTCGACATGCCGCAGTAGGTGCATGTGATCGTCGTCGCAATGTGTCGCAATGCAGCGGGAACCGTCGCAAACGGCTCACGCGACAAGTTACGGCGACAGGAAGACCAGCCAGGCGACAAGATGCACTGCGGGACCGTGCCGACGCGACACTTTGCGCTGCGAAACCAGGCCACGCGACAAGCTGCGCCGCAGCAGGCTGCTGATGCCTAAGCCACCGCAACGCCCACTCCGGATCGGCGACGCGCCACAACCACCACGAGCGATCCGGCGACTGGCGATGCACGTGACCCCCGAGCCCGGAGAGTGGCTACAAACCGCCATCAGCCGCTGGGCCTTCGACGTCTACAAGTGCTCCCGCCGCGATTTCCTGGAAACCATCGGCATGGGCGCCCTCCACCCGATCGAGATCCAGGGGCTCGGAGTCGCACTTCGCCCAGAAACTGCGGACACGATGAGCGCAGCTACCGGGATTCCCTTCGCCCGGCTCTACGCCATGACCCAGTCGATGCGCGACCACGCGACGTGGTCAACCTTCGCCGAACACATGCGCGACGGCGACACCTTCCCGTACCGCGAACGAGATCTTGGCAACGATCCCCTGTTCCGTGAAGTCATCCACAAGTGGTGTCCGGACTGCCTCAAGGAACGACCGGGCGTGCACGAGATGATCTGGCGCCACCCATGGCTGCACATTTGCCTGAAGCACCCTCGTATCCTCGCCACCAGATGCTCGGGGTGCGGTGAGCACCCACGGATCCCGCTCGGCCGGACCGCCCAAGAGTGGGACCCCAACACCTGCCCCAACATGGTCCTCGGTGCCCGCTGCGCCGAACCCTTCCACCAAGCCGTCTCTCCACCCGTGGACGAGCGTGGAATTCTCTATGCGGCGCAGGTACGCATCATTGCGCTCACCCGATGCCACGACCCACAACAGCGCGAACGCCTCTACGATCTCGCCCACCGAATAAGAACGGTGCAGGAGAAGGACGACGAGGCCCTCGCGGATCTGACTGGCCTCGACACGAGCGTCTTCCGAAACCTCCAACCCCGTCGCCTTGACGCAGGCCACTATGTCGAACACCTCGAAACGTTCACCGTCCTGGCGGCAGCCGCGTTCGTCATGCAGACGAAGAGCGAGGCGCTCCGCTCTCTAGGGTGAAACACTCCTAGCGCAAAATCACACGTCTCGGCTGTTCGGATCCCAGGTTCCCGGAACACGCTCGGCCCAGACGAATCGTCCGCTGTCGTCGTCTCGACGCAGATACCGCTCCAAGGACGGTGACTCAACCGTGGGCCTTGCCGCGACCCGATCACTCCAGCTCGGGTAGAGCTCCCTCTGCACGGCCTCCTCCAGCCGAACCAACGTGCGCATGTCGGGCCAAATAGCCCCGTCGAGGATCCGCAGGATCGTTGCGTGGGGAAGTCCTACATGGTGCGCAAGAGCCCGCACGCTCGATCCTCCCAGCGCATCGCGAACTCGTAACGCGAGCTGGCGGGCAGCCTCTGCAGCGGCGTCGTCAGACTCCAACTCTGGCCACGGCGCCGGCGTGCTCTCCGCCGGAGTCAAACGTTTTTCGCGCGCCATACAACCTCCCTCTTGCTAACCGTCAGCTTCGTGGATATTCTAGTAACCACGTAGTGGTCCCTTCGACAATTAGGTTGGCGTGTCGCATGATCGAAGTCCAGACAGCGCGAAGACTGCAAGCCTGGGAAGACTGGGACGAAGGCGCCTGGGGAGCCTTCGCAAACCGTTCCGACCCACCCTTGCTCACGGCTCTCGAGGCTCTGCGTTCCGAATCAGCGCCGGCCGCACGGGCACGACAGTTCCGGCCAGTGCGAGGTGTTCGGCACCTCGACTTCATCCGGCAAACCGACGCCGAGAAGACAACCGTTCGCGCCTGGTTCAGTTCTGAGGGGCGCACCACCTACTCCCGCGACCTCATGGAAATCGCAGTGGAAGACTTCGTGCTCGGCCACCCGACCCGCGACTACTCCCGTCGCAAGAGTCAGCGGCACAAGCCCGTCGCGGTCTGGACCCACACGACGCACGGCCACGTGCACTGCGAATCCCGGCTCGAACGCGAGTTCGTCCTGCTCGCGGACTTCGATCCACGTGTCGCGCACATCAGCGCGCAGCCATTCACTGCGCTATGGCCAAATGGCTTCCCACTCAAGAAGCACACTCCAGACTTCGGAGTCCTCTCCCCCGGCCTGCCCGCTATCGCAGTCGACGTCAAGACGCCCGCCGCTGCCGCGAAGCCCGCCAATATCGCGCGGCACGCTCTCATCCGCGAGACCCTCGCCGCGGCCGGCATCATTCACATCGTCTGGACCGGCCTACCGGAGTCCGTGACAAGGAATCTCAGCAGCTTCTCGAAGGCTCGACCCGACTCAGACCTGGCCCTGACGTACGGGCTCGAGCTGCTCCGCTACTGGCACCCCAACATCACCGTCCAGGAACTTGTCCGCAACGCCGCGCAGTTCGGCGCCCTCGACCGGCCCCTCGCACTGCAGGTCGTCCGCCACCTGCTCTGGACCGGTGCACTCCGCACCGACCTCCACAACGCCTACACCTCAGGATCCGTCCTGGAGAAGCCATGACTCCCGAAGAAATCACCAGTTTCGAAGACCGACTCACGGCCGTCGGTCTGTCAGCAGTTCGCATCGACCAGATAACGGACAAGACAAAGGTCGAGCGTGCCTTCCGTTCCGTGGACGACACCTTCGCTCCCCTCGTGCCGGGGTATCGCCATGACTGACCCGAGATACATGAAGGCGCCACGTCAGCGCCACGATGAACTGCAGGACGAGATCGACAAATATCTTCACGAGAACCCTGACCTTGTCGCGCGCGCACGGTACGTCAGCACGCTCCTCCCCTGGTTCAGGGACCACCACCACTACAAGAGCGGGAACCCCGAGCCGCTCCCGTCCGTATTGACTCTCCGACGACGGCTTACCCGTGTTCGCGCAGGCCGGTGCGCCACCGGTCTCGATACCGCCGCCATCCGGATGGCTCGCCTCCGCGCATGCGCGGTCGCGCGGCCACCTCGCTCCACTGTTCGTCTTCCCGGTGACGACCCCGCGAGGGGCTTCCGACGGCCGCACGCGCGACCGGTCCTGTGCGTGGACCTGTACACCGGCGCGATCATCTCCGCCCCCTGAACCGATAACGCGTCGGACCCGACCGCGGCCCCTCCTTCATCAACTGTGCTCGCGTGATTCGGCGCGCCGAAAACCACACAGAACGGAACCACCATGACCACCCAGACACGGCTCGTCCGCCGCGGCACGACCATCGTGATGGACGACCAGAGCTACGTCATCAGCGAGGTACGCGGCACGACCGTCTCCCTCGTCGACGGCACCGGACGACCGGCCGGCGACATCCCTCTCAGCGACGCGGTCACTGCAGCCCAGCAAGAGACCGCTCCACCCAACAACGTCGTCGAACTCCACCACTACTTGGAGCGGCTCCCGGAAAAGCAACGCAAGCGCGGAATCGAAGATGAGCGGATCCTGCACCTCCTCCGCACCGGTCGCGAACCTGAGGACCACCCAAACCAGCCACCAATCCCCGAGCTCGACCCGAAACTGCTGACCCTCGCAACCCGCGTAACGAACCTCGCCGCCATCCGTGTGAAGAAGCTCCGGAAGAACGGGCCGTCCGCCGGAACGCACGTCAAGCTTCGGTCCGAACGTCGACACATCGAGCGCGTGATCCAACGCTCCCGCGAGCGAGGCTACGTCCACGACGCACGCACGGCGAAGCCGCGACGTGATCGGCAGCCGGACGCGCTCTGGGACGAGCTCTACGAGTACCTCCTCGCCGAAGCCAGCCGCTCCACGCGCACTATCGCGTCACTTGTCCGCGGGTTCGTCGCCGCCCGCAAGGCTGCGCGGCGAATGAAGGACCTCCCATCGGAGCGGACGCTGCGGAACATGATCGCTGCACTCCGTGACCAGAACCCGGAGGGTCTCGCCGGCATCGCAGCGTCACGGCGATCGGCGAACAACAGGCCGCCCGCATCAATGCGTCGGCGCACCACGAGCCGTCCCGGCGAGCTTGTCCTGTTCGACACCACGAAAGCCAACGTCTTCATCAAGGACCCGAGGACCGGGAAGAAGCTCCGCCCCGAGATCACCATCGCGCTCGATCACTACACGCGTGCGATCGTCGGGATGTCGATCTCCGTGCTCACCTCTGGCATCGGCGTTGGGCTGTGCCTCGCCGACGTTCTCAGGCCGAAAACGAAGGACGATCTCCGCGAATGGACGCTCCCGGGTGACGCCCTCTACGAGCCGCCCTATGTCGGTGTCCCAGCAACCTGGGGGCACGTCGCCGGCTTTACTCCCGAGGCGATCGTCTCTGACAACGGGAAGCCGTTCGTCTCCGCGTTCACCTCCAACCAGATCGCCCGTCTCGGCATCGATTTTGAACCGCAACGCTCCTACACCCCGACCGACAAGCCCCAGGTTGAACGAGCATTCGGGACCATCAAGTCGCTCTTCGAAGAAGCGATGCAGGGATTCAGCGGAGGCGGTGTGCACGACAAGGGCGCTGACCCTGCGGGTGAACGGCTGATGTCCGGAACGCTGCTGGAGCGGCGTCTCCGACAGTGCATCGACCTCTACAACAACGCGCCGCACCGCGGACTCGTCCTCGAGGACGACCCCTTCGCCCGCATCAGCCCCTTCATGATGTGGAAGATCTCCATCGAACGCGACGGAGCCATCCGCACCACGAGCTGGAAGCACGACTGGATCCGATTCCTTCCCAGCAAGTCCGTCGTCATCGGTGCCGGAGGCGTACGTCTCAACCGCCTCCAGTACCAAAACGCGCCGTTGCTCGATGAGCTGCGGAAGGACCGGCGGCTCGGACAGCGCAACCTGCAGGTGTTCTACGACCCGACCGACCTGCGCAGCGTCTACTGCTTCGACGCTGACGGCAATGCTCACGAGCTGAAGTGGAAGTACTGGCGGGAAGGACTGCCCCGCTTCGGGGAAGTCGCCACGAACGCGACCGCGCTCTCCCTCGGCGGACGATCCTTCACCGACGCCGAGTTCTTCGACCGGCTCACCAGCCTCTTCGCCGACTTCGCAATCGAAGACGCCGCCGAAGCGCAGGCCGGGCACGAAGACCTCGAACCGACATTCACCGTCCTTGACCAAGACGAACAACGCGTGCAGTTCGGCGAGGACCTGCTGGCCCTCAACATCGCCCGCGCCCGCACCGCCGCGTCAGAGCCTGCCGCTCCTGCGCCTATGCCGCTTCCCGTCGACCGACCCGATCCTCGACCGAAGACGCAGGACGGCTCCCCCGCCTCGCTGCCAGCTGAGATCGACGTCGTCGACCTCTCCACGAAGCGTCACGGCCTCCGGAGCTACCGCCCCGGCGAAAGCTGGAAGCAAGCGCAGTAACGCCCTCCAAAGCAGTCCCGGCCAGACCTCAGCGTCCAGCCGGGACTGCCCCTCCCAACAGCCGACCCTCACATGGAGGCGTAGCAATGCCGACCGCCGAACTCGTCAAGCAGCCCACCGTCAAGGATCCCACATTCCTGCTTTGCCCTGACGATCAATTGTTCATCCGCGACACATTGAACGAACGACCCGACCCGGGCTTTCGCACCGTCACGCAGCTCCAACAGATGACCACGCGCGACCGGATGCTGTACGACCACGACCGCGCGATCTGGCACGCGACCGTTCCGCTCCTGCGCACCTCGCAAGCGAGCGCAGTGCTCGACCAGCTGACGACGATCGGGACGGCCGCAAGCAATCTCTCCATGCACCAGCAAGGCGTGCCGCTCATCAACGGTGAACCCGGTGTCGGCAAGTCGATGATCGCCCGCAGCTACGCCGCCGACGAGATGATCCGCCTCACCGTTCTGCGCGAATTCGAGATCGAACGAGGTCACAGGGAACCCGCACACGACGGAGCGCTGATCCGACCCGTCATCTACGCCTCCCTGCCCGCTGCGATGAGCCGCATCGAGCTCGAACGGCACCTCTGCGAACTGCTCGGATGGCCGGTCTCAAGGAACTCCTCCGCCTCCCTTGCCGCCGCTCTGCAGGCGTGCGAGACCAAGCTCATCGTGATCGACGAGATCCAGTTCATCGGCTTCCACGGAGCGACAGGACGGCAGGTGCACAACCTCATCAGAGGCATCACGAACCAGGGAGTCCGCGTCCTGCTGTGCGGCAACGACATCGCGTGGGTCATCGGCGAACGGAGCGCGCCGGACCAGGAAAGCTCCCGCCGACAGTCCCGCGGACGCTGGATCCCCCTCGAGGTGCCCAAGATGCCCTACTGCGAAGCCGACGCCAAGGCCGAGTGGGTTGAGGTCCTCGAGGAGTACGAGCAGCGCCTCCGCCTGAGCAATCTTCTCCCGCAAGGATGGCTCTCGCGGGACCTCGCGGCATACACGTGGGTCAGCACCCTGGGGTACTTGAACTCCCTCGCGACGCTCATCCGGCACGCGAGCGCGGCGGCGATGCTCAGCGGCACCGAGCGCATCGACCGAGCGCTCCTCGACACCGTGCCTCTCGAGGAAGCCGTTGAGGACGGAAGGCACAGCCGGCTCGCACTCTTCGACGCTGGCAAGTACGTCTTCCCGAAGCTGTGACGTTCGAGTGCTCCCATGCCGTCTCGACCCCTCGCAATCGCTCCGTCCCTCGCCCCCGATGAGTGGCTTTCGAGCGCGATCAGTCGCTGGGCGTGGGAGCACTTCCACACCACGCGGCAAGCGCTTCTTGAGCGCCTGCGCCTGCACGAACTCCCCCCGCCCATCCTCCACAACCTCGGAATCGAAGCTCCGGTACCCGTTCTCGCCGCGTTGTCGGCCGCGACCGGGATCACCACCGAACGACTCCACGCCGCAACCCTCGCACCCTTCGACGGCCGAGCAATCCGCATCGCGAACGGCCGGATCATGACCCACACGGGATGGGTCCGCCGAGCAGGGACGCGGTACTGCCCCGAGTGCCTCGCGGAGCAACCCGGCGTGTACCAACGGCACTGGCGACTCGTCTGGGCCTTCTTCTGCCTCCGGCACAATCGAATCCTTGAGGACAGCTGTCCCGGCTGCAATCAGCCGCCATGTGACGTTGTCGGAGCGACCACCGAACTGTGGGACCCGACCACCTGCCGAAACAACACATCCAACGGCAAACCGGCTCTCCCCTGCCAAACACGACTGGATGACGCGGCCGAATCGGTCACATTCGACACCCTGTCGCCAATCGCAGCGGCGCAGCGGCGCATCTACCGAATCATCAGCGACGACGACCTCCCGCTCGATGTCCTCCGCACGATCGCCGGGATCATCGGCAACCTTCGAGCCGGCGGCGACCTCCAGCTCATCAGCGGCCTCGCTGAGGTACCGCCCGAGACACTGCTTGGTCTCATCGAGGCGGAAGCACGCGTCGGATCCGCACCACCACACGATGCGTACGCACTCGCGGCCCTTGCCGCAGGCGCCGTCCTCCTCCTCGAAGGGTCAGAACTCGGCGTCCGTCCACTCATCCGACGAATCACCTTCTCCCGCAGGCCAGCGCACGTGCCGCGAGGCGTCGGTTTCGGACCGGGAAGCGCTGCTGAACTGCTCTCCTACTGGGGTCACCCCAACCCGTCGATGCGGGGCCGTGTCCTCCGTGCCATCGGGGCAGACATTACCCCGCGCGCGCAACTTCGCAGCGCAACCACCGAGAACGCCTCCACATCGCCGGCTGCCCCTCCTCGCGCCGCACCAGGGCTACTTTGGGCGAACTGGGCCGTGCCGCTGTACAACGCGCGCGGAACAACGATGCGAGCGATGAGGATTGCCTACGCGCACGTCATCAACGATCCTGCCCGACACTTCCCTACCCGCATCGTCGCGCTCGGCGACGGACGCGCACGAGCGACGACGATCGAAGCCCTCACACGGCTATGGAACGCAGCCCGTGAAGAACCGACACCGATCAATTACGACCGCCGCCGACTCCTCCTCAACGGCAGCACCATCATCAGTGCGGAGCACTGGCGTGCGCTCTGCGACGCGGCGAACACGGACCCAGGTGAACACCGCCGCCTCACCATCGCCCGATGGCATCTCTACCTTCGGGCGACAGGCGATGACGCTGCAACGCTTCCAGCATCCATCCGGGGAGTCAGGCGAAAGCATGACGCAGCAGACCTCACTTCCTTCGGCATCCGTTTGACCGCGGAGCTCGGCGACGGAATCGACGCGTACCTCGCCGGACTGCTGCACTTGCTTGCCTCCTCCGACGCCCAGGCTGCCCGTTCTGCGCAGGCCCCCGAACCCATCGTGTGGGCCCCTCAGCGGCTATCGACGGACCCCGCTGTCGGGCCTGAGATCGACGACATCGATCACGACAGGATTCACGCCATGCTCAGCGAAGGAACCCACTCCCTCAGGTCGATCGCCCGAGCCGTCGACCGCACGCCGGCGCACGTGAGGCTCGCGATCGACGCCAAGCCACCGTCATCCGGGCGCGTCACAGCTCATATCGCTTGGTTCGACGAGCTGGAACGCTCAGGGCCGCCGGCGGTTCGCGCCATACCGTGAGGCATCGGCCTTCCCCAGCGAAGCGCGCAAAATGCAGCCCCCGGCTACGAACGGCGTAGATGCTGATTCCCTGAGCAGTCCAAGCTTCGCGACCGCCACTCAAACCCCTCAACCTGGCGCACGACGTCCGGAACAGCGTGGAGTGCCGGAACGACCTGTACTAGCGCATCGGTGACCGTTTCGACCTGCGCTTCGAACACGCAAGCGCGGTACCAGGAAGGGCCGACCCAAGCGACGCGCCCCATACGGGTCCACGATTCATCCGGCCAGCTTGACCACAGCCAGCGAGCCCCGGAGCGAGCCGTATCGCCGCAGACATACACGCGATCCGCCCACCCAAGCATTTCGAAGGCGTTCACCACGCCGTCGCTGTCATCGTCGCCGGCATGCTTACGAATGACAGTGATCCACGGGTTCTCCTCATCCCTCGATGCGATCAGCTCGCGAGCCTGCGAGATCGTCTCCAACCGCTCCCAGTGTCCAAGTGTCTTCTGATCCCGGTACCACAGCTGCGCACTCGGCTCCGATGCCGAAGCGCTCCTGAACGCTTCCACTGGCACACTGAAGTTCCGAGGCGCGGTTTGCAGCAACCGATCGGGCGTCCTCGTCCTCTGGAAACACTCAGCGGGCATGAGGACGCTCTCGCCAACCGTTGCCCGCTGAGCCTGTGTTGCTGTCATTCGAGTCCACGTCAGCTGGGCAGGTTCCATCGGAGGTCGTATCCGGTGTCGGCGAGGAACCAGAGCCGACTGCGGACTTCGTTGAGTGCTTTGTTGTCGTCGTCGGTGCGGGTGTCGGCGCGGAGGAGTGTGTTGGCGGTGATGATGTCGTCGGTGCGGTCTCGGTATCCGGCGGCTGTTGCGGTGGCGAAGATGGTTGGGTCGGCCGGGATGATGAGTTCGGTCCCGGCAAGGTCGTCGTTTTCGGGTTCGAATCCGAGGTTCGTCATGTCGATTTCGTTCGCGGTGAAGGCGACGAGCCGGTAGGGCGTCGTCTTGCCGACCGTGATTGCCGGGTAGCCGGGGCGACTCGAGATCCCTCGTCCGGAGATCAGGCAGCCGGCGCTGATGAGCCGGTCCGCCTGCTCCGGGAGTGGTAGGTCGGATCGCCATCGCGTTCTGATGCCGCCGGGGCCCGGGTAGCAGGCGATGCTCCAGTCGACGAGGCCGCCGATCTTGCGGGATTCCCATCCGATGCTGGTGCGGTGCACGCGTTTCCCGAGCCGTGCGAGGGCGTCGTCCACTTGCCCGGGGGTGAGT
>Ga0265798_10012568_pt1 | contig 10205 bp, 9 predicted proteins | sample P3T30metagenome_FD_192430 | JGI IMG/M metagenome (GOLD analysis project Ga0265798, IMG submission 192430) | Plant litter microbial communities from East Loma Ridge, Irvine, California - P3 T30 | ecosystem: Environmental > Terrestrial > Plant litter > Unclassified | place: USA: California...
TTGGGGATGACATCTAGGGGAAGACTACAAAATGGCTGAAAGCGGGAATTCAGTAGCTACTTACCGTTAGCGCCAACTTGGGGTTAGCTGGGGATCAGTGTTCCCCTCCGCCGCCTTTTGGGTAGGTTAGGACATGCGCTCGTATTGTGGGATTGCAACATGAATGACCGACAATGCCAAGAACCACGCGTCCCCCCATCCGCGGATCCCCTGCGGCTACGGCCGTTTGACCCCGCTCTATGCTTAGGGGGGACCGGTCAACTTGACCGGTCCGGTTGGGCGTCTGGCTGGTCGTGGATGCGGCACCTCGGCTGTGGTAGCAGCTTGTTGCCTTGAACTAACTTTGGCTTGCATGTTTACGGGTACCGGTCTAAATTGGAACCCTTCCTACCCATTGCGCTATACCCACAGTGTTTACGAACCTACTCGAGAAGGGTAGACCGGACTAAGATGTTGCCAAACCGGTCATGACCATCTTAGTAACAACAAATTCGTCGATGCCGTATTTGCTGCCCTCCCTGCCAAACCCGCTCTGCTTTACACCGCCAAAAGGTGCCGCTGTGTCGCTAATAGCGCCTGAGATGAGCCAGTCAGCATCTTTATCAAACAGGGGATCAGATGCCCCACCCGGCATCGTGGCGAGTCGGGGGCACCTGCATAGAGGCATGCACTGACCAGTGTTGACTCCTACCATACCAACTTCGAGAGCTTCTGCGACTCGCCAACATCGACTCGCGTCTTTGCTGAAGAAGTATCCTCCAAGACCAACATCAGTGTCGTTGGCAAGATCAATAGCTTCCTGTTCACTCTTAAAAGCAAAGATGGCCGCAATCGGGCCAAACGTTTCTTCATCACAAATTTGCATGCCGGGCTGCATATTCGTGAGGATGGTGGGCGTAAAAAAATTAGACCCAGCGTCTGAGCGCCTTCCTCCGTGGACGAGCTGCGCACCACTGGAAATCGCGTTGCGGACGTGCTGTTCGACTTTATGCACTGCACGCTCGTGAATGAGTGGACCGTGTGTGGTACTCGGGTCGAAGCCATTTCCCACCTTGAACCCTTTCACGACGGCTAGCAGACGTTCGACGAATTCATCGTGGATGTCTTGGTGGACCAGTATGCGGTTAGCGCACACGCAAGTCTGTCCTGAAATTCGGAATTTGGACGCGACCAGCCCTTGCACCGCAGCTTCCAGATCAGCATCTTCGAAAATGATGAAGGGGGCATTACCACCCAACTCAAGAGACAGCTTCTTCAACGTCGACGCGCTCTGACGCATAAGAATCTTTCCGACAGCAGTGGAGCCGGTGAAAGACACCTTTTTGATTGATGGATGAGATGTCAAGACTTGTCCAACCGCCACCGTGTTCTTCAACGCCGTGATAACGTTTACCACTCCCTTGGGAATTCCAGCTTGGTGAGCGAGCTCGGCTAGTGCGAGTGCTGTCAAGGGAGCTTCTGCAGGAGCTTTGACGACAACCGTGCAACCAGCCGCCAATGCAGGACCAGCTTTGCGAGTGATCATTGCTGCAGGAAAGTTCCACGGTGCGATGAGTGCACACACTCCGACGGGTTCTTTGAGTGTTACGATCCGGTTGGAAGGATTGGTTGCATGGATGGTATCTCCGTAGATTCTTGGAGCCTCTTCCGAGAACCATTCGATGAAACTTGCGGCATAGTTGACTTCAGTCCTGGCGTCGGCTAATGGCTTTCCGTTCTCCGCAGTGATAATTCGTGCCAGATCTTCAGCGTTTTCGACGATCAGGTCATACCAGCGGCGCAGGAGCTTGGAACGGGCTCGTGCCGGGGTCTTTCGGAATTCCTTGAAAGCCTGGGAGGCACAATCAACGGCGGCTGTAGTGTCGGCCTCGTTAAACTCTGGGCACTTGACTATCTCGGTCAAAGAGGCTGGGTCTGATGGTTTAGAGATTAGATAAAGACCCAAGTAGACAATCTGACGCTCAGAGCGGCATTACCTTCAACTGCGAATTCTTTCGACGATGCTGCGCCAAGCCATCGGCCATCCACATAGCACTTCGACTTGAGGAGAGCTGCATTTCGTAACTGTACGAGAGAAAGTAACAGTCAGCCAGATCAGCATTGCGAATTACGTTCAGGTTCTTGGACTGACTCGAAGTGGGAAGGACATGATTGCGGTTTGTTCAGTTGCGGTGAATTTTTTGGACGCCTACGGAAGGATAGATACAAATAGTGGTTCAGAATGACCTGGCAATGGTTCGACCGGTTGTGGACGCCGGCTCCGGTCCGTATGATCATGGGCTACAGTACGGTGTATGTTAGCACTCGGGAACTGGGAAAAGCCCACCTTACTCTTGGCGTCTCTCCCGGAAGCCGGCTACCTGCGCTCCACGCCGCACGGACGAGCCGATGTGCGATGGTATGTTTCCATCGCTCATCGGATTACACTCCCGGCATGATCACGTGAGGCGACTTCAACATCGCTTTGCTCACAACTCTTGAGTGACTGTGTATAGAATCGAATTGTTATGCAAGATGAACTGGATATTGCCCTCTACTGATGCTCTCATGTCACCGATATCACATAGAGGCGGGTCTCTAGTATCGGAAACCCGGCCATGTACACAGCAAATTGACCCAAGTGTTTTGAAGGAATGTGACATCGTTATCGGCAGTATAGTTATATTAGCCTCGCCCTCTGCCATGAACGAGTTGCACTTCTAGTTCTAGATATACTTGTATGGGTTCATGATGCCTTTCGTGTCATACAGATTCTTGATTTGCTTCATCAAACCAATCATCACTTCGTCTCTCGAGTACTTCACGTAGTCTTTCTTTGCAATACCAAGTCCATGTTCGGCCGAGATCGACCCTTGATATGCCGCTACTCCTCGCAGATCCAAGGTTTCAAAGCAGCCTCTACGCGCTTATCGTAACGTCTGGTAGCGACGTTGATGTGCACGTTGCTGTCACCCATGTGGCTGTATCCACGACATCAATAACGGGGTAGCTGTCGTCTTGTTCCATTAGATCGTTGTCTTTGAAAATCTCTCTTGTCTCCGCTACAATCTTCTAGAGATCCGGTGACGGAATGGAGAGGTCATATTTGCAGACCCCACCGAAGTGCTGAGATGCTTCGCTGATGCCTCCTCGACACGCCCAAAGACTCTGTAGCTGGGTCTCGTTCTCAGCCAGAACTCCATTCACGACGATGCCTTCAGCCATGATACTTTCCAGAAACTCGCCAAGTTTCTCTGCATCGGGCTCACTGTTAAATCCAGAAGTCTCGACGAGACAGTGGAATTGATTGTCTCCTCCAAGCGGCAAGTTTCCTCTAGTGGTTTTGTCGTGACTTACAGCTTTTGTGACTCCCAATCCATCAGTTCGAAAGCGGACCGAATCTCGCCCAGACGGCTCTTGGCTGCTCTAAAAGCTAATTGCACATGCTCGTATGATGAGAGCGCAAGGTATGCGACATTTACAGCTTGGGGTAGCTGTACCCGTTGTAGCGAAATACCTGTGATGATGCCAATAATTCCTTCACTGTCGATGAAGAGCTGCTTGATGTCGTATCCGGTATTGTTCTTGCGTAGCTTGCAAAGATCATCGACAGTCGTGCCGTCCCCAAAAACGGCTTCGATTCCAAGTACGCTGCCGTGAAGACTGCCATAATTCAAGAGACGCAAGCCACCTGCGTTCGTCGCGATGTTACCGCCTATCTGACAAGAACCCTTTGCGCCAAGGTCCAATGGGAAGATCTATCCGCAGTCCTTAAGATAACTGTCTGCTTCCTCAAGAATAACTCCAGTATCCACACAGAGAACTCCAGATACATCGTCAAAAGATCTAAGTTTATTCATGCGAGACAGGTTGGTCACAACCTCGTCGGAGACCGGTGCACTACCTCCAACCAGCCCCGTATTACCACCCTGTGGAGTGACAGGGATGTTATGCTTGTTACAGTGTTCCAGGATCTTTGGAACCTCCGTCACATTTGCTGGCACCAGAACAAGCTTTGTCTGTCCGCGGTATTTGCGCATCCAGTCTATATTGGAAAATACCAGGTCTTCGCTAGCATCAGAAGTGACACTATCAATCATGGCATTTTTTAACCCAAGAATGCTTTTAAAAACCTCCACGTCCACTTCACTGACAGAGTGGAATGTTGCGTTCGCTTTAGATGTTGATATGATTCCGCAGTGAACTTGGTCTGACTGTCCAAGGCTTGTTGATCCCATATCGATGTGGTGCTGAATTGCGCCCGAAATGACACTAAAGTCTGGGTTCGATGGCATTGCAACGTCCGCCATACGTTCTGGGGATCGGTTCTGACGCTGACTCGCGCGAGTGAACGGCAGAGTCGTGAATTGAGCATCTTGTTTGGGTATCATAAAATAGGGATCAACAACTTTTCAGAAGCGATAACATAGTACCTTGAAAGGGTTTATGGGTCTTCCGTCGAGATCTACTCGTCTCTGTACATTTGCTGGAGGGAAGCATCCTTCCGGTGCCTGGCAACGATGAGCGAGAAGCGTAAATCCCGGGTCGGTCGCAGGGGTTGTCCGAGCCTGGAAGAAGTTCTAATGTCTCGGGGTAAACGGACTATAGAAGCGCCGGCACATATTGATCTGCCGGCACTCGAAGCCTTCCCGACTTGCGCGCAATGATCGGATGGAGTTCAACGCTAATTTCCAAAGATTGGACACCGGTCAGCTTGCTGGGTTGTCCGTGACAATCTAATTATGTGACATTCTCAGCAACTACATGGCCAACGCGAAGTGCAACACAGCCAGCGACGCAATTCCTCCACTTCCCTGACTACATAGTCTGAGCAGACAATGTCGACGTGTGTACAATCGGTGGCGGTCCAGCCGGCTTAAGTGCAGGCATAAAGCTTAAACAAGAGCTTCGCCACAGAGCACCGGATCATCAGCATCCGACCGGTCTATATCTCGCCCAGCCACGTACGAGTATTGAGTTCGGCACAGTAAGCGTAGAATATCGTACCAGCTACACCGGCCCGACAACTTGTTTTGTCCATCAAGATGCTACCAGATATATTGCCATCTAGACTGCTCTGTCTTGCAGCAGCGAAATGGATCGCAAACATCTACAATTTCGAAGCTTGCAATATCTCATAAAGACCCAGAGATAGCTGATCCCATGCTTGATTTGGAAAGACCAACTTATATGGTGTTGGAAAACAGAGTAGGTGGAGCAAAATGAGGACTGGTTGGATTCCCACCCACAATTTACAATACATTGGGTTCCTGACTACGACAGCGGATGAGAGGTCCGCAAAAGGAGAGCCAATGGCAGATTTATCCTCGGCCGTTGCCCTCCCATTGTTAGTCGGTATACCACGTCCCGTACTCTCGTTTTAGTTCGAGCCCGCAGTAATGTGAGCATGCGAGTAAATTTGTTCTCCTATACAAGTGGATATGAATTCTAGCTATCAAGCCGCTACATCGATTAAATCACAGTCATTTTCGCATTTTGACGTCCATGATGCAGAGATGACTATTGCTTTCGAGTACACTCACAATAATCCACTGGTTCGGCTACACAAGCCAGTCCCCTGGATCATTAGCGCCAGGGGGTAGCATATATCCTCAGCGTCATACGGTTTCACAGCGAGCTCGTACGTCTTGCGCCCGGAAAGATAAAACGTGGGTAGTAGTACTCGTGGGACGGCAAGTCAACTCGATACTAATAGGTCATGATGTTTTGAACACTCTCATCTATCACTTTACAGGCGTTACTAAAAATCGTTTACTTCCGTTCATGAAGCACGCATATCCGCCTCCAAGGCATCTGCCATATCTCCAAGAGTATCGAACCTCCAGTCATAGATCTCTTCTGCACGGTTTCCCATGGTTGCGCCCGGTCGCACAATCCAGCTCGACTTGATACCGAAGCTCTTAGCCGGGTGGTGGTCGTGGAACTGGCTTTGTGCGGTCTGCAGGATCTCCTCCTTCTCGATGCCAAATTGCTTCTTCACGTGCTCAATCATGTACTCGAAGTTGCGGGGATCCGGCTTGTAGCTTCCAACATCTTCGGCGGTAATGACAAGGTCGAAAGGAACTCCCTGCAGAGGTCCCGAGTTGGTACCGGCAAAAGAAGTCCGGTCAGTGTTGGAAAGAACAACAAGCTTGTAGTGCTTCGCAAGTCGTTTGAGCGCATCGACAGTGTCGGGGAATGCGGGCCATTGTCCAACTGATTGTCCGAAAGCCTTGTTCTGCTGCTCGGTGGGCGCGGCCAGACCAAGCTTTGAGGCAACGAGAGGATGAACCTTGGTAAGCAATTCGGAGTACCTCAAGCTCGGGTCTTCCTTTTGCGCGGTGCGCTCGCATTCGTGGTAGACATCAAGGAGGTGCTCACGGCTGAAAGTAGAGTTGCCTGTGTCCAACAGAGGCTTCAGTCCATTCAACACGCCGGCCTCCCAGTCGACCAAAGTCCCATAGACATCGAAGCTAAGCGCCTTGTAGTTGGTTAAGTTCGCCATGTTGGGTAAGAAGTGTGGTTGGCGTGGTGTGAGAGGTAGCGTGCGGTCAAACAGTGTGTGAGATAAGATAGCAAAGGTGTGGCTTTGGAGTTTGTTCGAGGTGGCCCGTTTGGTGTTATATCTTGCCATACAACGAGGCGACCTAACGGGATTGGTGCTAAGGCACGGTGTCATCAGGGTTTCTCCGCAGAGACGTGCAGGGAAGCATGGCGGGATGGCCGTTTACCGGATACTACCCGGTCACGATATCGGCGGCCGGGCGCCGACCGGCACCACGATTGGCCGGGGCCGATCCACAAGTCGGTGGGTAGACATGGAACAGCATAGAATTCACGGGATGCATATCCCGGACCGTGACAGGCACATGTACGATACGACACGCACAGGCACAGGCACATGCACCCAAAATACCCATCTCTCTCACCCCCACCCTTCTTTGTAGTGAGTGTACTAGCCGTCTCTTCGGCTAGACCCCTGTACGTAGTCGTCAGTTATGTTGTGTCAGCCGCCAGCTTTTGCCTAGGCGAAGTCAGACGTATCGAAGCAATACATGTCAGTCGGAGCCGGACTCAGATGCTCCAGAAGCCATTGGTACGGCTTAGGGCTACTATGAATGGCCGTTGACAGAGTCATGACAAAATAGAACATTGAACTCTGGCATAGGGATGAGCGCGCTTTTATAAGCAGTACAAAATTATCGCTTAAGGATTACGACGCAAACGGATGTTGAGCACATGTTAACTTCAGAGGCGGCTAACAGCACCTGAGACCTCTGCTCTGTGATTCACGAATACTTCAAAGCATTCATAATTCAGTCCCCGAAGCCAGTGTTCGATGAATGCGTGAAACTAGCGCGCTGTTGTGAGTGGCGCCAGATTGCCACTCTGGAACTACGCAAAGAATATGTCAAGCACATGTTGACCACACAAGCGATACTTGTGCTCGGTGATTCCACGAAAGGCCCAATGCGTTCGTTACCCAAACCTTAAAGTTATTTCTCGATAGATAGAAATAAATTGTTGCAAACGTTTTCGTAAAATTTTGGGACCCTATGCGCTGACTCGAACACCCTTGTGACCTCATATTTCGTCCAATGTCTGATCTCTCCAGCTTTCTTTGGCCTCAGTTCCTTCTCCTTACTGCGAAGCTTCGTTCGATGCAGCTTGTCGGATGACGGCGTCCAGGGCCTCGATAAGGGCGGGGACTGCGTATTTGTCAGAAAAGTCAACATCATTTCAAAAGGGAGGTGCGTAAACTACCATGTTGCTCCTGGAAGATCAGCATCGGGCGTAACCTGACAGTTGCGGCACCACAAGTGCCGATGTTGACACCAAGCTGCTTCATTGCTACCACGAGAGTGGCAGGATCTTTGGTGTCGAATGCGAGGAAGGTTCTACGGCCAGGTTAGTGGATTGTCGCACGGCGAAGGTGGACGGCTGCGACTTACCCGTGGCCCTTGCCGCGGAGGTTCTGAACGTATTCGGGGTACTTAGTGGCAAGCTTCTCGAGCTCGGCGTAGAGTACTTGTCCGACACGGGCCTGTTCCTGAATTTAGCAAATACTATGGAGCAACCATGGTTTATCATTACATACACATTGGCTGACGAGGTCGTTCTCCAAAATCTCCTTAACAACGGCGTTGCTCATGATTACGCGAGCTGCGTCACCAATCCATCTATGACTAGTCAGTTGCTGCGTAACATTGCCGTTGGGGAGCTGATCTACGTGTTGAATTGGCGGTATGCCTTGTCCGGAATCAACTTCTCGTTGCCAAAGAAGTATCCGGCAGTCTGTGCCTTCTTCGAGAAGGTGACAATGTCAGGAGGAGAAGACAACTCCCAGTGCTCGTGGCCCCAGAATTTGCCGGTCGCACCGAAGCCTAGTGGAAGGTTAAGCACACTGTTTCCAATAATTGCATCTCGAAGCGATTCCCACGAGACACACTTACCAGTTTGGACCTCATCAGCAATGAGGACGACGTTGTGGCATTGGGTAATCTCGCGGAGACCCTGGAAGAATGCTGCAGAAGCGTGGTTATCACCACCTTCAGCTTGGATGGGCTCGGTGATGAGAGCCGCAACGGGGCAGTGCCTAGTATCCTGATCAGTATGCCAATACCTGTGAGAGCTCCCGTGATGATGAGATATCGGAATTACCACGAAGTAATGAGGCGCTCGACCTCAGCCAAACATCTCTTCTCCTCTGCGTTGTTAGCATCTTTGTTTTCCTCCAAGGGGTACTTCAGAGTGGGGAATGGTGCGCTCGGCCAGTTGAACGACGGAATGTCCAGCTTGTGCACAGCCTTCGATCTCGTGGTTGAGAGACTGCCAAAGCCACGACCGTGGAACGAGTTGGTGAAGCTCATAACCGCAAGTTCAGGTGACCCAGGCTTCGCGTTGGCCATGCAAGATGTGATCTCTTCAGCTGTCCACTCCACATTCTCACCCCTCTCCCTTCGGCGGTATAACATGAATGCCGCCTTGAAAGCCAATTCGTTAGCCTCAGAACCGGACTGTGCTGTGAAGATCTTGTCGAGGCCTCTAGGTGCAACACGCAGCAACCCGTCGCGCAGCTGATCGTTCCATCGCTTGGAGGGGAAGTTGCCAATAGCTGGGCGGTTGGCGAGGGCAGAAATCATCTCGGGCGACTTGGCAGCCTCGATCAAAGCGTGATTATTGTATCCCACGGGGATAGAAGCGATCTGGGAGTAACTAATCAAGCATTAGAACCACGGTTGTCAACGAAAAGTATCGAGCCACTCACACATCCAGGTAACGGTTTCCGTCAACGTCAACAATGCTTTAAGATTATTGTCAGCTTCTCGTGGTGTCAATCCAACGTAGACAAGGTAAACGCACTAGTTATCCTCGCTGTTGTCGTAGTCTACGACAAAGTGTACAGCGCGGGAATCGAACACATCACCAAGCTTCTTGACCAGTTCGATGGACTTGGGGCCCGGAACCTGGGTTACGGTCTTGTGCGTTTGGATTCCGCCCATGATAGTGAAGTGCTCGTTGGTCCTGGTGTTCAAACTAATCTCCTGAGTGGTTTGGGAGAAACTTGCTGGAGGTTCGTCGATATGGCTTCGCAGCTGATTTTAAGGAATGTCCTTAGTGCCAGATCCGGACCGGTTCCGACTAACATTTTCTCTATTTCTACGGCACCGAACTCGTGAACGTGGGGTCGCCACTCACTAGGAATAATTCCCGGGGTCCAGCGTGAGTCACGGGACAGAGCGGACCGAGTAGCATGGCCATTTGAAGATATCTGCAAGATCTACGGTACCGGTCCCATCCACCGGACCGGCTACCAGGGTCAATCTCTATCCTAAGCTACTTCTTCAACGAAGTTTATCCAATCCAAAAATAGGTGTTGTTAGGTGCAGCTGACATTGCATTGACATTGCTCCCAATTGAGATCTTGGCATTTTTTTTGGCAGGTAGTTTGTAGATCTCGTGGCTGTGCTACCCCTGCAACACTAGCTTCTCACATTCAATGTGAGAAGCTAGTGTTCAATGTTAGCCTGTTGTTTGTGGTATAGCTCCTACGGGAGCTGCCGGTGAGGGGACCTCGTCAGCTCGTGTTGGTGGATTTGAAGTCGAAGTTGACATAGCCGTGAGAGCGTTATTTTCGATCTTCTCCTTCATTATCTGCTAACCACGTCGTCAACGATGCCGTCCAATATGCACCCCTTCGAACACGTGATGGACCTCTCTATGCC
>Ga0265798_10012569_pt1 | contig 10204 bp, 19 predicted proteins | sample P3T30metagenome_FD_192430 | JGI IMG/M metagenome (GOLD analysis project Ga0265798, IMG submission 192430) | Plant litter microbial communities from East Loma Ridge, Irvine, California - P3 T30 | ecosystem: Environmental > Terrestrial > Plant litter > Unclassified | place: USA: California...
ATGTTGATGAAGTGACCATTCTTCCAGCCCATGTAAAACGTCTTTGGCTGGCCGGAGCGGTACTTACCGACGATTATTTCAGCGATGCCACGCATTGAGCTTTTGTCGTCATAAACTTCGTCGCGGTACGGGAATATAATCACGTCAGCATCCTGCTCAATGGCACCGGAGTCTTTCAGGTCAGCCAGGGTAGGTCGCTTGTCCTGTCGGCTTTCCACGCCACGGTTGAGCTGTGACAGGAGGATTACCGGGACTTTGTTGCGAAGGCAGAACTGCTTCAGCTTGCGGGTGATCTCACCAATGGCGATATCGTTACGCTCAGCTTTGGGCTTCTTCATCAGGCCGAGGTAGTCGATGGAAATAAAACTCAGGCCGCCGTCCATGTTGAGGCGTTCAGCGTGGGCAATGATTTCATCAACGCTCATGGTTTCATCCAGTACGTAGTTATCCTCGTCCTGAAGCGTACCTGTAGCGCCTGTAAGCCGCGTGTACTGCTCGTCCAGCATGTTCAGGGGATTACGCAGGGTTCCGATAGACAGGCCAGCACGGTCAGCAACATGACGTTCAACAACCTGCATATCTGACATCTCCATGGATATCATCAGGCCGCGCCCTTTCTGCCGGCCAATTGAGTTTCCGATGTTGATAGCCAGCTCTGTCTTACCCATGCCTGGACGGCCAGCGATGATGATCAGGTCTGTACGGTCGAAGCCGCCATACTCATCGTCCATCGGCTGTATGCCAGTTTTCAGGTACAGGCCGGAATCCTGCCCTTCCATTCGCTTGCCCAGCACGTCCATGTAATCTCCAAGCATGTCACCTATTCGCCGCGGTAACCGGTCGTTAGTTTCAAACTGTATTTTCGACAGTAAGCCCGCCACATCTGCCAGTCGTTCGTTGATGTCGTGAGCGCCCGCAGCTTTCAGCAGCGAAATAGCATCATTCAAATCAGTAACACCTTTGCGGATCATCCAGCACTGACGAACTCGCTTCGCCCAGGCTTTGATATTCGCCCCAGACTTACACCTCGACGAAACATCGAGCACAAAGTTCTTTGAATCTTCAGGAATGCTGTCGCGCACCGTGAAAATATCCACCGGTTCGGCTTTGCTCAGAAGCGCGCAGATAACCTCGTACATTCGGCGCAGGTGAAAGTTTTCAAACGCCTCAGATGGCAGCTTGCCCGCAATGTCCCGGCAATCTATGTGATCGCCTTTAATCATCATCGCGCCTACCAACTGCTCTTCAAATTCATAGCTATCCATGTTGTGGCTCCTGGCTGATTACCTGGTCAACGATGCGCTGGGTTAGCGCGGTATCCACGCCGTATTTTTTACCGGCTGGGTTATCTCCCATGGCGTACGGAGTAGGCTGATAGCCAAACTCGATGTAGCCGTTGATGAACGTGTCGATGTCCTTCGGCTGGCGCTTTGTTTCCCGGCAGTGCTTAAGGTGGGACTCATACAGCCGCTTGATGCCCTTCTCGGTAGTCGTGCTGATACTCACGATCCGTGGAAGGCCATGCTTCTGGGCTTTGCAGTTCCAGGTGTCTTTGAAGCGCTCACGGTTGAATGTGAATTTACTGACAGGCGGTTTTTCAGGGGGTGATTCTTCCTGAACCGGTAAACTCCCCTCTGGGGATATAGGGGTATTTTCTTTTGTCTTTTGTTTATTGTCTTTTGTGGTTAGCAACTTCTGCGAATGTCCGTTAGCAACTTCCGCTAAGTTTTTCTTAGCAGGTTTAGCTAATGTTTTGCTGAATCCGTTATTCTTAGTTTCCCACTCAGAGATGTTGGTATTCATCCCGACTTTTCGGCCTTCCTGTAGCAGGACCTTTTTCCTGACCAGGCTATTTTTGGCAGTCGAACAATGGGTGAGATGCTTCCCTATCATTGCCTCCAACTGCTCATTGCTGATCCAGTCCATCTTTTTGCTATATCCGTATGTTTTGCGCCATACGGCCATGACGATGCAGAGTTCTGTCTCTGGCAGCCCGGAACACATCGTTGCATCGAGAAGCTCGTTAGCCAGGCGCAAGAAACCATCTTCAAGCTGCGCCACTCTGCTCTCCACGACCTCTATGCGAGGCTTACGGTAATCCGATAACTTAGCGACGCTCATCTTTCTTCACCCCTGCTTTAGCCAGTCTGTAAACGCCAATGAGCCTCTCAGCGAAAGGCTTGCTATTGGCTGCTGCTACGACCAGCCCATCAGGTGAATCAGGATGGCGGCGCTCCTCTTTTTCCTGGTAATTTCTGCGTTTACGCATGTATAATTACTCCTGTGAATTGATCCAGTCTTTTCGCATCAGGCCTCAAAGAGTTCGTCGCTCTTTGGGGCTTTTTCTTTTGTCATTTCCAGTTGCAGCCGTGAATATTCAAGCTGTATCCAGATCAAATGCCGGTAGTGTTCCAGCGGCATCTTCCGTTCTCCGCGCATCACAAAATCCTCTACACCGCAGGCGGCGAGAGTTTCCATAATTTCCGGGTATTTTTCGGTACGGCGAAGGATGGTGCTGTCTGCCACTTCGAGCAGCTTGGCTACCACTGACTGACGGGTGTTTGATAATGCCTGGTGAGCAGTCGCCAGCAAGTGACGACCGATAAACGCAATATTTCCTGATTTGCGTGGGTTTGCCTGTTCCATTTCTTATTATGTCCATGTTGGTTAGATAGTTAGTTACGTGTGAGCACCGTGGGGTGCCACTATGTTTGTGCACCTGTATCGGCGCGGTTAAGTTGTGTAAAGAGCGGTAGTGCTTATGCGGCCTCTAATTCAGGCCAGATACTTTCCCAGTCACTTGGATGAAGGTGCTTGCGTGTGACTACGCCGAAACTGGCCTTTTCAATCAGTACGCATAGTGCAGGCCCCAGGTCGTGATTTTTGCTTAGTGCTTTACGGAGATAGCCAATGGTTGTTCCGCACTTGATAGCAAAAACACGCTGTTCATCCAGTGAAAGGTTGTTGAGATAGATGCGTAGTTCGTTCATCTCGTTTCCTTGTTTACCTTCACATAGACATAGTTTACCTACAGGTAACGATTTAAGCAATACCTGTGGGTTATTTACCACAGGGTAATCTCATTTAAAATGCTCACCATGGACAAATACGAAAAACGGCGCCAACGCCTGATACAGATAAGAGACGAGATGTGCGGTGGAAAAGCCGTGGATCTAGCTCGCAAAATCGAAAGAGAACCGTCTTATGTCTCGCGCATGCTTTATGAGGATGGTAAAAATGGGAAAAAGCGAATCGCAGATGATATGGTTGAAATCATCGAGAAAGCATTTTCACTCCCTCGCGGTTGGATGGACGGCATAGCCGATAAAGGACATGGGAATGTCCAATACGCAGGGCCAAACACGGGCATGAAGGGATTCCCATTGATTAGTTGGGTAAGCGCTGGGCAATGGCAAGAGGCCATAGAACCCTACAAATTAAACGAAATTGAGGAATGGCCTGAAACTACTCAGAATGCCGGCCCCTCATCATTCTGGCTGACAGTCAAAGGCGACTCGATGACTTCGCCTGTAGGGTTTACTGTGCCAGAAGGAATGATCATCCTCGTTGACCCGAGCAAAGAGGCTAAAAGTGGGAAGCTGGTAGTCGCAAAACTTACTAACGACAATGAGGCAACCTTCAAAATGTATATCGAAGATGCCGGAAGAAGGTTCCTCAAGCCACTTAACCCGCAATATCCGATCACAGAAGTTAATGGCAACTGCTCCATCATCGGCACTGTCATTGACGCTAAGTGGCAGAAACTCCCATAACACCTCCAACAAAGCCCGCATTCAGCGGGTTTTTCTGATTTAGTTACCTCACACTAGAAAATAAATAACCTGAAAATTCAATCGGGTAAACTTTTACGCCCAAATACTTTACCTATGGGTATAGACAATGAATTTACCCTGAGGTAATGTTTATCTCACAGCAGGACGCTGAAGCACTAACAGGCAGGGAATTGAGCCTGGCTCTTTAACAATATGACAGACGCCGATACAGGCGTACCAAATCAGAGATGATTTTGGGCAAGAGAGGGGTGGAGCTTACGGCGAGAGTTTACCGTCGGACCTGAGAAGCCTCTTAAATTCGGAAACGTCACGGGTTCCGGCTCTTGCACCAAAATCATCACAGGAGATAGCCATGAATTCACGTGAACGCCGTGCTCAGGCTTACAGAGCAAAGTGTGCAGCAGAGAACGCACTGGGCAGAAAGATAGAAGCAACGCTGTCTGGTTGCAGCATCAATGTACTCACAGCAGTAACAGCGGCACCGAACTGGCGCAATCGTGCTGAGCCTGAATTTGTAACGCAAGAGAACCCTGAGTACCGGAAGGTGAATAACCCTTACGGCCAGCTCACAAACGCCAGGCAGAAACAGCGTGGCTTCAGCATTCCACTTATTTGAGGTGATGCATGGAAGAGTTTGATCAACACCCTGATGACGACATGTCTCAGTATGAGGATTATCGCTATGAATACTGACGCCCAGAGGTGGTGCGGTCAGTTCAAGCGATGCAATCGGAATGCATGGTTAAGCCAGAGGACGGCCACCCTTACATCAAGAACGGCGTGGTTGTTGACCCATGGGCTAACCGGACTACAGAAATGATAAAACGCGAATTAGCCGCCAAGTGAGCGGCTTTTTTTACGCCTGAATAACAGCGGCGCTGCCGTATGGAGATTGAGATGTGTGAATGCCTGAAGCAAATGGAAGAGAAGCTGAAATCTCACCTCATGGAAAAGGTGCCTGAAGGCTCTGAGGTCAGCAAGGGATTTGATACCGGATGGGATAACGAACTGATGTCATTCACCACAAGCAAGCTCTACGTGATGATGAGGTACAAGTTGGCGTATCGGGCAGTTAAGAAAGACGGCACTCTGGCAAAAAATCTCACCCGGCTGGAGACGAATCTAAAAATGGCTTACTGCCCGGTGTGCGGTGAGAAATACGAAAGCTAACAGGCTGCCACCGGGCGGCCTTTTTTACGGGCTAAAAACATGATTCAGGTGAATGGCGAGAGAGTAAAAGTGGTGCGCATGGCGTCAGGATATTTATTCCGCCTGAAGCTTCAGGGTGTTGGTGTAACTGGAAGAGCGGGCACAACCGTCAACCGTGACCAGCTCAGAGCAGCGGTCAGGAAGCATTATCTGGAGAGGAAATGAGCGAAGAGGATTATATGGCGATAGAAGCGGCGAGTCACAGCCGGGAAATGGCAACAGATGCAACCATCCGTGATTACTTCGCGGTTAAGGCGATGCAGGGTTATTTAGCAAATCCATGGCAGGCAGAGCAGCTTGAATCACTTGGTGAAAGCGCAGGGGAGCAGATGGCTACTGTCGCTGAAATTTCATATTGCATGGCAGACGCGATGCTACGCGCTCGGGGCCAATAAACCTGAGTGACACCGCAATGCCTTCGGCTTGAGGGCATTTCGATGACACCCAGTCATCACAACGCGCTTTAGAGATAAGGTGACGTTGGCCGTTATTGTCCAGCTTGACGCTCACTCCGGGCGGCTTTTTTTACGACTGTATATCAGCGCTCATTCATCCGAGTGGGTATCGCTATGCAAACCAACCAAGGAATACACCCATGCAACTTGCAGCTGCTGGGGCTACCCGTGTGGGTGGCTCCAATTTCGACGCATTCAAAACAATCCAGTTTCAGCGCTCCAACATTCTCACCAGCGCCAGCTTCACTCCCCCACCCCGCAAGAGCTGGTTACAGAAGCTCTGGGAAATGCTCTGTAGTGAAGGCAGACCATGAGCCAGCCAGATAAGCAAACAGTTCGCAACATGGTGATGCTGGCCGTTGCGAAGAACGATAACGATTTGCGTGTAGCAGCAAAGAAAATGTACTGGGAGGTGGCCTTATGAAGCTCACATTCAAAGACCGACAGGAAATCGAAAGCATCATCGAAAGGTTTGGTGAGACGGAGCACGAGCAGGTTTACGCGATGGTTGAGCAGACTGTTGAGCCTCTAAAGCACAGCCATGTGGAAGCCGCTATGACGCTTTTCTTCTCGAAGCAAGGCGATGATATGGAAATGGTTGGCCGCGCTCAGGATGGATTAGACGCGCAGGATATGGCGCATAAATTCATGTGGGATTACGTGACTAAGGTCAAGCAGCAGCAGCTGGCTGAACAGATATGGAAATCCCGGCATTCTTACAGCGAGGTAGCGTAATGAATCAGCAGTTAGTTAATCAGATTTTCGAAATTGTGAACCCGCTTAAGGCTGAGTTTGAGCAGGTTTGCAGTGAAAAATCAGTAACCTTTAAACGTGAGTCTGAGTTCGCAATGCAGATTTTCGCGAACAACGACTACCTGGCTGGGATTGCTGTGCAGAACGCCACTTCAACCCGCAGCGCAATTATGAACGTCTCAGCGATCGGGATAACTTTAAACCCGGCACAGAAGCTTGCCTACATGGTGCCAAGGAAAGGCGCTATCTGTCTCGACATCAGCTATATGGGCCTGATGCATATCGCTCAGCAGTCAGGAGCGATCAAGTGGTGCCAGTCAGCGATTGTCAGGAAGAACGACAATTTCATGCGTACCGGCATAGACAATGCCCCACGGCATGAATTTAACGAGTTCGACACTCAGGAGCAGCGCGGCGAAATCGTTGGTGCATATACGGTAATCAAAACAGATGAAGGTGATTACCTCACGCACACCATGCGAGCGGAAGATATCTTCTCTATCAGGGACAGGTCTGAAGCATGGAAGGCATATAAGACCAAAGGTAAATCCTGCCCGTGGGTGACTGACGAAGAGCAGATGATCCTGAAGACTGTGGTCAAGCAGGCCGCTAAATACTGGCCTCGCCGCGAACGGTTGGATGCCGCTATTGACTATGTGAACACCGAAGGAAACGAAGGGATTAACTTCAGCCAGGAACACGGGCCGGAAAAGGATGTTTCCCCAGCCACTCTCGAAACACTGAAGACCATCACTGACCTTCTCACCACGATGGGTAAAACGTGGGATGAGGACATGCTCCCCCTCTGCTCTCAAATCTTCCGCCGGCCAATTAATACGGCTGAAGAGCTAACGGAAATTGAAGCGGTGAAGGCTCATGACTTCCTGTCAAAAAGGGCTAAGGCGGCAGCATGATTGAGGCTGACTTGATACTGGAACGGACAGGGGTAGACGTCCGGAGAATTGAGCAGGGAAGCTCTGACTGGCACCGCCTAAGACTCGGGGTGATCACCGCATCATGCGTATCTAACGTCATATCTAAGCCACGGAGCGGCACTAAGTGGACTGACATGAAAATGTCTTACTTCCATGAGTTGCTAGCGGAAATCTGCACTGGAGTGGCGCCGGAGGTTAATGCCAAGGCGCTGGCTTGGGGTAAGCAGCATGAAGAATCAGCCAGGGCACTATTTGAGTTCACCGCTGGCGTTGATGTTGTGGAAGCCCCAATCCTTTACCGTGATGACACCATGCGCACAGCTTGCTCACCAGACGGCCTGTGTAACGACGGGCGCGGCCTTGAACTTAAGTGCCCTTTCACCTCTCGCGACTTCATGAAGTTCAGGCTGGGCGGCTTTGATGCTATCAAGTCTGCATACATGGCTCAGGTGCAGTACAGCATGTGGATCACAGGAAAGGATGCCTGGTATTTCGCTAACTACGACCCCCGCATGAAGCGTGAAGGAATTCACCACATCATCGTCGAACGTGACGAAAAATATATAGTTGACTTCGAAGAAATGGTTCCTGAATTCATCCTGAAAATGGATGAGGCTCTGGAGGCGATCGGCTTTAAGTTCGGCGACCAGTGGAAATAACCCTCCCGGCTGGCGTTCCGCTGGCCCAATAACGGAGCTATGAAATGGACAAATATTACGTATCAGGCTGCAAAGATAACGGCAGCGAAATCGAAACCTGCGATGACAGCGCTGCAACATTCTGGACGCTGTACGAACGGGACGAAAAAGGATTAAGCCAGGGCATCGTTGATCTGCGCTTCCGTGAAGATGCTGAGGCTGCAATGGCCGTTTATGTCGAGCGTGACACGCTGCAAGAGCAGGTGAAAGCGCTTGAGTCTCACCTTGAAGATATTTATGTAGCAATCAACTACTCAAAAGAAAGATGCGAACAAACAGGCGATAGTCCATTTGACGCTATCAGCGATTTGAAGTCCCAAGGCGCGGATTCGGTGCTCCGTGCGCTAATCACATCTGACGATGATGACTTTACTGATGCACCTGCAATATGCGCACACGTCGCCGCTCAGTTACGCACTAAGCCAGAAGGAGAGCAGTCATGAGTAATCTGGATAAGCTGAAAGAGTTGGCGAAAAAGTCAACTAATGCGCTCGGGTGGCCTGATTTCGCTGGACAACGTAGACTTGAGCAAGAATTAACACCAGATGTCGTGCTTTCACTAATTGAGCGACTGGAAGCAGCACAACAGCATGCGGTTGACGCCGAAAGCCGTGCCGAAGCGTGGCGCAGGACAGCAGAGAATGCTGCTGAATCGCATGAAAAACTTAGTGCAGAGCTGGCCCGGCGCAATGCCGCAGCGGGTGAGCCTGTTGCTACGCTTTACAAGGATGCGAAAGGGAACATTTTCATTCACCGTTGCGCTGATATCAAAGCGGGACTTACTGACGTATTCACCGCCGCCCAGCCCACCGCTTTGCCGCCTGAAGACTATTTTTCATCCATCGTTTTCCGCGCTCGACAATCGGCAGAAAAGGCGATGGTTAAATTCCCTCAGCCTAATTACGTTCTCCTGAAAGTGGCGGAAAAAGCTGGCGAGGTTGCGCAGGCTGGCGTTCATTACGCAGAGGGCCGCGAAACGTGGGAAGAACTGGAAGGTGAAGTGGTGCAGACCATTGCTATGCTATACCGCCTGGTGATTGAGGGTGATCTGGTCAATGGCGTTATTCCACCAGAGCGATTAACCGTGGAGGGCGATAGCGATGAATAACCCAATCACAACCCTGAGCCGGGCGGAGCTTAACGGACTTGCTGCCGGACTCTACAAACCTGCTGACCCCACTATCAAGATGGCTGAAATGGCCCGCGCACTGCTGGCGGCGATGGATGCACAAGCAACGATGCGCGTAAACCTGCCGGAAATCAGCGATGATGATCTGAGTAAGCTGATCGAAGGGGAGTGGGATCGTGCTGAAATCAGGCCAGAACCCAGCGCGCCGGATGGGTGGGTACTTGTGCCGATTGAGCCAACCGAGCATATGGTCATTGAAGGTTTTGAATCTGAGCCAGACGAGACCTTCAGCGAACCGGGAGAATGGGAGAAGTACAGTAAAATGAGTGGCTGCCAACAAGCGGCATACAAGGCGCGCCTTTGCTGGGACGCGATGCTGGCAGCATCCCCAGCGCCGGGAGATTCCTGATGCTCACCGGCTTTGTTCTGCTAATCACCTCCACCTTCCCTCTCGCAATGCCAGTATCAGACCGAATCTATGAAACCAGAGCAGCCTGTGAGCAGATGAAGAAGCAGATCATCGAGCGCAGGCCATTCGTTCAGCTTGAGTGTGGCGAGGTAAGGAGGTAAAAATAAGGTTTCATAACTGGGTTATGGCTCGGTTTATCAGAAGGAGCAGAGGAATGGCAAAACTCAAGGAGGGCGGCATTGCCCTTATCGTAAAGGGAGAGGGTTCTGGTTTATCTGTAATAACAGAATATCGACTGTCTCCTGGCGAGTCGAAAACCCTGGATTCTCCTGATGGAAGGTATGAATTTACATTAAATAATACAGCTAATGAGGATGCATGGATTGTTTCTAACAATAGGCTAATGATGGTTATTAGAGGAAATACAATCGATTGTATAGCAATAAAAAAATCTTCCGAACTTATGCCTATTGATGGTGGTATTTTTGATGTGGAGAAGGTCAGGGAAAAAGAAAAGATGTGATAGGAACGAAACATAAAACCGCCCAATGAGGCGGTTTTTTATTGCCAAATTTCAGGAGTTGCCCATGTGTGATATCGCCGATGAAGCCTTTGAACGTGAAGAGTGGGAGCGCGAACTGGCGCTGAGGAACAGGAAGAAGCCGGAACCGCCGTCAGCAGTTTGCCGGAACGAGTGCGGCGAGAAGTCACAGCCAGGCACAAGTTATTGCTCGCCGGAGTGTCGGGAAGATGCAGAGCGGCGGGCGCGCGCAGAGCAGCAACGGAGGGTTGCCTAGTGACTGAAGCAGAGAAGTCTTTCGA
>Ga0265798_10012571_pt1 | contig 10204 bp, 10 predicted proteins | sample P3T30metagenome_FD_192430 | JGI IMG/M metagenome (GOLD analysis project Ga0265798, IMG submission 192430) | Plant litter microbial communities from East Loma Ridge, Irvine, California - P3 T30 | ecosystem: Environmental > Terrestrial > Plant litter > Unclassified | place: USA: California...
CTACGACCCGACGAACCTCATCGACATCGGCGAGCGGCACGTCGTCGTCGGGCAGGGGCGCGACTACCGCGACGTGCCGCCGCTCCGGGGCGTCTACGCCGGGTCGGGTGCGTCGACGTTGTTCGTGACGGTCGAGATCACCCGCGAGGCCTGAGCGGGGCGCGGATGGTCGGGCGCGGCCCGTCGGTCGCGGCCCGCCGGGCGCGGCCCCGTGGGCCGCGAGCCCCTGCGGGGTGCGCGGCCCCGCGGGCGGCGGTCAGCAGCGGTCGAACACGTAGCCCTCGTCGTCCGGGCCCACGAGGTCGCGGTCGCGCAGGATCGTGCTCGACGGCGTCTCGGGCCGGGCGCAGGCCTCGGCGAACGTGTCGCGCAGCTCGTCGTCGTACTCGACGGCCAGCACCCGGTCGCCGTAGACGTCGGTGAAGTCGGCGCACTCGCGGTAGAAGTCGCACTCCTCGACCACGGCGAAGTCGAAGCCGATCTCGTCGCGGCCCCGCGCCTCCAGCTCGGCGGTGTTCTTCTGGGCGGCGGCGAGCCCGGCCTCGTGGGCGTGGCCGACGAGCAGCGTCGCGTAGGCGACGGCGTCGTCGAGGTCGAACGCCCCCTCCGAGCGGCCGTACGAGTCGAGGTTGTCGAACTCGACGGCGTCGTAGCCGTCGGCCGCGCAGTCGTCGATCGTGTCGGCCATGCGGGCCGCGACGGCCTGCCGCGTGTCGGCGCGGGCGAGGTCGAAGAGGTGCTCGTCGGGCCACCCCGGGTCGACCAGCAGCCCGCCGGAGGAGTCGTGCACCAGCAGCTCCTCGGGCCACTCGACGCCCGGCTGCGTCTGGAACCCGTTGACGTAGCAGACGCCGTAGGCGCCCGCCGCGGGCTCGGCGGTGCTGTCGCGCACGACGACGGTCGTGCCGGCCGGCGGGTCGTAGGAGGCGCCGAGCTGGTAGTCGAAGCCGGCGCCCGCCGGGAAGGGCGCAGGGCCCTCGTCGCTCCCGGCTCCCGCCCCCGCAGGAGTCGCGGTGCCGACGACCGCGCCGCTCACGTCGGCCCCGGCTCCCGAGCGGGAGGCGTCGGCGCCGTCCTGGCCGCCCGCCGTGCACCCCGCCGTGGCCACCGCGACCACGACGCCGAGCGCCGCAGCGAGGACGACGGTGCGGCGGCGGGCGGAGCGGCGGGTGAGGAGGGGAGAGAAGCTCATGCTCGGAGCTTAGGCGTCGCCGGCGCGTCCTCCTGCCCCGGCGGCATGACCGGGGGCGGGTGCGGACGCGGGTGCCAGGGCGTTCATGCGTGTGAGGGCGTGAGCGGGTGCGGCGGGTGCGGCGTGCGCGGGTGCGGCGGGTGCGGCGTGCGGGGGTGCGTCGTGCGCGGCTGCGAGGGCGGGTGGGGACGTGGGTGCGCCGGTCGACAGGGGTGCGCGGGACGACACGGGCGCGGCGCCGAGCCCGGCTCCCGAGGTGGCGCTGCCGGGCGTCCCGGGGCCGCGAGCGAGCACGCGGTCGGCCAGGGCGACCGCGAGCACGACGAGGCCGCCCACGACGAGTGCGGCGGCGAGCAGCCCGAGCGCCACCCCCACGAAGTCGCCCCCGGCGAGAGGCGTGACGACGGCGGTGGAGGGCGTCGCGGCGGCGGGGTCGACGGCGGGCAGGGCGGCGCCCGGGGCGACGGTCGCGGCGCTCGTCGCCGGCGCCGGGGTCGCGGCGGCGGTGCGGGACCCGGCCGACCCGGCGAGGCGGGCGAGCACGACGAGGCCCAGCGCGCCTCCCACGGTCGTGGTGGCGAGGGCCACGACGCCGGTCACCGCTGTCCTGCCCATGGGCCGGCCTCTCGCTGCCGAGTCGCTCAGGGCGTCGGTCGACGCTCCGGTTGCTCGTGCCGGGGACTGTACGCCCCGCGCGACCGGGGCGGAAGCCCGGGGGAGCCCGGCCGCGGGGAGCGGACAGCGGGCGCGCCGCCCGGCCGGGCGACGCCTCCCCGGCCGGGCTCTGCCTCCGCGGCCCGGGTCGTCGGCCTCGCGGCCTAGGTGGCCTGGCGCGCCGCGGCCTCGTCGGCGGCCATCGCGTCGGCGGTCTGCTCGCGGCGCTCGCGCAGGCCGTCGCCGTCGTGCTCGACGGTGAAGCGGGGGTGCAGCACGGTGCCGGCGCGCCGCAGCCGCAGGTGCTGGCTGCGCACGAGCCACGCGAGCGCGAGGGCGCCGGCCGCGAAGCCGGCCGCCGCGCCGACGCCGATCGCCCAGCGCGGGCCGAGCGTGTCGGCGACCCAGCCGACGATCGGCGCGCCGAGGGGCGTGCCGCCCGTGAAGATCGCCATGTAGAGGGCCATCACGCGGCCGCGCATCTCGGGGGCGGCCGACAGCTGCACCGAGCCGTTGGCCGTCGTCATGAGCGTGATCGACGAGAGGCCGACCGTGACGAGCACGGCCGCGAAGCTCCAGTAGGTGGGCATCAGCGCCGCGACCGTGCAGGTGACGCCGAAGGAGAACGCCGCGAGCACGAGCACCCTCAGGCGGGGCCGCTCGCGACGGGCCGAGAGCAGCGCGCCGGCGAGCGAGCCGACCGCGATGCACGACGAGAGCAGGCCGAACCCGCTCGCGTCGACGCCGAACTCGACGCTCGCCATCGTGGAGGTGAAGATCGGGAAGTTCAGGCCGAACGTGCCGATCACGAAGATCACGGCGAAGATCACCATCAGGTCGGGGCGGCTGCGCACGTAGCGGAAGCCCTCCCTGATCTGGCCCTTCGCCCGCGACACCCGGGGCTTCGCCTCGAGCTGCGCCACCCGGATGAACCGCAGCGACAGCAGCACCGCGGCGAACGAGGCCGCGTTGATCAGGAACACCCAGCCCGTGCCGACGCCCGCGATCAGCACGCCGGCGACCGCGGGGCCGAGGAGGCGCGCGGCGTTGAACGAGGCCGAGTTCAGCGAGACGGCGTTCGCGAGGTGGCCCGGGGGCACGAGCTCGGAGACGAAGCTCTGCCGGATCGGGGCGTCGATCGCGTTGGCCGTGCCGAGCAGGAGGGCGAAGACCCAGACCATCCAGAGCTGGGCGACGTCGGTCAGCACGAGGAGCCCGAGCGCGAGGCCGAGCAGCCCCATCGTCGCCTGCGTGAGCATGAGCATGCGGCGGCGGTCGAACCGGTCGGCGATGAGCCCCGTGACCGGCACGAGCAGGATGGGCGGCGCGAACTGCAGCGCCATCGTGATTCCGACCGCGGTGGCGTCGTGGTCGGTGAGGTGGGTGAGCACCAGCCAGTCCTGGGCGGTCGACTGCATCCAGGTGCCGGTGTTCGAGACGAGCGCCCCGCCGAACCAGAGCCGGTAGTTGTAGAGGCGCAGCGAGCGGAACATCGCGCTCACGAGCGGGTCAGCTTCCGCAGGATCTCGGTCGCGTCGGCCAGGGTTCGGCGCTCGTCGGGCGACAGGGCGGCGAGCCGCGGGGCCAGCCAGGCGTCTCGGCGACGGCGGGTCTCGACCACGAACGCGGCGCCCGCCTCCGTCGTCTCGAGCACGACCCGGCGCCGGTCGGCCTCGTCGACGCGGCGCATGACGAAGCCCGCCTCGACGAGCTTGCCGACCGTGCGGTTCATCGACGGCGGGGTGACCCCCTCGTGCTCGGTCAGCGCGCCGATGGTCAGCGGCTGCGCCTGGAAGACGTAGCCGAGCGCGGCCATCTGGGCGTCGCCCACGTCGGCCTCGGCCTTCTCCTGCCGGAGGCGTCGGGCGAGGCGCAGCACGGAGCCGCGCACCGTGGTCGCGAGCTGGGCGTGCGGCAGGGCCCGCAGGGCGGCGGGAGGAACGGGGGAGGCGGGAGGGGCGTCGGTCATCGCCCTCCAGTATGGGCATTTAGCTCGGCTAAGTAAACATCTCTCGACGTTGAGCGACACCTGTTGAAGAAAACTCGATGCAGGCGTATCGTCGTGGACGGCTCGACGACGAGCCCCCCACGACAGAGGAAGAGAGACCACCATGGCCAGGTTCACGGACAAGACGGCGATCGTCACGGGCGGCGGGAGCGGCATCGGCGCCGAGATCTCGAGGGCGCTCGCGTCCGAGGGCGCGTCGGTCGTCGTCACCGACATCAAGCTCGACGCGGCGCAGTCCGTCGTCGACGAGATCGTCGCCGCCGGCGGCACCGCCCGCGCCTTCGAGCAGAACACCGCGGTCGCCGAGCAGTCCGACGCCGCCGTCGAGTTCGCGAAGGCCACCTACGGCGCGCTGCACCTCGCCGTCAACAACGCCGGCATCGGCGCGGCGCCCGCCGACATCGGCGAGTACGACGTCGCCGCCTGGGACCGCGTGCGCGGCGTCGACCTCGACGGGGTCTTCTACGGCCTCCGCTACCAGCTGCCCGCCATCGTCGAGGCCGGCGGCGGCGCCGTCGTCAACATGAGCTCCGTGCTGGGCTCGGTCGGCATGGCGCAGAACGCGGCCTACGTCGCGAGCAAGCACGCCCTTGTCGGCCTCACCAAGGTCGCCGCCCTCGAGTACACGGCCCGCGGCGTCCGCACGAACGCGGTCGGCCCCGGCTTCATCGACACCCCCCTGGTGCGCTCGTCGCTCTCCTCCGACGCGCTCTCCGCGCTCGAGAAGGAGCACGCCGCCGGCCGCCTCGGCACCGACGCCGAGGTCGCGGCCCTCGTGCTCTTCCTCCTCAGCCCCGAGGCCTCGTTCATCTCGGGCAGCTACCACCTCGTCGACGGCGGCTACTCGGCGCACTAGGCCGCGCCTCCTCGGCTCCCGCGGTGCGGCGGGTCGGCGTCCTCCCCGGCGGGTCGGCGCTCGCCCGCCGCGGGTGACGGCGACCCGCCGCACCCCGTGTCGGGGCCGTCCGCACCGGCCGCGACCCGCCGCGGCCCGCGGCGCACCCGCTTCAGCCGCGCTTCAGCGCGCTCGCGCCAGACTGGGCGCGCGGGCAGGGCGTCCGCAGGGGAGGGAGCCCACCGTGCGCGTGCTCGTCGTCGAGGACCAGGCGACCCTGGCCGAGGGCCTCCGGGTCGGCCTCGAGGCCGAGGGCATGGCCGTCGACGTCGCGTCGACCGGCACCGACGGCCTCTGGCGCACCCGCGAGGGCACCTACGACGTGGTCGTGCTCGACATCATGCTGCCCGGCCTGAGCGGCTACGCCGTCTGCCGGGCCATGCGCGAGGGCGGCGACTGGACGCCCGTGATCATGCTGACCGCCAAGGACGGCGAGTGGGACCAGGTCGAGGCCCTCGACACCGGCGCCGACGACTACCTCACCAAGCCGTTCTCCTTCGCGGTGCTGCTGGCGCGCCTCCGGGCCCTCGTCCGTCGCGGCGCCCGCGAGCGGCCCGTGGTGCTCGAGGCCGGCGACCTCACGCTCGACCCGGCGTCGCGCACCGTGCGTCGCGGCGACCAGCCGATCGAGCTGACGAGCCGCGAGTTCGCGGTGCTCGACTTCCTCATGCGCCGCGCGGGCAGCGTCGTCACCAAGCGCGAGGTGCTCGACGGCGTGTGGGACGACGACTTCGAGGGCGACCCCAACATCGTCGAGGTGTACGTGCGGCACCTCCGCAACAAGGTCGACCGTCCGTTCGGGCGCGAGGCGATCGTCACCCTGCGCGGGGCCGGGTACCGGTTGGAGGCGCGGGGTGGCTGAGCCCGCCGGTCCCGAGGCGCCCCGGGGCCGGCGCGGCTCGCTGCGGCTGCGCATCACGGCCGCGGCCGTGCTCGCCGTCGCCGTCACCCTCGGCGCGTTCACGCTCGTCTTCGCCCTGGTGCAGCGGGCCGTGCTCGACGACGGGCCGCGGTCGGCGGCGTCGTCGGACGTCTCACGCGTCGTGGCGGCGCTGGAGGCGGGCACGTCGCCCGCCGCCGCGGTGGCCGGCGACGCGGACGGCTCGCTGGTCGTCGTGCTCGACGCCCGCGGCGCCGTCGTGGCCGCCGGGGGAGACGACGACCTCGTGGCCGAGGCCGCGCGCCTCGCCGACGCCCGCGGGGGCGACCGCGTGCAGCTCGACGACGAGCCGTTCGTGGCGGAGCGCGACGACGCGAGCGTGACGTCGGGGTCGTCGGCTGCTCCTGAAGCGGCTCCGTCTCCATCTCCGTCTCCGTCGTCGTCCGGCGACGACGATGACGACGACGACCAGGATCGGCCGGGCCGCGGCGGCTCGGACGGCAGCTCCGCCAGCGACGGCGACGACGGCAGCTCCAGCAGCACCAGCGACGACGACGCCGACGACGCGGCCGACCTCACGGTCGTGGCCGCGCGCTCCCTCGAGGAGGCGCAGGCCGCCTCCGCCGCCAGCCTGGTGACGCTCGGCGTCGCCGTGCCCGTGGCGCTGCTCGTGCTCGGCGTCACCACGTGGTTCGTCGTCGGCCGCGCGCTGCGCCCCGTCGAGGCGATGCGCCGCGAGGTCGACGAGGTCACCGCCGCGCGCCTCGACCGGCGCCTCCGCGACCCCGGCGGGCGCGACGAGATCGCCCGCCTCGCCCGCACCCTCAACGGCATGCTCGACCGGCTCGACGCCTCCGCCCGGGCCCAGCGCCGCTTCGTCGGCGACGCGTCGCACGAGCTGAAGACGCCGCTCGCGACGATCCGGCAGCACGCCGAGGTCGCGATGCTGCACCCGGGCAGCATCGACGGGCCGGCGCTCGCCGGCACCGTGCTGGGCGAGGAGGCGCGGCTCACCGCCCTCGTGCAGGGCCTGCTGGTGCTCGCCCGGGCCGACGAGGGAGCGCTCGGCGCGGCCCGACGGCCCGTCGACCTCGACGACCTCGTGGTGAGCGAGACGTCGCGGCTCCGCGCCTCCTCGGGGCTGCGGGTCGACGCGAGCGGGGTCGGACCCGCCCGGGTCGAGGGCGACGAGCCCCTGCTCGGCCAGGTCGTGCGGAACCTCGTCGCCAACGCGGCACGGCACGCCGCCTCGCAGGTCTCGCTCGGCCTCGTGGAGCGCGACGGGCGCGCGGTGCTCACGGTCGACGACGACGGAGGCGGGGTGCCGGTCGCCGACCGCGGCCGCGTCTTCGAGCGCTTCGTGCGGCTCGACGAGGCGCGCGACCGCGACGCCGGCGGCAGCGGGCTGGGGCTCGCCATCGTCGCCGAGATCGTCCGGGTGCACGGCGGGTCGGTGCAGGTCGACGACTCGCCCCTCGGCGGTGCCCGCTTCGTCGTCGACCTGCCCGCCGCCTGAGCCGCGCCGAGCGTCCCGACCTGCGCCCGTCTCGCGACCTGAACGTCCCTTCAGGTCGCTTCAGGGCTGCTTCAGCGCCCGCTCGGCACAGTGGGGTCATCGCCGAGGGGCTCGCCCCGCACCGGCACCGACCACCCCACGACCACCGGCCGCCCCGCGGCTCGACGAACGGAGACACCGTGCTGAAGACCAAGAAGAAGACCCTGCTGATCGCCGGCGGCGTGGCGGCCGTCCTCGTGCTCGGCGGCGGGGGCGTCGCCCTCGCGACCGGCCTCGACGACGACCGGCTGTCGGCGCAGACCACGGACCGTGCCCGGGAGGCGGCGCTCGCGGAGACCGGCGGGGGCACCGTCACCGAGGTCGACGACATCGGCGACGGCCTGCCCGGCTACGAGGTCGAGGTCTCGCTGCCCGACGGGACCGAGACGCACGTGTTCCTCGACGACGACTACGCCGTGACGTCGACGCGCACGAGCGACGACCGGGGCGGCCGCGACGGCCGCGACGACGACCGCGACGGCGACGACGCGGCCGGCAGCGGCAGCGGCGCGACGGGCGGCAGCGGCGCGACCGGCGACGCCACGAGCGGCGCAGGCGACCTCACGGGCGCCGACTACGACCAGGCGTCCGCGGCGGCCGTCGCCGCGGCGGGCGGCGGCACGGTGACCGACGCCGACCGCAGCGACGACGCGGGCGTGGCCTACGAGGTCGACGTGCGCCTCGACGACGGCACCGAGGTCGACGTCGACCTCGACGCGGCGTTCGGCGTCGTCCGCACCGACGTCGACGCGCCCCGCCGCTAGCGACGACGACGCGCAGGAGGCGCGGGCCGGCCCTCGGGAGCCGGCCCGCGCCTCCTCGCGTCCGCCCCGGCGCACCGTGACCGTCCGCGGTCGGTGCCAAGATGACCGCATGCCCACCTTCTCCGCCGCCCGGGGCGACTTCGAGTTCGTCGACGCGCACGGCGTCACCGTCCACTACTACGTGTGGCGGGCCGCCGAGCCGCGCGCGGCCGTCCAGATCCTGCACGGGGTCGGCGAGCACGCCCTCCGCTACGAGGAGGTCGCGCAGCACCTCGTCCGTGCCGGGTACACGGTCTACGCCGACGACCACCTCGGCCACGGGGCCACCGGCCTCGGCCAGCACGGCGGCGACCACGCGAAGCTCGGGCGGCTCGGCCCCTCGGGCGTGCGGGGAGCCGGGGAGGCGGTGGTGCAGCTCACGGGCATCATCCGCTCCGAGGCCCCCGGCCTCCCGGTCGTGGCGCTCGGCCACTCGTGGGGCTCGCTCATGCTGCAGGCGATCGTCGACCGCCAGGCGTCGCTGTTCGACGCCGTCGTGCTCACCGGCACGGCGTACCGCATGCCCGGCAGCATGAACGGCGGCGACCTGAACGCCCGCCACGCGCACCTCGGCGAGACCGGGTTCGAGTGGCTCAGCCGCGACCCGGCCGTCGCGGCCGCGATGGCCGCCGACCCGCTCGTCGTCGACGCGAAGGTCAGCCAGCTGTTCGGCTGGCGCGACACCCTGCGCCTCGTCGGCCGGCCCGCGAAGCACCTCGAGCACGACGTGCCGGTGCTGATCATGGTCGGCGACGACGACCCGCTCGGCGGCGAGGAGAGCGCCCGCAAGCTGGCCACCGCCTACGCCACCCGCAGCGGCCTCACCGACGTCGAGCTCGTCGTCTACCAGGGGGCGCGGCACGAGCTCTTCCGCGAGACGAACCGCGACGAGGTGCTCGACGACCTGACCCGCTGGCTCGACGCGCGCCTGCCGCGCTGACCCGCGCCTCCCTCGGCCCTGCCGTGGCCCGGCCCGCCGCGGCCCCGGCTCGCCCCGACCGGCAGGCATAGGCTGCAGCCATGCACGGTGAGTACAAGGTCCCTGGCGGCAAGCTCGTGGTGGTCGACCTGGAGGTGCGGGAGGGCCGCATCGCCGGGTTCCGCCTGGCGGGCGACTTCTTCCTCGAGCCCGACACGGCGCTCGACGCGATCGACCGCTCGGTCAACGGCCTGCCGGTCGAGTCCGACGCGGCGGCCCTCGCGGCCGCGATCCGGCAGGGCCTGCCCGCCGACGCGGTGCTGCTCGGGTTCACGCCCGAGGCCATCGCGGTGGCGATCCGTCGCAGCCTGTCGAAGGCCACCGACTGGCGCGACCACGACTGGCAGATCATCCACGACGGCCCGGTGTCGCCGAACCTCCACCTCGCCCTCGACCAGGTGCTCACGGAGGAGGTCGGGGCCGGCCGCCGCGGTCCGACCCTGCGCTTCTGGGAGTGGGACCAGCCCGCCGTCGTCATCGGCAGCTTCCAGTCGCTCCGCAACGAGGTCGACCTCGACGCGGCCGAGCAGCACGGCTTCGAGGTCGTGCGGCGCATCAGCGGCGGCGGCGCGATGTTCATGGACGCGCAGTCGATCGTCACCTACTCGCTCTACGCCCCGGGCGAGCTCGTGCAGGGCATGAGCTTCGCCGACAGCTACGCGTACCTCGACGAGTGGGTCATCACGGCTCTCAAGTCGCTCGGCATCGACGCGTTCTACCAGCCGCTCAACGACATCACGAGCGCGAAGGGCAAGATCGGCGGGGCCGCGCAGAAGCGCCTCGGCAACGGGGCCCTGCTGCACCACGCGACCATGTCGTACGACATGGACGGCGAGAAGATGGTGAAGGTGCTCCGCATCGGCCGCGAGAAGATGAGCGACAAGGGCACGACGAGCGCCGCCAAGCGCGTCGACCCCCTGCGCAGCCAGACGGGCCTGCCGCGCGCCGAGATCATCGAGCGCATGAAGCAGACGTTCGCGGGTCTCTACGGCGCCACCACCGGCCACGTCACCGAGGCCGAGCTCGAGGCCGCCGAGCAGCTCGTCACGACGAAGTTCGCGACGCCGGAGTGGCTGCGCCGGGTGCCCTGAGCCGAGGCGTCCGCCCCCGGGGAGGCGCGGCCCGCGTCGGCCCCGGTCGCTAGCGGACCAGCAGCTCCTGGTAGTCGACGTGCTCGTCGACCCAGTCGGCCACGAACGGGCACAGCGGCACGACGCGCCGCGACGTCTCGGCGCGGA
>Ga0265798_10012573_pt1 | contig 10203 bp, 7 predicted proteins | sample P3T30metagenome_FD_192430 | JGI IMG/M metagenome (GOLD analysis project Ga0265798, IMG submission 192430) | Plant litter microbial communities from East Loma Ridge, Irvine, California - P3 T30 | ecosystem: Environmental > Terrestrial > Plant litter > Unclassified | place: USA: California...
TTATTCAAGCCCGACTTCATTTGGAAATCTCTCTCAGGTACGAACCGGAAATGCCCCGAAAGGTGAAAGCGATAGCTGAAGCATCTCATACTGTTATTTTAGAGACAGCGGCCATCCTAGTTCTAGATACTGCAAATCTAGCCTCAAGATTGAAGATTCTCGGGCCTTATGGGGGCTCTGGTCGAACAACATCCATGGTAAGAGCGAGATGTTAATATGCCACCTTTGAGCAAGGCATGCGTCTCTCCCTGAATCCTTGCAGTGTATAGTCTCGCACAAATTCTCGGACTGAATCTTTCTGTATATTGTAGCACAAAGGCTAGAGGACTATTGCTCGCTTTTGCCTCGCTGCTTCTAAACGGCTCCTCATGTGGGGCCGGCGTTCCCTGAATCCCTTCGAATCTACACTAAACAAAGTCGTCTTGTGATCACGTTTGCTTTTTTGATATAGTCGCGTGGGTGAACAAATTCTGGTGTCATTCTCATCAGACTGCTTCACTTGTGCTCAAGACTTGTCACGGGCGGAACGCATGGACCTTGAGTCAGCCAGTCTTACATCAACCCCCTCAAAGTACTCGAACGTAGTACATGTTAATTTTGCTTGGAAGAGGGATGGGGCTGCTTAGAGAGCAAAAAGTTGCATCGCTCATGTGCTCAAGAGCGGATTGGTCATAGTCGAGTACTTTCACTATTGCAGGGCGGATGTTGTAGCCAAAATGCCAATATGCAAGCAAACAAATAGTCGGTGTTACTACACGTGGGGAACCTCGTACAATCTGCCAAGCCGGCTTAAAAACTTGTAGATCCAAAATAAGCGTATCACTATATTTGACGCCATCAGATACGGGCCGAAGGTAGTTCCGGAAGATCCTACACACGTGACAGGGCGGTAAGAACGTCTTCAAGTACTTGGCTTACCGAACGATCGCTTGGAGCTAAGACCAAGATCGGCGTTGGATATACGCGTGATCTTGCGCTCAAAGTAAGCTGGATATGATGACTGACATGAAATCTTGTACATCCATGTGTCCAAAGTCAGCCATCATCAAATCACTCATCTTGCACACACACACACAGCCAAATTCGCGCAAGGGAAAATGTAACTTGTCTTTCGAGGATGTTTTGATATTTCCTTCGAAAGAAGCTAACCCACCCATACCTTTCTAACATCCAACCAAACCAGCCTTTCCGCCTCCAAAGTTTCCACAGCAACACCAAAACGCCATGCAACGCCAAGGCTAAGCTCCCAAAATCTATTTCCCTAGACAGAGAAAGAATCCCATCAACGGGATCTCGCGCAGTAATACGAAGAATTCTCTCGTCCTCCTCCTTTAACCCAATTTTCTTTGCTTTTCTCTGTAACGAGTGATTAACTTTATTCGTATGCGCTCAAATCCAAAGGCACACTGCTGCCTCTCCCAGCGCGGTATTTCTTTGATACATTGGTAAATTCCCTGGGTCGGGGAAATTGCCCTTCATCTTGGAATCTCCACCGCAAGTCTTGGATTGGCCTGACCCTGCCCTTTTCTCTGCTTCCCCCGCCCGAGTGGGTCGGACTCTTGATACTTGATCCACCGTTTGACAGTGTGTATGAGCTCGGGTCCATCATTGAGCGCAATGGTGTTTGAGAAGCCTGTCGACTTGGGGCGGCGCTGGGTGGTGGGGGAGGTGCGGGTGCACTTGGCGGTGATGCTGGGGGAGGTGGGGGAGGCGCAGCAGGCGATGCGCGACCAAAGGCATTACGTGCTGCCGTTTCTGCGAGAGACGGTACATGTCCGTTTGGTGGTGGAGGCGGAGCGGCTGGAGCTGAATATTTATAAGGATCGTATTCGTCGTCCGACGGCGGCGGGGGTGGTGTTGACCGTGCTGGAGCTCGCGGAGCCGGAGATGGTGGTGGAAGAGGCGGAGGTGGTGGTACGCCGGTGGGTCGAGGAGAGGTCGAAGCAGGAGGCGGTGGTGGTGGAGGGGGAGCACCTCCTGGAACAGGGGGAGTACGAGCTGGCGAAGCTGTTGGCGGCGGTGGAGCAAGACCGGATGGCTTTCGCGAAGATGGCGGTGGCATAGGCGGCTTTTTTCCAATAGGCGGCGGTGGCTTTGGCTTCCCGCTTATACTCGAAGCTACCGAGTTGGGCCTTGAATCCTGACCTCGAAGAGCATTGAGCGCTGGCCGCGCGGGTGGTCCTCCAGGCGGTGCAGGAGGGGCGGAAGGAGGAGGTCCTGGAGGCCTCGGGGCTGCCCCTCGTGGCGGTTTGGGTGCTGAGCCGCGATTCGACTCGGGGTCTGATTGATATGGTGCATGGCCTTGGTCCGCGCCAGTGTTTACGCCGCCTGCCTTTCGCAGCTTAGGCATGCCTCCAGCAAATATGCCTGCCAACGGCGGCGGTGCGATGCCTCCTCCATCGCCCGCATCGCTATTGCTCCTCCCTCGGTTTCCTCCGCCGGGAACTGGCGGCGCACTCCCAGGTACCGCAGGTGGCTTTCCCATACCAGGGATGGCGGGTGCTCCCATAGGCGCAGCACTGGCGCCGTCGCTGACTTTTCCTGTTATGGGGGCGGATCGATCGTTGACCTGGGTGACCTTCTTAAGCTTCATTCCCTTGCTGATATCCCCTAGTAGTGCACCCTGGGGCCGGTTAGCTGCTGCTTGACATGGTGCCACTGTTCGTCAAAAACATGCTGTTTGCGGGGGACACCACCTACTCTTCCTGCTCCTGCGGGTGCCTTCCCTCCGGGACCCTTCTTGCCCAACATTGGCGGGGGTGGTGGCCCTCCAGCGCCTCGTCCCATGGGTGGCATGGGCGGCGGAGGGGGTGGTGGAGGAGGCATGGTCGAGTGTGTTTCGCGCGTCGCTTTGGTGTGTTTACTATCGCACTGTCGAGTTTGTATGGGTGTGTGCAGTCTCTTACTGCCTGCTTGTGTTGCGTCGGCGGGCAAGAGTGTCGTGTTCGAGTGATGGTCATGGTTGGAACATTCCGTCACACTTGGCGCCTGGCATTAGAAACCCAGCGCCCGACGGCTGCGTCACCCAAAACCTGACTGCGCCCACCACGGGTCCGACCAGCGCAATGAAGCCTGGAAGCTTGCCAATGCGCGCTCGCTCGCGCCAAATATGCCAATTGTGCGACTACATGCTGCTGCTGCCCGGAAGTCGCCGCGCCTTTCTGTCCACATCATCCCTCAACGCACCCTCGATACGGCGGCAAGCCGTGCGCGCCCCAGCCATAGCGCCCCGAACTCCTGTACGAATTATTACAACAACAGCCTCGAGAGCAGTAGAAGTTGAGGATAGAGAAGATGGGGGTGCTGAGACTTCGGACAGGGTCGCAGCGTTGAGGAAGAAGCTGGCCGAGGTCGAGTCTCGAATAAAGCACATTTGCAATTCGCCCAAAGTCGAATCAGAGGCCGCTGTGTTAGAGGTGCTCGAAGGAATAGAACATGTTGCAAAATACGCAATCGCCATACGATCCCGACAGCCATTGCGCCAGAAGGCAACGATCCGCCAAAGTTCAGCCAGCACGATACTCTCGGGACTGACTAGCGATGAAGACGTCAAGAATGAACAGAAGACAAGGACTAAACACCTAGGATTGGACGCCCTGCCATCACCGTCCTATCTTTCAAATCTCGCACAAGGCCTTATCACACATGAGAAAGTCTTCATTTCACCAAGCGTTCTCGGCATCTACATCCATTTGCAACGTCTACTCGCTCGACCCAAGACCATTCCTGAGGCGCTATATCTCTACGCAAACAAACCAGTCCCCATCCAAGGCTCCTCGCCCCCCAAATTCACCCGACCCTCTCCCAAGTCGGCAAAGCAGGCAATACCCGCTGATCTCGCCGATGAAGCTCTGACAGCTGCAATCGATGCAAAAGACATCAACTTGGCTCTGGCTGTCGTCGACCAAACATATCGGGCTCCTGCATGGCGGCGGCACCGCATGATTACCAAGATGGGTTTCCCAGCAGTCCTTGCCGGTCTTACGCCACTCGCCCTGTACATGATCGCCCAGGAACTTTCGGTATACAGCGGCTTTATCGACCCTTGGACTTTCAAGCTATACGCTTTCGCTGGCATGAGTACCTATGTCATGTGCACGGGAACCCTTGGCTTTGTCGCTCTCACAACCTACAACGATCACCACGACAGGGTAGTCTGGAGACCTGGTGTTCCACTGCTGGACCGATATCTTAGGGAAGATGAACGCGCCGCCCTAGATCGTATCGCATGCGCATGGGGTTTCAAGGAGACATGGAGACGAGGAGACGAAGAGGGCGAAGATTGGGAGGGTTTGAGACAGTTGGTCCTACTTAGGGGCATGGTCTTGGACAAGCCAGACCTGATGCCCGGTATGAATCCAGGAAGATAGCAGCAGAATGTACAGCAAGAAATCAATACTTCATATTCCAATATTCCAACAACAAAAAGAACCTCACATCATAGTATATTCACCAACGACCCTTATATGAAAAATGCCAATGTAAACCATATACAAAGCAAAAAAGGAGATTGCGCAGTTCTGAGACTGAAGTCGTGAGCACAAAATTGGCAAAAAAAACGTTGGTTGGTGCGACACCTGTGTGATTCGAACACACGCTCCCGAAGGAACTGGCTGACTTTCCCCAAAGGGACTAGCAGGCCAGCGCGTTAACCACTCTGTGGTTCTTCGTTAGTGGACAGTCAAAGGCAGCGGAATAGAGTGTATCTTACCCGCCAAAGTGCATTGTCGATTTTTAAGAGAATCTCAATTTAATACAATATATACGTAGAAAAAAATCTTAACTGTCAAAACGACCGTGCAAACAATAGCTTCTCTAGCTTGAACAAACCGATTGTGAAGGCGGAGTCACACGTGGCACATGGTAGCGCTGACGCAATTACAGTCTTGATACGCGACTGCGGGGCAAGAGCTACCCCACTAAGCAGGCATCAGCCTCACCTTTGACTCCCTTCCGCCACATCTACAATCCAGCTACTCTTTTCTTTCCCTTCCACTGCAATAACTTTTAATACCAATTTGCGACTCGCAAAGAAATCCGCCAAACCAAGCCCCTAACCCGACGATCACCACGCAACCATGTCCGCCTCCGCAGCCCCCATAACATTCACACGCTTCTCACAAGCCCTCTCCGATCTCTCTGTCGAATCGCTGTATGCCAAATACTCCGAGCTTACAAATCAACTTGCGCACCTCGAGAGCAGCAATAAACAGCTAGAGGAGTTTGCCCGCGAGAACGATGATCGCGATTGCTATGAGGCACTGCTGGAGAATAGAGTTGTTATGAAGAGGTTTGAGGAGAGGAGGGAAGCGATTGTTAATGAGGTGGGCGTTGTTAGGGGACTACCCTGGAGGCCGAGGGAGGAGGAGGCGACGAAGGAAGGGCAGAGTAGGGAAAGTGCGAATGGTACGGTTGCCAACGGCACGGCTCTGGATGGGACGACTGCAAATGGCACGGCTACAGTGTCTGAACAGACACATGACGGTGCGACACAAGGAGATGACAACAACGGAATATATCTATGATGAGACGTTGAGCCACGGTCATGATATGAAAGTGCGGAATGAATCACATTGAAGGGCTGGAGGCGATAGATACACAACAACGTGCGCAGCTACGTTTGCAACGATACAAGAGATTGAATGCAGTGGAACGACATGGACAAGTAGGTGTTTCTATCATCGGCACTACTCACTAGCTCACACACTGGCAGTATTCGAAATGAGTCTTGGCTTCAGCCCGGGGTAGACATTGCGTAGAGTCTTCAAGCAACCTGGCAGCAGATGGCAGTAGACAAATATTAAATTAGACGTAGTCAAGCTGGCTCAACCATGAAAGGACATTTCTAGGTGTAAGAAGACTCGGGTGGACTACAAATTACCATGATCATACTTGCTCCTCAAAGTGCAAATCCTTGAGATTTATTTTACAGCTAATAGATAACATGCAATTCGTGTTGATAATTGAAACATTGGTTGCGAGTTAAGCACAGGTGACATGGTAGATGATTATCGTGCTTTTGATTGCAATTAAATATCTTTAGGATGTGATGTTGCAAGCTCACCATTAATAATGACGTTTTCTGATATATACCAGGATGTTTACAGCCGCATTTAGCATGTGTTTACAGAAAGTCGCTACGTTTAACCAGATGAAAGAAGAGACAGGCTACAAAATGCGGGGTCGGGTTGAGTATCAAGCATATGATGATTTCGAAGGGTAGCATGTACTACCAGTTGTGTGACATTTGAATGTACCTGGGTAGATGTGACGAATGCGACAGTGGTAAGAGTTTGGTAGCGGCTTAGTCAGCGCTCGCCTCGCATGACCGACCCGCAACCTAGTTTTCACTGTCAGCTAACGGTCGTTCTCTAATCCAGCGCGCGTGGAAACCTCCCCGAGCTGCACTACGGATTGCGAATATCTTGTTGGTTAGATCAGCGCACGCTAATGCTGTTGCGCCTCGGGACAGCTCCCACAATCAGATGCTCCCGTCTCTCGAACACGGATTTCTAGTAGCCAATGTCGCAACTAAAAGACAGCACCTAATCACGGGGTCTTATCACCGTTAGACTTCGAATGCAGCCAAGCTGTACCAGAGATTTTCAGAACATCTGCCGTGCCTGGTTGGGAAGGCAACATTGACGATAACAGAAAAGGCGAACTTTGCTTTTTGCAGAAGCACCAATTTGGTAACGACCAGCAGATCGGTCTTCTCTCGTATCTCAACCTGCGGTCCAGGATGCTCGATCAAGACCACGTGGCCGAGGCTACCGACGAATCGATGTTCGGTATCTTCCCTTTCCAGCCGAGATACGGACAATCTCCAGCAACCCACAGATCAGAGATAGCATTGAATACGGGACGAGAGAAAGGATTGACAATGGAACAAGAGGTATGATGGCAACTGAGTCCAATAAAGCCCCCCAACCACCGGGTAACAAGGAATCCCCATGGAGCGGATCATCTCTCCCCAGATTCTGCGTGAAGCCGGCTTGAACGATCTTTCTTTGGTCTTGGAAAGCGCTAGTGTCTTGGACGCCCAGAGAAACTTGTTAAGCGTTTACGAGCCTCCACCGGTACGAGAGCCGACGTAGGCGCTAGGACCCATATTTTCTAGATGATTACCGCATTTGGTGAGCGGATCCATTTGTTACTGGTGGAACGGGAAGCAGTTGCCCATTTATGGTCACATTGTTTGGAAACACAGATGCACCCCAGGATACGTTCACACCCACAAGCGCCACACCAGCTCACTCTTGGACTAGCGACCGTCTAAAGTCAGTCTCGCCCTCAAATTAGAAGCCTGAGAGGTGGAGGAACCCCAGGAAATTGTCCACCGCCTCCAACTCAATTGCCAACTCATGTCTAATTTGCCAGTAGTGCTATAACTTGTCTTGGTTGAGCACCCTACAAGCGAACGGTGTGCGGCTGTACTCTCGTTCATCTCGGCGGGCGGAAGAATTTCCACGAGTCGATTCCGAAGCTTTACCTCACAAGCCTTGATTCATGTGATTGTCGTGCCACCACGGCGCAAGGTGTGCAAGGCGACCGTATGCAGACCGTCTAGATGATCTCACAATGCGGTCAGTGCACCACTACGGCAATGCGATTTGGCATCGCTCACCGCCCGTGGTAACGCAAAACATGTGTGGAACACATGCACAATTCCTTGTTATCTGCGGGAAACAAAACAAACGTTCTAGCATGCACGGGTGTAGCGGCAATCTTGTTTTCTCAGAGTGTCGCAGCGTAAGCAACGCCACCTCCGACAGTTAGGTACCGTCTGACCCGCTCGCGATCAGCTAACACTTGTCCCCACTGGGTACTGGGCATGCTTGCGCCACCGTCACTCCTGTCATGCATCAAGATTCCGGCCACCGGGCGTTTCAGGCTGGACGATGTTTAGTTGGACGGGCACTAGCCTTCAATCGGTAAGGCAACATGCGTTCTAGCAAACACCCGGTGGTAGTATCGGTCGTCACACGCGGGCTGCCAATTACACTACAGGTAGTTGGGCCGAGATTTTGTAGGGCGAGATGCGCCCTGTGGCCGCAGGGCATAACTTTGAAACAACGTCTTATGAGAAGCTGGTCGGAATGGCCCACCAGCAACACAAAGGGGGTGGACGTCTGAATACGCATTACCAAGCTTCGCCAATACAACGGCAACAGAACTGTGTGTAGGTGCGCAAACGCGCACTCTTTTCAAGCCTTTTACTATATCTCTCGCAGAAACCCAGCATGCCAATCTTTTTTAAACGGCAAAAGGGTTTGTTTGCCGGGCGTCCCCCGCATTACGGAGAATTACCGTCCGTGCAGCCAGCTACAGCCCTTGAAACGGCATGTCATTAATATACACAGAACAACGGAAAAATATACCAAGCCAGAACAAGGCGAGCGGCATGGCCGATCAATTTCCCATGTTCGGAAATGGCACGGGATCCGAGGCGGCTTTCGAGGGCTCAGAATGTAAGTGCTTTTGTATGGGCGGTAGGTCCGATAGCGAGGCTGCAGGTATATATACCTTGTGGTTCTCCAACATCTACAGCCTCATCACACTTCACTTCACAGTCTTGACAGTAAAGCCCTTCTTTTCTTCACCACCAACTTCCTTCGATTCACAGCAACCATGCGTTTCACACCTTCCGACCTTAGCCTGCCTGCGGCAGCTGTTGCCCTTCTGGCCTCCTCTGCCTCGGCGCAGACCTGCCAGCTCCCTACCACCTACAAGTGGACATCATCCCAGCCCCTCGCCCAGCCCAAGTCCGGATGGGCCGCGCTCAAGGACTTCACCACCCAGCTTTACAACGGCAAGCACCTCGTCTACGCCTCCTACCATGACAACGGTACCAAGTACGGTTCCATGAACTTCGGCACCGTCAGCAGCTTGACCCAGTTGAGCACTGCTTCGCAGAACGGCCAGAACTTCAACGCCGTTGCCCCTACGCTCTTCTTCTTCGCGCCCAAGAACGTCTGGGTTCTTGCGTACCAGTGGGGACCCACCACCTTCACCTACAGGACCACCTCGGACCCCAGCAATGTCAACAGCTGGGGCGTTGCCCAGACGCTCTTCTCTGGAAAGATTACCGGCTCCAGCACTGGCGCCATCGACCAAACTGTCATCGGTGACAGCCAGAACATGTACCTGTTCTTTGCTGGCGACAACGGCAAGATCTACCGCGCTAGCATGCCCATCGGCCAATTCCCGGGCAGCTTCGGCACCGCCTCGACCGTCGTCATGAGCGACACTACCCAGAACCTCTTCGAGGCCGTGCAGGTCTACACCGTCAAGGGAGGAACCGACAAGAAGTACCTCATGATTGTCGAGGCCCAGGGCAGCGGCGGTCGCTTCTTCCGCTCTTTCACCGCCTCCAGCCTCGGCGGTACCTGGACCCCCAACGCTGCCACCGAGTCCAACCCCTTCGCGGGCAAGAAGAACAGCGGCGCCACCTGGACCAACGACATCTCTCACGGTGATCTCATCAAGGTTACCAACGACCAGACCATGACCGTCGACCCTTGCAACCTGCAGCTGTTGTACCAGGGCCGCAACCCCAACGCCGGTGGTAGCTACGACCTCCTTCCCTACAGGCCTGGTCTCCTTACCCTCTCCAAGTAGAGGCTTTCTACGCCTGGCTGTGGAAAAAAACACTTTTTTACTGTAAATATTTGGTGCTGTTCTTGAGTGTGGAGAAAAAGGGGATGTGTATATACGGTGGTAGGGGGGAAAGAGTCTTCGCTTCTTAGTCTATAATTTAGTCCTTTAGCATAGAATGCATTTTCATGGAGAGTCTATCTATTGATGGCCTACATGTTAGTAAAAAAACTCGCAACTCGTAACATGTGCCTTGTCCAGTTCTTCCAAAATCCCTAACTTGTACAGCACGCTCGGATAGCTTGCCGCGCCATCGCACGACCCCTGTGGAAGTCCGCCTTGCGCTTATCACACCGCGATATCTCTTGCCGGCAAACTTGTAGACCTTTGCGCTCCCGTGTCGCAATCTCGCCTAGGATGCACCGACTCTGTTCGTTGAGCAGAGCCCCACACTCATGTTGCGCGATCATCGCATGAGCTTCCATGAACGCCCACGACATGCCAATGAGCAAGTCTCTATGCGCCAGCCACCGTATACTCGCCCACAGCATCCACCTTGAAAACGAGTCGGGGGCGGCCGTCTCGGTGGAACCCAAGGCCAGCGCC
>Ga0265798_10012575_pt1 | contig 10202 bp, 8 predicted proteins | sample P3T30metagenome_FD_192430 | JGI IMG/M metagenome (GOLD analysis project Ga0265798, IMG submission 192430) | Plant litter microbial communities from East Loma Ridge, Irvine, California - P3 T30 | ecosystem: Environmental > Terrestrial > Plant litter > Unclassified | place: USA: California...
TTTCTTCGGCAAGACTCCATGAACACGGGAGTAGCCGAGGATTTTGATGAGGCGAGGCGCTAGGCAGGGGTATCTTGCGGTGGTATACTCCGGCAGGTAGTGATTGGTTGTTAAATACACTCAACGTACGTTCCAAATGTGCATATATCTTAGGGTGCCAATGGGGCCTTGGGATAGGCTGTCAATCCGTGCGCGGCTGTGGCGCTGGCTGCAGTGCCGATACGGGCGCTAATTGGCTGAATAGTGAGTGGGCAACGGGTCCCAGATCACCCGCTGGTACGTGCGGGGCGGCGCCGATGAGGAGGATTGGGGGCCGATAACCGTTGGAATGGGAGCGTTGATTGATTGGCTTTTCTTGGACATCAAGAACACCCAGCTTCGGCATCTTACTTCGCAATCACTAGTCCTCAGACTTCACACGTTTGACAAACATAGAAACATCATAGTCTCTAAAGAACTGGTAAGTCAATTGCTTCCCGCTGCACATCCCAGCTTGCGCGGAACCTTTCTGCGAACGTTGGTCTTGGCAAATGTTAGAGTCTTGGCAAATGTTAGAGTACTGGCAGATACCATCACGCCGTTCTATCGCCCATGCAGACTGGAAGTTTTGCAAGGCCCTAATCAGAGACCAGATCCGACAACGTCCCGTTCCAGTTGTCAGATTCCTCGATTTTCATAATCCGGGTACTGCAATTTCGAGGATGGCACCTTTACCAGCCGCGAGAGCTGAGAGCAATTGGGACGCAAATACCACCATTAATTTCGTCGCTTTGATTGTTGCTGTGCCCGGAGCCGTCGCAGGCATCGTGACACTATGGATCTTGCATAAAGGTCATCACCTGAGATTCCGAGGTTCGTAGCTTCTCAACTGTCTAGTCCATGTTTGTCCTCACATAGGCGGCGCGTCCGATTGCGGTTTAGCGTACATCGGCCTAACATACACGAGGGGCCTAAGGAACCTTCTGCAGGTTGCTAACGAGCGGAATAGAACGTCTTTATAGCTTTTATACCAGCCTCTTCCCACGGCGGCGACGCGCTCTTCGCACAGTCTTACCAGACGAGGTCCACACTCGATTGATCGACCTATTTCAGCGATACCGCGAGCTTGATGGCGAGGTTTCCTTGGAGCGGCAGCAATGGGTAGAAGAGATGGAGCTCTCTTCTCGCGAGAACTGACACCGGGGTTCAAGCGACGGGACGTACGCCTTTCTTTCGTCAGCGTCTTCCAATTCGTTCTGTTGGATTTGGGAGCACAGGGCAGATACGAATGAGGCAGAAGGTTGTTGTATTGAGAGAGCTACAGCGAGCGATTATATACACAGCCAGATGAGTAAGCAGGTGACTAATAGAGTCACGTGAGGAACAGTTCACAGTGTACTGTATGAACTGAGGTGCCAGGCTGACAGATTCCCTTCGTCATCTCAATATCAGTCTTGTCAACAAAAACATATCGTGTGATGGCACCGGTGCCGGAATGCTCTGCGCCACGTCTGGCTGCGATTCTAGCAGTCTCTGGTGTCCGCGAACTCCGACTCCAACATTCAACTCCGCCATCATCAACGGATGGCTCGCCGACCAGCCAGTCTCGCCTCACCCACCTCATTCTGACCGAAACCGCGCTTGCAGTCCATTCCCACAGGTACCGCAACCCAAGCGACGACGACCGCTCCAGCCAACGCATGCGAATATGAGTCGTCGCTCGCCGCGACGGGAACAGGGTTTTCCGCCGCGCAGGTAGGGATGTTACTGTATATTGACTAACAATTCCATTAGCGCGTGGGCCACATGAGCGCGTGGGTTAGTTCCTGCCAAAACCAGAGATGTCAACAGTCCAGCCAGCCGGCTTTTGGCCTGAGGCTGGCCGGATCAGTGTTTCATAGGGCTTTCGGCCGGCTTGATGGGCTTGATGGGCTTGATACCAAATTGGAACAATTGTACAGTACAGCAAACATAATATTCCTCACTACGTAGCGAGGTCCACTAATTACGAAACGATAAAAATTTACTACAAATTGACGTAGATTCCTTCACCGCAAGTGCAAAAAGTTATTGCTCCTAGATCAACATTCTGTAGCTATTCTAGCCTCTAGTGCAGCTGTGCCCAGCTAGAAAATTACCGTCTTAGAGGCCACAGCGTCGATCATTCTGTATCGCACAACGGTGCCAAACAACCAGCCTCGACCCCACCTCGATCCTACCTCGGATCGATTAGCCTCTGGCTCACGCGCAACTCTCTATATACTCAGAGCATCTACCTCCATAGCAATACACTTCTTGCCAACCCCTTTCAAGTCCTCGTAGCTCACGCCAGATTCTGTCAACACTACGCCATACTGCGCCGAGCGCAAACATCTGCTGCTGCTCAGTTACGCGCTTCTGCCTACAAGCGTGCTGCCTCCAAGTGTGCTGCCTCCAGGTGTGCTGCCTCTAGGTGTGCTGCCTCCAAGCATAACTATCACAAAGATCGCCATATTGTTTAAGGGTTAATGCTCAGCCGTTATTAAACAATTCCATCTTCCCGTAGTGGCTGACACGAGCAGGATGTGCCATGTACCTTGTCACTTGGCGTCAGCAGCTGTCCCCTGAACGTCTCGTTGCAGATCGTGTGATGCAGTTTCAGGGCACAGCTGAGGACCTAGCCAGGGGTAATCTGAGTCTTTGGATCAATACAGAATCTTGCTTTGTCTGGCGGGAGGCCGACGAGGCGCCAGTCTCAGGTGCTGCTACAGTCTCATGTCTTTAGTAAGTCCGCAACACCTATACCTGTTCGTTTCAAATATGCTACCGACAGTCAGAGAGCTGTTCGTGATACAGTACATTATCCGCGTCGCGAATACTCGCGCACGCAAGGAGATTTGCGTGGCTAGTTCTGTGTCTTCGACACGTGGGTAGAAATGCACTAACAGAATACAGTCTCGTGCGGACTATAAGGAGCATTTCTAGCGACTGCAGTCATTTCTCATCTGCACCTCCTTTCTCTTCACTTTCACCTTTCGATCCAAGTCTGTCGACCAAGTCTATCGACCTAACATCAGGAAACGTACACCACTACCAGAACCTACACAATAACGCCTTCGCAAGCGAAATCTCAACCCTTGTGTAAGATGCCTTTGAAAACGCAGCCGACCTGAGGGAAAATATCTCAAGTACCATGGAGTCCAAGTACTCCAGCCGAGGATAGTCGCACGGCCGACTATTGCAAAGACGATGGCAAAAGATCTAGCCATGGCAGCAGAGTATAATGCGAGGGCAGCAGAGGATGATACGAGGGTAGCAGCATCTCGAGAGCTGAATTTTTCTTGCCGATCGTGGTCATACGGTCAATACCAGTCCAGATTCTGGCCTTTCAAGAGGTGTCACCTGGAAGATCAGAACGTCGCATTTGATATCAATCGACCGCCATCGGACCTGCCTAGCGTCTCGGAAACCACCATGCTCTAGCAGCCCCTCCACACGTCACCGTGTGCCGTGGCAGTCGAACGTACCACCTGTAATTGAACAGGGATAGGCCTGATCCCAACGTGCCTCACGATGCCGCTTTCCACTTCTCTCGTATCAGAGTAGTCGAGTTCATCTCGACTCTATTCCCCATCGATCATCAGGGCGAGCACAAGCCGGTGAAGGAGTCATCTCTGAATGCTGTTATTGTGATCCTGAGACATATGTTGGAGAGTCTCCCCGCTGTGAGGGATTTATTGGAATCGTTCTCGCGCTACTCGTCGGCCGACAGCAATGAATCAAGGTCGTCTGCCAACTTCTTCTCTTCTTCCAATCTCTGCGCTATTTTCAGGATGTTGCTCTTCGTCTCCGTCCTCAGCGACTTGGCCTCCTGCTCGACTTGCTTAATACTTGCGCTCGTTGTCTGGCGAAAGCTGTGCACGGTACTGAGAAGCGACCGAAGTCGACTCACCATGTCTTTGGCGGCAGCTTCAGCGGACTGTATTTCAGCGAGGCGCTTTCGAAGCTTCACCTGGGTGGAGCTCGCTTGGTTCTCAACGTTACGGTAGGCATCAATGGAGATTCGCGATCTCTTCGGCCCGTGAAGCTCAAAGAATGTGTCCGTCTCAGCCAGCGCCCCGGACAAAATTTGAAACTGCTTGACATGTGCCTCTAGACGTGTCGACGCCTTGCGTAACGCAGTTCCGAGCGCGGTAAACAGCTGCGTGGTCAACTTGGCTGAGGCCTCGCAGGCTTGAAGTCTGTTATGGAATGCCCTTGCTTTCAGCAGCTTGATCTTGAGAGCATTACCTCCACCGTCATGATCCATGTCGGGCATTGACACTGCGTTAATTGTTGCGACGCTGTCGAGAGTAAAATCGAAGTACTCAGCGAAGATGGCGCGGAAGAACGTCCCGTCGATCGGCTGCGGGCGGTCGTCGCCCTCATCGATCTCCTGATCCGACTTCACGATCATCCTGATTAGTTAGCAGTTGTGACTTGGTCGACTGCCTGGTACTTACCGTGACGCTTCAGACCATTCCACCGCCGCCAGGAGCTGCTACACTACGGCTGTACTCAATCCAAGCAATAACTTATGCCAGACGTCCATTCTCGCTGCAAGTTATGGGTCTTCTGGCGCTGTTGTTTCTTGTCGCAGGCGCTTTCAGGGAAGTGGCCACAGGGCACGTCTCGGTGATGTCTGAATGGTACGGTGGGGCGCAGAGACGAGACGCGTCAGGTGAGGTGTGCGTCGACGGCGAGGCTCTGGAGCCCGGCAACGCTACCTACGGCGGCCGCTGTCCATTCGTTGTCACCGCCAAGACAAGAACACCAACATCCTGGCTTAGTTACACACGAGCCTTCATAACAAGGGTCTCTACTTTCTAGACGCCGCTTCTTAGCACTACCTTCCTGGCTTCCGCAAGATAGTACTACGAATTTGCGCTGAGCCTGCGATGGCAGTGAAATTGCACGACCTGGAAAATACTTCCTGGATGACCCACAAGCGACTGGAGTAGCGGTTGCCCAGTCTTGCGCCAGCTTGACCGGCAACGCGCAAGTGTAGTCCTCGCGCCGGGGCGTGTAAGAAAGTGAAAGTTCAAACGCTCTGGTAGTGGTGGTGATAGCGCGGGTAGGGACCCTGCGTTGCTGTGTCAACGCCACAGCCGACGCGACTAGCATGTCTCTTTAAATCAGCGCCGTATCACCAGCACGAGTGCCCTCAAGCAAGATGCCCAAGCGATCCCGTTCCGCCAGCATTGCAGACGCCTCGGACGTGAGCGTGCAAGACACCCTGCCGTCCATCAAACGCCGCGCCTGCAGCACACCCCTCATTGCCCGCCGCCGCCACCGCTGAACCGCAAGGGTGCGTGCGCTCCCTCACGCTCGACAACCTCGCCCAACACATTCTTAGCTGCGAGGCACAGCCAGCACCGAATGCTCGCCCTCTGATATCCCCTATGTCGTCGCGATTGGGCTTACCAACACGTAGCGCCTGGGACAGCCGCCGATCGAGGTTGACGTTGCGCGTGCGCGTGCGCTGCCCACGGAGCTCCAGGAGCATCTCGACACGGTCCTCCTGCGCGCACGAGATGGCCCGCGGTCGCCCAACGCGAAGCGCATCGTGCAGCAGCGGCTGACGGCGTCGCTAGAAAATAAGCACGGTCATTCGCAGGCTGGAGCCGCTGCTGCTGTTCGCTGGCGCGGTTGACCCCAATACAGTCAGTGGGGTGCCGATGCTACCGAGCAAGCTCAACTACTACAATCTTTCTCGCGACCTCCCCCCGCCCGTGCCATCAGGCAAGACGCTTGCCCGGTTGTCGCAGCCCCAGGCTGACACCATCATCGGTTATCTCTCCAACAACCAAGCCTTGTCCACAAACCCTCCATTGGCGACGGCTTTCGGTGTCGAAGAGGAAGAAGCGCTGGCGAACTCTACTCTGAATTTGGTCCCGATGTTCCCTTTTCTGAGCTCGCAAGGGCGCTACCATTGTTCGCTACCTCGATGAGTGCTACGTTCTACGGGATTGCGTGTGGGCAACCGCCAACTGCACTCAAATGCTCACACATGTTGGTTACGTACGATATACAAGCGGTCAATATCTGGTTGCATTGGCGCGAGCTGGACGACGCTTGAGATACTGAGTTGCCGAAGACCCGTTTTTTGGTGTGTCTTTGGGGCCCGCCACTCGCTTGAAATCTACGTTACGGGTACTCCTATCTATGTTATGTATTTAGTCCTGCTTGTCTACTACGTAGAACAATAAAAACTCTTCCTCGTGTCTGCCCTGTTCTCCTATATCTGACAGTGCTTAACCCAGTCAGCAAAAAGAGAGAAGACAGCTGCAACACATATCACCGAGGACCTTGCCGCGACACATGCTTCACTACAGTACTAGGTCAAAAGTTTCCGCCGCCAAGGTCGACTAGCGTAAAATCAACATAGTGTCGCAAAAGTTTGCAGTAATGTAGCTCAACAACCACATGTTCAAATTGAACAATTTTGAGTGTTTTAGTGTCGCATTAATTTAGTATATCGTCTGCTAGCCTCGCGCCTTTCGCGCGGCGTCGAGGCGTCGAGGCATTGACATGATAAGTCGCTTGATTAGCTTCTTAGGTATGCCTCGCCAACACACTTTCAACGCCTCACAGAAGCCATCCCACTCATCCTGAGCCTGGCTATAGTTGTTGTACTGTGGGTAGAGCTTGTACATGCGTCTTTTGAGCACCCACCAGAGGTGCTCAATTGGGTTGAGGTCTGGTGAGTAGGCGGGCCAAACTATCGCGTTGATGTGGTGCTCCTGATGAAAAGCTATCACTGCGCGTGAGCGGTGTATGCCCGCCCCATCCTGCATAAACAACTGAGAGCGGCGATAGTGAGGCAAGAGGCCTTTTTTCAAGGCCTCCATGTAACTTTTGGCGGAGTAGCCACGCTTTTTGGCATCAGGATCGCGCTCCATGATGACCAGTTTGCTCCTCCGAGCCACCCCCCATTCATCTAACGACACACAACCCCACACCATCTGTGCTGACTTCCTGCTTGTTCCTACGGGATCTAGCATCTCAGGCTTCCATTTTTCCCAAGGAAAACAAAAGCACCACTCCTGATCTGCCCCAGAGCCCTTCTGAACTGAGCACTCATCTGAGAACTTAAGGGTCCGCCGACCCCATGGGAAGTAGCGGTACTCGCGAGCGAACTTAAGGCGCCCATGAGCATGGACCCGGGTGAACTTTGGACGCTTTTTAGCCTTGTGATTGGTGAGGCCACGTCTGCGGAGCTCTCTGTACAATGTGGAGCGGCTGGGTGGCTTCGAAGGGGTGCCCTCAGCGTTTACAGATATAGCGTCTTCCTGGAGTACTGAGTACTCCATCTTTGGATTTGACCGCACTTTTCTATAGATGATTTTTTTCTGCTGTTTCGATAGAACAGGTGGCCGCCCGCTGCGAGGTTTGTCTTGAACGCTGCCTGTTTGGTGGTATTTTGCGCGTAGGTCGCGAATTGTTCGTTCACCCCGCTGTATAGCCCGTGCGACTTCCGGCACTGTAATTCCACTCTTGAGCATCCCAATGGCCTGATCACGCGTTCCAGGACTAATATTTCGAATCCTGCGCACATTTTGATCCAAATCTTGTCCAAATCGGCGTTGTGGTGGCATAGTTACAACGCGTTGAAGTTGGTGTTGTGATGTTGGTGATGGAAGTTAGACGCTAGCGCGGCGGAAACTTTTGACATCCGACTGTATCAAGCCAAACGGGCATTTTATCTAGCCCGAATTGAGCTATATATCAAACCGAAGCTAGGAGAGATCATAAATACATGACTAACTTAGCAAGAACGAAATAATGGAAAAAACGTGAAACGAGATTAATACCGAATAATGAAAATATACGAGGTGCTGAGCAGTCACGCTGAGAGTGTGGCGGAAGGAAGCTCGATGAAGCGTTGATAGACCGATCCGCATTCGAGTGCTGGTAATGAATGAGTTAACTAATATATAGAACTAGACTAGGTGCACCAGTTCATGTCGATATTGAGTTGAAACCAATTTTCTACCTTTTTTCTGAACATATCACAGTCTTCGCAAATCTCGTTGCTGCTCAGTATGACTGCCCGCTTCAACGAGATACGGGGTTCGTACCTACTTAGCTCCATCAGATCTTGATGCGTCTCGTATTTTTTCGACAACATGCCTAACTCCTTCTCTTTAGTTCTCATTGCAGCCACGTTAACGTTCGATTCAAGGTTTGAAAGTTGTTCATCAACCGCATCGATTTGATGTTTCAGTTTTTTGACCTTTCCCGCATCGTAACAGTCGTCCAGCAACTGATCATCTGCATCGAAGAGCCGGCGATTCAATTCTACCTTCCTCTCTTCCAAATCGCACACTTTTGCCCAGGCTGCGAACAAGTGCTTTCCCTCTGCAAGAGAGTCTTCTGCTTCAAGAATTGAGCCTTCCAACTTCTGGTCAGGCTCCTTATCTTGGGGCATGAATGTGTGCCTGTCTAATAAGTAGGCGATCAACTTCTTTTCCGCATGGGAAGCAAAATACTGCCCCGGTTTGCCCTGATCCCAGCGTGAGTCCGGTGCGTATTTGAACTTATGGCCAATTATGGATGCGATGTAATAGACTTGCTCAGTCCAGCTGAGCCTAGTCTTACTATTTAGAGGTAGAGCATCGGCACCCCAACCACTAGTTGCCGATATACGAGCGAATTGTTCTCCCCTGTCGAGAACGGCGGCAGTTTTGGTAATACGTCGCACGCGGTAGCTGCGAATTGGCCCATAAAATGTTATAGCCATCTCAGATTCAGATTTCCTGAAGCCATGTTTGTTGCGTTCCCCCTCTGATAGTGGTCCAGTATATCTATGCTGCTTCTTGGCATCGACCGGGTCTCTGAGTAGGATCACGATATGTCGTCTATCTCCATCACGCTCGGGTACATGATCTGCAGCAGCAAAACAAGACCGCCGGAACCGCTCATTTTCGTTTCTGCGAGCCGGTTGTGCTAACTCCATCGCACAACGACCCTCGTGGTCCCTCAAGCGTTTGTCGGCATTAGCGTTGAGCAGCGCTTTAACGTTTTCAATTCGGCCCCAGAGCGCCGCTCCCATGAGTGCGGTCCGTCCGTCATGATTGATAGCGTTTGCATCTGCACCGTTTTGTAAAAGGAGCGACACCATTTCATGGCTCTTCTCCATCGCAGCCATAATCAGAGTAGTGTTTCCAGTCTCGTCTTTCCCGGTCAGGAAAAGTTTCTTTTCAGCCGAAGTGTTGAGATATTGGCCTATTGCATGCAAGTTGCCAGATACGCATTCTGAAATAGCGAGTAAAATCCTCTGTTGTTCAAAGGTGTCGCCGTCCGAGATAGTAATAATTTCGAGCTCTCTTGAATCTTCGTAAAGTTTCAAAACCAGTGCTGACTGAGGTTCTGCCACTGAGATGTTCATTGCGGAGTGAAAAAGATCGCCCAATTCGAATTCATGTTGTTCTGGAGAATGTAAAGTCTCATTCCCTTGAGCTGTAGTATTGACGAAGCGGGCCCTTCTCTTGTCAATCTCATAGCCGACAAGTTCGCTTCTTTCATCGATAGGTAGCATGAATTCGTATTGGCCACCAGGGTAACAGTGCGAAACACGTCTGCCTGGAAGTGTGACGTCGTGGCAATGTATCTCTTCGCAGTAGGGACATTCAACGTAGACATTTCGTGTATTCCAGTGAAGTACATCGATTTTCGGATATGATGATATGTTGGTAGACATGCTGCCTTTTACGAGAAGGGGAATAATTTTGATGAAAATGTATAATGCCATCTTACGTACGTGCCAGCCGCAGCTGTTTATGTAGCACGTGTAGCGGGGTAGATGCCAAGGGCCGAGCCCTAACATATATGCACATATCCATCAAGGGCTCCACGGAAGTGGCAGCCAATCAGTAGCGTCGCAGCATACCCCCCCTGCCTAGCGCCTCGCCTCATCAAAATCCTCGGCTGCTATTCCGTGCATTTAGAGTCTTGTTAGATTGCAGGTCAGCATTTTACTACATCGGTCTGAATTGATCGACTGAGTTGATTTAACAGCTCTGAACAAAAGAAGCTATGATACAACCCTCCGCGACAAATTGGCAGCCCAAGCGATCGAGGATTCGCGCCCCGGCTGTGCGAGGTGGCAGATATGGCTGATAAACTGCTGGGTGTTCGCGGTGGTGAGCCAGTCGGCAAGCACTGGGCTGAGCGCTTTGTAACGCGTTCAGCTGAGCTGAAAA
>Ga0265798_10012576_pt1 | contig 10201 bp, 17 predicted proteins | sample P3T30metagenome_FD_192430 | JGI IMG/M metagenome (GOLD analysis project Ga0265798, IMG submission 192430) | Plant litter microbial communities from East Loma Ridge, Irvine, California - P3 T30 | ecosystem: Environmental > Terrestrial > Plant litter > Unclassified | place: USA: California...
AAAGGCTCTCACTCACGTCTCCTTCTACATCACCGAAACATCAGCTCAAATTTACACTGTCGCCCGCCCTCCCTTTCTTACAGACCATTGCGCGCACTTCCACGAGATGACTGCATGTGCCAAGGCCAACGCGATGCTTACCACGTAAGTCGTATAAATCTGTAAAAGACGCGAATGCCAACTGAATTCAAGCAGCAGCAATGCAAACAAATCGCCTCTCCTGCGCCTTCCTGCAGAGCTGCGTAACCTCGTCTACAAGCATCGAAAATCTGAGATCCGCAGAGAGCCTCAATTGGCCTCCGTACTCGGATCGCGTGCACATGGATCTCAAGGTTTGGGTGGGGTCTTGTCGCAGGAGGCGTTCGGGCGTCAAGTACATTACATTCATTAGACTGCCTAGCGAGGTTGCGAACGCAGTGGGGAAGATGTGCGGGCTGAAGATCTTGGGCGGGACTGACCTACTCAAGAGGAGGTGAAGAGGTACGTTGTTAGGCTGACTTGACTCGCTCACTTTGCGCGATGACTCGATGGCTGGGATCGAAGACGGCGATGCACATTGCACTAGGGTGCTCATTGTGTAGAGGTACCAACTTCGGCAACCGGTATGTCCTGGAGGGTTGACACAACAACTACAAGCACCCACGAAAGGCGCTCAATACCATCACTCTCAAGGCCAATCTTCCGAGTCCAATCACTCCTCCTCAAACTCGACTCCCAATTGCTCATTGCGACTAATACTCCTGATCAGCTCTACAATCTCCACCCCTTTTCTTCACAACGCTTTTGCTCAAACTCCACGCCCAGATTCGCAACCCAAGTAATCCTCCTAACCAGCTCCACAACCTCCCCTCTCCTCCTTCACAATGCCTCTTCCCACAGTTCGTGAAACCTACCTTCTCCAGCACCATGAACGTGACCTCGAAAAGTCCATCATCGTCACACCCGCTTCGGGGAACCTCCGACGAGGAACGCTGATGTTGATTGGACACTTGAGCGTGACAATAACTTTGCGCTGAGTAGGAGTCATTGCGTGTAGGTGTGCCACTCGGCGAATGTATCGGGGTCCCGGAGATGGGACAGTGCAGTGGTGTAGCACCTCGTATTACCCATGGCTACTGGCCGTAAGGTTCGTAAGCTACTAAGTTTGAATCCTACTCCCACTACTACCCTAACAGGTTACACACTAAAGGGCCTTTGTAAGACTGAGCCACTATCAGACAAGGCAGAACATGCTTTCTCCGAGGGGAACTAAGAGGGAGACCTTCTCCCCTGTTTGAGCGACTCCTGACGACCAGAGTATACACGACACGACACGCTTCAAGTGTGCGCTATGCGCGAAGAAGCAGTCGTCGTGAAAACGTACATAAATCAGATTTCAGAGCTCTGGAGGTAGCGTGAGAAGACTAAATGCTGCGCGCCACAATACGTCCATAGTTGTACGGATGTTGACCTAAGGGTACAATACTTACATGGCTAGCATCTGCGGAGACAAGCTGAAAATAAACATTGCAAGGAGCATCGGTGGTCAGTAAGGATTGAGCGCGAACGTCAGTGTTGTAAGTGTCTTGTGGGGTAGAAGTGGGAGTGAAGCAGAGCGCGTAAGCACCATTGAGTTTTGGCGTTCCAACACGGACACCAGACTGGATTTATGGACGTGAATCTCGTTAACATCAAAGTGCTTGAGGAGATAAAGTCCCAGCCTATTCCCCGCTCTCTTTACAATCTTCTCCAACATCCCCCTCATCCTCCCCATCAGCCTCATTCCCCCCATCATCCACCTCGCCCCCCTCCCTAACCACCAAATCTGCCCCCTCAAATCTCTGCAACAACCCAACCTCCCACCCCTTCCACTTCCTCGCCGTAGGCGGCAACACCCTCTGACTCCTCTCCAGCGCAGTACTCAACTCCTCAAACAGCTCTTCCGGAAACTCCACGTCCTCTATACTTGCGCTCTCGGGCTCGCCGGGCTGCAGCGGGCGCCACGTCTTCTTCTCGTAGAAGACTTTCATGCTGCGCGTTGGGTCTGTGCGGTTCTTGGAAGGGGTAGAGGAGCTGAAGAGGAGGTCCGGCGTGAAGACCCAGAGGAGGAGGGAGGGGATGGGTTGCTGTGATGGTGAGGGAGAGGTGGGAGGGGTGGGGTATATGTGGAATTTGCGGATGCCGGTGTTTTCGATGAGATGGAGGAGGCGCGCGGTTATCCATTTTGATGTACTGTATATGGGTGCTTTTGTCTTTGGAAAGGTTCGGGAGCGTATGTCAATGTTCCATTTCCATATTCGATAGCCGTTTGCTTCGTCGTCTGGTGTGCCGAGAGTGGCGTTGCAGTGTTTGCATATTACGAAGCTTTCTTGTGAGTCCTCTTTTGACTTGGCCTGTCAAGAGTCAGCATTCATTGCGACATCTGCACACCATCACATAATAAGAACGATGGCTGCAAGAAGTGTAGCCAGGACAAAATCCCATCAATCCCAAGAGTCTGAGGGTATAGAGACAGTGAAATATTGCCTGGCCGCTCGCTCCACAGCACCGGCGACCCATCGACACAAGGAAGAGGATGCATCCAGCGCTGAGAGACGTGTATGAGCCGATTACTCTGGGGCGCTTGTATCGACGATAATGCCATTGAAAAGGCTAGATCGCCTTCTTTGCGCCCAGACGCGCTTGGAAAGCACTGAGAAACATCACGAGTGGGAAATTGGAAAAAGACATTTCTTACCTCGGCGCCTTCACAGTCTTCCTCTTCCAGTAGGAAGCTCGTCAGGTCTACGAAGCCTATGCCTGCTGCAGCCTCGAGGCGATTGCCAGCAGCATAGCCCTTCGCACCGATCGCTTCCTCATGGGTGTGATCATGCAGATGGTGCTCGTCCGGCTTATGACAGTGCCAAAAGTCCATCATCTCAGCCCAGTTCTCGTTTGGCAGATCTCGCCACTGCGTGACCTTGTCCTGAGGCACGATCACGCCATCACAGCTCTTGCACCACACCTCCACGTCGAGCTGCTTGTCCAGCGACGCGCCGTCCCAGGGCACCACGTTGGCCTTGCGCTCCTCGCTTTGCAATGCGCCGAGCACGTCACTGTCTTCCGTCTCCTCTAGTTGCAGGCGCAGGGTGATCTCCTTGCTGTGTGGTTCCGACGGTAGCTCGAGTTCTGCCTCGCCTGTTCCTTTCACATTAAAGGGCATCCGTATAGACGCCGACCGGCCCTCGTGTGACACAGTGATGCTGACTCCATCCGAGGACAGTTTTGCCTTCGTACCATGGCTGTGGTGCGTGCGCAAGGATGCAAAGAGCGTGATGGTCCGTATGTGAAGCAGCAGCTCGGCGTATAGTGTAATCGACGTCTCGTCAGGGTTTAGCGGTCGCGCGCCGGCCTCGTCGCTGTATAGGAGGTTTGGCGCAGCGATATCCGGGTCGTCTGGTGGCTTTGGGTTCATCAGGACTTTGATCGTCTCAGGGTCGAGCCCGAGAGCCGCGTATGCTGACTCGGGCAGTATTGGGCGCGACATACTGCGTGTAGGCGCTCCATGGTGGCGGGGGCTGTGGTGGACGTGGGGTAGTGGTGAGTGCGCGAGGTCAAACGGCAGTAACAATGGTCAGCCAATGGGCCAAAAGGTGGAGCCGTGCGGCCTAGGATGTTCTAGCCGCTTTGGTACATATCCAAATATTATGTACATGCAGTCAAGTTGTAGTACTGATATGAACTGAGGCATTACAATATCTACATGAGAGTTGAGCTATGTATATCGAGGCACCCTTGTTCCCATACACCTGCGTCAGGTCGACAATTACTGACCCTTCTTCTGGTTCTCCTTCTGCTCCTGCGCAAGAATGTACTGCACACCCCTCCTAATACCCTCACCCAGCGGTACGAGAGGCTCATACCCAAGCCTCTCACGCGCCTTGGCTATACTGTGGTACTTGGACATGGTACTGTATCGCACCTGCGCCCTGCTCAAGTTCGGTGTCTTGCCCATGGCCCAGAACACCCATTCTAGAACCGTACCAATCGCCGATGCCACCTCCGTGCTCAGTACCCAGACACTCGACAGCGGTAACCGGTCTCCTGCCTCATGCCACACCATGCGCGCAAAGTCCCAGAAGTATACCGGCTCGCCGTTCGTGATGAAGAAGGCTTCGCCGTCGACGCGCTCGGTGTCGAGAGGCTTGCTGGGCATCATCCGGGCCGTCTCGAGCAGCGCGATGAGGCCGAGCACGTGGCCGTGAGCGACGTTGAACACGTATGTAAAATCGAACAGATTGTTGTTCTCGCCGATCTGGAACTTGGTCTGGCCTTTGCGGTAGGCTGTCACCATCTTGGGGAGGACTTGCACGTCGCCTTCGCCGATGATGCCTGCGGGGCGGATGGCGCAGGTGAGGAAGTTGTCGGGCTTGCGGTTGGCTTCGAGGACGGCAGTTTCTGCGTAGGCCTGGGCTGGTCAGCATGTTCTTCCGTGAGTTTAGCATAGCTTCAATACCTTAGTCGTGGTGTAGTACTCGGGCTGCCTGTCTCCAGCGACAACGGGCCACCTCTCGTCAGCATTGATGAGCTCGGCCTTGTCGTCTAGAACGACGCTTGCTGAGCTCGTGTACACGAATGCCTTGACTCCTGCGTCCTGTGCTGCCTTGATCAAGTTCTTCGTTCCTCCAACGTTGACTTTCTCGTGAATCTCAGGCTTCAGATCGAAATGCGGTGAAGCCGTGTGTATGACTCCGTCTGGCTTGATCTTAGAGAAGACTTCGGTCATAGCCGCGAGGTCGGTAATGTCGCCATCGTGGTACGAGACAGTTGGGCTAGCATTGCGGTTCGAACTTGTCCGGAGGTCGAGAACTGCGACTTGTGTCTTGGGATGGCGCTCGACAATATAGTTGACAATGTGACTGCCCAGGAAGCCGCAACCACCGACGACGACGATCTTTCCTAGCGATTCTGGTCCTTTCGTGCGCGACATTGTTGTTGTGTTGAGTGTCAATGTCAGATTTCTGGGCAATGATAGATGGAACTTCGGGGCCCGTCGAGCCCGTCGGTGCAGTAGCTGCCGGGCGTAAATACGGCAAGGGGTCCAATTGGGCCCCACGTTTCCAGGGTCTTGGGACTGGGACTTGTCAGCAAGACTACAAAATAGCTCGAGCTGCCACTTTGACGTGCAGTGGATCCTGAAGGTTGACACAATAGGTGGGATATACGCGCATTTGCATTTCAAAGTCACGATGACAGCCACACGCACCGAGTTTGATACCTATTGTTCATTTGAAGTAGGTCAGACTATAGCCGTGAAACATTCATCTTCGCCTTGCGCCAGTGGTCATGCCACTACCTTTTCGTCCCATAGAACAAACGCCATGCTATGTTGTAAGCTATGCCATGCCTTCAAAACGCGCCGTATATGCAAGCCGTGAGGCTGTTGGGTATCGATAATCATCATTCTTGAAGAAAGGAAACGGCCGTAAACTCAATGATCTCGTTCTGCTCGAGAAGTACCCGCCTAGAAGCTGTTCCTGTGAGAAACTGTCAGCACCAACTCATCTATCACCTGATATAAGAGTGCTCGTGTACTGTGAAGCAACCACTTTCGCGTTCAGTGCGTCCTGAAGGACGACAATATAGGTCCGAGCACCTTGGTATCGAGAGAAGACTCACTCAGCGCTGTCCTGTACCGATCGCCTCAGCCGACGATTGTACAGCTTCTTCTCATCGGGTGAGCCCCAAAAGAGCTTAGCGGCCTCTGGGTTGACCAGTGTTCGTGGATCGTACGCAGGCGACTAGGTGCGAAGTCAGTGATTGTGTCACGTGCAGGTCATACAGACGGATGCTCTTACCTCCTCCTCGACGGCCGCGATGATCGCCTCGATATGAGACCGCATATCGTCTTTACGTACTGCGTCGTAACACAGGATACCGTCAGGCGAAACGCGATGGTGGAAGAGCGGCGTAGCAAATTTAACTCGTGGAAGCACATCTGGGAACCTCGGGCTGATATAGATCATGATCGTGAACATGCCGCCATCTAGGTTCGTCATGGGACGGCCGAAGAGGACCAGCTGCCACACGAACGGGTTCTTCTCGACGAGATCCAGGTCGAGAGTGACTGACTCGTTTGTTTTGTACTTCTCGACGATCTGCTCGAATTGACGCTGGAGATTAACAGCAATCCCCATCTCCTTGACCACGGCATTCCTTCCCTCTGCGGCCCAGCCAGTCATCTCCTCGTTCAGCTTCTCGAAGATCTTCACGACACGCTCTCGCAGAGCAGTGTACGCGTAGCTGCCCTCCATGGTGTTGCCCGGACCTTCGAATGGCATCTTCTCGAAGCGATCGCCATCCTTGTGCTTCTTAGCCGCCTCATCAATGGTCGCCAGGTACGAGGGATAGTACCAGAGGAAACGTCGCTTGCAGAGGTCCTTGAAGGGCTCGAACGGCGCGTCTTCTCGGCCTGCCTGGTAGTCTTCCTCCGCGTTGTAAACTGTCACTGAGGGCCGCTCCTGATGGATGCCGAGATAGTCCTCCAGACGCTCGACGATGGATATGCGCAGTGACTCGTGGCGGATCTTGTCAACATATGAGCCCTGGTTCTTCTTGTCGTAGTCGGAGTTGGCGTCTTCAAAGCCGGGCTCGTTCTCGTAGGGGTTGCTAGACATGAGGCTTTGGATAGAGATGAGTATGGACTCCAGGCCCTGTGCAGACGACCACTCCTCGCCGCGCTCGCCTCGCCATGTGCTAAGAAAGTCAGACGTCATCCTCGTGAATCTGACATTGCTACGTACCCTAGAATCGACAAGCACACTTTACCACCAGCATAGATGTTGGGGTTGAAGCGTGTGCGTCCGCCGTTGGTCGTGATGGCTGTGACTTGTGGTGCCTTCGTGGGATACTCCTTGGTGAATTTGACGGCGAACTCGAAGAAGCCGAACTCGTATGGCGTGTCGGGAGGGCCTATGATGAGCGCTCGCACATGACGTACGTCGATGTCCCTACAGGCGACAGCGATTGAGAGATCGGACCCCTTCTGGATCTCGCTCAGCTCGCGTGTGATGCGGAGGATCGATTGGTTTGACATGCTGCTAGCGAGGGAAAGTTTGAGTGTTGCGAAGGCCTTCAGCCTCCACTTTCGCGTCCGGTTGAAGAGTGGTATAGGGTGGGAATGCGGGAGGGGTATAGGTGGGGGTTGAGTTGTTTGGCCGGCGCGAGGTTGTGAGCAAACGTGCAAATTGTGGAAGGCGCGGCCGGCCGTGGTGTGGAGGTGTTCAAGACGAACAGTCGAGTTGAGATGCGCGCGGTCGGTACAGCAGCTCCGAGCTTGCGACTACCTAGGTGGTAGGTTCAGGAGGGGCAGTCTGGACGGCGGAAGCAAGGGTCCAGCTCTCCCTCAACACCATGAATGTTCGCGATAGTCGGTGTTTGCACATGCCAATTCGCCGACTCGCGTGACGTAGCTCTGTAGCCCATTTTCCAACGTTCTACCTCTCTACCGTCGAGCACTGCTACAATTGCGAACAGGCATTGTTCTCCCACCACAATGTAAGCATACTCGAACTGCTCATGACCATTCTGGAGACGGTCTGACAGTTCACAGGGTCGTCTTCGCCCTCTTCGTAATCAACAAAGCCGGTGGCCTCGTTTACAACCGCGAATTCCACACCGGCATGAGCAAGCTCACCTCAAACGACTATCTCACACTCGCCGGCTCCTTTCACGGGTACCTCTCTCTCTCCTCCCTCCTCCCTCCTCCCTCCTCCCCTGCCTAGACCCCCTCTCTCACCCACCACTGACACTATCCTCCAGCATGCACGCCATAACCGCCCGCCTCTCGCCCGCCCCGCCCATCCCAAACCCCCTCCCCGCCGTAACCGCGCCTTCGCCCTTCATAAACCGCCCCACAGGCCTCGAAGTGCTCGAATCGTCACACTTCCGCATCCAGTGCTTCCAGACACAAACGGGGACCAAGTTCCTGCTGTTCACGGAGCCACAGCAGCCGAATGTGGACGCTATGATGAAGCGCGTGTACGAGCTGTATTCGGACTATGTCATGAAGAACCCGTTTTATACGAATGAGATGCCGATACGGTGTGAGAAGTTTGATCGCGCTCTGGATGGGTATGTTAAGGTTAGGGGGTGAAGAAGAACGGCGCATGAGGAATACCGATAGATTGTGAGGACGAGACTACTTGGCGATTGGATTTGGGCATGGGGAAGACGTAGCCGCGAAGAAGTTTGCAAGATATCCCAGGCACGACTGGCATTCCCAAATGGCGTGTCGAAAGCCCAGCGCAAGTCGCGAGAGGCAAGACGGCGTAGTGTATGAAAGTTGCAACTTGAGAGCTTGGAAGCAAAGCGAGCATGTGGAGGATCAGGTCCTGTAGCATGTTCATCACTCGACGATTCACATAGCTTGTTCGTTATTCTCATTTGTTCATCTCGGGCATAACGGTCTGCGCCGGCTCTAGTATTACAGTAGACGCCAAAGATGCTCTGTTCTGCTTGCTTCGGCGACCTTGCTCAACCTGCCATATTTCCTGCCTGCTCCACGAAGATCATGCCGTGTCCATCTTGTCTGGATCGTCATCCTTCTTCTTGTCCTTGCTGCCGCTACCACTTCCACTCGGCTGTCCTTGGTCGTCCAGCAGCGGCTGCTTCTCGTCTCCCTCTGCGACAGGCTCGAGCTCGGTCTTGCCATCCGCTGTCTCTTTGGTTTTCTTCTCCTTGTCTTGCCGCGCCTTCTCCTCCTCAAAGCTCATCCTCAGCGCAAGGGCCAGCTCGGGGTCGACTGACGGATCTACGCCGAACTCGAAGTCGTTACCGCCTGACGCGCCACCGCCTTCGCCCCCAGAGCCGCCTGCTCCTCCTGCGTTTGATGTGCCGTCGCCTCCGAGTAACGGGGTCGAGATGAGTGAGTCGCTGAGTAGGTTCGCGCTGGGAGGTATGGTGGCTAGGTAGGAGCCTTCGGCGCTCTGTACGTTGTCGCTGAAGGCCTGGAGCTTCTTCGAGGTGTCGTCGTTGAGCTCGCCGAAGGCAACGATGTCGATACTGATGCCAGACTTCTTCATCTTCTTCGCCAGCTTGACCAGGCCCTTCTCATCCTCCTCGATGGGGCTGCAGTTGAACATGATTATCCGTTGCTTCTGGGACTTGTTCTGCCTGTGCTTGAGTGCGAGCTGTAGACATCGTCAATACCTGTGTTTGTGGGAAAATTATACTGAATACATACAGCTGCCACGTTGATGCCGGTGACAAAGTGCGAGTTGCCCTTGATCTTCGTCCTGTGCAGGCCGTCGAGCACCTTGCCGATGTCTGTTGTCAGGGTCGTGAGGATCTCGGGCGTGCTGCCTCCCATACTCATGAGGCCGACGGATGACTCTGGGTTGGCGCCGGTTTTGGCGGAGAAGATGAGGTTCACGGCATCCTGCTGTGCTTCCCACCGCGAGGGGACGTAGTCGCCGTTTCTGCTGGCTTCGCTGTTGTCAACGCTGCCATAGTCAGTAAAGCTCCGAGCACATGAGAGCGCATGCATACACTATCATAGAAGCTTCTAACACCATGATGAAGGCGTGGTTGGGGTATCGAGCTAGGGTTGTTTGGGGCGTGTGAGTTGGTGTTGATGATGAGCTCCCGCGTCGGAGGTCTCCAGCAATCGCCGCAGGTCGTCACGTGCCGTCACCTGCGCATGATTCGCGCTTCACGGACCTCATTGCAGCATGTGGGTCCTGTGTAATAAATTCGTAGTGGGTGTCCTTCATTCTGGCATGGCATGTTGGTGACAATCCGCTCACCAGATGAGACTCCGGCCTTGATGCATCGCGCCTCGATTCTTACTTGCTCATATGCAACCTGCATAGAACCAAAGTGAACCTCCCTCACCTCTGTCCACTGGCAAAAGCGACTAGCGATTATCACTTGGTGATTGTGTATCTTGTGTAGATCTTGTGTAGATCTCCGACTACTTGCAATACCTAGCACTCTGTCGGTTCATAGCCAATAGATCAAAATTCAGCATCGATAAACTGCTGTCAGTGATTCTCAAATGCTGAGCCTGTATCCCGAATAGATTTCAAGTGAGATTGTGTCGCCTCTGCCAATCGTGACAGTGAGATCAGACTGTTAAAATGGAGCCAATCAGATGAGAGGTCGGCCGTTGCGTAGGCCGTCTGGTGGGAGCTGCTTGGCGTCGCAACTGCCCAAAAGTTGTCGTCGCGACCCTCCCCTCTTT
>Ga0265798_10012577_pt1 | contig 10201 bp, 9 predicted proteins | sample P3T30metagenome_FD_192430 | JGI IMG/M metagenome (GOLD analysis project Ga0265798, IMG submission 192430) | Plant litter microbial communities from East Loma Ridge, Irvine, California - P3 T30 | ecosystem: Environmental > Terrestrial > Plant litter > Unclassified | place: USA: California...
GCGCGCGGCGGCCTCCCGCTCGTCGCCGGCATGGCGCCGTGGCGCGGCACCCACGCGATCCTCGCCGGTGCCGGGCTCGTCCTCATCGTCCCGCTGCTGCTGCTGCGCGAACCCGCCCGGCGCGAGGTCGCCGCCGCCACCCGCGCGCCGTTCAAGGTGCTCGCCGGCGAACTATGGTCGCGCCGCGCCTTTCTCGCGCCGCTGTTCGTCGGGCAGGTCGCGGTGGTGATGGCGGACAATGCCGCGCTGGTCTGGGCCGCGCCGGTGCTGTCGCGCCATTACGGCCTCCAGCCGGGCGACTTTGCGGGCTGGATGGGGGCGCTGGTGTTCGTCAGCGGGCTCGGCGGCACGCTGCTCGGCGGGTTCGCCGCCGACTGGGGACAACGGAGCCATCGCCGGGGCGGCCTGCTGATCGGCGCGGTGGTCGCGGCCGCGATCGGCGTGCCCGCCGCCCTTTTCCCGATCGGCCCGAGTGTCACCTGGTTCGCGATCGCCTTCGGCACGCTGTCGCTGTGCGGCGCGATCACCGGGCTGGTCACCTCGGTGGCGCTGACCGTGCTCATCCCCAACGAGGTCCGCGGGCTGTGCATCGGCGCGTTCATCGCCTTCGCCGGCCTGATCGGCTTCGGCATCGCGCCCTCGCTGGTGACCGCGATCAGCAGTCTGCTCGGCGGCGAGGCGCAGCTCGGCCCCGCGCTGGCGGCGGTCGGGGTCGTCACCGGCCTGCTGTCGGTGGCCGGCTTCGCGCTCGCGATGCGCGCCGCCCCGCAATCGGCGATTGACGAACCTATCTGACAGGTTCATGCTCTGTCTGGAGAGGAGAGGATCGATGACGCCCAAGCAGCGGATCGACGTGTCACCCGAGATGCTGGCCTTTGTCGGTGCAGGCACGTTCGACGGCCTCGACCGGCCCGACGCCGACGCGGTCATGTTCCGCTATGATCTCGGCGACGATCCCCCCACCTTCGCCTACACGCCCGCCCCCTGCCCCGCCGACGCGGCGACCGTGATCCTGGTCGTGTCGGCAGCGGCGTGCCGCCGCCTCTTCGGCGCGTCGCCCGCCGCGCCGGGCTGCTGGTATCTGCCCGCCGACCTCGCGCTGCTCGCCATCGCGATCCGCGATTGCCCGCTCCCCGAACCCGCGCGCGCGACGCTCCGGCTGGCGAAGTGCATCGAGCTGCTCTGCGCGACCTTCGCCGGGTTCCATGGCGCCGGGCTGCTGCCGGCCGCCGGCAACGGCGCGGTGAGCGAGCGTGACGCCGCCCGCCTCGCCGCCGCGCGCCGCCTGGTCGACGAACGCTGGCAGGAGAAGCTGACCCTCGACGGCATTGCCCGCGCCTGCGGTCTCAACCGCGCCAAGCTGACCCGCGGCTTCCGCCAGACCTTCGGCTCGACCGTCGCGGACGCGATTACCGATCGTCGGTTGCAGGGCGCGCACCGGCTGCTGCTGGCCACCGACCTGCCGGTCTCCTCGATCGGCTATCGCTGCGGCTACAGCAACAACGCCAGCTTCACCCGCGCCTTCTCGCGCCGCTTCGGCATGGCCCCCACCCGGCTCCGCGCGACCGAAGCCGCCGCATGAGGGGCGTGGTGCGACTCGATGACGGGGGCTCGCTTGTCGACCTCGCCGTGCGCCGCGTGCGCGACCATATCCGCGACCAGGACCTCAAGGTCGGCGACACGCTGCCCGGAGAGGGACAGTTCGCGCGCGAACTCGGCGTCAGCCGCGCGGTGATGCGCGAGGCGTTCGGCGCGCTGGCGGCCTTGCGGCTGATCGACGTCGCCAACGGCCGCCGCGCGCGGGTCGGCGCGATCGACGGGTCCGTGATGGGCACCTCGCTCGACCATGCGGTGGCGACGGCGCAGGTGACCGTTGCGGACGTCTGGGACGTCCGGCGCACGCTCGAAGTGCGCACCGCCGATCTTGCGGCGCGCCATCGCAGCGACACCGACGCCGCCGAGATCCGCGCCGCCGCAAGCGCGATGCGCACCGCGGGGGACATTGCGGCGGTGACGCGCAGCGACATCGCCTTTCATCAGGCGATCGCGCGCGCGAGCCAGAACAAGCTCTTCGTCCAGATCGTACGATCGTTCGAACCGCTGATGACGATCGCGGTGCCGCTGGCGTGGCATACGCGCGAGACCGACGCCGCGCGCGAGGAGGTACTCTCGCGGCACGGCCTCATCGCCGAGGCGATCGCCGACCGCGACGGCACGCGCGCGGCCGCGCTCATGCACGCGCATTTCGACGTATCGATCGGCAGCGTCCTGTAACCGTCGGCGCTTGATAGTCACCGCCAGGCTACCGACCCCCTCGCCTTGTGACGCCGCCAGATGTCGGCAAGTCGATACAAGTATCCGGTGTTTCCATTACCGCCCGCTGTTCTGGCTTTGCCGATCCGGTCAAGGCCCCCTCGACTTTGGTCGCAAGCGGATGAATGCCTGTCGACAAATTGACGGATGTCATTGACATCGATGCCAGGTCGACGGGCAATGACTGTCGGCGGTCCTGTCGTAACGTTCGCCACGAGCGCCCCGCGCGCGATCCGAACGGTCCGCGACACCCGCCTTCCTCCCGGTCGACGTACATGAGGAGGGGGTTTTCATGAGCAAGGACTTTGCGCGCGTGTCGCGACGGCAGGCGTATCGGCACATGGCCAGCGGGATCGCCCTGACGGTCGCGATGCTCGCCGGGGGCGGCGCGTCCGCGCAGACGCTGGAACAGGCCCCCGCGGCCGAACAGCCCGTCGCGCCGACGCCGGAGTCGACGACCGCCGACGGCGACGTGGTGGTCACCGGATCGCGCATCACCTCCAGCGGCTTCAACGCCCCGACGCCGACGCAGGTGATCGGGTCGGCCGACCTGCAACGGCTGGCTCAGCCCAACATCTTCAACGCGGTGACGCAATTGCCGTCGCTGCAGGGCTCGACCGGGCGCGCCACGTCGGTCGGCAGCACGTCGAGCGGCATCCAGGGGCTCAGCTCCTTCTCGCTGCGCGGGCTGGGCGCGATCCGCACCCTCACGCTGCTCGACGGGCAGCGCTTCGTCGGCGCCAATTACTCGGGCGTCCCCGACGTCAGCCAGTTTCCGCAACTGCTGGTGCAGCGCGTCGACGTGGTCAATGGCGGTGCATCGGCGTCCTACGGCTCCGACGCGGTCGCCGGCGTGGTCAATTTCGTCACCGACAAGCGCTTCACCGGGTTCAAGGCCAACGTCCAGGGCAGCGTCACCACCTATGGCGACGATGCCGGGCTCACCGCGCAGGCGGCATGGGGCAAGGCCTATTACGAGGACCGGCTGCACGTCGCGGTCAGCGCGGAACATGGCCGTCAGGGCGGCGTCCCGAACCCGGGGTTCGGGATCGTCGGCGCGAACGGTCGTGACTGGTTCAACTCGCCGGCGTTCGTCCAGACCGGCGTCACCACCACGCCCGCCGGGCAGCCGCGGATCTTCTACATCCAGAACGCACAGCAATATCAATATGCCAAGTTCGGCCTGATCACCTCCGGCCCGTTGCAGGGCACCGCCTTCGGCGCGAACGGCCAGCCGTACCAATTCCAGTATGGGTCGAACGGCGTGCCGACCGGCACCGGCGCGGTGACCGGGTGCACCCCGTCCTTCTGCTCGGGCGGCGACACCAGCGGCGTGGTCGGCGCCGGCACCAGCCTCGCCTCGAAGCTCGAGCGCTTCAATTATTACTCGCGGGTCGGCTTCGACTTCGCGCCGAACAACGAGATCTACTTTACGTTCAACGGCGCACGCGCGACGTCGGAGAATTCACCCAACCCCGGCTATGCGCAACAGGCCAATCTCACGATCCAGTGCGGCGTGAACAACGCCAACGCCAATCCGTTCGTGCCGCAGTCGATCCAGCAGGCGTGCACCAACGCCGGCATCACCCAGTTCCAGTACGGCTCGGCGCTGGCGCAGCTCGGCGACTTCATCGAAGTGAAGCCGGTCCGCACCAGCCTCCGCTACGTCGTCGGGGCCAACGGCAAGTTCCGTGGGCTGGGCACGGAGTGGAGCTACGACGCCTATTACGAATACGGGCGCAACTACACCGACCTGCACGTCGACAACATGCTCAACATCTCACGCTTCCGCACCGCCTATCAGGCGATCCGGCTACCCGACGGGACGATCGGCTGCGCCAATGCCGCCGCGCGCGCCGCGGGCTGCGTGCCGCTCAACATCATCGGCGACGGCGGGGTGACCGAGGCGGCGCTCAACTACGTGAAGCCGGCGATCGGCCCCTATCAGCACACCTGGTCGTCGCAGAACGCCGGTGCGATCAGCCTGAACGGCCAGCCGGTCGCCACCTGGGCGGGGCCGCTGTCGGTCGCGTTCGGGTATGAATATCGGCGCGAATGGTATCGCACCAAGGCAGATCCCTATGGCAATGGCGTGAGCGCGGGCACTCCCAACACCGCCGACTATCCCGCCGACCCGACGCAGAACACGCGCACCGGCGGCAATTGGTATGCCGGCAATTACAAGAACGGGACCGGCAGCTACAATGTCCACGAGGGCTTCCTCGAACTGGACATTCCGATCTCGAACGAGGACCAGCTCGGGCGCGCCAACGTCAATGCGGGCGTTCGCCAGACCCATTACAGCACCTCCGGCTGGATCACGAGCTGGAAGGTCGGCGGCACCTGGGACACGCCGCTCGCCGGGCTCCGGCTGCGCGGCGTCACCTCGCGCGACGTCCGCGCCCCCAACCTGTCCGAGCTGTTCCGGACGCCGACCTTCGCGAACGCGACCTTCCTCGACCCGCGCAGCCCCGGCGCCTCGCCGACCGCCGGGCAATTCGTGCAATCCCCGTCCAATACGATCGGCAACACCGACCTGAAGCCCGAAACCTCGCGCAACACCACCGGCGGCTTCGTCTTCGACGGACAAACCGCCGGCTTCCTGCCCGGCTTCAACGTCTCGTTCGATTATTACCACATCAAGGTGAAGGGCATCATCACGCCGTTCAGCGGACAATCGGCGATCAACCAGTGCTTCCTGCAGAACCTTTCGCAATTCTGCGGCTCGTTCAATCTCGACGCCGCGGCCGGGCCGCTGTTCGTCAACGAGCAATTGTTCAACTTCGCGCAGGTTCGCACCAACGGCTTCGATATCGAGGCGAGCTATCGCCGGCCGCTCAGCGGGATCGGCCTGCCCGGCTCGTTCACGATCCGCGGCCTCGCCACCCGCACGCTGCATTATACCGAGACCTCGGGGCTGCCGGGCACGATCCCCAGCGAGCAGGCGGGCAACAACCGCGGCAACGTGCCAGACTGGAAGGTCTTCGCGATCCAGAGCTGGGACACCGACACGCTGTCGCTGTCGGTGGCCGAGCGCTGGTTCTCCGACGGCGTCTATTCGAACGAATATCTGCAATGCACGCCGGGCAGCTGCCCGACCCCGGATCCGACCGGCAACATCACCACGATCGACAACAACCGGATGCCGGGCGCGCTCTATATCGACCTGGGTGGTTCGTACAATCTCACCCGCAACATCTCGGCTTACTTCAAGATCGACAACCTCTTCAACAAGGCACCCGAACCGTCGCCGCAGAATGGCGTCAGCTATGGCTTCAACCCGTTCCTGTACGATGTCCTCGGCCGCACCTTCCGCGCCGGTGTCCGCCTGACGCTGTGAGCCGCGTGGATCGGCAAGGCATGGCGGCTGAAGGTCGGCACCGGCAGCGCGCCGGCGCCGACCCGCGTGGCCTTGCTACACCTGTCGCATCCCGCCGTCGACGCACAGCTCGGCGCCCGTCACGAAACTGGCGGCGTCGCTGAGCAGGAACAGGGTGGCGGCCGCCACCTCCTCGGGGCGCGCCATCCGGCCGAGCGGAATGGGCGCGATCAACTGCGCCCGCAACGCGTCGGGCACCGCCGCCATCATTTCCGTATCGGTCGGCCCCGGCGCGACGACGTTGACCCGGATCCGCCGCGGCGCGAGCTCGGCCGCCCAGCTGCGCGCATAGGAGCGCAGCGCCGCCTTGGTGGCGGCATAGGTGCTGTACGGCGTCACCCCCATGCCGGCGGCGATCGACCCGACCAGCACCACCGACGCGCCATCGCTCAGCAGCGGCAAGGCGGCCTGGAGACCGAACAGCGCGCCGCGCACGTTGACGGCGAAGTGCCGGTCGAAATGATCGCCGGTCGCGGCGTCGATCGTCGCCGGTTCCGACAGGCCGGCGTTCAGCACCAGCGCGTCGATCCGGCCGTGGCGATGCCGCGCCTCGTCGACGATCCGCGCCAGATCGTCGCGCGCGCTCGCATCGGCCACGATGCCGCGCGCCGGAGCGCCGATGCGTTCGGCCGCGGCGGCGACCTCGTCTTCCCGGCGTCCGGTCAGCAGCACCGCCGCCCCGTCCCGCGCAAGCGCCGCGGCGGTCGCGAACCCGATCCCCTTCGCGCCGCCGATCACCACCGCGACCCTGCCCGTCATTCCCGTCATTTTTCCGTCCTTTGCTCAGAGACGGCCAACCAGATATACGAAGCATATCTGCTATCAAGAACGCACCTGGAGTAACGTAGATATGGCGGGCGATACCGATCTGGCGGCGCTGTCGTGTCAGGCGATGATCGACGTGCCGCGCATCCGCCCGGTGCTCGACAAGATCGCGGACAAATGGACGATCATGATCCTGACCGTGCTGTGCCCGCAACCGGCGCGCTTCAACGAGATCAAGCGGCGGCTCGACGGCATCACCCACAAGTCGCTCGCCGATGCGCTGAAGCGGCTGGAACGGCACGGGCTGGTGACGCGCGCGGTGCTGCCGACCAGCCCGGTCGGGGTCGAATATACGATCACTCCGCTCGGCCACTCGCTGCGCACGCCGTTCGAGACGCTCTGCGCATGGGCGCTCGAGCAGGAGGACGCCTTTGCCGCAGCCGCGCTCGCTTATGACCGGGCACAAGGCTAGTCTCACCTGCGATCAACCCAGGGGATGCCGGTGCGGCCCGCGCGCGCGGGACATGCTGGGGAAGCAACAGGAGAAAGCCATGTCGGTCAAGGTCGTCGCGTTCGTCAGCGTCAAGCCGGGGCAGGAAGATCGTTTCGTGGCCGCCGCGCAGCCATGCATCGCCGCGTCGCGCGCCGAGCCGGGCGTGCTCTATTACGATCTATGGCGCGAGGCGGACGGCGAACGGCGGTTCGTCTTCGACGAGCTGTACGTCGACGATGCGGCGGTGCAGGCGCACATGGCCTCCGACCATTTCAAGGCGTTCGGCCTCGCCGCGCGCGATCTCGCGACCGCGCGCCCCGCCATTACCATCGCTTATGCCGTCGCGGTAAGCGACTGACCGGGCGCGGCACCCCACCCCGCCCCGCTCACCCGGTCGGGCTCTCGGCGGTGAACGGCGAGCAGCACGGCTTGGTCACCGGCTGAAACTCCATCAGCTCGATGCGGGTGCCGTCGGGATCGTAGAGATTGGCCTGCCACTTGCCGTCCAGCCCCATCTGCGGCCCGTCGTGGCGCGCGCCGAGCCGGTCCTCGCGATAGAGCGTCGTTACGGCGGCCTGCATGTTCCGGACCCCGAGCGACAGATGGTTGAGGACGCCGAGCTGGCGCGCGTCGACCTTGTCGAGCGTCACATCGGACCCGGCGCCGACCATCATATATTCGAGCCAGTCGCGGCCGTCGGGCACCTGCTGCGACACCCAGTCGACCTTGTCGGGCTTGAACGCGCCGAACCAATAGGGGCGGAAGCCGAGCAGCTGCCGGTAGAAGCCGTCCTCCCGGGCGCGGTCGTGCACCGCATAGCCGAGGTGGATGATCCGGCCGCTGATCGCGCCGGGGACCGGGGAGTCGGGGCCGGCGGCCGGCTGGACGAACTGCACCTCATTGCCCTCCGCATCGCGCGTCGCGAACCAGAGCTCGCCTCCAGCGCCACGCTGGACGGCGCCCGCCGTCGACATCCCCGCCCTGCCCAGCCACGCGCGCAGCCCACGCGCATCGGCGGTGGTATAGGCAACATGCGCCAGCCGGCTCGGCGATGACCGCGCGCCAGCCGGCAGGACCTCGACGAACTGGCGCGCGCTCAGATAATAGCGCACGCCGTCCGCGTGTTCCGGATCAGCGCCGCGGCGCGCGCCGAGGACGTGCGTGTAGAAGTGATCGGCCTTGGCCATGTCGCTGGCATAGACCGCCAGATGCGAGATGCCGGTGATCGGGGGACGCGGGGCGGGCGCGGCGGTCGCGCCGAGCAGCGTCGCGGCGGCTGCCGCCAGCATCACGATCCGGACGTTCATCGGCCAACTCTCCACAATGATAAAATCAGGTTGTTTTCCGGTAGCTTATGCCGCCGGGCGGCCGCTGTCACGCGTTGGGGGCGATCATGGCTGGCGTCGCAGCGACGGTCGATCAGTCATGACGGCCGCGCCTTGTAAATCAGCACCTTGCGCATAAGCGCCGGGTATCGCCCGCCGATCGCGGTGCTAAGAGCCGGCACGATGATGGACGGTATCGGTGATCTGCAACTCCGGCACGGCGTGCGGCGCGCGAGCGCCTATGCGCGGGCCGAGCCGCTCATCCGCTGCATCGCGGCGACGATCCACCGGCATCGCGCGGCGACGGGCGCGCTCGACGGCTTTCCCGAGACCCATGCGCTGGTCACGGCCTGTCGCGCGGACGGGCTGGTCGCGCCGCGGGGCGGGCCGGTCACGCAGCGCACGGTGCTGAGAACGCTGCGGCTGATGGGGCTAAGGTGACCTGAAGCGGTCCGCCCGACGGCTCACAGCGCGTCGATCCGCGCAGCCCGGTCGCGGACCGCGGCCCCGATCGGATCGACCAGCGCCGCGGGCGTGCCGGCGGGCATCGCCTGCACCGCGCGGTCGAACGCGGCCGCGGCGTTTTTGCCGATCTCGGCGAGGATCGCGCGCGTCGACGCCTCGTCATAGCCGGCGCGCACCGCGGTCTGGAGGAAATGCCGCGGCGCGATCTCGTCGATCCGGTAGCGCCGCCGGTCGCCGATCGCCATCGCCAGCCGCATCTGGCGGCGGTTGATCTGGTGCGCGGCGAGGCTCGGCTCGGCGGAGAGCACGTCGTAGAGCGGCGTGGCGGTGAAGCGCCCGCCCGGTCCCAGATGGATGCTGAAATTCTTGGCATGGCCATCGGTCGCGCCGAGCAGCCAGAAGGCGATCACCGCCTTCATCACCATGCGGCGGTCGATGTCGGGCCGGTCGCTGGCGGCGAGCAACTGCACGATGTCGGAGACGCCGGGGCCGCCATGATCCTCGTACTTGCGGGTCGGCGGCACGCCGAGCGCCTGGCACAGATCCTCCTGCGGGCGGCGGAGCAGCCGGCCGTCGCGCGCCCGGAAGCGGTCGAACCGCTCGACGACCAGCACCGGCCGGTCGTCGAAGCGCACGATCCGCGTCGTCGCGACCGGCAGCCCGAGTTCGCGCAGGAAGCCGAGGCACAGATGCTCGTTCTCGACGCTGTTCGACAGGTCGATCCCGTTGGGCAGCTCGCCGATCTGCGGCTTGAGGATGTGGGTGGTCGGCGTGGCGCCGCGCGGCTTCCACCATTGCCCGTCCGACCACAGCAGGGCGGTCTTCTCCTGCGCGCCCGCGATCGAGAGGCGGAAGGCATCGTCCGCCTCCAGACCGAGCGGCGCGCGGCCGAGATTGCGGAGCAGCGTCGCGATCGCGGCGTCGCCGATCGGCTCGGCGTCGACGGTGGCCGGGAGGGTGGCGGGGGGAGCCCCCTCCCCGTCCGGCAGGAATTGCAGCGCACCGACGCAGTCGCGGCCGACCGCGGCGAGCAGGCTATAGGCATCGTCCCCCCCTGCCCCGACCCGCGCGGCGATGCGGCGGCGGATGTCGTCGCTGTCGGGCAGCAGATTGTCGAAGACCGCGGTGACGGGCGCGCCGGTGTAGCGCACCGTGTCGAGCGGCAGCGACAGCGACACCGGCATGGCGTGCTCCCAGTCGAGCCAGGCGCGCGCATAGCGGAAATCGATCGCGCCGTTCGCCGCGCGCGCCAGCTGCCCGACGTGTCGACCGTTGAGCAGCACGGTCAGCGCGGACGAGCGGCGCGCCATCTCAGAACAGCTCGTCCAGCGCCGGACCGGTATCGCGGCGCGGGCCGAGCTCGAGGTCGAGCTGGAGCGCGGTCAGCACCGCGAACAGCGTGTCGAGCGTGGCGCCCTCGCCATTCTCGATGCCCGAGATCGTCGCCTGCCGGAGATGGGT
>Ga0265798_10012580_pt1 | contig 10199 bp, 8 predicted proteins | sample P3T30metagenome_FD_192430 | JGI IMG/M metagenome (GOLD analysis project Ga0265798, IMG submission 192430) | Plant litter microbial communities from East Loma Ridge, Irvine, California - P3 T30 | ecosystem: Environmental > Terrestrial > Plant litter > Unclassified | place: USA: California...
GAATACATGGCGGCCGAACTGCCGTCGGTCTCGACCCCGATCACCGACGTCAAGGTGCCGTATGGCGACGTGGTCGAAATCGCCGAGTCGCACGCCGACTTCATCGCCGCCTGCGAACGCCAGTTGGCGCTGTCGGACGACGCGCGCCAGGCGCAAGCCAAGCGCATGCGCGAAGTGGTGGCCGGTACCTCGTGGGACCTGACCGCCAGCCGCATGCACGAGCTGATCGGCAGCGCCGTGCCGGGCAACAAGGTCGAGCGCTTCTTCGCCGCCGGCCAGGAATCAGCGCGCGCGCAGGCAGAGACGCTGCCGGTTGCGCAGGTTGGTTGATGTCGCACATCAGCTGAGGGCGTAGGTCGGCTGAATCACCAGCGCCAGCTGAAAAACCACCGTCGTCCCCGCGCAGGCGGGGACCCAAGTTTCATGCGTAGCCACCGAGGGATATCGAAGTGGCAGAGCTGGCAAACTTGGGTCCCCGCCTTCGCGGGGACGACGTTTTGGGGCTGGCGAAAGAATGGGCGCAGCAAGCAGCACGACGCAGATTCACACCCGCCTGAGCACACCCTCGATCGCTTCCACCGTGGCCGGCTTGGTCAGGTGCTCATCAAACCCCGCCGCGCTGGTCCGCGCGCGGTCCGCTTCACCACCCCATCCCGTCAGCGCCACCAGGCGGATCCCGGCCAGGCGCGCATCCTGCCTGATCGCCGCCGCCACTTCATAGCCCGACATGCCCGGCATGCCCAGGTCGAGGAACACGACATCGGGCATCAGGCTGGGCAGCATGCGCAGCGCCTGGCGGCCGTCGTTGGCGACCGGCGCGTTGTGGCCCATCATATTGAGCAGGGCCGCCAGGGTCTCAGCGGCGTCGCGGTTGTCATCGACTACCAGCACGTTGCGCCCGGTCGGTGACAGGTCCAGCGCGAGCGGCGCGCCATCAGTGTCCTGGTCCGGCCCGGGGTCGGACAGGGCGGGCGTGGCCAGTGGCAGGCGCACCGTGAACACGCTGCCGGCGTTGGTGCCGGCGCTGGTCGCGCTCACGCTGCCGCCGTGCAGTTCGACCAGGCTGCGCACCAGCGACAGCCCGATCCCGAGCCCGCCCGATCCCGGCTGCTGCGCCTGGCCGACCTGGGTGAACATGCGGAACACGTCATCGAGCTTGTCGGGCGCGATCCCGATGCCGTTGTCCGATACCGTCACCAGCGCCTGCGCGCCGTCGCGCGTGGCCTCGAGCACGATCTGGCCGCCCTTGGGGGTATAGCGCGCGGCGTTGTTGAGCAGGTTGCTCACCACCTGGGTCAGGCGGGTAGGGTCGGCGTCGAGCACCAGCGGCTCTTGCGGCAGGCGCAGCGCGAAGTCGTGGCGCGCCGCCTCGATCAGCGGCATGCTGGTCTCGGCCGCCGCCGTCAGCACGCTCGCCAGTTCGACCCGCTCGCACCGCAGTTCGACCTGTCCGCGCGTGATGCGGGCAACGTCGAGCAGGTCGTCGACCAGGTTGACCATGTGGCTGAGCTGGCGCTCCATGATGTCCTGCACGCGTGCGACCGCATCCGCGTCGCCCGGCGAACGGCGCAGGAACTGCAGGCCGCTGCGGATCGGCGCCAGCGGGTTGCGCAGCTCGTGCGCCAGGGTGGCCAGGAACTCGGTCTTGAGCCGGTTGGCTTCGGACAGGTCGGCCGCCATGCGGCGCAGCGCGGCATCGGAGCGGCGCCGTTCGGTGATGTCGGTGAACAGCACCGCGACCCGGTGCTTTTCGGGGCCGCCCAGGCGCACGGCGTACACGTCGTACCAGCGCTGCAGCCCGCGCGCCTCGTTTTCGTAGCGCACCGGCTCGCCGGTGGTCGCCACCCGCCCATAGATGTCGAACCAGTGCTGCTCGTGGGTGGGCACCATCTCGCGGATCGTGCGGCCCACCGCGTCATGCAGGCCGGTATGCTTGATGAAGGCGGGATTGGCCTCCACGAACAGGTAGTCGCAGGGCCGGCCTTCGCCGTCATAGATCATGTCGATCACGCACAGGCCTTCGTCGATCGAGTCGAACACGGTGCGGTAGCGCTCTTCGGTGGCGCGCAGCTGTTGCTCGGCCTCGCGCTGGCGGGTGGCGTCCATCACCACCCCGTGCACTGCGCGCGGCGTGCCGTCGTCGCCGTACTCGACGTGGCCGCGCGCGATCATCCAGCGCCAGCCGCCACCGGCCCGGATGCGGTAGGTGGTGGCGTAGATGCCGTCGCCGGCGATGGCCGCATTGATCCGCCCCATGGTCGGCTCGACGTCGTCCGGATGCAGGGCCGCCAGATAACTTCCGAGCGTCGCGTCGGTGCGGCGCTCGTGCGCCACGCCGAACAGGGCCGCCATGCGGGTGTCGGCCTCGACCCGGTCGGCTGCGATGTCCCACGACCAGATACCCAGTTCGGCCGCTTCGACGATGCGCTCGAGGCGCGAACGGGTTTGCTCCAGTTCGGCTTCGGCGCGTTGCCGTTCGCGCTGGCTGTTGAAGGCGTCGATATAGAAGCGCGCCTTGGCGCGCAGGATGGTGGCCGACAGCGGGGCGGTCAGCACCGCGATGGCGCCGGCGTCGTACAGCAGCTCCTGCGGGAACGGTAGCGGTTGCGGCAGGCCGATCGCGACGATCGGGGTGCGGCTGGAGCGCGGGTTGGCGCGCACCGCGCGAATGGTATCGAGCATGCCCTGGGCGTCGCCCGAATAGCCGACCAGGATCAGGGCGAAGTCGTCGGCGCGCGACTGGGCCAGGCCCTCGACCGGCGTGATGGCGCGGACGATGGTCTGGTCCAGCTCGCGCGATACCTGGTTGACGATCGGGTCGTCGATCGCGCGCTTGCAGATGAACAGCACGCTCCTGCGGCTGCTGTTGGATGAGGTATCAGTCAAGTGTTCAAGGCCCGTCAAATGATTTTTTAGGCAATCTGGCTATTTCGGCAATCTAAGTGCCTGACGGGGCCATGTCAACACTTTGCGCTCGTCAAGAGCGCCGTCCTCAGGACTTGTCGGGCACCTGCTGCGAAGGTATCGGCGTCTTGAGTGCCTCGGGGAGAGCGTCGGCGATGCCCTGCGACGGACCCTGGCCGATGCGGCGCGCTTTGTCGGAATGCTGGTCGAGGCTGACTTCTTCGGCCACGTCGAAGCGGCCGTCGGCGGCGCCTTCGTCACCGGGCAAGAGGTTGTCGGCGCGATTATCCTCGCCGCCGGCGGGAACCGGGGCGTCGTGCTTGCGGTCTGATTGATCAGGAGTGCTCATGCTCGGCTCCATGGCTGTTTGACATGCCGCGATTATGGCGCAGCGCCCCTGCGCCAGGCGCACGCCAGCGGCCTGTGTGACTCGTCGCGCTTCACGCGCCGAGCGTCACGGTCCACGTTTCTTGCGCGGCAGGTTCTTCTCCAATATCGCCCACAAGATCAGGCCATAGGCGAGCAGGCGAATCAGGTAGTGCAGCGGCGAATCCTCGCCGCCATCGCGCGTCACCGCATACACCCGGTGCAGCCCTTCGATCGCGAACGACAGGGCAAAGTATAAAAAGAAACGGTCGCCGCTGACGCGCCAGAAGCGCAAGAAGAACAGGGCGATGGTCAGGGACGCCATGGCAATGGCGCCGGCCAGCAGATGGTTCATCGCCTCATTCCTTCTCGTAGATCAGGCCATACAGCAGGAGCAGGCACGCCACCAGCGCGCTTGCCAGCCGCCAGGGCATCAGGTCGACCTGGGTCGGGAACACCACCTTGTCCAGCAACAGCAGCAGATTGTTCAGGGTCATGCCGGTGAAACAGGCCCCACTCCAGAACAGCAGGCGCAGGCGGGTGCGCCGGTAGCCGGCAAACAGCAGCACGGCGCAGCTCAGCGAGGTCAGCATGCAGAGGGTATAAATTACTTCGCCCATATCACATTGTTCCGAAGGAATTGCTCGTTATTATTATCTTGGCGTCTTGACGCCCGTTTCAGTACGTTCAGTTTATGGCATATCGATTGAGCCCGGCCGCCCGCGCTCACGCATCCTTGCGCAGCCTGAACGCATCGGCAAACTGCTGGGCCTGGCGCTCAAGGCTGGAATGGATCAGGTGGGTAACGTCGACCAACTGCCTGGCATAGAGATCGGCCAGGCGATCGATCCGCTCGCGCAAGGCTTCGCTGCCTGGCGCGTAGCGATAGCAATGCGCGGCGGGCGGATCGCAGGGTCGCGCGATGCCTGCGGTGCACAGGTCGGCCAGCAACTGGCTCGCGACGCGCTCACGGATATACAGGCGACCCGCAAGCATCGCGCTTTCCCACTGTTGGGTAGCGTCGGCACGCAGCAGCAGCATGGCTTCCAGGAAGGGCACGGAGGGAATGCTCGTCAAAATAAAGCGGCGCAAGTCCTCCGGGATGGACGGGTGGGTCATTCGTGGCGCATTTGTTTCCCAAATGGAAAATATTATTGAGAAAGCGACAATTTTAAATCATTCCATTAGGAACTGCTTTTCAATCGTGCGCGTCTGCGCAGCCGGATTGTGTGTCTGAGGGCACTTGCTCAGCTAAAATGCCCGCTTTCGTTACCATTGTCGTCCAATCATGCTTCGTTCACCTTTGGGCAGACTCCTTGCCCGCATCGCCGTCGCCGGCGCGCTGCTCGCCGCCGGCGCGGCCCAGGCTGCCAGTTGCCCGGTCCATTACCTCGACGGGCGCTCGCCCGAGATCCGCAACCAGAAACTGTCTGCCGCTACCCGCGAGCTGTGCTACGGGGTATTCGGTGTCATGCATTCGGGCGTGACCCGTACCCCGTTATGGTCGGCCGAATACGTGCGCGCCGACAATCTCAAACGGGCCCAGGGGCTTGACCGCGACGATAAGTTTCACGCCGAACAGCGCCTGCCGCGCAACCAGCGCGCCGAGCTGAAGGACTATGCGCGCAGCGGCTTCGACCGCGGTCACCTGGCGCCCAACGCCAATATGCCCGACCGCCGCACCCAGCACGAAAGTTTTTCGCTGGCCAATATGGTCCCGCAGGATCGCGACCACAACCGCCACATCTGGGCCCCGATCGAGGGCGCGGTACGCACGATGGCCAAGAAAGAGGGGGAGTTGTATGTGATCACCGGCCCGGCCTTCCTCGGCGCCAATCTCAAGCAGGTCGGCAATGTGATCGTGCCGAGCCACCTGTACAAGGTGGTGTACAGTCCGCGCCAGAAGCTGGCGGCGGCCTGGTTCACCGAGAATCGCGCCGATGCACCGATCAATGTGGTGCCGGTGGCTGAGCTCGAGCGCATCGTTGGCATCGAACTGCTGCCGTCGCTGTCGACCAAGCAAAAGGAACGCATGCTGCGCCTGCCGAAGATCAAGCAACGCAAGAACCGATCGTAAAGGAACGTCATGAGCAAGAAGAAAGCCGCTAGCTTCACCCCGTTTGCCAATGAAGCCGATGTCGCCGGCATTGGCGAGCTGACACTGGAAAACCGGGTCGACCGCATCACGATTTCGGGCGACGTCGACCTGACCGCCGACGTGCCGGGCCTGGCGCGCGCGAGGCGCCTGCATGCGCTGCTTGGCGAGATCGTGGCCGCACTCGAATCGCGCGAACTGCCGGACGAATTGCCGCCACCCGAGGTCAAGACGATCGACAACCCGTTCGCCTGAATGGTCGACTGACTGCAGCGCACTCACCGGTTCGCTGCCTGGACCGGGCGCAATGCCCGGTTCCATTCTTTCCTGTCGGCCTGTTCCTACCTGCTCATCCGGTCGTCGTCCGACACCCCGGTTTCCCTCTGTCCAGTCATAAATTTCCAGCAGTCAATGGTGCGCGAGTCCCGTCAGTATTGGAGTAATCTTGACAACAAAGCGCAAGATTGGAGTAATCTTGACAACAAAGCGCAAGACAAGCGGCGACGTCGTCGCCCGGCGCCAGTACCCCATTTGACGGAGGAGCGACCATGCAACATACACTTGTCGCGGTGTTCGATAACCGCACCGACGCGCAGAACGCCATGAATGAACTGCTGTCCTCGGGTTTTACCCGCACCGAAGTGCGCCTGTCCAACGCCGACCCGACCGGCCAGACCGACAGCATCACCGGCCGATCCGATATCGATGCCGAGCGTAGCGCCGACGGCGATACCGGGATCACCGCCAGCATCAAGAATTTCTTCAGTGACCTGTTCGGTTCGGATAACGCGGAACACGTGAGCCGCTATGAAGGCGCCGTCACCCGCGGTCACCACGTGCTGACCCTGGTCGCAAGCTCGCTGCCCGAAGTCGAACGCGGCGCCGACATCGTCGAGCGCTACGGCCCGACCGACATCGACGAGAACGCCACCGGTACGCCGGACATCGCCGCGGGCGGCATCAGCGCCGGCGCCATGCGCATGGGCAGCAATGCCGGGATGCAGCAATCGTCGTCGATGTCCACCCAGTCCGGCTCGCTGGGCAACGCCCAGGCGGCGTCGACCCCGACACTCGACAATCCGGGCGAGCGCGAGCTGTTCCAGCAGCGCTCGGCCAGCCAGGATCGTCCCGTGGGCGGCACCTACCAGGAATCGATGGGCAGCAGCGGCCTGACCGCCACCGGTGGCACCTCGCTGCAGAGCTCGACCCTGCGCGACGACCCGATCCAGAATTCGCCGTTTGACGGCAGCCAGCAGGGCGGCCTGTCGGCCGGCAGTGCACAGCTGGACAATGACAGCATCATCAAGCAGGGTGCGGCTTCGACCGCGGCCGGCGCCAGCCCAATGGCCGGCAGCACGCTCGGCGCGGCGGCGGCCGGCTCGTCGATCCAGGGTTCGGCCCTGGAAGGCTCGGTGCGCAGCGATTCGCTGCAGCGCGACACCCTGGGCAGCGGTTCGTTCTCGAGCGGCTCCAGCCTCGACAAGCAGCGTAGTGGCGTGCGCATCTTCTCGCGCGACCACCTGGACAGCCCGCCGCTGGCCACCGGCCTCGGTGCATCGAGCAGCGCCAGCGCCTTCGACGATGAAGACAGCTACTACCGTAACCACTTCAACACCACCTACGGCGCGACCGGCGCCGCCTATGACGACTACCAGCCGGCCTACAGCTACGGCAGCGACGCGGCCAAGAGCGACCGCTACACCAACCGTGCCTGGGACGATATCGAAACCGACCTGCACAGCGACTGGGACAGCCGCTACGCCACCGGCGGCGAGCCATCGACCTGGGAAAAAGTGAAGGCCGCCGTGCGTCACGGCTGGGAACGCATGACCCGCGACGATGACGACGACGGCTACCGCAGCCACTATGACAGCACCTACGCCGCCGGCGGCGACAAGTACGAAGACCTGAAACCGGCCTATTCGTACGGCAGCGAGATGCGTCGCAGCGATATGTATCGCAACCAGCCATGGGACGATGTCGAGGGCTCGCTGCGCGCCGGCTGGGACAACCGCATCGACGGCACGCGCGACTTCAGCACCACCGGCAGCGACTCGAGCGAGCCATCGGCCTGGGACCGCGTCAAGAACGCCGTGCGTCATGGCTGGGATCGCATGACCGACGACAATGATGATGACGTCTACTACCGCAACCACTGGAACTCGACCTACGGCGCGACCGGCGGTGCGTACGACGAATACCGTCCGGCCTACACCTACGGTTCCGAGATGGCGCGCAACGATGAGTACCGCGGCCGCAGCTGGGACGCGGTTGAGACCGACCTGCGCAGCGACTGGGATACGCGCTATCCGGCCAAGGATGGCGGCCCATCGACCTGGGACAAGATGAAGGCGGCGGTGCGCCGCGGGTGGGATCGCATGACGGACGACGATGACGACGTCTACTACCGCAATCACTGGAATTCGGTGTACGGCGCCGGCGGCGAAGCGTATGACGAATATCGTCCGGCGTACAGCTATGGTTCCGAAATGGCGATCAACGACAAGTACCGCGGCCGTCCGTGGAACGATGTCGAGACCGACCTGCGGTCTGATTGGGACAGCCGTTATCCGGGCGAGCAGTCGACCTGGGACAAGATGAAATCGGCCGTGCGTCACGGCTGGGATCGCATGATGCGTTGAGCGGGATAAAGGGAACTGCTGGAGTTGCGATAAGTTGACGCGTGCTTCAGCAGATTCAGTCAATATGTCGTCCCCGCGCAGGCGGGGACCCAAGTTTCAAGCGCAGCCAATCACGAATATAGTATTGGCTGCGCTGGCAAGCTTGGGTCCCCGCCTACGCGGGGACTACGTTTTGGGTCAGCGGATTATCGTGCGGGTTGGGGCAGCGGATTATTGTGCGTTTTGGGGCAGCGGATTATCGTGCGTTTTGGGGCAGCGGATTATTGTGCGAACACCTGCGCGGCGGGCGTGATCGTGACCGACTCCGGCCTGATGTTCAACTTCATCGCGCCGATCTGCTTGTCCTCATCGAGCAGGCTTTGCGGCTTGTTCGCGTCATACTTGATCGGCGAGAAAGCATCGCTCACCAGCGCCGCCTTCATGCCGGCCGCATCCTTGGTGATGATCACCACCGACAAATTCTTGGCCGACAGGTGCTTCCTGATCGCCGCGTTCACCTCGGCCGCGCTCAGCTTGGCCAGCGCAGTGCGCATCAGGCTGGTGAATTCCGGCGTGCCATACCACTGCGAATCGAGGGCATATCCCAGTTGCTGATCCTGGGTGGCGGTCATCACGAACACATTCTTGAGCAGATAGTCGCGCGTGGTTTCAAAGTCGGCCTGGCTGATGCCGCCATCGACCATCTTGCCCAGTTCATGCAGCGCCAGGCGCAGCGCGAAGTGGCCGTTCTGCGGCGCCACCGGACGGATCCAGACCTCGAACAGCTGCGCCTTGCGGCCCAGGTTGGGGTTCGGGAAGAACTGGAACATCCCGCGCGGGAAGGCTTCGATATACGCATAGTCGCCATAGTTCATGCCGCGTTCCTCGCGGATGCGCTGGTACAGGTGGGCGCTCGAGGAGCGGTGTTCACCCAGCCAGGTCTTGGCCAGCCACAGGGCCGCGAAGTCCGGATGCTTGCGCGTGACCTCGAGCGGCAGGCCGAACGAGATCGCGGTAGCGCGGGTGTTCTTCTCGACGATTTCCACTTCCAGTCCGTTCGCCATGCGGCCCTTTGGCGCATCCGTGGCTGGCAGGCCAGCGCCTTCAGGCAGGCGCGCCAGGTGGGTCTTGAGCGAAGACGTCATCGCATCGGACACGTCGCCCGAGATGCCGACCTTGACGGCGCCACGGGTGTACGCCTTGGCGTAGAACGCTTTCACGTCATCGAGCGTGATCGCCTCGATGCCCGCCACGGTGCCCAGCACCGGGTGACCGTAGCCGGTGCCCGCGAACACATTTGCCTGCAGCCGCTCCTTGCCGAATTCTTCTTCGTTGTTGTCCTTCAGGTCCAGCACCAGGGCGTTGCGCTGGGCGTCCTTCAGGCGCCGGAAGTCTTCCTCGCGGAAGCCCGGTTCCGTGATCAAGGGCAGCGCGATGCCGAGGAACCCGTCCCAGTTGTCCTTGTGGATGGTGCCGGTGAAGGTCGTCATCTCCTTGTCGGTCTGCTCGGCGAAGCTGCCGGCCATCGGGAACAGGGCCTTGGTCACCTCGTCGATCTTGCGCTCGCGCGAACCGCTCGAGGCCACCATCGCGGCGGTCAAGGCTGCCAGGCCTTCCTTGCCTTTCGGATCGTGGCTCGAGCCGGCCGCGAACAGCAGCTTGAAGCGGATCTGCGGCAGGGTCGACTTCTGCACCAGCACGTCGAACTTCGCGTCACCCGCTTGCGGCGCGAACGACGCCAGCGTCGGCAACTGTTCGATACCCTTCGGCAGCGCCTCGTGCGACAGGGTGGTGACCACCATGCTGTCGTCGATCAGGTATTTGCGGGCCGCGGCCTGCAGGTCGGCCGGGGTCAAGCTGTCGATCGCGCGGTAGTACCCGTTGAGCGTGCCGTACGCGCGCTCGAAATGCACATACGAGGCCAGGGTCGAGGCGATCGCCTCGGTGTTGTCGAGTGAGCGGATCAGGCCATACTTCTGGGCCGACTTGGCCGCTTCCAGCTCCTGGCTGCTCACTGGCTGCTCGCGCAGTTGCGCCACCGTCTGCAGGATGGCGTCGCGCACCATCACGGCATCGGCCGGGTTCTTCACGCGCGCGCCGATCGTGGCCAGGGTCGGATCGACCCGGTTCGGGGTGAAGTCGAACAGCTGGTCGACCTTTTGCTCGTCCTGCACCAGGCGCTTGTACAGCGGCGAGGTGCGGCCAAACGACAG
>Ga0265798_10012581_pt1 | contig 10198 bp, 14 predicted proteins | sample P3T30metagenome_FD_192430 | JGI IMG/M metagenome (GOLD analysis project Ga0265798, IMG submission 192430) | Plant litter microbial communities from East Loma Ridge, Irvine, California - P3 T30 | ecosystem: Environmental > Terrestrial > Plant litter > Unclassified | place: USA: California...
CTAAACTTGGAAGTAATAGTTATTCGGAACCGCAGATGATTGCAACGTGCACGTTCGTTCATTTTCATACTCCAGTGTCGGTTGTCGTTCTTATACGTCATGCGTAGATGGATTGTTACGAAGCAATCACCTTTGTCTCATCGGTAAGCTTCTTGATTGGCATCGTGTAACTCCCTGTTCTTGTCAATCACACAGCTCCGTCTTATCCACACCGGCGGCTATAAATTTTAGCTTGCTTGGAGGTCTGCTGGTATGCGAGCTGCGTGGCTGGAAATACATAGATATTCAGGTATCCATTTTACATGGCAATCACAGAAATGGAAAATTTTCTCGCCAATGGACAATCTCTTGATGATGCTTTCATGAAAGACGACGTTGCATGAAAGAAGAAGCAAGAAGAAGCGTGTGCGGTCTAAAGAAACCGCGGACTTCATCAGCGGGTCCATCGGCCCGACCAAGGGAGGGACGACGACGCCATTCGTCCACCCGTTGCTTTCAAAGCATCGAATCGACATCAACACTTTGCATTCCTAAAACCAAACCTGAAGTCCCTACCATGGCAGGACAAGGAACCGAAGACTTATGGCTCTTCGGCTACGGGTACAGAAATTCGCTCAGCCGATCTCCAAACGCCGTGCCTGACTGACTGACTGTGCATCCAGCTCGTTGATTTGGAAGCCTCCACCACATTATGGTATTCCTCGTGACTTGAATCACGATTGAGCCCAGTTGGCTTACTCTGTGGTAAATCAGACCTGCGAGTTCCAGGCTATATCGAGAACTACGTCCGTCGCTTTTGGCAGGTATGCAGCCATACACCATGAGACTCTTGCGTGAAACAGACAGCGTGCTGATAGAAATGGCGGTTCGGCAGGCGAGGTTAGTCTATTCCCATCAACGAATGGAGATTCGGATAACATCCTCGATACATCGTTGACTGACCAACCCACCTAGCCAAGACCACCGCGGCACACCAGAAGATCCCGGCCGCGTAGTAACGCTGATCGATCGACAACTGTGGGAGACTTTGACAGATCACGTAAGCCTCCTTCTCACCAACACCCATGGAATTCAGGCCACCAAACCGGCAACCAGATTCAAACCTAACAAGATTCCTCCCTGCCTACCCAGCATGCCACAGCACCACCCCGAGTCTGGGGCGCAGCCTACCGCATCCCAGCCGCCCACGTCGCCGAAGTGAAAGAATACCTCGACATCCGCGAGATCAACGGCTACAGCATCCAACACACGCCCTTCAACCACCAGCAAGGCGAGCAAGGCGGGCAGCAGCAAGACATGAGCGCCACGATGCAAAGCATCACGCCGGCCCGCGACGCCCAGCCGACGACGGCATCATCATCATCATCATCAAACGTCCCGCACCCGATCAAGTGCCTCGTGTACATCGGCCTGCCGGACAACCCCCAGTTCCTCGGGCCGCAGGATCCGCAGGCGCTGGCGGAGAAGATTGTGCAGAGCCGGGGGCCGAGCGGCGAGAACAGGGAGTATCTGTACCAGCTCGAGGAGGCCTTGAGGGATTTGAGCGAGGAGAGCGCGGACGAGCATGTTTTCGATTTGGCGAGGAGGTGTCGTGAGATTGAGGCGAGGGACGCGTGATCTTTGACCAAGAAAACCATGCGGAGCGGAGGTTTTCCATGGATTGGAGGTTGAGGCGGCATAGAAGAAATATAGAAAGCGTGGAATTTCTAGCCATTATGAGAGATGTGAGAAATTCAACATTGTCTTTTGTCGTGGATATCATATCGTGAAAGTCCGGAAAACGAACGCCTTGGAGATGCTCCTGACCCGCTGTGACTACCTATGTCTTGCTTGGAACGCTTGTAATGCCGGGGAAAAAAAATGAAACAGAGGCTAATACAGATGGACAAAAGAAAAGGTAAAAGTGTCCAAGACGATCAGTGTCCACCCTTGGGTTTCTGGTTCCACTGCTTGATGCTTTTGATACCGGCGTTGACAACGACGTACTTGGCCTCCTTTGGGTCGTAGCATGACTGGACGTCGAACAACACCCTGCCTTTGGGGCCCTTAATTTCCACGAGGCCCTGTACGACGAAGGTCCCGCGCGGTGGCTCCAGCTTTTTGGGGTTCCATTCTTTCTTCAAAGCGCCGAAGAAGACGTACTTTGCGATCTGAATATCGGTAGGGTTGACCAGGTCGGTCGACGACGGTACGGGGAGATTGAGTACCCACGGCAGTGCCGAACGGTCTTCGGATGCCCTGGGAGACGACTGTGCTTCGTTGGCAGCTGACGAGACACTCACCAAAGAGCCGGGCGAGCCGTTGGGAGACGTTTGCGCTTCGCCATTCACAGGTGATCCTCCGCGACCGCCAGTGTTCTGCTTCTTCTTCTCCAGCATCTCAAGGGCCACTTTGAATCGCTCTTCAGGGCTGAAAGGGTTCACTTCCTCCCATCCGAGAGCCTGTTTGAGTCGCCTGTAATTGATACCGCCGAAAATCTTGGCCGTTTGCCAGGCTCCTTCGAACGTCGCCTTGGGCCACAGGGCTCTTGTGAGCCTGTGATGGTTTTCAGCGCTGACCTTTTGCGGACTCCAAGCGATAAAGTCGTCACCAATTTCAATCCCAGAGCGGACATATTCCTGGGGCGGTGCGTCTGGGAATGTGATCTCGAGCCAGTATTTGCCAACTTTGAGGTCCTTCCCAGTCGACATGGCTACTCGAGGGTGTTGCGTCGCTGCTTTCAAGACCAAGGCTACGAGTTCGTTTTGCAGTTTCTTGTGGCGCGGCTTGTCCTTTGCGACCTTGACAAACTCTTGCCATTCCGGATCGGTGCCTTTGTAGAACGTTCGTGGCAACTTTGTGGCCCAAGTCATGGGAATGAATGTGCTGTCCTCGTCGGCGAATTCGTCCTCTTCTCCTTCTTCCTCTTGCACCTCCCATTGTGCCTCGTTGCGATGATCGTGGGATCCGGATTCCACCTCTTCGATCTGGACTTCGATGTTCTGGGTAAGATACATCCAGCAGGCGTACGGCACGCCGATGTAGACTCCCAGTGTGATTAACCTCTTCATTGAGAAGACGGGGCTTCTGAAGCGCACGGCTTGGGTGTTTTGTGGCGCATGGTAATTACTGCGATTCGAGTTGTTTCGCGACTGTATGCGCGGTTGTGATCTGACGGGTCGTCGGATGGGGATCTGTTGACGAAGCTGGAAGGCTCGAGATAGGCGAAACATGGCGGGCGCGAGGGTGTAGAGTGGTTGTTTGCAGCATGCGATGGCGAGGGAGGTAAGATGATGTGTATTAGCGGATGTACAGCTTATCCGGTTGCGACAAAAAGGAAGGTAAGTCCGGTGTGTGAAGATGTTTAGTCGTGGCGACAGACAGATGGCGTTTGGTTTAGTGAATGACCGCTCGGAAGGGCGAGACCCCGACCGACGTAGCTTGTAAGTGAATACAAGAACGAGACCCTAACCCTGATTGCGTACCTCGCCAGACCTGCCACCAGTGGAGCTGGAACTCCTACTGCATCTCGACAACGGCATCATCAAGGCGGCGAAGGCGAGCTCGACCGGACAGGATACTCGACGTCTCCTCTCCTCCACACCGCCATTATGAAGTTAATCACCGCCGCGCTGTTGTCAGCGGTCAGCTGCTACACCGAATTGGCCGCCGCCACGACAGGACACGTCCTCACACTCGACCCTTCGCTATCATCTCAAGACCAGCCTTCCAATGAGAGACGGACACTATCGCCCGAGACCGCGAGACTGGTGATCGCGCAAAGAGCTGGTGTAGAAAACTACCACGTCGGGAAATCGCTCAGCGATGAAGAAATCGAGGCGATCAACAACTATGGACTGCAGACACACATGCTGAGCGCCGACAAGGATGATGCGCGCACATTTATCATGGCGTTTGTCGAGGAATCGGCTGCGGAGGGTGCGATGAAGTTGACATCTGGACTTTGAACGTACGTTTATACTGACGCGACATCACAGCTCTTGCTCAAAAGGCACCGTCTTTCGCTATCTCTCCCGCTCCCTCAGCACCGGACACCAAGGACTTCTTCGATGATCTATCTGTTCAAGCTGGCGACCGCGTCTATAGCTGGGGTGAGGTTGAAGATCAGCTCGCTACCGGCGACGCCATCAATGTCCTTACTGGCGACAACTCGTTCGTCTTGGGCCTCCCTCTGGAGCGCATTGAAATGCTCCTCGAACATCCTCTCTTGTCGCCTGTGACCATTATCCTCATGCCCGCCACTGGCTCCGACGCCTCGAGCTGGGGCACCTACGCCATGCCGAGAACCGGATCCCCGCTGCGCAAGCGTCAGATCGAGAAGCCACTGTCCGAGGCCTTCGAAGCCGCCTCGCAAGCTGCCGAACCCGCTCCGATGTCCACTCCCTTGACCAGCTTCGCCGAGTCGAACCAGAGTGCACCGCTTCGTGGCATCCTGCCCGCTTGCTTCCGCTCGCAGGAAGAGTGCGAGAAGATCACCCGCAACTGCACTGGCCATGGCAAGTGCCGCAAGCTTTACAACAACCGCGACGCGAAGCAGGGTGGTGACTGCTACAGCTGCCAGTGCTCTGCCACCAAGGAAGACCGTGGCGATGGCAAGGTCAAGACAACCGTCTGGGGTGGCCCTGCGTGCCAAAAGCAGGACGTGAGCATCGCATTCTGGCTTATCGCTCTGTTCACCGTGGGTCTGATCTTCGTTGTGAGCTTCGCCGTCGGTAGCGTCCTCACCATGGGCAGTGAGGAGCTGCCCAGTGTCATCGGTGCCGGCGTCAGCGGCCCTGTCAAGAAGTAATGAGCGGACTGCACGATTGGAGGGGAATTGTGGAAGATCAGAGAGTATAAGGAATCTGAGCAAAGGCATTTGCGAAGGCGTTAGATGGACCGGCTTCCACCAACTGTACTCTTTTTTGTTTTTACTAAAGCGCGCTATAGGCCTTGTTTGAAATTTTGTATAAACAGAAAACTGCCTTGAATTGTGCAACTCGGAGATGAGATGTGGCTGCACTACAACGCTCTCCGTATGTGAAACATTGGCCATTCGATGCTACTCCGACTCGACACTTTATACAACCTAACAGCAATCCCGACTCCCACCGCCCGCCGGATGCCGAGAAAACTTCATGGATCCCATGTCATCTCCATCATACTCTGCCCGGAGATCTACAGCATCACGCAGGGAATCCCGCCTGACTTCCTCATGACTTCTACGCAACTCTTCTGTTGCCGGATAAACACTCAGGAAAAGCACAAGGGCAAGAGCCGTTCCAATACGAGAACATAGTGGTGGCCTTGGCTGCTGACATGGTCACTTTGCAGCATGTACACTGGAGCGTAGTACATATCTCACACACCACAGCTCGGCTCGCCATGGAAGGGAAATGTCACGCCACCATTTCCCTTCCACTGACCGAATCCTGCTGCCTGCTGCCTACATGTACTGCCCTGCCTGGTGGCTCGAAGACATATAGTATACATGTACAGTAGCCCACCACCACTCCACCTCCTCCCCTCCCCTCACACTCCCCTCACAACTACCCAGAAGCTGGAAAAGCAGGTCAACACAAAACAACAACAACGAATGGCCCCAAAACCCTACCCCGGAAGCTGCCACTGCGGCCTCGTAACCTACACGGTCAACCTCGACCTCGAACAACAACAAACCCCCGATCCCAACAACAACCCCAACGACCAAACGAAACCCAGCAGCAGCAGCAGTAGCAGCAGCACCACCACCACCACCACCACCACCACCAAAACCGGAAAATGCAACTGCAGCATCTGCGCCAAAACCCGCTCCTGGGAAACCCTCGTCCCGCCCTCCGCCTTCCACCTCAACCCGACCTCACCCCCACACCTGACCGAGTACAGGTTCGGGACCCAGAAAGTCGCGCACTTGTTCTGCAAAGTCTGCGGGTGCAGGCCTTTTGGCCGGGGGACTTGGGAGAGCAGCGGCAGCAGTGAGGAGGAAGGTGGGTGGAGGGGGGAGTTTGTGGCGGTGCAGTTGGCTTGTTTGGACGGGGTTGAGGATGCTGTGCTGGAGGGCTTGGAGGTTGTGTTTCGGAATGGGAGGGAGGGGGCGTTTGGGGAGAGGCCGGGGGTTGTGGGGCATTTGTGAGGGATGGTGACCTATCTACCTCTGTTCGGAAGGGAGAGGGTGGAGGAGAGGGGGATTTGTTCTTGTTCTTGGTTTGGAGTTGCGTTTGCGATGGGTGCGATGGTGAAATAATATGGTGATGTGCACGTATGTCTCTTTGGTTGGTTATTGCACGTACAGTACTGACGGCCGTGTCGGTTCTGCTATCTCCTGCTCTGCTCCGTCTCGGGATGCTTCGAGCTCTGCTTTCCTGCCCTTCCTCTTCTTCAAACCCTCCCTTTCCCAGCCGAAGTAAAGAAGAATCACTTTTTCCTGCCCACACGTCTGCAAGGCCTGTCCCTGTTCAACCATGTACAAAAAGCAGTCGATCAAATGTGCCGAACCCTGCGACTAAATTCACAAAAACTTTTCCGCCGTGCCTACGCTGCAATAACATTCGACTAATACAAAAACACGGATGAAAGAAAATGCCACGCAACGCAGACTATGCGTTACTCCGGCCGTAGACCGGTAGTGTCGCCACGCACAACCCGCTGCAAGGTCATGGCGCTGATGACAGCGGCGCCCAAGCCAGAACCATCGGCGGCGAGAGTCATGATGATGGGATCTTGCTTCCGGTTTTTGGGCCAGTCGAAGATCTCACCCATCGCTTGGGCCCATCTTGACTTGAAACGTGGGTTCTTCACCACCAAGCGGTCCGCAGCGACATGGCCGGACGTGATGCCTTTCTTCCGGCAGATGGCGGAGATGCCGCAAGTGCAGAGCCGGGCGCCTCGTGTGGCGATAAGTTCGCTGGCTCGGCGGCAGAGGATGCGCTCTGGCTCTGTGAGGGTGATGTTAAGGAGTTGCTTGATTTCGTCGCGGGTTCGTTGCAATTTTGGGGTGAAGTCGTCTTCGAGACCAGTCAAAAAGGCAGTAGTGATGATGTATGGTTCGTAAAGCTTTGATGTGTCTTGACCCTGGAATATGAGGCCTCGCTTGTGGAAGTCGATTAGTACTTGTCGAAGAATCTCGCCCAGGTACATTCCGGCGCTCATCTTCTCGAAAGTCTGCTCGCCGGGTCGTGGTGATTCTTTGTCGATTTTTTTGTCGTATGATGTTCGGGGTAGCACTCGTCGGTCGTTGTCGAACGCGCCGTATTCGCAGTTGATCGCCATGGGAAGGTTTTCTGGTAGGCCGTGCAATTTCGCTATAGAGCCGCAGTTCTCCATGTAGGAGGCGTTGCAACCTGTGCCAAATATTGCACCGATGATGGTTTCTGGATCGCTGTATGCTGAAGCAATCATGGCTCCGACAGTGTCGTTGATGAGTGCTACGATTTGGATGGGCAGACCCTGGTAGAGTCAGCGGTCTGTTGCAGCATGCTGAATATCGTCTCTACTCACCCGTTTGTGCAGTGCTTGTCTCAACTGGTCAGCAACATCATGACCTTCCACACCTTTGATGTCGAATCCTTTGGTCCAAGTTTGCAGCACACCTTGGTCGATGTACTCCTGAGTGGCAGGATATGAGAATGTGAAGCCTAGTGGAATGACTGTGCCCTCTTCGGGCTCGATATTCCGCTTGGTCATGAAGTCGTGCATTGAGTCGGCCAGGAAGCTCCATAGTTGATCAGCCGTGCCGACCTTGTAGTCTGTGGGAATGTGGTAGATTTCCGATTCTGATTGGTTTTCGCCCTTGCCATGGTGGAGAGTGACCCAGCAGATGCGAAGCTGGGTCCCTCCAAGGTCGATGGTGAGGTATTCACCACATTCGTGTCCGGAAGGGAAGCCTAATACCCATGTCGGAAGCATGGGCTACATATCAGGCAGGTGGTTAGCATGTGAAGGCAAGTCTGCAGCCAGTAGTAATGCGATGGCGACATACCAAGTTACCACCTTCGGGTTCCAGGCCTGGTAACGAGTTAGCATGCACAGATATTAAATGTACAGGACTGCAGGCATGGGGAGACGCTACTGGGTAGGAGGCAGCGTGATACGCGCGAGAGACCCTGCCGCAGTTCGCGTTCAAAGTGCATGCTGATCTCTTTGAGCTTGGCGGCATCGACGGTGAATAATTGTTCGAGCTTGCGGAGTTCTTGCTCTAGAGCGGGTGCTACTGAAGTCAAGTCGTCTGTGGTGCGGCGAGTCAGCCGTGTGTGGTAGGTAGGTAGGTAGTTATAGTACATGTACAATACGTACATGTACAGTAGGGAGTGAGTATTGGCTGACCGATATGCGCATCGTCGCGCTTTGAATCGCGACGCTTGTCCTCGTCGAGCGGCATGGCGGGCATGTTGAGGTTTGATTATTGATAGAGTTGGTAGATCAACCGTCAAGGTAGTGAGGCGGATGACTGAGGCGAAGGCGGAGGTGGAGGCGGAGAAAGTGGGAGGGGAGGGGAGGGGTGACAGTGTTAGGCTAGTGGTAAGGTGGTAGGTGGGTGGTTTGGGAGAGCTTGGAAAAGAATATAGATAAGAGTGGTGGCATCAGACAGCGAAGGAGTGAGATGCATCAGACGAGCGCGAGTGAAAGTCACGATTCCACTCGCTTCTCCTCTTTCCCTCCTCAAGTCTCCCTCTCAGATGTCCGAGTCTTGCACGCCGCCCCTCACGCAAGCAGCACTCACAGAGCAGTGTCAAGCAAGCAAGCCTCTCCGCAGATTGTGAAATTGGAGGGATGGCGCTTGAGCACTCGAATGTCGCCTGCTCGATTTCTCCTTCTCGTCACCCTGCCTTACGTCACCCGAGGGAAGCTGCGACCGGCGAATACTGGAAGGTATGTATACCTGGTGAGTGAATGGACGAACAAGTGAATGGACCCAAAGGTCATCGACGATTGACTGTTTTGGCAAGGAGCACGGCTTGATATGTGGCAACACAGCGAGCAACGACAATAATAATAATGACCACGCGAGGCCAGGATTAGTATTCTTCATCTTCTTCTTATTACATCCCCTAGCGCGGGCTACTAGCAGCACTTGGCTTCTCTCCTCTCTCCTCCCTGTCCTCGGCCCCAGCTCACGGGTCTTTTGGACAAGAGCGGCACATTTGCGGCGAGCTCCCTGTGGCAGCAACTCTAACATCACGCGACGTGGACGGTTGGCGTTTTGACGAATCCTTCCGAGGCCCTGACATTTCTTGCTGTGGAAGTCGGCACAGCACTCACGACACTCGGCGGACTCGATGGTCGTAGCCGTTCACCTCATCACTCTGGTAATAAAATTACCTGCCGCCTAGACTCTTTGAATCAGCTCTTGCAGCTTCCAGAAGATTGCCTTCGCCACTATGGTCAGATTGTATTCCAAGCCTTCTAGCTCTGCTGATGTAACCAAGCTAGAACAACTGACCTTCTTCTTCGCCCGGCCCGGGGGAGGTCAACGCAGCCACATGTCACTCTCACCTCTCATGTCACACACACGCGGCGGCGGCCCGATGCCTTTGTGAACTCTTAAGGCTGTATCACCCTCACAGCCATCCGAGACACGAGGCCTGGTCGTCGTCATCGTCAGCCTCTTCTCATGCCGTGAAACCTGCCCTTGTTCCGCGGAGAAGACTTCACACGGTTGAGGCGAGGCAGCTCACGTGCTTGTATCCTTACCAAAGTGACAATCCACGCTGATGCCGCAACATCTTCTGGTCCCTGGGAATCCTATACGGATGGAACTAATGTGTATACCTCAACAAGAGAAAGCAACATATACGGGCACCCCAGCCACATATCTCGCATTGGGAGTGGCGTGCATCAAGTGCATCTCCAGCCTTTACATTTTTGTGCTCGAGGAAGCACCACAGCGAAAACCTTAGGTAAATAATTCGACGCGGAGGGTAGCACGACGTCAACACTGATCCTTTTGCTTTCCGAGAACACCTTGCATCCAACGACCAAGGTCACTTGTTAACACCCCGACACCGAACGCGTTTCGCCTGCTAGATATACGTACTCGTGTGATCTGGCATCTACCAGGTTCCCCGCTCAATTTTTAATTGCACTTTGCAGTCGACACTCGATCTGCAGATCATCTTCGAAACGCTCCGCGTCATTTTCGGAATCTGACATCACTTTCAACGGCCATTGGGTTCAAGAAGAGAATAACTGCCACCTGAACGAAGCTTGAGCCAGCCTGTGA
>Ga0265798_10012583_pt1 | contig 10198 bp, 9 predicted proteins | sample P3T30metagenome_FD_192430 | JGI IMG/M metagenome (GOLD analysis project Ga0265798, IMG submission 192430) | Plant litter microbial communities from East Loma Ridge, Irvine, California - P3 T30 | ecosystem: Environmental > Terrestrial > Plant litter > Unclassified | place: USA: California...
ACGGCTTTCTCTGGCTTGGCCTGCGCTTCAACCTGCCCATCCTGCCGCGCTGGCTCAAAAAACGCTTTACCACCACCTTCTTATCCCTTACCGAATGGCAAAAAATGCAATTCTTCGCCTTCTTGTGGTCAGCCTATTTGGTCTGCTGGGCACTCATCTGGCTTGGGGCCAGCCAAGCCGCCTAGCTTCTACGCCGCCGGCGCCGGCCGTGCGCCAGGCCAACGCGAAGCGCATCCTGGACTGGGAGCGCTCGCAGCTCTACGTCCGTGAGCATGGCTACAACCGGGGCGCTGAGGTCGAGAGCTACCAACGCACCACGGGCAACGCCCCGGGCAGCGAGTGGTGCGGCTCGTTCCAGGCCACGGCCAACGCCCGCTGCAAGCTGCCCTTCCCGAACGCGGCCGGCGGCGCGCGCTACTGGTTCCTGCTCACGAGCCCGCGCACGCTGTTTTTCCAAGGCGTAGTGGGCAGCGTGGACGCCATTGAGCCCGGCGACCGCGTCGGCTTCTGGAGCCCCAGCGCCCGGCGCATCGGCCACATCGGCGTTGTCGAAACCAAGACCCGCAACGGGTTTGTGACTATCGAGGGCAACGTCAAGTCCGGCGTCAATGCCGGCGTGCACCGCCTCAGCCGGGGCCGGGGCGAAATCCACGCCGCTTCCAACTGGAGCTACTAGTCTATGAAAACCGTGTGCCTCCTTGCCCTGCTGCTGCTCAGCGCCTGCGCCGTGCAGCCGCCCCACCTGGCCCAGGCCCCGCGCCCGGCCCGCCACCAGTACCGGCACGCCCAGCGCCATCACGCCCGGGTGCGGCCGCATCTCAAACCCTTTTATCTGCCCTGGAATTGAAAAACCTCTACGGACTACTCGTGGTGGCCAGCCTGCTCAGCAGCTGCGCCACCGAGCAGCGCATCCCGGCCGCCTTCGATACGAAGCTGGACTCGGCGCTCACCGCCGCCGGCGTGCCGCCCCTGCGCAAAGTGAAGTTCACCGGCCCGGTAACCTTCCAGGTGGGCACTGGCAACGTGGCCACGGCCATCACCAGGGCCAACGCGCCGGTGGCCGCCGCCCCCCACGCCACGGCCGCCAAGGCCGAAACATCGGTACCCTGGCCGGTCTACGCCGGTGGGGCCTTGTTGCTGGGGTTGGGTGGCGTTATGCTACGCGGCAAGCTGCCTTTCTGAGGCAAGAATTTACCCATGAAAAGAAGCCCTGGCCAGCAGCCAGGGCTTCTTTATTCACTAAACCCCGGCTTTGTCAGCCGGGAATAAGGAGGCAAATATATCGTGGGAGGATGCTGTGTCGCATAACCTATTTAAGCCGGGTGTATGGCGGATGTGAATAATTCACAAACCATTGACATTTTATTGGTTATAAAGACTAGGGTTCTGTATATTGGTCGCGAGTTACGCAAGGTTTTCCTTGTGTGACTTGCTCACTCTCACCCCCTAAAACTATGAGAAAACACCTACTGCTAGTGCCCGGCTTACTTTTTATGCTAGGCGGCACAGCAACCTGGGCTCAACAAGTCCCGACTGCGCCACCATTGCCAATCCCCAGCGCGCCACCATTGCCAATCCCCAGCGATTCTCTGGTGGAACTGGATAGGATGCTAGCCCGGCCCCTTACCACGGCAATTGTCACGCAAGACGCGTACGATAGGATTGTCTATCAGCAGCAGGTGAAGACCAGCGGTATGGCAGTGCAACAGGGTAAGACGCTGGGCACGAGCATTACGGCCGATGACAAGGGAGGTACCCTCAATGTGGGCTCCTTTGGCATCGGCCGAGCAAAGAGAGTGGCTGTGCAAGGCACGGTCAATTACAAGGCAGAAGACGGGTTCGTAAAGCTGTTTGTAAACGAAAAGTATCAAAAAACACTCAGCTTTGGCGGTACTGCCCTCTGGTTTAGAGCCCCTAAAAAATCATTCGCTGATGAAGACCGGCAAAAGCTGCATAATAAGTTGCGTAAAGAGCGCAAAGAGGATGCTGCGTACTGGTCGGCTGAGGCGAATGATGCTCGCTGGAAGCTAGCCTACACCGAGTACAAGGGAAAGCTTGCGAGTTTTCGCAAGTACCGTAAGCTTTTTGGTCAGTGGCTGACCGATGGCCTCGATAATACGGTCCTGCAGGCTTATTTACGAGATGGAACATTCCCCCCGATGGGTGCTGACAGGTTGAGGTGGTATGATAAGACGGGTAAGAATCTAGGTAGGGAAGACACAGATGATATGGCGGCACAGGAGCTTTATCTCAAGTACTTGAAGGTAGAGCAGGATGTTCTTCCCCTGCTTGACGTAGACTTGCCGTATTCTACTAGAACGCTGCCTGAAAAGAAGGCCATGCCTAAGCAGAAATGGGCGTCGTTGACCTACCAGGAAGAAGTCCAAAGGCTAAAGGACTTACTCGTATTTAGTGGCGACTCTGCTCAGTATACAGAAGCTTGGCTGACGAAGCGACTAACGTTGTATTGGCTGGAAGCCGACCGCAAGCGGCTCAGTGCGCGTGCGAGCCGCTACGATTCCCTGCAGCATAAAGTGAATTGGACTGGGCAAACCCGGTTTTGGACGAGCCTCTCTGTTTTCTACAACACGGTCAAGCAACCCATCTTTTCAGCCGCTAATAAGAAGCAGACCTACGCGGATGAGATTGTAGATGACTACTTTAAAGGAGAATTAGCCATGAACTGGCTCTGGGAAACGGGCGTAGTTAATTCGTACGTTTCGGCTGGGGCTGGCCTGGATAACATGCTCGTGTTTTCTAAGAAAAATCTGCTTACCTATCAAACGAGTAGCCGACAAGCGACTGGCATTGGCAATGATTCTGCCCTGGTTGTAACGCAAAAGCAGCTCTACGCGGCCGTGCCGCCGGGGGGCTGGTACGTAAATCCCCACGTGCAAGCGGCCTTTACGGTGCCGCAGTGGCAGAATGTGGGGCTCTCGCTTAGTGCGGATTTTTTAGTGAATTTAACCCAAGCCGAGGCGCAGAACCAATACAGCTACCGAGCCGGTATTTTTATTCCCGTCCAGACCACCAAAAGTACGCTGCTACTCATGCCTCAAATTCGGTGGAAAAATACCGACCAGCCAAACCCCTGGACGTTTGGATTCAGCCTAACGGCCTCCGTGCCAGGGCTTTTAAAATAAGTCATTTTGCAGAGTGCAAAGCCCCGCCGGAGCCAACCGGTGGGGCTTTTTGCTGTCCTTTTTGGCGGCAATTGCCACGCGCAGCTTTGTGGTATGCACGAAGTAGAATGGAATAAGCAGCCCAAGGAAGTGGCCGCGACGTGGGACGAGCTGAGCCTGGTCCAACTGCCCCGGGTGGTCGCCATTTTGTACGGTAACTATACCGATGTCAATCGGCAGCGTATCGAATTGCTGGAAGTACTGCTGGGTGTCAGCCGCCCGCTGCTGCTGCGCCTCACACCGGTGCAGCTGTTGGAGATTTTCTGGCTCACCGACTTCGTGCTCGCGGCGCCCGTGGCCCGCACCTTGGTCGTGGCCCCGGCCCTGCGCCTGGCCTGGAACCGGCCCCTTTACTACGCCCCGGCCGACGAGCTGGCCAACGTCACCTTCCTGGAGTTTGCCTTCGCCGATGCCTACTTCGTGGCCTACTGCCAGGGCCGCGAGGCGCAGTGGCTCCACCACCTGCTGGGCGTGCTCTACCGCCCCCAGCGCGCCCGCTACCGGCCCCGCGCGGCCGACTACGGCGGCGACCGCCGCGCCGATTTCAACGAACATTTGATTGAGCACCACGCTGCCCGGCTGGCCCGGCTGCCCGAGGCTACCAAGCTGCTCGTCTTTGCCTGGTACCAGGGCTGCCGGCACGCGCTGGAGCAGCGCTACCCGCACGTGTTCACGCCGGCCAACCAGGAGCAGGCCAAGGCCCACCCCGATGGCTGGGCCTTCGTGCTGCGCGAAATGAGTGGCCAGGCCTTCGGCTCGTTCACCGAAACCGGCCGCCAGCCCGCGCACCAGGTGCTCTCGAAGATGAATGACGACATCGCCCGCGCCGAGGAGCTGCGGCGCCAGGAGGAAGCCCAACACCACACCACCAACTAGTTCATGCGTTTAACTACCTACAACCAGCTGCTTAGCGAGCTGGCCCGCCGCCACAAGGCCATTGCCGCCACCCCCGAAAACGGCCGCTTCCTGCGCATTTTCATCTCGGCCGACCCGGTGCAGAAGCAGGTCGACCTGATGCAGTTTCAGAGCAGCATGCGCTCGGCCCTCAAGGCGCCGGCGGGGCAGCCCTTCCTCGTGGCCGAAAACTATCAGGTGGACTACGGCGACAATCAGGGCGACTACTTCAGCCGCGAGTTTCGCGGGGCCTACCTGGTGCTCCAGCGCGCCGAACTCAACAACTACGCCGCCCGCGACGAGGCCATTGCTCACTGCGAAACCATCGCCGAGCAGCTGCTCGGCGCCTTGGTGGTGCAGTTGCGCGAGGAGCACGCGGCCGATATCAGCGTGCGCGATGCCTGGCTCGAGCACATCGGCCCGCTCAGCGATTTGAGCGTGGGCGTGCGCCTGAGCTTCACCTGGAGCGAGCCGGCCGGCGACGAGTTAGTATTCGACGAAAACCACTTTACTGCTTAACCGATGGCCGGCGAACGTTTAAGCAAGCTGACCGTCCTGGTCAGCCTTTCCCCCAATGACAATGTGCGGGGTAATCAGACCACCGAGGTGCGCCTGCGCCTGGCCGGGGTCTGGATTAGCTACTACCGCGGGGCCTATCAACAGCAGCACCAGTACCCGGTGCCCGACCCCGACGACGTGCAGCGCGCCTACGTGCAGCAGGCCGTCGACAACCTGCTGGCCTTGGTTAAGCTCGACATCCAGTCGCGGGGCCTGCCCTACGTGGTGTCGGCCTCGCGTGACCTGGGCAACGACCTCAGCACCGGCTGGCCCAAGATTGCCTTCGACATCGAGGCCACGCAGTACAGGCAGCAGTTCGACCTTGACTTCGAGAACCGGGGCTCAACTTCGCCGCCGGGCTGGTTCGTGCAGCAGCGCCTGACGGCGCTACAGCCCATTGTGTGCCAGGCACTCTTCAACCCGACCGGCATTTATGGCTCGGCCACGGGCAGCATCAAGATTCAGGCCTACGAGGGCAATACGCCCCCCTTCACCTACACCTGGGCCGACATCGGCCTAGCTACGGAGTCGCGCCAGAACCTGAAAGCCGGCGTCTACGTGTGCGTCGTCAGCGACCAGGATGGCGTCTCGACCACCGTAACGGTGAACATTACGAGTGATGCGCAGCTGCAAGTCACCGTGCAGCAAACCGAGGACAGCCTCACGCTGCTCGTGAGTGGGGGCGTGGCGCCCTACACCGTGCTGTGGGACGACGGCGCCACGGCCTTTGAGCGCCTGAACCTGGCCGCGGGCACCTACGGGGCCGTGGTAACCGATGCCAAGGGCGCCAGCCAGCGCATCACGGCCACGCTGCTGCCCAACCGCTGCTATTTCAGCCACAACCCCGTGCGCCTGGCCCTGGACGCCGGCGACGCCTACCGCCTCGACCCCACCACCAAGCCCAACCTGAGCTTCGTAGCCGAGGTGTGGGTGGAGGACGTGTACGGCTCGGGCACGTTCGTGCTGGTGGGGCCGCAGCTCGAGCAGCCGGCCGACGCCGGTGGGCGCACGGTCTTCGACGTGCAGGCCCTGCTTGATACCCGGGTGCGCGAGCACGTGCCGGCGCTGGCGGCCCCGCTGGCGGCCCGGCCCGAGGGCCTGTTCACGCGCTTCTACCTCAAAAGCGCCGAGCGCTTCGGTACGCCGCCGGCTACGGCCCCGCTGGCCACGGCCCAGGTGCACGTGGTGCTGTGCGGGGGCCTGAGCCCGGCCGAGGCCGCCGGCAACTGGCCAGCCTACCAGGCGGCCGTGCTGCCCTTCCTAACCTGGGAGCCCGACTATCAGCGCGTGCTGCCGGCCCAGCCCGCCTACCTCTACTACCAGCACGCGGCCGGCGACGGCGACGTGCTGCTGTGGGTGAAGGTGCGCCACGTCGACGGCACGAGCACCGACACCCAGCTCACGACCCTGGCCAAGGTGCGGCGCTGGGAAGTGTACTGCCTGGCCGTGGGGCCGGCCGCGCTGGGCCTGGCCGGCCCCGAAGTAGCCGGCTACGACGTGTGGCTGGCCACGGCCGCCGGCGCCGCACGCAGCCAGGTGCGCCACTTCGTGCTGGAGCGCGAGTTCTACCCCCAGCAGCGCTTCTTCGTGTACAGCAATAGCCTGGGCGGGGCCAACGTGCTCGCGGCCCTGGGCACGGCCAAGCAAACGCTGGAGGTAGTAGCCACCGAGGCGCAGCGCCCGGCCTACGACGCCGACCTGGGCGACGTGGCCACGCTCGACCGCCTGGGCACGCCCACGCTCAACATCACGACGAGCCCGCGCCGGCGGGGCCAGGTGCAGGCCGACCAGGAGCTGCTCTACTCGCGCCGGGTGGTCTTGCTCAAAGAGGGCCAGTACTGGCCGGGCCGGGTGGCGCCGGCCACCTTCACCGTGCGCGACGAGGAGCAGGGCCTGGCCCGGCTGGCCTTCGACTTCGTGCTCACCCAGCAGCGCCACTTCAGCCCTCGCATCCCGGCCGTGGTGGCGGGGGCCAGTGTCACGCCGGTTGCCGGCGGGGAAGGAGCCACGCCATGATACGCATGGTGACCGTCGTGGAGCAGCGCGAGCTGCTGCTGCCCACCGAGCTGAGTCTCGACATCGACAACCCTGGCTTCCAGCCCGATGCCATCCCCGGCACCTGGTCGCTGCCCTTCGACCTGCCCTGGGCACGCGAAAACCTGTTGGCCCTGGGCTTCCCGCACTGGCAGCGCACGCCCGGCGGCCCGGCGCCGGTGGAGGTGGACGTGTACCTGGACGAGGTGCGCTGGCGCCGCGGCAAGCTCGTGTACGTGAGCGTGGACGTGCCGGCCCAACTGCTCAAATACAACTTTGTAGCCGATGCCGCCGACTTGGCCACGCTTATCAAAGACGTCAAGCTCGACACGCTCGACCTGGGGCAGGTACCGCTGGAGCGCACGACGACGGCCCAGGCCTACGCCCTGCTGCCGGTGCGCAACAAGTCGTTCTACGGCGACGTGGACAAGGCCCCGGCCGGCTACAACGGCTACCTCAACTACTTCAACGGCGGCTACCCAGGCGATACGGTGCTGGCGCCGCAGCCCTACCTCGTGCCCATCGTGCGCCAGGTGCTGGCTCACTTCGGCTACGAGCTGGTGGGCGCCTGGGCCGACGACCCCGAAATGCAGACGGCCGTTATCTACTCCGACCGCCTGTGCACCGACCCTGGGACGGTAACGCTCAACCGGCACGTGCCGGCCATCGACGTGGCCGACCTGCTGCTGGGCGTGGCCGGCCTGTTTTGCCTGCAACTCTACTTCAATCCGCTCACCCGCCAGGCCCGCTTTACGCCCCTGCGGGGCGTCGTGGCCGGCGCCGGGGCCGGCCAGCGCGCGCGCCCGGGCACCTGGCTCAGCAGCACGGCCAACACTACCAACGGCTTTCTGCTCAAACAGGAGCCCGACTCGAACGACGAGTTGGACAAGTCGCTCGACACGGCCTGGCAGCTGCTGCGCGTGGGCGCCGGCGGCGAGGAGCAGACGGTGAAGGCCGGCACCCTGCACATGGTCGACGTGACCGAAGGGGGCCGCAACTGGCTGGTGCCCGCCTACGAGGGCAAGGGCGCGGTACCGGGCAACGCCGACGTGGGCGACGAGTCGCGGGTGGGCCTGCGCCTGCTTTTCAACCGCGGCATCCAACTCGACTCGGCTGGCCAGGGCTACCCCTTCGGCAGCAGCGGCACCACCAACCGCACCGGTGCCTCGGTGGGCAACTATGCGCTGCAGTGGGCCGGGGCGCAGGGCCTCTACCAGGTGTGGCACAAGCCCTGGATCGACTTCCGCGCCCGGGCCGTGCAGCACACCTACCTGAGCGCGCTGCGCGTGGGCGACTTGCTCACGCTCGACCCCAGCAAGGCCGACTTGGTCGACTACCACTTGTGCTTCTGGGAAAAGGTTAGCCTCGAAGTGGCCGCCGGCAGCATGCTCACCTCCGCCACCTTTACTTATCAGGAATTGCTGTGAGTACCGAAACTCTGGATTTGCCTCAGGCCTTCGCCCAAAATGAGCGCGACGTGGCCCTGGCCTGGCTGAAGTACACTATCGAGCACTTCCAGGCCAATATTAAGCGTCTGCGCATCGGGGCCACCAACGAGCTGCGCGACAGCTTCCAGGGCACGCTAGTGAGCGCGGCCGGCGGCGACGAGCTGAAGCTGCGCATCGCCTACGCCATCCAGGGCATGTACGTGGATATGGGCGTGGGCCGGGGCATGGGCGCCGGCGTTACTAAGGCCGGCGGGCGCGACGAAAGGAACCGTGACTACAACGAGCTGCGCAACAGCCGGGGCCAGCTCAACCGCCACCAGCGCCGGGCCAAGCGCTGGTACGGCAAGCAAATCGCCTTCGACAGTCGCCGCCTGGCTGAACTCGTGAGCGACTTGTGGGGCAAAACCTCGATTTCAACTATCGCCACGGCCGCTTCGGAGCAACCCGTGCAGGTGAGTTTCTAGTTGGTATCCTTATGCCTCAACGGCCAGTTTAGAAAATACCCATTCGCTAGCGGCTGTTTCTCTGGATGCTAGTACGCCAAGCGGTAGGTCTGCCAGTTCTGCTAGAGAAGTATCCAAGGCGACGACTTCCAACAGACCTAAGAGTAGAAAGTCCGAGTCGGAGAGGTTTTCCTCTACTCCCGAAAATTGCCACATCCCATCTGCGAAATGAAATACGAAAAGGATAGGCGACTGGTGGCGGACGACATAAATCGTAGTGATGACTACGGTAGCTGCGTTATCTGGAAAATCCGGCATCTGTACTATTAACTATACCCAGTAAAAGTAGGCTATAAAGGATGGTGAAATCCCCGGTTTCGCTGTCCTTTTCGGCGGCAGTTACCACCCGCACCTTCGCTGCTGCAATTAGTGCAGAGGATTTTGTGAAGGAGACAGTACGGGATGGCACAACAGCCAAAGGAGGAGCGCGTCGTTGAGATACTTGTCAACGGGGCCAAGGCCAATGCGAGCCTAAAAGAGATGGCCGCCGCGGCGGCCGTACTCAGCAACCAGGTGGGGAAAATCGCCGCCGACGACCCCAAGCGCGGCGAGTTGATAGCCCAGCTGCAGCAAATGCGCCAGCGCATCACCGACACCCGGGCCGAAGTCAACGGCCTGGTGCAGTCGCAGGAGCAGCTAGCTGCCGCGCAGGCCGCCACCGTAGCCGAGCAGACGCGGGCTGTCGCCGCGGGTAAGGCCAGCACGGCCTCGCTCACGCAGATGAGAACCGCCGCCGGGCTGCTGGAAAAGCAGCTCCACGAGCTGGCGGCCGACGACCCGGCCCGGGCGGGGCTGATTGCCGATTTCCAGGCCCTGCAGGCGCGCATGGGCGCGGCCCGGGAGGAAATGACGCGGGTGGTGAAAACCGAGGCCGAGCTACGCGCCGAGCAGGAGGCCCTGCGCGCTAGCCAGGTGCAGCTCGTGGTCAATGGCCAGCGGGTGTCGGCCTCGATGCGCGAAATGCGCGAGGCGGCGGCCCAGCTGGAGGGGGAGCTGGAGCAGCTGGGCCAGGACGACCCGGCCCGGGGGCCGCTCATTGCCGCGCTGCAGCAAATGCGCGCCCGCATTCACGACGTGCAGCAGGAAGTGGCCGGCGTGAGCCACACGACCAGCACCATGAAGCAGGTCATGACCAACGCGTTTGCCTTCGCCGTGGGCGGCGGTATCGAGCAGGGTATTGAGAAAGTGGGGGAGATGGGCAAGTCCATCTTCGACACCACGGCCAAGTTCGAGACCTACGGCAAGGTGCTGGCCAACGCCCTGGGCAGCGAGTCGCTGGGGCAGAAAGCCCTGGCCGATATCCAGCAGATGGCGGCCAAAACGCCGATTTCGGTCGATACGCTCACCAGCTCGTTTATCAAGTTCGTCAACCGGGGCCTCACGCCCTCGATGGCCGAGCTTTCCAAGCTCGGCGACTTGGCCAGCAGCCAGGGCAAGGACTTCGACCAGCTCACGGAGGCGGTGCTCGATGCGGGCACCGGCGAGTTTGAGCGCCTCAAAGAATTCGGCATCTCGGCCAGTAAGTCGGGCGACCAGGTGTCGTTTAGCTTCAAGGGCGTCAACCAGACGGTGGCCAACA
>Ga0265798_10012584_pt1 | contig 10198 bp, 5 predicted proteins | sample P3T30metagenome_FD_192430 | JGI IMG/M metagenome (GOLD analysis project Ga0265798, IMG submission 192430) | Plant litter microbial communities from East Loma Ridge, Irvine, California - P3 T30 | ecosystem: Environmental > Terrestrial > Plant litter > Unclassified | place: USA: California...
CCCGGGTGTTCACCTCTTCCCATTCCGAACAGAGTCGTTAAGCCCCGGTGCGCCTATGGTACTGCCTTCACCGGTGGGAGAGTCGGTCGCCGCCAACTTTATTGTCTGAGCCCATCCCAGTCCCGCTTTCGCCAGCGCCTGGGGTGGGCTCTTTTGCATTTGAGATGTCTTTACCTATTTGCACTACAAAGAGGTATAATTTGTTTCAGTGAGGTCTATACAATAGTTTGCTGTTTTGGGGTGGTCCAGTAAAAACGGACAGTGCACTAAGATAAGCTGGTTTGAAAGTCGCGTTCAAATTGGTGTGGGGAGCGGTAGCTGAGCGCGGAGTGGCGGCGGTCGAGGTTAAAGTAGGTGTCGAGGTAGTAGGCCACCTCTAAACGGGCCTCTTCGAGACTGGCAAACGCGCCACCGTGGGGCAGCAGTTCGGTTTTGAGCGTGCTCCAACCGGCCTCGGCCTAGGCATTATCGTAGGGATTGCCCGGCCGGCTGTAGCTGGCCAGGGCCTGGGCTTTTTCGATACGCGTGCGGCAGGCAAGCTAAGCTAGTATATTGACTGCCGCGGTCGGCGTGGATAATCAAGCCGGGAGCCGGCTGACGTAGCGTCAGGGCTTGCTCAAGGGCTGTGAGCACCAGCTCGGTGGGTATCTGTTGGTCGAGGTGCTAGCCCATTATACGCCGCGAGCACGTATCGCACCAAGTGGCCAGCTAGCACCAGCGCCCGCCGACTAGGGGCAGGCAGGTGATATCCCCCACCCAGACCTGATTGAGCGCAGTAGGTGCCGGCTGACCCAGGAGCAGATTTTCGACCACGACCGCCGAGGGGTCGGCTACCGTGGTGCGGGGGCGCTGCGGCCGCGTGCTGAGCGCCCGTAAGCCGCGGCGGCGTAGCCAGGTGCGCAGCGCGTAGCGCCCAACGGCGTGCCCTTCGGCCCGCAATTCCGCCCGCAAGCGTCGGGTGCCGTAGCGCTGGGCATGACGCGAAAAGGCGGCGGTGGCCGCTGGCTCCCAAGTCGGTCTGCCCGGCTCCGCCACTGCTAAAAGCCCGCAGCACTGACGTGTAGTAGGAGGTAGAGCACCCGCACCGGCTCGGTGGTAGCAACTTGCTCGATGAATTGGTAACGACTCATGACTGGGGCGGCTGCGCAAAGATGGTCACGACTTTTTTTTAACTATCACGCTCTTGCTCCACGCGCTTGAGCTCGGCGCGCAAGCGCTTAATCTCTTCGCGCTCAATGCTGCTAGGCACCGCTTCAGCCAACGCCTGGCGCTGCCAGCGGCCAAGCAAAGCAGGTGATAGGCTCTGGGCGCGGGCCACGTCGGTTTGCCGGGCTCCAGCGGCCACTTGGCGTACGCACTTAGCTTTGAAAGCGGGCGTGTATTTCTTGCGGGGTCAGCGGCGAGCCGCTCGGAAGAGTTTTATCGGGTATGAGCAGTGGAAGGTAAGACTGGCCACTGTCTGTTTTTACTCGACCACCTCAAAACTACGCTCCTCTCTGCTTACTACTACCTGCCTCAAGTAAAAATTGGGTTAGCTGTCATTGATTCAGCTTGAGCTAATCAACCTGCTCATTGCTGAAGGTGATTAAAACAATGTTTATCACTATTCGAGCATTGTCTTGTACAAACCTGGCCTGCAATGCGTAGCTTTACTGATACTGGCTAGGAGCGCTTTAGTGGCGGTAACTGGTTAATAGCTTCGTTTCTTAGGGCGGCGGTGGTACCTTTCTTTTACTAGCTACCGACTTGCTTGTCTGCTTACTTATCCGCGCTACTATGCCCGCAGCGTTACTGCTTCCTACCCGGCTAACCAACTCTATACTCTCCTCGCCAACTACTGAGCCTGGCCAGCCAGCCAGCATTGGTAGCCGGTACTTAGCCAGGCCGGCCCAGCCTCTAATGGGGTGGCTGCTTGCGCTGCTACTCTTGCTGGTGAGCGGCGTAGCCACAACGGCTAGTGCGCAGGCTACGCCTCCGCCGGAGTGTAGCCAAGACGAGAAATTTATCAACAACTGGTACTTTGGCTACCGGGCCGGGTTGGATTTTAACCAAGCCACGGACTCTATCCCCCCCAAGGTGCTGACCGATGGGCGGATGGTAGCACCCGCCGGCTCAGGCGTCATGTCGGATGGCACGGGCAATTTGCTGTTTTACAGCAACGGCGACACTATCTGGAGCCGCAACCACAGTATTATGCCCAATGGTACGGGCTTGGGAGGCAACCGGCTGACTACTGATGGGCCGCTGGCCATCAAGTTTCCCGGCAGCCCGGCTACGCCGGGCGGGCCAACGCGCTACCTGCTTTTTACGCAGGATGCGCAGGGCGGCCCCAAGGGCTTGAGCTATTCAGAAATCAGTATTCCCGTGGGAGGGCAGGGGGAGGTGGTGGCCGCCACTAAAAACACGCCCCTCACCCAGGGCACGGCTGAGAAGATGACGGGCGTGCTGCACAAAAACGGCTGCGATGTGTGGATAATCGTGCATGGCTGGGGAACGAGTACCACTGGTACCGAAAACCGTGGGGACTCTTTCTTGGCTTACCGCGTGACGCCGGCCGGCGTGCAGCCCACACCAGTAATTTCAACTATCGGGGCTGTGCACGCCCCGGGCATTGGGGTGCAAGGCTACCGCGGGCAAATGAAAGTATCGCCCGATGGCCAGCAGCTGGCCGTGGCTCGCTTCAGCGACACCGCCGCTGCCGATAGTAGCAGCACCGTCGAGCTGTTTGCCTTTGATGCAGCCACGGGCGTAGTCAGCAACCGCCGGGCTATCGACAGCGGGGCTGGCCGCTACTACGGCGTCGAGTTTTCACCTAGCCGCGGCCAGCTATACGCTACGGTGATGAGCCCGCCCCAACTCCTGCAGTTTGACTTGAACGCCCCCAATATTCCGGCTAGCAAGGAGGTTATTCCGCTCAAGCAAACTACTCCCGTCAACCTGGGCTCCATGCAGGCTGCCCCCGACGGCAAGATTTATGTGGCCCGCGAAAACCAGCTGGCGGTGGGCTTCATTGCCTACCCCGACTCGCTGGGGGCGAAGGCGGCCTACGCCGATGACAGCCTGCAGCTAGGCGGCCGCCGCGGGGGGCTAGGCCTGCCCAACTTCAACCAGAGCTCGCTACTGCGCGTTGGCTTCGGCGCCCAGTCTACCGCTTGCCTGGAAATAACTTTTCAGGCCGGCTCGCCCATCCCCAACCCCGAGTCTTACGCCTGGACGTTTAGGACGAGTGGGGGCACCGTGCTGGGTACTTCGGCGGTCGCCGACCCCAAGTTTACCTTTCCTGCTCCTGGCGATTATCAGGTGACGCTACGCATCACCAACTTTTGCTTTTGCCGCGAAGTGACAAGCCTCATCCGGGTGCCCGGCCCGCCCACGCCGGGCAGTATTGGGGCTAACCAAACGGTGTGCGCTGGCAGCACGCCGGCCCCGCTCACCAGCACGGCCCCGGCCGGCGAAGGCACTGGGCAATTCAGCTACCAGTGGCAGTCTTCGACGGATAATAGCACCTGGGCTGATATTGCGGGGGCTACTGCGCCCGGCTACGTGCCCAGCACGCTGGCGGCCACCACCTACTTCCGGCGGCTGGTTACGTCGGGCTTCTGCGCCCCGCGCATGCCCACGGCCTCCGTTGCAATTACCGTGCTGCCAGCCCTGATGGCCGGCAGCATTGCCGCCGACCAGACCGTGTGCGCCGCTAGCCCCGTGGCCCCGCTCACGAGTACTGACCCGGCTACGGGCGGTAGCGGCACGTTTGCCTATCAGTGGGAATCTTCGCTGGACAACACTACGTGGGCGGCCATTGCGGGGGCTACGGGTGCCACTTACGCGCCCGGCCCGCTCGCGGCTACCACGTACTTCCGCCGACAGGTAAGCTCCGGCACGTGCCCTGCTACGCCTTCCAACGTGGTCAGGATAACCGTAATACCTGGCTTGGTAGCCGGTATTATTGGCACTAGCCAGCGTATTTGCGCAGGCGCTACGCCCGACCCGCTCACTAGCGACAGCGTGGCCACGGGCGGCACCGGCCCCATTGCGTATCAGTGGGAGTCATCGGCGGATAATGTGACCTGGGCGGCTATTGGCGGGGCTACCGGACCAACCTACGCGCCGGGCGCCCTGGTGGCTACCACGTATTTTCGGCGCCGGGCTAGTGCGGGCAGCGCCTGCACCCCAGCCATCTCCAATGTCGTTGCCATCACGGTAGCTCCGGTGCTGGTGGCGGGCACTATCGGCACTGCCCAAACGCTGTGCCCCGGCACTACGCCCGCTCCATTGACGAGCACGGCGGGCGCTAGCGGGGGCACGGGCAGCTTTACTTACCAGTGGGAGTCTTCGCCCGATAACAGCACCTGGACGATTATTGCGGGGGCTACCGGCCCGACGTTTTCGCCGGGTTTGCTCACTGCCAGTACGTATTTCCGCCGTGGCGTAACGTCCGGCGCTTGTGGCCCGGCATACTCACCCGCCGTGCTCCTAACGGTAGTACCTGCGCTAAACGCGGGTGCCATCGCGGCCGACCAAACCGTTTGTGCGGGTGGCACGCCCGCGCCGCTCAGCAGCGGCGGGGCCAGCGGGGGCACCGGCACATTTGCCTACCAGTGGGAGTTTTCCTTTAACAATAGTACCTGGACGGCCATCACGGGCGCCACGGGCGAGACGTTTGCCCCGGGCCCCATCACGGCCACTACGTATTTCCGGCGCCAGGTGAGTTCGGGCGGCTGCCCCCCGGTTTTCTCCAATGTAGTGACCCTGACCCCAGCCCCGGCGCTAGTAGCCGGCGTTATTGGTACCAGCCAGGCCCTTTGCGCCGGGAGTACGGCTGGCCCCCTCACCAGCGCCGCGCCCGCTAGCGGAGGCACGGGCCCGCTCATCTACCAGTGGGAATCATCGGCCGATAACGTGACCTGGGCGGATGTGCCCGGTGCCACGGGCGATACCTTCTCACCGGGCGCCCTGGCGGCTACCACGTATTTTCGGCGCCGGGTGACGTCGGGTAGCTGCGGGCCGAGCCTGTCCAACGTCATTATTATCACCGTGACTCCTGCGCTGACGGCGGGCACTATCGGCGCCGACCAGACGCTGTGCCCCGGCACTACGCCCGCCCCGCTGACGAGCACGGCGGCGGCTAGCGGCGGCACCGGCAGCTTTGCCTATCAGTGGGAGTCTTCGCTGGATAACAGCACCTGGACGGCCATCGCGGGTGCCACGGGCACCACCTTTGCACCGGGCCCGCTCACGGCTACCACTTACTACCGGCGCCGGGTGAGCTCGGGGCCTTGCGGGCCGGGGTATTCGCCCACGGTTACCCTCACGGTGGTGCCAACGCTGGTGGCCGGTAGCATCACTGCTGACCAGGATATTTGCGCGGGTACTACGCCGGCGCCGCTTACCAGCGGTAGTGGGGCTAGCGGGGGCATTGGCACGTATACCTACCAGTGGGAATCCTCCACTGATAACGCGAGCTGGCTAGCTATTGCGGGGGCTACGGGTGCCACGTTTGCGCCCGGCCCGCTTGCGGCCACTACTTATTACCGGCGCCGCGTCACGTCGGGTACTGGTAGCTGCTCTACCGCGATTTCCAACGCTGTTGTAGTACGGGTGCAGTCTTTGGTGACGCCCACAGTAACCCTGGCCACTCCGCCCGTGCAGTGCCCTGGCACGGCCCTGGCCTTCACAGCCGTGGTGGCAAACGCGGGGAGCGCACCCACGTTCCAGTGGCTTGTCAATAGCGTGGTCGTAGCCAGCGGGCCCACCTTTACCAGTAGCACTCTGGTTACCGGCGACCGAGTACGGGTGCAGGTGACGCCTACTGTGGGGCTGTGCATTAGCATGCTAGCCACGGCTACCGTTACGGTAACGCGCACGCTCACGCCGCTGCCCACGCTCGCCATTGTGGCGCAGCCGGGTGGCCCGGTTTGCGCGGGCGAGCCGCTGACGTTTAGCATCGCCAGCGTGACCGGGGCCGGCCCAGCCCCCGCCTACCAGTGGCAGGTCAACGGCAACGATGTGGCGGGGGCTACGAACCCGGTTTTTACCAGCACCACGCTGCGCGATGGCCAGACCGTGACGCTACGCCTGCGCACCACCAACGATTGCGGCCAAGCCGTGACGGTTGTTTCTGCTGGGGTGGCCGTGCGCATTCAGCCGCCGGTGGTCGTGAGCGCTGGCCCCGACAAGGAAATACTGGCTGGCACCTCCGTGGTACTGGAGGGCACTGCTGATGGCAATTACCCCGTGACGTGGACGCCGGCCCTGGGGCTGAGCATCTCGGCCAGCAACCCGCTACGGCCCGTGGCCGCACCGCTGGTAACGACTACCTACACCCTCTCGGCAGGGGCGGGCGGCTGCGCCAACTCCGACCAGGTGACCGTGACCGTGCGCCCGGCCATTCGCATTCCCAATGCCTTTACGCCCAACGGGGACGGTGAGAACGATACCTGGCAGATTGAGTTTATCGAGCAGTTTCCTGAAAACACGGTGACCGTGTTTAACCGCTGGGGCAACCGGATATTCTCGGCCGAGAACTACAGCCGGGCCAATGAGTGGCGCGGCGACATCAATGGCCAGCCCGCGCCGGTGGGTACTTACTACTACGTGGTTGTCACGAAAGGCCCGCTGGGTAAGTCCTACGCGGGGTCGATTACGATTCTGTACTAACCAAGTCTGTGTTACCGAAATCGGCCAGCTACCCTACAGGTAGCTGGCCGATTTCGTTGGGGGTAGCCTGGCTGCAACAGTAGAATTGGCTAGGCGCCCCAGTTGCGCAGAGAAGCTCAGTTTACGTAGGGCGCTTCCAGCTTCTGGCCCATGCTCTTAAAGCCGCGGCCCGGCAGGCGGCCGGTGAGCCGGGTAGCCAGCGCCTGGGCCTCGGGCGTGGTGAGCACGGCCAGCTCGTGCAGCCAGCCCAGACGGCGCAGCTGCGGCTCAATGAGGCCTAGCGGGTTGATGGGCGCATACTCGCGGCGCAGGTAAGCCTTGGTGTGCTCCTCGGCCTGCTGAATGAAGGCGCGCAGCTCGCGGCGGTCGCGCGGGTGGTCGGCGAGGGCCACCCGTAGGTGGGCCGTGTGCAAGATGGCCTGGTTCCACCAGTTTTGCCAAGCGTAGAGCAAGACGATGCTCAGCCCGAACACTGCGCCGCCCACGTACACCCAAAAGTCTTCGGGCAGCGGGCGCTGCCCGAAGTATTGCTGCTGGGCGGCATTGCCCACCAGCCAGAGCGCGGCCACGGCCAGCCAGCGCAGGCTTTTGCCCGGCAGCGTGCGCCGGTACTCTAGCTTGAGGGGCAAAACTTCTTCGTAAGGAATTTCGACGGCAATATCAACCGCTCCCCGGCCATCGCGCTGGCTCACAAAAAAGCCGTCTTGGCGTAGGGCAAACTGGGTGGAGCGGGTAAGTTGACTTTGTTGAAACTGCATAAAATAGAATACGAACCGCTGACTAGCAGCCTACTAGTAATTGCCTGGGAAGGCAAATATTGGGCTAGCGGCCAAAGGTGATGGCCAGCGGCGACGACGAGAAACACAAAATAAACAACCCCACCATCACCCAGCCCAGCACCCGGCGCCCGGGGCTGAGCGGCGTATCATCGGGTGCGGCCGGATGGTAGATGCCCGAGAGCCGCCCCAGCAGCAGCCCAAACACCAGCCAGCCCGGCTGGCCCAGCGTGCCCGGCCAGGCCGTGGCCACGGCTAGCTGCGCCGCCCACACCACGGCACCCACCGCCAGCCCCCAGCGCCGCTTGGGCAGCAGCTTCCAGAAAACCAAGCCCAAGTACAGGGCGTAGGGCACACCGCCGTAGAGCCAGGTTTCCCAGCCGCTGCGCAACGAGAAGATGCCCAACCCGGCATAAAAAATAAAGGCCACAAAAAACAGCGCCGACAGCCGCCCCGCCCGGCGCGTCCCCAGTAGGCCATAGAGGATGTGGCCGCCGTCGAGCTGGCCGATGGGCAGTAGGTTGAGGGCCGTGAAAAAGAGGCTAAACTCGCCGGCTACCAGCAGCGGGTAGCGCAGCAGCAGGTTGGGCGGCGGCAGGCGGTGCGGGTCGGCAAAGGCGGCTTCGAGCCAGCGGTAAAGCAGTGGCTGGGCCAGCGTAAACTCGGGGGCCGGGTAGCGGGCCAGGCTGCGCGTGGTCACGAGCAGGTACTCGGCCTGGTCGGGCAGGTGAGTGAAGGCGTAAATGAGCAGCGGCACCGCCACCAGCAGCCCGGCCAGCGGCCCGGCTAGCCCGATGTCGAAAAACTCGCGCCGCGAAAATATCCGCTCCTTTATCCGAATAACCGCCCCAAACGTGCCCAGCCCAAAGGGCATGGGCAAAAAGAACGGCAGCGACGTGCGCACCTTGTTGTAGCGCGCCGTGAAATAGTGCCCAAACTCGTGCACTGCCAGCACCCCCAGAAAAGGGCCCGCGTAGAGCAGTCCCCAGCTCAGCTGCGCCCAGCGCTCGGCGGCCGGCAGCTGCAATACATCCAGCGCCAGCCAGTCTACGGGGCCGCTGCGCACGAGCTGCACGCCCGCCAGGGTAGCCGTACCCAGCGTCAGAATAAATAAGATACTATGCAGCGCGTAGCGCCAGCCCGGCCGCATGGGCGGCCGCTCGTAGCGCCGGAATAGGCGCGCGGCCCAGGCCCGGCGGGCGGGCGCAGTATCGGCTACGGCATCGGCGGGCCAGCCGGCTAGCGGCTCGGCGGGTGGTTCAGGCGGCCGGGGTGGGAGCGAGGGGTTCAGGATATTCGTGGGGAAAGGCGCGGAGCGCGGCGGGTAGTGCCGTGGTGAGGGTAAGGGGCGGGGCCAGGTGCAGCACCCGCAGCCCCAGGCGGCGGGCCGTGGCAATGTGCTGCGGGCTGTCTTCAATGAATAACGTGTCGGCGGGCTGCCAGTTCATTTCGCGTAGCGCATGGTGAAATATCTCCTCACCCGGCTTGCGCAAGCCCACTTCCTGCGAGTAAAACACGCGGTCGAGGCAGTCGGCAATGCCGTGCTTAAAGCCGTACTGGCGAGCGAGGCGGCGGTTTACCTCCTCAATGTGCAGCTGGTTAGTATTGGAGAGCAAGGCCGTGGCGTGGCCCTGCCGCCGCAGCTCGCCGATGAGGGCCAGCCGCTCGGCGGGCACGTCGAGCAGCAGAGCATTCCAGGCGGCGTCGATTTCGGCGTCAGTGGCGGCTAGTTCGTAGTGCGTGCGCAGGGCCGTGCGAAACTCGGCCGGCGTAAGCTGCCCGGTTTCCAACTGGTCAAACAACTCGGCTTGGCTGGCCTGGCTAAACTCCACGGTGCTGCCGGCGCGGCTCAGGCGGCGCAGGGCGTCGGGGGTGCGGGCGTACTCGATGTCGATGATGACGCCGCCAAAATCAAAAAGCAGGTTAGGGAGCATGAATGAGGGCTGCTGGCTGAGGCCAAAGGCTGGTAGCCTGCAAAGTTCGGGTTGAAAAGATGCCACGCCGGCCCCGAATCCACAGCAGATTCCCCGGCTTATCGTAACTTTACCGCGTCGGCTACCTCTGGGCAGCGGCACCGGGCCTATAGCTCAATCGGTTAGAGCAGCTGACTCATAATCAGCAGGTCCTTGGTTCGATTCCAAGTGGGCCCACGAAAAAACCCCGTTTCTAGCTCAGAAACGGGGTTTTTGTTTTTCCGGGGTACGGTTAGGGGTACAAGTATTAGTGCGTACTATTTTCACAGTTGGTGTCTAAATAGGATTGGTAGTTCAAACTGCAAATTTTTTAACTGTTCGTCATCTCCCACTTCCGTCCGGGTACCAACCAGTAGACATAGACAGCTTTAAACTACCTCTCACCCTTGCGATGGCTTTGAGTAGTGCTTAGCTGTAACTAGGTATTACCTGACCTATGTAGTATCAATGATCCTTACCGGGCCTTGCAGAAATCGGACGCTGGTCCATTGGGCTGACTGCCATTCACGCTGCTAGTCATCATACCCAGTCCCCGTACGTTTACTACTCGACTAGCTTGTGTCGAACAGCGGCTTGCCTTGGACGGCTTAAGTAGTGATAAACTTCATCCGTACACTGGCTGAGACTACCGCTGTAGTTACAGCTTCCGGCTTGGCCGTGCTTGACCTCATCCAGGGTATGACTTGCTCTCGCTGCCCTACCCGTAGAGGCGGAGCCGCGTACTGGTTACTCGATTTGGATGTGAGCTATATAGAGACTGAAGCTATTTAGGAAGTCGCGAGGGTTAAATAC
>Ga0265798_10012585_pt1 | contig 10197 bp, 8 predicted proteins | sample P3T30metagenome_FD_192430 | JGI IMG/M metagenome (GOLD analysis project Ga0265798, IMG submission 192430) | Plant litter microbial communities from East Loma Ridge, Irvine, California - P3 T30 | ecosystem: Environmental > Terrestrial > Plant litter > Unclassified | place: USA: California...
GCCGATCTGCTCCATCGTCGCCGGGTGCGAGAGCCAGTGCCGCACGAGGTCGACGCGGCAGTCCTCGAACCACGCGGTCAGCTGCTCGACCGAGAGCGGGCGGGCCTCCTCCGGCTCGGGTGCGTCATCGCCGCCGTCGGGCTGGTCACCGTGGTGCGAGCTGCCGCCGCCGCTGTCGCCGTGGTGCTGCAGCTCGGGGTCGGGGTCGCCCGCCACGATCGCCGTCACGAGCTCGACCTGCTGGGCGGCGGTGCGGTCGGCGAAGTCGGCGAGGGCGTCGAGCGCCAGCCGGTACGCCTCGGGGTCGGGCGGCAGGTCGGCGTTGCGCCAGCCGTCGCCCTCGCCCCGGGCGAGCTGGGCGTCGACCCGGGCCGCGAGGTCGATCGCACGGATGCCGGCGTCCTGCGGGACGACGACGTCGGCCAGCACCCGCAGGGTGCGGAGCTGCTCCGCGCTCAGCACGCGGGGCTCGTAGCGCGGGTCGTCGGCGAGGGCCCGGCGGGCCAGGATGCCGCGCGTCTTCGCGCTCGTGCGCGGTCCGGCGATCGTGGCCGAGAAGTCGGGGCTGGGGCTCGGCGCCCGACCGGCCTCGTCACGCCAGAAGGCGCCGACCGCGTCGGCCACCTCGTCGGGGCGCTCGAGCGGGAGGAGGTGCCCGGCGCCGTCGAGCACCAGGTGCCGGGCGCGGGGGTAGGTGCGTCCGTTGAGCGCACGCTGCGCCTCCGGACCGAGATCGCCGTCGGCGCCGCCGGCGACGATCAGCGCGGGCACGTCGAGCACGCCCACGTCGGGCGACCAGTCTTCTCGGCTGCCCTGCTCGAGCCAGGCGAGCCACGCCTCGCGGGAGGCGCGGCGCACGTCGGTCGTCATCCGCTCGTCGTCGGCGGGGTCGAGGGGCGCGCCGACGTTGGCGTCGACGAAGTCGCGGGCGGCGGCCTCGTCGAGCCGGCCCTCGGCGGCCCAGCCGAGCATCGTCTCGCGGCGCTCTTCGTCCATGGGCTCGGGGCTGGTCGGGCTCGCGGCGAGGAGGACGACGCCGGCGAGGCCGTAGAGGCCGTTGGCGCCCGAGAGGGTCTGCGAGGCGACGACGGACGAGATCTTGCCGCCCATGCTGTGGCCGACGAGCAGCCACCGCGTCGCGCCGTTCTCGTGGATGCGCTGGGCCACCTGGCGCACCATGTCGTCGACCGTCACGCCGCCGCGGGTGTCGTCGGCGGCGTCGCCGAAGCCGGGCAGGTCGATCGCGACGACGTCGAGGGTCTCGGCGAGGCGCTCGCGGAGCCCCTCGAACTCGAGGGCGGACGCGCCGAGCGCGTGCAGGCAGAAGGCGGTGGGGCGGTCGTGGGGGCGGGCCGTGGGGCCGTCGATCGGGCGCGCCGCGTTCGTGATGCCGGCGCCGGCGCCCGTCGTCGCGGGGCCCCCGGCGGCGGGGTGGTCGGTGGGGTGGGTCAAGTCGGCTCCTCGGGGTCGCGGCCCTCGTCGGACAGCTCCTCGACGGTACGACCGGGCGGCTGACCCCGCTGCCAGCGGGGCGCCTTCGGGGGACAGTCGACTCGCGGGACGGCCTGGGGAGGACGGATCAGGCCGGAGGCGCGGGGTCGTCCCCGGCACCGCCCACCCGGACTGGGGGCCGCGCCGCACCCCCCTCGTCACCGACGATCGACGGAGCCGCCGCAGCCCTCGGGACGCGGTGGTCAGGGGGGCCTCCCCCGCCCACTACCATCGAGCGACCGCACCGCCCGCGAGGAGACACCGCATGAACGCCGCCGACCAGCACCCGGCCCTCCCCGACGTGGCGACCGCGCCCGGCGCCTCCGGCGTCGTGCGCCGCGGCACGGCCCCGACCCGCCGCGAGGACGACGTCGCCTCCGTCGTGTGGGACACCGCCCTCGAGGCACGGATGCGCGTCCTCCCCCAGGGCTGACGGCCGTCCGGGCCGGGCGAGCGTGCGGGCTGGCTACGCCGCGCCGGCGTCGTGGCCGAGCGGCACCGCGGGCGCCCCGGGCAGCGCCGGCTCGGTCTCGGCGGGCTCCGTCGCGGCCGCCTCCGACCGCACGGCCACGATGCCGGCGACGATCACCGCGCCGCCCACGAGCTGGAGCGGCGTCAGCTCCTCGCCGAGCAGCAGCCAGGCGTAGAGGGCGGCGGCCGCGACCTCGAGCAGGCCCACGAACGAGGCGAGGCGCGACCCGAGCATCGACCCCGCGGTGATGCTCGTCGCGTAGGCGACGGCCGTCGACACCACGCCGACGACGAGCATCGGCTGCCACCACGGCACGACGGCGCCCAGCACGACGACCGGGTCGGTCGACGCGGTGAAGGGCACGAGCCCCGTCAGCCCGAGCAGGCCGAGCAGCACGGCCCCGACGAGCAGCCCCGAGGCCGCGAGCGCGACGGGCGGCAGCCCGTCGCCGGGCAGGGCGGCGAGGACGAAGTACCCCGCGCAGCAGACCATGGCCCCGACGGCGAAGGCGACGCCGACGAGGTCGAGCGAGCCGCCCCCGCTCGGCGAGACGACCAGCACGAGGCCGACGGCGGCCACGGCCGACCCGACGAGCACGATCCCGGCCGGGCGACGGCGGGTGGTCGCCCACGCGACCGCGACGAGCAGCAGCGGCGCGAGGTACTCGATGAGGATGGCGGTGCCGACGGGGATGTGCTCGATCGAGGCGAAGTAGAGCACCTGCGTGCCGGCGACCCCGACGACGGCCATGCCGAGGACGCGCCAGCGGGCCCGCCACAGCGCAGCCGACCTTCCGCGCAGCAGCACGAGCGCGACGGGCGCGAGCAGCAGGCCGCCGATGAGGGCCCGGAGCGTGACGGCCGCGACCGGGCTCCAGCCGCTCTCGAGCAGCGGCTTGACGAAGGGCCCCGAGACCCCGAACGAGGCGGCGGCGACCACCGCGACCACGAGACCGGTGGAGAGCTGACGACGCGACACGGCGACTCCTCGACTGTCAGGGCCGTACGACCGATGGGTCATGACGAACACCTGCTACGGCGAGGTTAGACTCCCCCGAGGAAAGGAGTCAAAATGCTTTTCGCCCCTGACACCGAAGACGTGCTCGACTTCGACGCCGCGATCGCCAACACCGTCGCCGGCGCCACGCGGTCGGGCGACGACGAGCTGGCCACGAGGGCGCAGCTGGCGGCGCTGATGGCGACCTTCCGCTTCTCGGGGCGGCTCGACGGCGACGACGCCGAGCTCGACGACGTGCGGCGGGCCCGCACGCGCCTCCGGTCGCTCTGGACCCTGGAGCGCGACGCGATGGTGCCCGAGCTCAACGCGCTGCTCGCGGGCCTGCACGCCGTGCCGCGGCTCGAGCGGCACGACGACCTCGACTGGCACGTGCACGCCACCGCGCAGGACGCGCCCCTCGCCGACCGGATCCTCGTCGAGGCCGCCCTGGCGCTCGTCGACGTGGTGCGCACCGACGAGTGCGGACGGCTGCGGGCCTGCGCCGCCGACGACTGCGAGGGCGTGCTCGTCGACCTCTCGCGCAACGGCTCGAAGCGGTTCTGCAGCGTGCGGTGCGGCAACCGGATGAACATGCTGGCCTTCCGCGAGCGCCGGGCCGCCGAGGCCTGACCCGCCGGGCGCGACCGAGGCCCCGCCCATGGGTGCGGACGGGGCCTCGGGACAGCCGGGGAGGCGCGGGTCAGTACCCGGCGCCGCTCCCGTCGCCGGCACCCGCGTCGCCGAGCAGGGCCCGGCTTCCCGAGACGCCGAGCCTCGTCGCCCCCGCCGCTACGTACGCCTGTGCGTCGGCGAGGGAGCGGACGCCGCCCGAGGCCTTGACGCCGAGGCGCCCGCCGACGGTCTGCGCCATGAGCGCGACGGCGTGCACCGTCGCGCCGCCGGTCGGGTGGAAGCCTGTGGACGTCTTGACGAAGTCGGCACCGGCCGACTCGGCGGCCCGGCAGGCCGCGACGATCTCGTCGTCGCTGAGCGCGGCCGACTCGATGATGACCTTGAGCACGGTCGGGGCGGGGACGGCGGTGCGGACCGCGGCGATGTCCTCCTCGACGGAGGCGAAGTCACCGGCCTTGGCGGCCCCGACGTCGATGACCATGTCGACCTCGTCGGCGCCGGCGGCCACGGCCTCGGCGGCCTCGGCGGCCTTGACCGCGCTCGTGTGCTTGCCGCTCGGGAACCCGGCGACGACCGCGATCTTGAGGTCGGCGCCCTCGGGCAGCACGAGCGGCAGCATCGACGGCGAGACGCAGACGGAGTAGGTGCCGAGCTCGACGGCCTCGGCGACGAGCGCGTCGACGTCGGCGCGGGTCGCCTCGGGCTTGAGCAGGGTGTGGTCGATCATCCGCGCGACGTCGGCGGCGGTGGGCGCGGCGGCGCCGGTGGTGGGGGTGGTGTCGGTCATGCGTCGATTCTCTCTCGTGGGTGGCGGGTCGTGGAGCAGGCGGTCGCTGCCGAGCGGATCAGGCGCGCTTGCCGCGCTGGTCGAGCACGTGGTTCATGACGAGCGCGGCGACGAGGATGAGGCCCGTCACGACCATCTGGAAGAACGAGCTCAGCCCCATCAGGTTGAAGAGGTTCCGCAGCACGGAGAGCAGCAGCACGGCGATGAAGGTGCCGGCGACGCCGCCCTTGCCCCCGAACAGGCTCGTGCCGCCGAGCACGACCGCGGCGATGGCGTCGAGCTCGAGTCCCTGGTTGGCGGTCGGCTGCCCGATCGTCAGGCGCCCCGTGAGGAGCACCCCGGCGAAGGCCGCGAGGCCGCCCGAGATGACGTAGACGCTCGTGAGGATGCGGTTGACCGGGAGGCCGGAGAGGCGGGCGGCGTCCTTGTTGCTGCCGACCGCGTAGACGTACTCGCCGTAGGTCGTGCGCTTGAGCACGAAGGCGACCACGACCGTGACGAGGATGAAGAGGACGCCGACCACGGGGACGCCCGCGATCGACCCGGCGCCGAGGAAGCGCAGGCCCGTGGGGATCTCGGAGGTCGTGGGCGTGCCGTTCGTGGTCAGGTAGGTGACGCCGCGGACGCTCTGCAGCGCCGCCAGGGTCACCATGAACGCCGGGAGCTTGAGGTAAGCGCTGAGGCTGCCGACGACCCCGCCGCTGACGACGCCGGCGCCCACGGCGAGCAGCACGGCGATCGGCCAGGGGACGCCGAGGCCGATGAAGATCGCGACGAGCATCCCGGCGAGCGCGGCGACGCTGCCGACGGAGAGGTCGATGCCCGCGGTGAGGATGACGACGGTCATGCCGATCGCGACGATGCCGACGAGGCTCGACTGCTGCAGCAGGTTCGACAGGTTCTGCTGCGAGAGGAACTCGGGAGCGACGATCGACGCCACGATGAACAGCACCACGAAGATGATCAGCAGGTTGAACCGCACCAGGAGCGCCTGGCGCTGCTGGCGGCCGGTCGCCCTGCCCGGCACGAGTGGCTTGCGCGGACCCGAGGGACCGGTTTCGCCGCCGCTCCCTGCGGCACGGGTCGGGTCGGTGATGACGGCGTTGTCAGTCATGGTCGATGCTTCCTGTCACGACGGCGCGGGCGATCTCGGCCGCGGGCGTCTGGTGGGGTTCGTACTCGGCGACGTTGCGGCCCTCGTGGAGGACCCAGACGCGGTCGCAGTTCTCGGTGAGCTCGGACAGCTCGCTGCTGGCCATCAGCACTCCGACGCCGGTCGCGGCGAGCTCCCGCACCTGGGCGAAGAGGTCGGCCTTGGCGCCGATGTCGAGGCCGCGGGTCGGATCGTCGAGCAGGAGGAGGTCGATGCCGCGGGCCATCCACTTGGCGAGGACGACCTTCTGCTGGTTGCCGCCGGAGAGCTGGCCGACGGCCTGGTCGACGCTGGCGTACTTGACGCCGAGCCCCGCGAGCGGACCGGTGGCGACGCGGCGAGCGGCCGCGGCCGGGTTCAGGCCGAAGGGCCGCAGGGCGGCGAGGCCGGCGTTGCGGAGGATCGAGAGGTCGAGCAGGAGGCCCTGGCGCTTGCGATCCTCCGGCACGAGGCCGATGCCGAGGGCGACGGCCCGCTGCGATGACATGCGCGTGTGCCGACGGCCGCGGAACGTCATGTCGAGCGTCGCCGACGAGTCGCCGAAGACGGAGGCGAGCAGAGTCGTCCGACCGGCGCCGCCGAGACCCGCGAGGCCGACGATCTCGCCGGGTCGGACGCGCACGCCGCGGACGTCGAGCACCCCCGGGATGACCGCGCTCTCGACGTCGAGCAGCTGCCCGGCGCCCGTGAACGGCGGCCGCGTCGTGCTCTCCGACTCGGCCAGCTCGCGCCCGATCATGGCGTCGACGAGGTCGCGCTTGCTGACGTCGGCGACGGCGTGGGTGGACACGGTGCGGCCGTCACGCATGACCGTCGCCCGGTCGCCGATCGCCTTGACCTCGTCGAGGCGGTGCGAGATGTAGATGATCGACCGCCCCTCGGCGACGAGTTCGCGGATGACGTCGAAGACGGCCTCGAGGTCGTGCTCGGTGAGCGTGGCGGAGGGCTCGTCCATGACGATGACCCGCGCGTCGCTCGTGAGGGCCCGGGCGATGGCGGTCAGCTGCTGCTCCGAGACGGAGAGCGATCGCACGACGGCCGAGGGCGAGAAGGTGCCCCCGACGCGGCGGATCGCCTCGGCGGCGAGCTCGGTGCGACGCCGGTGGTCGACGAGCGGTCCGCGGGTGGGTGCGTGCCCGAGGAAGAGATTCTGTGCGACCGTCAGGTCGGGGACCAGGTCGAGCTCCTGGTAGATGGTCGCGATGCCGGCGCGCACCCCGTCGAGCGGGCTCGAGAACGAGACGAGCTCGCCGTCGAGGGTGATGGAGCCCTCGTCGGGCACGTACGAGCCCGACAGGATCTTCATCATCGTGCTCTTGCCCGCACCGTTCTCGCCGAGCAGGCAGTGCACCTCCCCGCGTGCGACCTCGAGGGACGCCCCGTCGCACGCCCGCGTGCCGGGGAACGACTTCACGATGCCGCTCATGACGAGGGCGGGCACGGCGGTGCCTGCCCCCGGGGACGTCGAGGAAGCGCGGGGCGACGCCGTCTCGTCGGTCGCGTCTCCGTCGACGCGCGTCGCGGCCTCGGCCACGGGTCTCGGTACGGTCATGTCAGTGCTCCAGGACGGCCCGAGCCGCGGCCTCGTCCGTGACGAGCACGGAGCAGAGGCCGCTGACGAGCGAGGCGGTGATGATGCGGGACTTCGCGGCGCCGGCGGCGACCGCGACGCTCTGGGGGTGGGCGCGCAGGTCGTCGAGCGTCAGCCCGACGGTGCGGCTCTCGACGTCGTCGTCGGCGATGCCGCCGTCCGTCGTCACGTAGTGCCCGAGGACGTCCCCGACGGCGCCGGCGTCGCGCAGCCTCAGCAGCTCGTCGGCGCCCACGGCGCCGCTCTGCACGAGCACGCTGCGCGGGCCGAGGGCCCCGAGCGAGAACAGGAGGGCGTCGGCGGCGCGGGCGCTCTCGAGCACCTCGACGACGAAGTTCTCGCCGTAGAGGGCCTCCCTCGTGCCGACGTGCTCGACGATGGCCGGCACGGGCAGCAGGGTCGCACGACCGTCGCCGCTGTGGGCGATGCTCAGCGCGACGTTCGCGGCAGTCGTCGGGCGGACCGAGCGGCTGATCCCGCCGTTGACCTGGATGACCTCGATGCCGTGCGTCCACCCCTGCGGCAGGACGGCCGCGACGCCCTCCATGGTGTTGCCCCACGAGACGCCGAGGGTGCGGAGCCGGTCGCCGTGCGACCGCAGCCACCCCGCGGCGGCGAGGGCGACGTGGGCGTGGCCCTGCTCGTCGTCGTCCGGCGTCGGCACCACGACGCAGGCGCCGAGCCCGAACCTCGTGCGGAGCTCCTGCTCGAGGTCGCTCTTCCGAGCCTGGGGGTGAACGACGCGGATCTGGACGATCCCCTCCGTGCGGGCCTCCTCCAGGAGGCGCCCCACCTTCCAGCGCGTGAGGTGCAGGTCGCGCCCGATCTCCTCCTGCGTGCGGCCGCGCTCGTAGTACGACTGCGCCACCGAGAGCAGCAGCTCCGACCGGTCGGGCTCGCTCCCGACGCCCAGGGCGCTCATCGGAGCGCCGCGCTGCCCCGGACCCCGGGGACGAGGAGCGAGCGGGCGTCGGACGGCAGCGACGCCGCGGCGGTGCGACGCGCCTCCTGGCGGGCCGCCGTCGCGTGCATGACGGGGGTGAGCGCGCCGACGAGCTCCACGTAGTCGTCGTACGTCTCGCGGTAGACCTCGTGCCGCGCCGCATCCGGCGTGAGCACCCGGGTGCGCGGAGCGAAGAGGGTCGCGCCCTCGTCCAGGCTGCCGACCAGGCCGGCGCCGACCGCGCCGATGACGGCGCAGGCGCGGAGCGTGAGGTTGTCGCCGTCGACGATCTCGGCCTCCCGACCCAGCACGTCGACCGTGACCTGCTGCCACAGCGCGTTCTTCTCGATGCCGCCCGAGAAGACGAGCCGGTCGCACGAGACCCCGGCGCGTTCGAAGGAGTCGACGACGCCGCGCGTGCCGCAGGCGACGGCCTCGACGGCCGCCCGGTAGAGCTCTTCCCGGGTCGTGCCCAGGGTCAGCCCGACGACGGCGCCGCGGAGGCGTGCGTCGCGGTAGGGCGTCCGGTTGCCCATGAAGAAGTCGAGGGCGCGAAGGCCGTGCACCTCGGGGTCGACGGCCGAGGCGCCCTGGATGAGGCCCGGCAGGTCGTCGCGGGCGACGCCCATGATGCCCTCGCCGACCCACTTCAGGACGGAGCCGCTGGTCACCTGGCCGCCCTCGACGAGCCACTTCGAGGTGCGGAGGGCCTGCGGGTACGGCCCCCACACCTCGGTCGTGGCGACGGGGGTGTCGACCTCGGCGACGATCGCCGACGACGTGCCCGAGACGAGCGAGACGAGACCCTCGCACTCGCCGCCGCAGGCGAGCAGCGACACGTGCGCGTCGATCCCTCCCACGGCGACCGGAGCGCCGGGCTCCAGCCCGAGCTCGTGGGCCGCCCCACGCGTCAGCTCGCCCGCGACCGAGCCCACGGGCACGACCGCGTCCGGCAGCTTGTCGGCGAGGCCCTCGACACCGAGGGCGGCGTACAGCTCGACGGGGAAGCGTCGGGAGATCGGGTCGTAGTTGTACTTGCAGACCGCGTTCATCTGCGACCCCACCCAGCGACCCGTGAGCCGGAAGGTGAGGTAGTCGATCGCCTCGACGACGCGCGCGGCGCGCTCGTACGTCTCGGGCTCGTTCTCGCGCAGCCACATCGCCTTGGGCACGAGCCACTCGGCGGCGTCCGAGCCGCCGGACCAGGCGAGCACCGGGTGCTCCGCCGCGAGTTCGGCGGTGCGGCGGGACTGCGCGGAGGCGCGGGAGTCCATCCAGAGGATCGCCGGACGGAGCGGCGTGCCGGCCTCGTCGACGACGGCCACCGTGGAGGCCGTCGTCGCGGAGGCGAGGGCGACCACGGGCCCGGCGGTACGGCACGCGTCGGTCGACAGCAGGGTGCGGGCGGCGTCGACGAACGCCGACCACCACTCCTCCGGGTCCTGCTCGGCCCACCCGGGTCGGGGGAAGGAGGTCCGGTACGGACGGTGGACCGAGCCGAGCGACGCCCCGTCGTCGGTGAAGGCGCCGACCCGCGCGCCCTCGGTGCCGAGGTCGATGCTGAGGAGGATGCCCACGTCAGTCCCCGTTCGGCATGAAGATCACCTTGGAGCTGTGCTCCGACCGGGCGCCGAGCACCTGCATCATGTCGGGCAGCGCCGACAGCGGCAGCTGGTGGGTGATCATGAACTCCCACTTGAGCTCGCCGCTCGCGAGCTTCTCGGCGGCCGTGCGCCACTCGTCGCCGGGGAACGGGGCCGAGAAGCTGTTCCACGACCCGTGGAGCGTCACCTCCTGGCGCAGGAAGGTGTTGAAGGTCTCCTTCGACAGGGTGACCTCGGCGTGCGGGATGCCGATGAAGACGGCGTGGCCCTTCGGGCCGACGAGGCCGGCGGCCATGTCGACCGTCACCGGCACGCCGGCCGACTCGAGCACCACGTCGAAACCGCGGCCCGCCAGGGCCTTCGCCTCGTCGTGGGTCTGCACCGCGTTCGTGGCACCGGCCTCGATCGCCATCGCCGACTTCTCGGCGCTGAGGTCGATCGTCACGATCTCGCCCGCGCCGGCGAGCTTCGCCCACTGCACCCCGAACAGGCCGATGGGCCCGGCGCCGACGACCAGCACGCGCTGG
>Ga0265798_10012586_pt1 | contig 10196 bp, 12 predicted proteins | sample P3T30metagenome_FD_192430 | JGI IMG/M metagenome (GOLD analysis project Ga0265798, IMG submission 192430) | Plant litter microbial communities from East Loma Ridge, Irvine, California - P3 T30 | ecosystem: Environmental > Terrestrial > Plant litter > Unclassified | place: USA: California...
TGGCGGCCACGTTCGACGATATCGAATTGCTGGCAGCGCGCTGCCAGTTCCGCGATTGCACGCACGGGCAGGAACCGGGATGTGCCGTGCGCTCCGTTATCGATCCGGACCGGCTGGCCAATTATCACAAGCTGCTGCGGGATGTGCGGCGCAGCGGACAGACGCCGCTGGAGCGGATTGCCGCGCGCGCCAGGTGGAAAACCCTGGAAAGAGCGGCGGCCGCGCGGATTCGGCAGAAACAGGAGTGAGTAATTGCGCCAGTTGTTGGCTTGTATAGACCGTTAATTGGTATAAGCGGGAGCCACGTCGTGCGCAGGGACCTCTTCGGGTGGCAGACCCGAAGAGGTGCCTGTCCCCCAAGGCGCCACGATCGTTATTCTCGTAACGTGGCTTCGATATTGTTCCCGTCGTAGTCGAGAATATAGGCACTGTAGAAATTGGCATAGCTGACGCGGATGCCGGGTGGGCCGTGGTCCTCCGCACCCATTTCCATGGCGGCGCGATAAAAGGCGTCCACAGCCTCGCGGTTGGGCGCACAAAAAGCCAGGTGAATGGGGGCATTGCCGGCCTGTTTGCCGGACGTCCAGTACGTCGGCACTTCTGAGCCCAGCCATAAAAATGGATGGCCGCTTTCGGGCGCGTAAATCGCCCAATCTAGATCGGTTGCCGTGCGGCGAATGCCCAGCGGCTCCAGGCAGGCGTCATATAACGCCGAGCTGCGGACGAAATCGGACACAACAATACCAAGATGGTGAATCATGTCTGCTCCCTCATTGTGGGATAGACAGACTATCACTGAAGCCGGGCCACCGGCGCGCACGATTCTCCTGATTAACGCCGCGGCGACAAATAGGCTTCGGATTATTGCAGGACGATATTTATGTCGCATAAATATCGCAACCGATGAAACACTTATCGACATATATGCCCTTCCGCCCACCCGCGTCTGGCAGGTATGGCGAGCGCAATGACGCGCGGATGCTACTGTTGCAAGCGCGAGTGCTCAGGTAAACTGCGGCTTCCCGTCATCCACGAAACGATTACCATGCGCCGCTTCGCGCCCCTGCTCACTCTGCTCCCGCTGCTGCTGGCCGTTACCGCCTGCGATGACTATCAACCAGTCCAGTTGTACATGGCAAAGACGCCGGATTGCCGCGACTATGTCGAGACGTCCCGCTTCGACCTGCCGGGCGGCATCACGGTCACGGCCACCAGCCCGACGACGTTGCCGGACGGTGGTGCCGAGTTCGGCTTTGTCTACCTGCTGCCGCGCGGTGCGAAGGCCCAGTTCGCCACGCTGACCTACCCCGTGACGCAGCCGAAAGGCGCGCGGATCGCCAATGCGCAAGTCGTGACGTTTTATTCGCGCGGCACGGATACGCGGCCGGAAATCGTCGATTCGATCGAAGGCGTGCCGAAGTTGCTGGTGGCGGTGGCGAATTCGGACCACACGCAATGGCGGGCGCGGCTGCGGGTGCCGTCGAAGCTGCCGGAACGGTTCGACCTGACACCGCCGGCGCTGTACATCGACGGCGACCGTTATCCGCTGCGCACGTTTACGTATCGCTATTTTGCCGAGCGCAAGGCCTACGGCCTGTGCCAGTAAGCTGCTAACGCTTCGCTTCGGCCCGCAGCTTGCGCACGGTGCCGGCGACCAGCTCGCGTGCGGGGCCGCAGCCCAGCTTTGCCAGTTCGGCCACGTCGCGCGACTTGCCTGCTTCCTGCGCCACCAGGTAACCCAGGTAATAGCCGCGCCGTTGCGGCAACGATTTGTCGCGGCTGCTCATCTGGAACAGGCTGGCCATGATCAAAGGGTCCTGGCTGTCCAGCGCTGACTCCAGCTGGCCCCACGCGGCCGGCAATACGGCCCGGGTTTTCGCCACCGTCCCTGCGGGAAAATCGACCAGCAGCTCCTTTTCGCTGGCCTGCGGATGCATTTGCTGCGACACGTAGATCGCCAGGCCCTCGCTCCACAACGCGCTCCATACCCGGTCGTCGCCGCAGTCGCGCACGGCCGGCTGCTGATACGTGTGGAACAGCTCATGGTGGAAGAACGCGCCGTCGTCGCCGGCGGCGTGATAGCGCGCCAGGCCGTCGGCACCGAAGATCAGGTACGGGCGGCCGGCAAGGTCGCGCGTACCGCCGTCCATCTCGCCCAGCGAATGCAGCAGCCAGATCTCGCCGTCATAGCGGTAATCGGGAAAGCGGGCCTGGAAGTCGTCGACATACTGCGCCAGTTGCGTCTTGAACGCGCGGGCCTTCTTCAGGTAGACGTCGCGAATGGCGGGATATTTCACGATGGCTGCGCCGATGCGTTCGTCCTGTTCCGCGTGCGAATAATCGATGCGCTCGTCGCCGTAGAACTGGGGGAAGCGCGTGCCGATACCGCGGCGGAATTCTTCGACGCGGGCCGGCAGTGGCATCAGCTCGGTGCGCTGGTAGAACTCGTCGAAGGCGATGCTGAGGTCCTTGATGGGCGGGGCGGCACTGGCGGTGGTGGCCAGCAGGAACGACATGAAAGTTGCTCGGACAGCGGACAGCGGGGTCATTGACGCTCCTTTGCATCGAGTTAAACGTCGGGGACAGGCACCTTTCCGCAGGCGGAAAGGTGCCTGTCCCCGGTACTTTTGCCGCACCGGGCCAAAAAAAAGCAGCCATCAGGCTGCTTTTCTTCGATGCGTCCAGATCAGTGCTTGGTCTGGCGCAGTTTGGCGATCGCTGCCAGCTGGCCAATGGCCGCTGCCAGTTCCGCCTGCGCTTTCGCGTAGTCGATGCCGGTCTTGTTGTTGGCCAGGTTTTCTTCCGCCAGTTTCTTGGCGGATTGGGCCTTGGCTTCATCCAGATCGTGACCACGGATCGCGGTGTCGGCGAGCACCGTCACGGCGTTCGGCTGCACTTCCAGCAGGCCGCCGGCGACGAAGACAAACTCTTCTTCCGCCTTGCCTGGAACCTGGATGCGTACCGCGCCTGGACGGATACGGGTGATCAACGGCGTGTGCTTCGGGTAGATCCCCAGCTCGCCCTGTTCGCCCGGCAACGCGACGAACGTGGCTTCGCCGGAGAAGATCAGCTCTTCCGCGGAGACCACGTCGACGTGAATAGTATTTGCCATGTTCAATCCTAAGGTGAAACGGCCCGGGAATCATCCCGGGCCATGTCGATTAGCCCAGCTTCTTGGCTTTTTCGATGGCTTCTTCGATCGTGCCGACCATGTAGAACGCCTGCTCCGGCAGGTGATCCAGTTCGCCGGAAGCGATCATCTTGAAGCCCTTGATCGTGTCTTTCAGCGAAACGTATTTACCTGGCGAGCCGGTGAACACTTCAGCAACGTGGAACGGCTGCGACAGGAAACGCTGCATCTTGCGAGCGCGCGCGACCAGCAGCTTGTCTTCCGGTGCCAGTTCGTCCATGCCCAGAATCGCGATAATGTCGCGCAGTTCCTTGTAGCGCTGCAGCGTGCCCTGCACGGCGCGCGCCGTGTCGTAGTGCTCCTGGCCGACAACCAGCGGGTCCAGCTGACGCGAGGTCGAGTCCAGTGGATCGACGGCAGGGTAGATACCCAGCGAGGCGATGTCACGCGACAGAACGACGGTGGAATCCAGGTGACCGAAGGTCGTCGCTGGCGACGGGTCGGTCAAGTCATCCGCAGGGACGTAGACGGCCTGGATCGACGTGATCGAACCGGTTTTCGTCGACGTGATGCGTTCCTGCAGACGGCCCATTTCTTCGGCCAGCGTTGGCTGGTAGCCCACGGCGGATGGCATACGGCCCAGCAGAGCGGACACTTCGGTACCGGCCAGCGTGAAGCGGTAGATGTTGTCGACGAAGAACAGAACGTCCTTGCCCTGGTCACGGAACGATTCGGCGATCGTCAGGCCGGTCAGCGCGACGCGCAGACGGTTGCCTGGCGGTTCGTTCATCTGACCGTAGACCATGGCCACTTTGGAGTTGCCCAGGTTGTCCAGGTCGACAACTTTCGCATCGGCCATCTCGTGGTAGAAGTCGTTACCTTCACGGGTACGCTCACCCACGCCGGCAAACACGGACAGACCCGAGTGCGCCTTGGCGATGTTGTTGATCAGTTCCATCATGTTGACGGTCTTGCCGACGCCGGCGCCGCCGAACAGGCCGACTTTACCGCCTTTGGCGAACGGGCAGACCAGGTCGATGACCTTGATGCCGGTTTCCAGCAGGTCCTGCGATGGCGACAGTTCGTCGTATGCAGGTGGCGTGCGGTGGATCGAGGCGGTGAATTCTTGCGAAACCGGGCCGCGCTCGTCGATCGGGTTACCCAGCACGTCCATGATGCGACCCAGCGTGCCGTTACCAACTGGCACCATGATCGGCTTGCCCGTGTTCTGGATGGTCATGCCGCGGCGCAGGCCGTCGGACGAACCCAGAGCAATGGTACGGACGATGCCGTCACCCAATTGCTGCTGCACTTCCAGGGTCAGCTCGGAGCCTTCCATTTTCAGCGCGTCAAAAACCTTAGGCATCGCGTTGCGCGGGAACTCAACGTCCACCACAGCGCCGATACACTGAACGATTTTGCCATCAGCCATGTTCGTTCCTTCAAATATAGTTAAATTCGTTTAAACCGCGGCCGCACCGGACACGATTTCAGAGAGTTCTTTGGTAATTGCTGCCTGGCGGGTCTTGTTGTAGACCAGCTTCAGTTCGCCAATCACGCTGCCGGCGTTGTCGCTGGCGGCCTTCATTGCGACCATGCGTGCCGATTGCTCGGACGCCAGGTTTTCCGCCACGGACTGGTACACCAGTGCTTCCACGTAACGTTCCAGCAGTTCGTCGATGACGGTCGCTGCATCCGGTTCGTAGATGTAATCCCACTGGAGCGCCGTCTTGTCGGCGGCGCGCTTGTCCGCCGTCAGCGGCAGCAGCTGCTCGACGCGAGGTTCCTGCTTCATCGTGTTGATGAAGTTGGTGTAGCACAGGTAGACCGCGTCCAGCTTACCTTCCTGGAACTTCTCCAGCATTACTTTCACAGGGCCGATCAGCTTTTCCAGGTGCGGCGTATCGCCGATCTGGGTCGCCTGCGCCACCACGGGCACACCGATACGGTTCAGGAAACCCAAACCTTTATTGCCGATTGCCACAGCTTCGATCTTGTTGCCGGCAGCTTCCAGCTCACGGGTTTTCGCCGTCACCATGCGCAGCACGTTGGTGTTCAGGCCACCGCACAGACCCTTGTCGGTCGTGACGATGATGAAACCCACTGCTTTTGCTTGCGTACCCTGGGCTTCGGCCAGGAACGGGTGCGTGTATTCCGGATTGGCGCCTGCCAGGTTCGTCGCGATCACACGAATCTTGTCCGCGTAGGGACGGGCGGCGCGCATGCGATCCTGCGCCTTGCGCATTTTCGATGCGGCGACCATTTCCATCGCCTTCGTGATCTTCTTCGTATTTTCTACGCTCTTGATCTTGCCACGTATCTCTTTGCCTACTGCCATGAGTCCTTACTCCTTTTGCGTTGAAAGGCGACCCCGCCTGGGGTCGCCATCACGCTTAAAATGCGCCCGATTTCTTGAAATCAGCAATGGCGGCCGACAGCGCAGCTTCGCCGTCCTTGTCCAGTTGCTTGCTTTCTTCGATCTTGGTCAGCAGAGCGGCTTGCTTGGTCTTCAGGTACGAGTGCAGGCCGGCTTCGAATGCGAGCACCGACTTGACTGGCACGTCGTCCAGGAAGCCCTTGTTGACGGCGAACAGCGATGCGCCCATCAGGGAGATCGACAGCGGCGAGTACTGTGCCTGCTTCAGCAGTTCGGTCACGCGGGCACCGCGGTCCAGCTGCTTGCGGGTCGATTCGTCCAGGTCCGATGCGAACTGCGCGAACGCGGCCAGCTCACGGTACTGGGCCAGGTCGGTACGGATACCGCCGGACAGATTCTTGATGACCTTGGTCTGAGCAGCACCACCGACGCGCGACACCGAGATACCGGCGTTAATCGCAGGACGGATACCGGCGTTGAACAGCGACGTTTCCAGGAAGATCTGGCCGTCGGTAATCGAGATCACGTTCGTCGGCACGAAGGCCGAGACGTCGCCTGCCTGCGTTTCGATGATCGGCAGCGCCGTCAGCGAACCGGTCTTGCCCGTTACGGCGCCGTTGGTGAAGGCGGACACGTAGTCGGCGTTGACGCGGGCTGCGCGTTCCAGCAGACGGCTGTGCAGGTAGAACACGTCGCCTGGGTACGCTTCGCGGCCTGGTGGGCGGCGCAGCAGCAGGGAGATCTGGCGGTAGGCAACAGCCTGCTTCGACAGATCGTCGTAGACGATCAGTGCGTCTTCGCCGCGGTCGCGGAAGTATTCGCCCATCGTGCAGCCCGAGTAGGCCGAGATGTATTGCATGGCGGCCGATTCCGAAGCGGAAGCGGCGACAACGATCGTGTATTCCATCGCGCCGTGCTGTTCCAGGGAACGCACGATGTTCTTGATGGTCGATGCCTTCTGGCCGATGGCGACGTAGATACACGTCATGCCCTGGCCCTTCTGGTTGATGATCGCGTCGACTGCGACAGCCGATTTACCGGTCTGGCGGTCACCAATGATCAGCTCACGCTGGCCACGGCCGATCGGCACCATCGCGTCGATCGACTTCAGGCCCGTCTGCATTGGCTGCGACACGGACTCACGGGCGATAACGCCCGGTGCGATCTTTTCGATTGGCGACGTCAGTTGCGTGACGATCGGACCTTTGCCGTCGATCGGCTGGCCCAGCGCATTGACCACACGGCCGCGCAGTTCCGGACCCACTGGCACTTCCAGGATGCGGCCGGTGCACTTGACCGTGTCGCCTTCGGAGATGTGCTCGTAAGCACCCAGGATGACGGAGCCGACCGAGTCGCGCTCCAGGTTCATTGCCAGGCCGAACGTGTTGCCAGGGAACTCCAGCATCTCGCCTTGCATCACATCAGACAGACCGTGGATGCGGCAGATACCGTCGGCAACCGAGATAACGGTGCCTTGATTGCGCACTTCAGCGCCGCCATCAATGCCTTGGATCCGGCTCTTGATCAGCTCGCTGATTTCAGATGGGTTGAGTTGCATACTAACTCCTAATTGTTTTCTCTCAGCTTGCGCGAGGGTAAATGGTTCTGCCGCGGGCCTGTGACGCCTGGATCGTTACGACGTCAGCGCAACGCGCATCTGTTCCAGCCGGGCGCGTACCGAAGTGTCCAGCACTTCGTCGCCCACCACCACGCGTACGCCACCGATCAGCGATGGATCTACCGTGACGCTTGGATTGAGCTTGCGGCCGAATTTCTTTTCCAGCGTCGCGACCAGGCCTGCCGTCTGGGCAGCGTCCAGGTCGAATGCGCTGGTGATGTCAGCGTCCGCTGCACCTTCCACGCCGTTTTTCAGCGCGTGGAATTGCGTGCCGATTTCCGGCAGCAGCTCGATGCGGCCATTCTGGACCAGCATCGAGAGGAAGTTGTTCGCTTCCGCGTTGAGCGGCGTTTTGAGCAGGCCGCCAATGACGGCAGCCACATCGCTGTCCGACACTTTCGGATTGCGGGCATATGCCAGCACCTCGGGATGGGAACCGATCTGGGCCAGTTCGGACACCAGATCGGACCACTGCGCGAGGTTGCCAGCCTGGGCTACGCGGAAGAGGGCTTCCGCGTAAGGACGGGCGACGGTTGCGAGTTCAGCCATGATTACAGCTCGGTCGCAAGGCGGTTCAGCAGGTCGGCGTGGGCCGACGCGTTGACTTCGCGCTTCAGGATTTGCTCGGCGCCCTTTACAGCCAGGTCAGCGACCTGGGCACGCAGTTGTTCGCGTGCCTGGGTGACTTGCTGGTCGGCTTCGGCCTTGGCGGTCGCAATGATGCGATCGGCTTCGGCTTTGGCGTTGGCCTTGATTTCTTCAGCGATCAGCTGAGCACGCTTTTCGGCGTCCGCAACGCGCTGGGCGGCTTCGTCACGGGCGGCGGTAAGGGCTTCCGTGGCGCGCTTCTCGGCCACCACCATGGCTTCCTTACCCTGGTCGGCCGCAGCCAGACCGTCCGCAATACGCTTGGCACGCTCATCCAGCGCGCTATTGAGCGCCGGGAAGACGAATTTCATCGAGAACCAGACGAGCACCGCGAAGGTGATCATCTGACCGATGAGAGACGCATTGATGTTCATACCTTGCTCCTAAAAAGTTTCCCCGGTTGGAGCGTTATTACTGAGCTACGGCGGTCGTCAGTGCGGTCAGGAACGGGTTGTTGAACGTGAACAGCAGCGACACACCGACGCCGATCATCGAGATCGCGTCCAGCAGACCAGCGATAACGAACAGTTTCGTTTGCAGTTGTGGCATCAGTTCAGGCTGGCGTGCCGATGCTTCCAGGAACTTGCCACCCAGGATTGCGAAGCCCAATGCGGTGCCGATTGCGGCCAGGCCAATGATGATTGCGACGGCCAGAACGGTCATGCTTTGTACTTGTGCGATCAGAGCTTGCATTTGAGATTTCTCCTAAGATTTAAAAAAACTACAGATACCGAAAGATAAAAACAATTTACAGATCGGAGCCCGGGACCACCGCCGCCCTGCGACTGGTGGCCCGGATTCCTTTGTTAGTGCTTCTCAACCGCGAGGCTAAGGTACACAACCGTCAGGGCCATGAAGACGAAGGCCTGCAGTGTCACAATCAGGATGTGGAAGATTGCCCATGGACCACCCAGCAGCCACTGTGCCCACCATGGCAGCAGCGCGATCAGGATGAAAATCAGTTCGCCGGCATACATGTTGCCGAACAGTCGCAGCGACAGCGAAATTGGCTTGGCGAACAGTTCCAGCATCTGGAAGATGAAGTTCACGGGTGCCAGGATGATCGCGCCGATGCCGCTTGCATGGAATGGCGTCGTGAACAGTTCCTTGCCCCAGCCGCCCAGGCCCTTGGCCTTGATCGAGAAGCCGATAATGCACAGGAACACGCCGAACGACATGCCGAAGGTGTGGTTCACGTCGGCGGTCGGCACGACGCGCAGTTTATAGACGCCGAAGAACTCCAGCACGCGCGGCAGCAGGTCGACCGGCAGGAAGTCCATGGCGTTCATCAGCCAGACCCAGACGAAAATCGTGATCGCCAGCGGGGCGATCACGTTACTTTTCGCGTGGAAGGCGCTGTTGACGGTGTCGTTGACCAGTTCCATGACCCATTCGACGAAGTTCTGCAGCTTGCCCGGCACGCCGGCGGTGGCACGCTTGGACGCCATGTAGAACACGCCCAGGAACACGAAGCCCAGGATCAGCGAAATCCAGAACGTGTCCAGGTTGAACATGCCGTCGTGGGTTTGCAGGTGCGAAAGGTGGTGCTGGATATATTGTGTCGCGTTTTGTGGGGCTTCGTGCCCCCCGTGTGCAGTGGTCATAGTCGTTGATATTGAATTTAGAATTGTTGTCCGAACCCTTCGTTCACGAAGGGTCTAAACCGGCGATTAAACTGCGAGCAGTGACAACCAGTACGCCAAGGTCGCCACGGCAAAACCCAAGATCAGCCATAACCCGGTGGCCGACTGAAACAGCACCAGTGCTACGATGAACAGCACTGCTGTAATGAATACCTTCACCATTTCGGCAAGCTCGTGACGCTTCAATGCCGCTTTGGCGTCCTTGCCACCGCTGACGACGATCAGCGCGTATGCTCCGCTGCCGATCACCGCGATCGCGCCGCCCATGGCGGCAGACCAGCCTTTCTCCACCCCGGCGAAATACGCGACGAGGGCCGAGAAAAGGACGGCGATTGTAAATTGCAGGGCGACGATTCGAACCACCGGCCGGGCGATACTTTGTGCAGAATCACTCACTTGCCGACTTTCTTAACGTAGCTTTAAGACCCAAAGACACGGGATTATAGGGCCCTTGTGTCAACGGCGTCAAACATGCTGCACCGCATCAGAGCAAACACAACAACATTGCAACACCGGCAGAAAGCTTGTCGCACCAGCATGGTGCGCGTTTGGCCTGCATGGCAAGCTTAAACAGGCCTTAAGAACTTTTCTTGCTGTAAATGTTACCGAACTGTCCGCATCCCGTGGCGTATGCGGCCGGCATTGTTGCATGATTTTTGTGCAGGGAGCGCCGCCGTGCGCCGTCCTGGTCCGATATCGGGACAGGACGGCGCCGGACAATGGCAGAAGGTCACGGCCTGCGACAGTGTTTTAGAGTAAACACTCAGCCGCGCAGGCGGG